>Ga0209096_1004170_pt1 | contig 11874 bp, 6 predicted proteins | sample AD_UKC034_MetaG_FD_184407 | JGI IMG/M metagenome (GOLD analysis project Ga0209096, IMG submission 184407) | Active sludge microbial communities of municipal wastewater-treating anaerobic digesters from USA - AD_UKC034_MetaG (SPAdes) (version 2) | ecosystem: Engineered > Bioreactor > Anaerobic >...
CGCCTGCTCTCTGCCCAAGATCCGCGCGAGCACAACAGTTTCGATTTGCCGCATGCAATTACCCCCCGGGATGTGAAACCTACCGTCGATGAATTGATACAGGTGCCCCCGCATTCGTTGATGACCTTATCTCTGCAAGCCTAGAGAATGACCGCAGGCAAAGCGCTGATGCTTCGGTTGCAGCAGTCTGGCTGGTCAAAGCAGTCATCGGTTCGCCCCGTGTCGACGGTCAGGAGGCGGGCTGTTTTTTACTTCAGGGGAGGACTTGCACCCGCAGACCAATCCGCGGATTGGGTGGCCGGGTGGTGTTCGTCTATGCCGTGCGGAAGGCTTGGCACTGCGCCAGCAAAGCGAAACGCGCAGCAGTCAATACCTCTTGGGTGGTCAGGGAATCCCCATCTGCAGTCCCCATAATATCGGATCGAAAATCCTCAAGATAGCCTAAGCAGCGGCCGGCTGGGAGAGGCAGTGCGCGCGGTTTGGTTTCACCCTCCAGCGCCACCAGCAGCGAATCGCTGCCACAGGCGGTTTCGAGCATTCCCTTTTCGCCCCAAAATACCATGCGCCAATAATGTGGCAAGGCGTAGCCCTGGCTGTCGGGGCTGAAATAGGAGACGTCGCCGATGACGCCGGCCTGATTTTCGAGTGAGAACATGAGTTGAGCGCCGTCGCAAAAATCGGGCACATCGGGCGTGCAGGCGTTCCAGGTGCGTGCGGCTTCGATACGGCTGACAGGCGAGCCGGTAATCCATGGAATCACATCGAGAGCATGCACAGCAATATCGTTGATTGTTCCGCCATGCATCCCGGGTTCAAAATACCACAAAGGCCGGGTTTGCCGCAGCAAAGGATGTTGGCCGCCGAACTGTACGGCCAGAATTTTTCCCAGCAGGCCGCTGCGGATGACCTGCCGCGCGCCGATAAAAGGCGCAGTATCGCGCAGATCGAATTGACAGCCGAATTTCAAGCCCTTCTGCCGGCAGAGCTCTTCGATCCGCCGCCACTCTTTCAGCTCTGTGCAGATCGGTTTGTCGCTGAGCACATGGCGATCCGCTTCCAGGGCTTGCACAGCCAATGTCCCCCGTCGCGCATAGACGTCGCCGATGACGACGGCATCGCAATCGACTCTGCGCAATAGATCGCTGGCGGAATCGTGCGTGAACGCGATGCCATGCCGGCTAGCCAAAAATTTGCGTTGGTCAACATCGGGTTCGCAAAGGGCGACGATCTCGATATCTGCGCGCTCCTTAACCGCGCGATAAAGAGCGAGAACATGGTCATGTCGAAATCCGATAAATGCCAGACGCATTTCTACCTCATTGGGATACCACGACAAGGTGATTCGTGCCCTTTGAAATTGCGCACGAGTTTGCCGAATCGAAAAAAGCGGCATTTGCCGAGATCACACAACAAAAGCATTGATCGCCAGGTCGATATTGGTTATTTTACCGGGCAAACTGATGTGGCCTTCAAGGCCAGTCCGGAGCTCGAGGAGCATAAAAAGTATCACATTCAAACAAACGAAAGCACAGACGATGATGACCATCAAAGTAGTGGGGTCCGGTTGCCCAACCTGCCAAAAGCTGGCACAGATGTGCCAACAAGTCATCGAGGAAAAAAAACTCGCGGCACAATTGCAGAAAATAACCGATATCGAACAATTTCTGGAATTGGGGGTCTTTATGACTCCGGGATTGATCATCAACGACAAGCTGGTGGCCAGCGGCAAATTGCCCACAATGGAAACTCTGACCCGCTGGCTCGAAAATGCGGCAGCACAAGAGCAATGAGCAAGAGTATTGAGCCATCAAACCGGCGGGATAGGTTCATCCCGCCGGCCCAACAGAAAAGTCAACTGCCCTGAATCGCTTATCGCAGCAAGAGCAATTTGCCGACTGTATTTTGGCTGCCCGCCTGAACTCTCACCAGATAAATACCTGAGGACAACCCCGCAGCATCGACAGGGACGCGGTGGATACCTGCAGTCAAATTGGCCTGCAGCACTTCGCGGACGGTGCGGCCAAGAACATCAACCAGCTGCACGGTCACCTCTCTTGCATCCGGCAGTTCAAAAGCGACTATCGTCTGATCGTTGAATGGGTTGGGGTAAATCGGCAGCAGATTGAACTCCTGTGGCACGATCAGGTCGTTCAGGTCGGAATAGATTTCGATCGGCTGATATTCATGCCGTGCACCGGAAGCATCGATTTGCACCAGGCGGTAATAGAGCACCGGGCTTGTCGGTGGATCGGTGTGCAGATATTCATAAGTGATCGGTGAATCGGATTGGCCGGCGCCGACCAGCTCGGATACCTGACGATAGGAGGCCAAAACAAAATAAGGTGCAGACTCTTCTTCGCGCAGCTGCAACTCGAATCCGAGATTGTCCTGTTCACTTTCAGTCTGCCAGGAGAGCAAAATTCCGTTGTTTTGCCGGGTAGCGGTGAAGCGGCTCAACTGCACCGGCAAAGAGAATCCAAACGGTACGGCAAAATCCGCATCGAGCAAATCGACAGGCGGATCATAATCACCGTCGCGGTTGATGTCGACGACGATATCAAAGAGATCGATTTCACCCGGCGGAGCGGGCCATACCAAATCGGGCAGGTCGCCAGGCAAACCGATATTGCCGTTATGGACATCGATATCTGACAAGGGATCGTTAAACGTGCCGGGAAAATCGACTCGTGAAGGAATGGGTTGATTGAGCAGCGAATTCCAGCCGCGGAAATGTCGAACCACATACATGGGATAGGTTCCATCCGCCAAGTCCAGACCTCGGGTGCGGCCGTAAACAGTTTCCGTAGCGCCAAAGGCTTCTTTGCGGTTGCCTGCCGCATCGGCTGAGATGGAAACAATGCGGTTTTCATACCATTTGATATCACCGCTGCTGTATTTGTATGCACCGGCTACCACATCGATATCGCCGTCAGCGTCGAGATCGAGAGGTAAAATACTGTGGGCGCCGTCGAAATTGGTGTCCAGGATCTCTTTGGAAAAGTTCTGATAGCCGTCGTTATAGAACAGCAAGACATCGTCATCCCAATAGACCGCGGCCACCACATCCATGTGACCGTCGAGGTTGACGTCCGCCGGATAGACCGCCAGAGCGCCATTGGCATCACTGGCGAGGGTATGGCCGATCCAATTCATTTGGCCGTCATTTTCCCACCACTTGATCGCTTTGGCGGTATCTCCTGCACCCACCAGATCGATATCGCCATCGCCGTCCATGTCGGCCGGCATCACCATGTTGGCGCCGGGAAAAGGATAGGCGATGAGCTGTTTGGTGAAATGCATGGAGCCGTCGTTCTCGAACCAGGCGACCTGTGCGCTGTCATAGCTGCAAGCGACGATATCCATGTCGCCGTCGATATCGAGATCACAAGCCACGGCAAAACGCGGCTGCGCGAAATCGTCGTCTACCACGCGTTGGGTAAACCATTGCCGACCGTTGTTTTCAAACCATGAGATTTTTTCATCGGCCTCGGCAACCGCCAGCACATCGATATCGCCGTCTCCATCCATGTCCAAACCGTGCACACAACTGGCAGCGCCAAACGAAGAGCCCACCACCCGCTCGCTAAAGTGGCCGTCGCCTTCATTATCGAACCAGACAACCAGATCAGCCATGCGCGCCGCCGCCAACACATCGGTATCGCCATCGCCGTCAACGTCAACGCCGTCGATAAAGTAAGCGCCTTCAAAAGCAGAAGTGATCACATGCTCGGTGAAATTTTGCTGACCATCGTTTTCCCACCAGGCAATGCTGTTTTCCAACCGTGACGCACCCAGCAGATCGATATCGCCGTCAAGATCGATATCGGCGCTGTCGACAGAGATGGTTCGTCGGAGTTCTTCGCCAACCACTCTTTTTGCATAAGGGATGCCACCCTGAGCTGCCGGGCAAAGGAAGAGGATGGCGATGAATCCAACCATTCCAGCAAACGCCATTCGGACTGCCTTTGTCATATCATCCTCCAAACAAGAAAAGGCTCACTCCTGACTCGAGATAGGCCTCACTTGCACCCTGCATTGAATGGGCGGATCAGAGCGCAGCAGGCAAGTGCGGATGATTTCGAGTCAAATAGCGAAAACTCGGGATGGTTGTTGGTAAATTTCGACAGGGTGTCAATTCTCTCCCCCCGGGCCGCCAAGTTTTTATGGGTCGAGTGTGATGAACCGATTTTTTTGTTTGGATTTCGTCCAAACAAAATGCTGATCCTCTATCAAGATAGTTCTCGGATTCGCTGCTTCGCATCGAATCCGGGTCGGTTAACACCGAATCTGGGTATGATAGTATAATTAATATATACGAACTTTTAACAATAAAAGCAATATTTATTCTTTTTTCGTGTTGTTCCGTCTGACTGCGGGACACTGGTAGTTATTTACACATGATCAGTCGTGTCCCATCGTCTTTGCAAGAGCAATCTTTCGAAATATAACAAAATCTATTTTTCATTTAATCCAATAAAAACAATCGACGCTGATACCCGCGCTGCGCATTACCCCAATTCCGGGCCGCTTTGGGCGAATTGCGCCTTTGGAACTCCCCGGATCCCGACCCTTCCCTTCCACATGCGCTGAAAAACCCGGCTCTCTGCAAACCCCATCTGCAGCAAATATTTTCGCCAAGAATCCGTGAGCAACAGCGTATCCAGGAGCAATGCCCCGGTTGAGCAACGAATGATTTGCGCATTCAGCAGCGATCGCGCGCAATCGAACGAATCAGCGACCAGCGGGCCGATATGATCGCCGTTTCGGCCCGGCCGTGCCATCGCATACCCGACTATTCGGCCCTTCTCTTCCGCCACGACTGCCTCCGCAGGACACCATTTCAAGCGATCGACGAGCAGAGAATGTCGTGATACCCCAAACCTCTCGGCGTCAAATTCATTGATATATTCGAGGTCCCGGCTAACCATCGGGCGAACCCCGCCCGAGTTTGTTGGGGATTGGGCCTGTTTTGTTTGGATAGAGCGATAAAAACGCACCACTCTCTCTTTTGCCTGAAAACCCAGACTCTGATAAAGCGGTTCCCCTTCTTTGGTGGCGTCGAGGCCGATGGAACGGCAGTCGGCCAGCTGATCGAGAGCTCGACACAGCAGTGTCCGACCGATTCCTTGCCGGCGATATCGGCGATTGACCAATACCATGCCGATCCACCCCAGCTGGGATGCGTAATCGATGGTGGTCGCAGTGCCTACGAGTCGTCCATTGGCAATCATGGCGAAACAACCGAGCGGGTTCAAACGCAGGAAGCTTTCCCAATCGCCGAAGACCTGGTTCCAGCCGGCCGCAGTGCTGAGCTGGAGCGCCGATTCCAGGTCAGACGGCAGCAATCGCCGCAGGGAGAGACCGGCGCTACCTTGATAGGAAGGCGATTCAGCAATCCAGGCCAATCTTTTATCTGCCCAGCAGCAGAGGGCTGCCTCGAGGTCAAGGGCGATTCGCTTGCCGGTCTCGGCGCTGGCGCGCGAAGGAAAGCCCACCGCGCCATGCGGGGCGATCGCGCCGACCCCCCAATGATTCAAATCCGTCGGTCGGAATTCACCATTCAGCCAGCGCTCGTCGCTCAAATCGATCCGATCTTTTCCGACATGATCCGGAAACAGAGCCAACATCAAGCTGGTCTCCCATTCGCCGGCGTGCAGATCGCCGTCAATAGCGGGCACCAGCTCGGGCGGATAACAGAGCAACATTTTAAGAGGTCGATCGCTGCGATTGAATTCCCGGATCACCGGTGCAAGCGAAAAGTTGCCGCCGTGCATGTTGACCACAATCAGCAGAGAAAAATTCTGTTCTTCCAGCCGGGCGCCGATATCGCGCAAGAGCGCCATTTGGGTTTCCGGCTTGATGCCGATCGAGCCGCGAAAGCCGCTCTGTTCGAAACAGGTGCCAAACGGCAGGGCCGGCAACAGGGCGGCGTCCAGGCGGCGGGCCAGCACCTCTGCGAAATAACTCGCCAGCAGAGTATCGGAGGCCAACGGCAAATGGCAGGAATGCTGTTCAAAAGAACCGACGGGCAAAACCGCAGTCCGCGTCGGGTGTCGGTTCCATGCGGGCGAAGTGCAGAAACCATCGAGTAGGGACATAAACACCTCTGTTGATTGCTTTATTTGAGATAGAGACCGCGCCTGATCTGCACACAGTCTTGCTGGCGCAGACAAAAGAAATAGATACCGCTGGCGGCATCTCGCGGCTTCCAGGCGATTTTTTGTCGTCCGGCAGGCAAATGCCCGTCGACAAGCGTATCGACAAGTTCTCCGCGAACATTGTAGACCTGCAAAGTCACCGGAGCCGAGGTGGGCAAATCAAACCGCAATGTGGTTATGCCGTTGAAGGGATTGGGGTAATTGGCAAACAAGTGGAACTGACGGGGAGCGGCGGTTTCCGCAACAACCCGCGAAGGCATTGATTCAGCAATCTGCACAAGGCAGAGCGGGCGCAATGAGACGGTTGCGGCTTCCCGTGAGTGAAAGACTTTGCTGCCGTTGGTTGTGGCCGGCTGCTCTTCTTTGAGCAAAAAACCAAAGTTGCTGTCCGGTTCAGCCATCCAGCAATGGACAATGGAAGTGACATCCCAACGATAGGGCTGAGAAACATCGCCGACAAAACAGACATCAGAGGCTGCAGCATCGCAATCGCCGCCTGGAGTGTTCCAGGGTTCAAGATCATGTTTTGCGCTCAGCCAGGTGACCTGCCCTTGTGCCGCATACAGCCCATCGATACCTCCCTGTCGAGTTCCCTCTTCCCAGGCCTTGAGCACCCGGTATGTTCCGAGCGACTTAACCGCTGTGCCGTTCCGCGTCTGAGACAGGGTAAGAATCAATTCGGCGCGGATCAGACTGTCGCCTGGAGAAAAAACGCCATTCAAATCGAATTTCAGCAGAATCGCTTTATCGTCTAACTGATTGCTGCCATCGAAACGGCAAGCTTCCAATCCGCTGTTGCGCCCCATGTTGTTGTTGGGAAAAAATTCGGCAATATGGCTGTCGCGTGTGCCCTGGTATCCCTGTTGACCGTCGCGCAATTCGATCTGTCTGACTGACGTATAGTGACATCGGTATTGCCTCTCGCTCGGCGGCATCTGATTGCGGTTGCGGCTGCGGTCAGCGATTCCCGAAACGGTCAGTGTATAGAGTTGGTTCCAATCTTGTGGTGAGGTATCGAGGATGACTGCAGGCTGAGACGGGTCGGCGCGAACGGATTCAACCGCAACGCCTCCGGATAAGGCATAATTGGCGGTATTTTCAGCGCTGCATGGATCCGGGCCGAGAAGAACCGGTTCTGCAAAGCGAAGCCACAGACGGGTCGATGATCGGCATTCCAGCGAATCGATGGTCGGCGGGGTCAAATCCGGTTTTAAATAGAATTCAACCCGATGAAACTTGCCGTCATCGACACAGTGCACCTGGACGCAGCGCTTTTGCTGATCGAATTCCCAGGACACGGCGCCGGAATCGGCAGCAGGGATTGCTTTGCCGTCGAAAAAAACCGAATCAGGTCGAGCTTCGAGATAGGGAAAAAGCGCGCGTATCGTGCGCGGCGGCGGCGAGTAAAGATGTGTCTGGGGATGAATCTCGAGCCAGGCTTTTGCTTCGTTCTGCGCATGGACCAAGAGTGTGGTGGCGAACACCCCTTGCTCATAAGCGCAGCTGAGGCCGTCGTCTTCGTACAGACAGGTGGTATCGGCACCGCCGGGAAAGCAGACGATATCGAGTCGATTCTGGCCGCGAGGATCATCGCTCCAAAGACCGACCGGCGCTTGCGGAATCACCGCTCCAGCGCGCACAAAAAGCGGCACTGTCTCCGGAAAGACAGTCAAATTCACATAAGCAGGTCCACTATACTTTTCACCGGAAAAATAGTCGACCCAGGAATCTCTAGGCAAATAGACCGAAATCTTGTTGCTGCCCGACTCGACCACCGGGCAAACCAGGAGATCATCGCCAAAGAGCCATTCCCGGGTCAAGTTGACGGCCAGCGGATCATCCGGATAGTCGATAATCAACGGCCGCACCGGCGGCAGTCCGTTTCGGTGGTGTTGCCATGCAGCAGAATACAAGTAGGGTAAAAGTTGATAGCGGAGCCGAATCGCAGCAACAGCAAGGCGTTCGGCTTCAGGTCCGAAATTCCACGGTTCGCGTTCCTGGTTGAAGGTGCCATGGACGCGAAAAATCGGTACAAAAGCGCCGAACTGCATCCAGCGATAATAATTTTCCGGGGTTGGAGTCCCTTGAAATCCGCCGATATCCATCCCCCACCAGGCGGCGCCCAGCATCACACTGCTGAGCATGAACAACCGCTGTTCGGCCATGCTGGAAAATCCGGTGGGGATATCGCCCGACCACAGGCCGTAGGCGTAGCGCTGAGCGCCGAGATAGAAATTTCGATTGACCGACCAGACGCGCTGATCGCTGACCCTGCGCTGTCCTGCAAAATTGGCCCGCTGCATCTGCATAAACATCAGATTGCCGCCGTATTCATCGGCTTCGTCATTCCAATAGCCGATGATGCCGGTGCGAAAGGCATCGCCGATGCGATAAAAACTATCCCAGAACCAGTTCCGCACCGCCGGCAGATGAAAATTGAGGCGGCCGACGGCTTTGCCGCTGAAATAATCGGTGGTGAGGTCGAGGAAATACCCGTTGTCGAGACAATGTTGGCCTTGTTGTGTGGCAATGTGGATGCGGGGTTTGCGGATGCCGATCAGACGAACACCCAGCGAATCGAGGTGCGACTTGAGGGCGCCGGATGGTCCTCCGGGAAATTTTGCTCCCCAGCGAAATTCGCCGTAATTGTCACTTCCCCAATCCATCCAGTCGAAATCGAGGGCATAAGCATCGAGCGGAATTTCACGATTTCGATAGAGTTCGACATCGCGCAGCAATTCCTGCTCATCACATCCCCACTCGGTATTGATCAAGCCCAGCGCAAATCGGGGAAAGAGCGGGGCCTTGCCGCAAACATCAGCCAGGGAGGCAAAGATTTGGCGCGGCGGCCCAAAAAGAAAAAAGACCTGTATTGCCGCTGAATCCGCACCGGCAGCGCGGAGAAATTCCAGTTGATCCCCCTGGATTGCAAAATCGCCTCCGTCGGTATTGACCACGATTCCCCAGCCCGAGGGCGTCCAGATGAACGGTGCACCCGCCTCGCCCTGGGCTCCGGCAGTGATTTCCCCTCCTTGCGCCAGATTCAATGCCCCGCGGCGCCGATTGTGCAGGCCGTAGAGTGCCATATAAGGAGCAAGAGTCAAACAAAGCCCGTTTTCGTACCAGCCTTGTGCAGGGGTTTCTCTGAGAAGGAATTTCCCGGCACGATCGAAGACGCGAAAGCGTATCGGCTTCTTGTCGATTTCGAGCAGAAAAGCGGATGTGCGCAGCGCGATGCGATCACCAACGGTATCGATCATCACCGGAAACTGCGGCCAGTCCCACCCAACGGCGACCAGGGTATCCTGGAGCGCACGGCCATCGAATCGGCAGACCATTTCCGCGATTTGCGGTGTTCGAACGGCAATTTGAATGCAATCCGAACCGGAATAGAGGGAAACTCCCTGCGGATGAACCTCGAGCGCCGTAAGGTCGCCCAGCTGGGATCGCGCAGGGGTGACAGCGACAAAGCAGGTCAAAGCGATCGACAGAAGCCGGCGGTGAATCTTTCGAGACTGCGCCGCTGGTGCACTCAGAGATCGGCGGCTGAGAAGACCGTGCCCTTGACAGTTCATGCGGATCCTTTGCTGTATTGTGCGTCGATATCTTCGGCGACAGAGATCCTTCCGCAACTTGAAGCCAGAACGAATCTGAATGAAAAAGTTTGACATCGTGATTGAAAAGTTCTAACTTGTAGGCAAACAGATCGCACCGCCGGCCATCACTGATCAAGTCAGGCCATGGCCGCAGCGGGCAAACAAGTCAACAAAAAGGAGCGATTCCAGCATGACAGATCGCCCGACATTGCCCAAACCGCAGGACTGGGACACTGTGATGATGCGTATGGCATTCGTCATCGCATCGATGAGCAAAGATCCGACAACCCAGGTGGGCGCGGTATTGGTTTCGCCGGATCGCACCAGGATTTCCGTCGGTTACAATGGCTTCCCCCGACGCATTCCGGATGTAGCTGCCTGGTGGCACAACCGTCAGGAAAGCGCCGGGGAATTCAGCAAATACGATCTGGTGCGCCATGCGGAGATGAACGCGATCACGCAGGCCAAAACCGATCTGGAAGGCTGGTCTCTCTATGTCACGCATCACCCTTGCGGTGAATGCGCCAAGAACATTGTCGCCGAAGGCATCGCCCGGGTTTTTTACGCCCGCGATGTCGATTCGATCACCATGCCGATCGACCACGAGAAAATCTGCCGGCTGTTCGAAATCGGCGGTGTACAATTCCAGCAGCTGGTGGTCGATATGACATAGAAAACTGTTGTTTTATTCTTGCTGTCAATTAAAACCGGTGTTGCTGGAACCCCATCGAATTCATTGCAGCCCGCCCCCCTTCCGTTCTCAAGCAAAGGCCAGTTCCAGCTCGCAGGCAGAGCCGGTCATCGGCACATCGATGCGCAGCAGGCCGTCGCGATGGCTGAATTTGCATTCCCGGCCGTCGACGCGCACAGATTTGGGCGCCTGGCGACAGGCGATGCCCAACTCACCCCCCTCGATGGATTTCACAAATAACGATTTTCCTCGCCAGTCAACAGAGGCAAGAGTTTTGGGCGCATTGTATTTGCCAAGGAGCCCAAGCGGGGCAACGCCGCGTTCAGCTGGTGCGAACCAATAGAGCTTAACACCCATGCGATCCAATTCGACCGGCGCCTGGTCAGCGGCGGTCAACCAGATGACCTTTTGCGCAAAATAATCAAAAACCGCAAATTCCCGGCCGGTCAATCCGGGCAAATCCGCTGTTGAAAAAAAACCTTTCACTCGATCGGCGTCAGCGCAATTCCAAATACCCAGCAATCCCACGCCTTTGCTGAACGAAAAGGCTTTAAAAGGGAGCGGATCCTGTACCTGGAAAAGGCATTCCGGACTCGGCAGCAGAGGAGTGTCCGGCCGCAGGATGCGGCCGTCCGCGGCGATCAAAGGCCACAAGACATCGAAATTCTGCTCGCCCGGAACATCGGTGAGATAGATCGGACCGTTATGCAGAGCGCGAGCGATTGCATGAAAAACCGCGTGTGGGTGGTGCGTCTGAAACATATCAAAATCAGAAAAGACCATCTGGCTGAAATAGAGACAATTGGTTATCGCCTGCAGAACGTGGGCAGCGGCATTGCCGTGAGTCAAATCATAGGTTTCATCTTCCTTGAACGGAAAATAGTCTTCGACTCCTCTTCCCACCGCCGTTTTGCCAAACAAATAACAGGCGTCGGCCGACATGTCCATGCAGTTGATTACCGTGCCACCAAAGTGGTATTCAATCGACTCGTTCAATGCTCCATGCATGGCTTTTGCCATTTGCCAGATGGGGAAGTTGTTTTGGCTCAGGCGTTCCGCCACGATCTGGTTATCCACCTTCACAAAGGAGATGCCCTGTTTGCGGAACAGTTCATGCCAGGTCATATAAAAATCGCGCAGAGCTCCTGAATCGGGACGAAGAAAATGACAAATCTTGTCTTGGCAGCCTTTCCAGATAAACGGGGCGGTCTGGGTCCACTGGAACAGATCTTGTGCAACTCTCCGACCCAGCTCGGAATCGATTTCAATTCCATCCCAGTGACCATCTGCCGCATGCCAGATCCCTACTTCACGAATACCCGTTTCGCGTTTCAATCTGTTGACCAACGGACCGAATCCTTGCGGGAACTTGCTTGGATCGGGATCAAAAGAGCAGAGTTTGTTGTCGCGGCTCTGCAGCCAACCATCA
>Ga0209096_1004171_pt1 | contig 11872 bp, 8 predicted proteins | sample AD_UKC034_MetaG_FD_184407 | JGI IMG/M metagenome (GOLD analysis project Ga0209096, IMG submission 184407) | Active sludge microbial communities of municipal wastewater-treating anaerobic digesters from USA - AD_UKC034_MetaG (SPAdes) (version 2) | ecosystem: Engineered > Bioreactor > Anaerobic >...
TGATCGAGGTCAACAGGCAGGTTCGGAATATCAATGCCATCAATGATGAACAAACGCGCAAATGGGTGCATAGCAGTATTGTTACGCAAACCATGCAGCAACTTCCCGAACTCGGTCTTAAAAAAGAGGATTTGACAGCAGTTGTCGCAAAAGCAATCGAAACTTGTGCCCAAGCCCTCACAGAAAACGTCATTCCGATACCTCAATCAGTTGTTCAGCCCCATACCGAGGTTAAGCGTGGTTTTTTTGACTTCACGCTTGATACAAGCCGTATGCGTTGGCACCCATCCGACGATACACTCCTCGGTACGGAACTTATGGAGGGCGGCGAAACCTTCACGTTGGAAACAGGGACGGTTGCCTTTGCAAAAATTGATACAGTGGAAAATGAAATTGTTCGACATATCATTGTCCATGATAACGTCGACTACGCAACTTGCTCCGACCTTATCTATTCGCTTATTGCAGATGCAAAGAGGCACTTTTTGTCGTACTTGAATGATGAGGAGGCGGAAAAGGTTATGCGGGATCGCCAGCGTACCATAGCCGAAATTATCTACGCGCAGATGAATGAACATTTTTATAAAGAGGAAGTCAGTTATAGGGCAGCGAATATGCGCCCGTTTACGCGGATTGAATCGAGTTTTGGCGGCAAGTTCAAGTCAGATGAGATATATGACTTGCGGGCTCCGATGGCGGCATCGGATGTGAAGTCCAAGATATTCAGCGGATTCAGGAAGGCCGGACATACGCTGTATAAGTTTGACAGCGACACGGAGAGAACTTTTGCCGTTGTGTTAGAGAACGACAAAGCCGTTCTGCGGTGGCTTCGTCCCGCGCCGCGTCAGTTTAACATTTACTGGGGACAAGGCGGCGCGAACCGCTATGAGCCAGATTTCATTGTTGAGACCGCCGAAACAATTTATATGTGCGAGCCGAAAGCGAGCAACAAGATGCGAGATGCGGACGTGCTTGAAAAGCAGGAAGCCGCAGAAGAATACTGCCGCGCCGCCAGTGAATTCAACGCCGAAAACGGCGGTAAACCGTGGAAGTATGTTCTTATTTCTCACGACGAAATCCGACCGCAGTCGAGTTTTACTTATCTCGCAGAACAAGCTTCGCACGAACAGTTATCGATAGAGTAAACACTTCTAAGGAGGGAGCTGCCACATGAAATTTTTCCATTTATCCGACTTGCATCTCGGCAAGCGTGTCAACGAGTTTTCCATGCTGGAAGACCAGCGGGACATCCTGCAGAAAATCGTTGTGCTTGCCAAAAAGAATAAACCGGACGCCGTCCTCATAGCGGGCGATGTCTACGATAAATCTATGCCCATCGTGGAGGCCGTCCAGTTACTGGACAGATTTCTTGTGTGGCTCAACGAACTGGGGATTACGGTATTTATCGTTTCCGGCAACCACGACAATGCGGAGCGCGTGGCGTTCGGCGCGGAACTGCTGAAAAACAGCGGAGTTTATATCGTGCAGTCGTATAATGGGAAAATTGCTCCTGTAACTCTTTCCGATGAGAACGGTGACATTAACATCTGGATGCTGCCGTATCTTAAACCCTCCCTTGTCCGCAGGCACTTTCCTGATAAGGATGTGGTTACATACTCTGAAGCCATATCCGCAGCTTTGAGTAATGCGAATCTTGATATATCGGCAAGGAATGTGCTGATTGCTCACCAGTTTGTTACTGGGGCAACCACAAGCGAATCCGAGGAAATCTCTGTCGGCGGTTCGGAGAATGTGGACGGCTCGGTTTTTGATGGGTTTGATTACGTTGCTTTGGGGCATATTCACCGGCCACAGCAGATTTGTCGAGAAACCCTTCGATACTGCGGCACCCCGCTTAAATATTCGTTTTCGGAAGCAAGCCATACAAAATCCGTGACAGTCGTTGATATGGATGGTAAGGGTGAGATAAAAATCACTGAATTGCCACTTGCGCCGCTCCGTGATATGCGTGAAGTTCGTGGTACATACAACGAGATTATGAACCGTAACAGCTACCGTGGCACGAAAACGGAGGACTACATTCATATCGTGTTGACTGATGAGCATGATGAACCGGACGCGATGGCAAAGCTACGAAACGTATATCCTAATCTGATGCGCTTGGAGTACGATAACAGACGCACGCAGGCAGCAAGTTCTCTCGAAACGGTAGCGTCCACGGAAAAGAAAACGCCATCTCAGTTATTCGGAGAACTGTTCGAAATGCAAAACGGGCAGCCGATGAGTGAAGACCAATCAAAATACGTTACAAACCTGTTCAATGAAATCTGGGAGGAGGTGGCGAACGCATGAGACCTCTCAAACTTACAATGTCTGCCTTTGGCTGTTATGCCGACAAGCAAACTATTGATTTTGAAACACTTGGAAATGAGGGGCTATACCTCATCACTGGAGATACTGGAGCGGGAAAAACGACCATATTCGATGCCATCACCTTTGCACTCTTCGGGGAAACAAGCGGTGACAACAGGAAAGCGGAAATGCTGCGTAGCAAGTACGCACAAGAGAATGCGGAAACCTATGTTGAGCTTTCATTCCAATACCATGATAAAGCCTACCTTATCAAACGGAATCCGTCTTATGTGCGGGCAAAGCAACGTGGCGAAGGCGCAACAGAGGAAAAGGCCGATGCCGAACTGCATCTACCGGACAACCGTAGTGTGACGAAACTGAGAGAGGTCAATACCAAAGTTGAAGAAATACTCGGCATCAACCGCGAGCAGTTTGTCCAGATTGCGATGATAGCGCAGGGCGAATTTCTGAAAGTCCTTCACGCCAGCACCGAAGACCGAATCGAGATATTTCGCAAGATTTTCTACACGGATGCCTACAAAACCTTTCAAGATCGGGTTAAAAAGGACGCGAACGGACTCGTTGCGGAAATCAAAGAGCAACGGCGAGGCTACGACTATAGCCTCGGCAACATTCAAGTAGATGCGAGCGACGATGAAAACACACAAAAGCTCTCCTATGCCAAGTCGGGGCTCGTATTGGCGGGTGATGTCATCGAATGGCTTACACAGATTATTTCTGCCGACGAAAAAGCGCTCTCCGCAAATGGGAAACTGTTGGAAGAAGTCAGTATAAAACTGGCAGAAATAAACCAGAGGTTCGGACAAGCCGAGCAGGAAAAGAAGGCCCGTGACGCTTTAAAAGCGGCGGAAGACCGTCTCCCGTATGAAACGGAGGCTCTGAATAAAGCCGAATCAGCTTTGAATGCGGAAAAAGCCAAACAGCCCGAATATGAGGCTGTAAAATCGCAAATTGCTGAAATAGAGCGGTCGTTGACTAAATATCAGGAACTGCAAAATCTTATCGATTCGATAAAGGTAAACGAGGAAAAGTTATCTGTCGAAAAGCAAAACGCCGAAGACTTACAAAAGAAACAAATCTCCGATACATCTGCTCTTGAGAACGCAAAAGCGGAACTCAAGTCTTTAGCGGATGCCGAAGTCATAGCCGAAACATTGCGTAGCCAACAAGGAAAGCTGACCACAAGGCAGATCAGTCTTTGTTCGTTAACCGCTTTGCTCGAAGGTTATGGCAGACTGCTTTCTGAGCTCAAAGCGGTGCAAGACGATTACACCGGAAAGTCTACAATTGCTAAGACTAAGCGGTATGAATATGATGGTCTGAACAAGGCGTACCTCGACGAGCAAGCGGGGATATTGGCGGTAGAGCTGAAAGATGGGCAACCCTGCCCGGTCTGCGGTTCTACCGAGCATCCTGCGCCTGCGGTTTTATCTGCTATGGCTCCTACAAAAGCGGTGCTTGATAAGGCAAAGAAATCTGCCGAGGCCGCAGATTCAGAAACAGCTACTGCCAGTAGCCTGGCAAGTAACTTGAAAGGGCAAAGCGGAACTAAGCGAGACGAAATCATAACCGCTGCAACGACGTTATTGGGAGAAATCTTGTTCGATAATATCCCGTCGGTTTTGGAGAGCGCGTCAACAGAGGTCAAAACAGAACTTGCGGGAGTCAGTAAGCAACTCGCCGAGCAAGAGAAAAGAATAGCTCGAAAAAAGGAACTTGAAGAAGCGATACCTACTTCCGAGAGTAATCTTATTAAAGTCGGCGAGGCTCTTGGTAAGTCCAAAGAACAAGTCGCCGCACTGGCCACGCAGATTGCCGCCGACAGCAAAACAAGGGACAAGCAGGCAGCGGAACTCAAATTTAAGAATGAGGCTGACGCAAAAGCGGAAATCTCTGTTCTCATTATTAAAAAGAAAGGCTACGAAGATACCCTTCAAACCGCCCAGACTGCATATGATACAGCGAAAATGAAAGCGGACGGCACGGCAACGGAGATACAGACATTGCAAGCACAGCTTGGCGATTCACAACCATTGGATTTGGATGCTCTAAAACAAGAAAAAGGCGCTATCGAAAACACGCAGCGTGGATTGGGAGAAAGCAACCGTGTCCTTATCGCCCGCAAGTCCGCCAATCAGACTGCGTTGAACTCTATAAGCAATACGGCAATAACTATCATGGATCTTGAAGCCCGTTATAAGTGGTTGAAAGAAATCTCTGATACAGCAAACGGAGATATTAGCGGCAAGGAAAAAATCAAGCTGGAAACCTATATCCAAGCTGCGTACTTCGACAGAATAATCGCGCGGGCGAATATTCGACTTCTGCAGATGTCAAATAGCCAGTTCGAGTTAAAGCGGCGGGATGTAAGCGGCAAGCAGGGACAAAGCGGCTTAGACTTGAATGTTATCGACCACTACAACGGTACGGAACGCGATGCAAAAACACTCTCAGGCGGTGAGTCTTTCATTGCCTCATTGTCACTTGCGCTCGGCCTTTCCGATGAAATACAGAACAATGCCGGAGGCATACGTCTTGATTCGATGTTCGTTGATGAGGGCTTCGATTCATTAGATGATACGAAACTGTCACAAGCAATACAGGCATTGATGAGCATATCGCAGACCAATCGCCTTGTTGGGATAATATCACACGTTAATGGGCTTGACGAAAAAATTGGTCGCAAAATCGTCGTGACCAAAGACCGCGCAGGTGGAAGCAGAGCTGAAATCAGCATTAATTGACTGCGAAAGGCAAAAATGGCCTTTCATTGGCGGAAAAATGCTGCGCGAGTACGGAAGAAGAAAGCCCCCACGAAATAATACACATTAACTATCAGCCAAAATTCGTGTCCGGCAAATCACTCGTCGTCCTCAGGCTCGTCCGCATAACCAACACATTCGGTGAGGTTGACAAGATTCTTTAAAGGAGTCAGGTCATCGACATAGATTTCGTCGAAATATAGCGTCGTGAGGTTGACGAGATTCCGCAAGGGAGCCAGGTCATGTACAGGGTTGAGATCGAACGCTAGTTCCTGAAGGTTAACAAGATTCATCAAAGGAGTCAGGTCCCTTACACGGTTATCAGTGAAATATAGCTCCTGGAGGTTGACAAGATTCCGCAAGTAAGTCAGGTCGCTTACATGGTTACCATCGAAACAAAGAGTCGAGAGTTCGATGAGATTCTGCAAAGGAGTCAGGTCATCTACTTCGTTGCTATCGAAAAACAGCTCCTCGAGGCCGACAAGATTCTGCAAAGGAGTCAGGTCATCTACTCCGTTACGACTGAATTTTAGGGTCCCAAGGTTGACGAGATTCTGCAAAGGAGTCAAGTCGCTTACTTGGTTGTATTCAAAATCCAGGTACCCAAGATTAACAAGATTCTCTAAGGGAGCCAAGTCTCTTACTTCGTTGTCTTTGAACCCTAGTTCCTGAAGGTTGATGAGATTCCGCAAGTAAGTCAGGTCCCTTACTTGGTTACCATCGAAAGCTAGCGCCTCAAGGTTGATGAGATTCCGCAAGGGAGTCAAGTCGCTTACTTGGTTGTTATCGAAAAATAGCTTCTGGAGGTTGACCTAGTATTGGATGCCTTCCAAAGAATTGATTTCATTTTTTTTCGTATTAAGCTTTTTGATTCCCAGCGCGTCTTCGGGATTGATAGGTCCGGTCGTAGCACCGGTGAACCCTTCAGCGCTTCTTATCGCTTTTTCGAGATTTTCACACTCAAAGTGAATACCCAAGACAATCACTCCTATCAATATTTTTAGGTTATTGTTCTAAAACTGATGAAATTGTAAAGAACCACACTAGCCCTATTATATCCGCTTTTTATCCTTATTTCCACACGATTTGACTATAACCCCTTAAACCTTTAGGTTCATGTTACTCGAAAAAATGAAAAAATTCCATCGCATTATCCTGCGAATAAAAACTCATCATGCCCGTATAAACAACAGCAAGCGCAACAATAGCCACAAAGCGTTTGAATAGGGCTTTTCGGGATTTATGCTTCGAAAATCGCTCGCAGAAACGCAAAAGACAAGTATTAACTCCGAAAACGACACTGCCTCCCTTATCGCATCGGAAATATTGCGATGAGGCAATCGCGTTTGCTTGGTTCATTTCCATCAGGTCATTGAAAATCGGACAAGGGACTGATATGCGCCCAAAAGCGAAATAGTTTATTTGAGAAAGTATACCATAAAAAATGTCTCATGATTGATGATTTCAAATGAATCATCCATTCCGCGATTAGCAAATAACTGCCAATATGGTTCGGTCGGCGTGGCGCGTTAATCGCCTCCTATTGGGAGCGGACCAGGGGGCGGGCCATAGCTATATAACGCTTCTCCGCGCAAGCTATACCCGCCTTATTCCTTGGTGATGGCGTAAGTGCAGTAATAAATAACTGTAAATCGAGCATTTATAACTAATAATTCTTACATAAGATATTGATTTCACGTTCGTTTTATGGTATACTTGTTTATACGGATATTTCTGTCCGTTGGGAGTCCGTCGATTTCTCATTGACTAAAAGGAGGTCGTTATGGCCGCTTTCGGCGTTGCCGAAAAGTCCGCGGGGCTCGATGTGAGGGAAACCTATTGGATTCCCGCTATCACGCAGGACAAGGCGAAATTGCGCTCTTTGACAGAAATCGATTATCTTGTAAGGGGTTTTGCTCCAAGAAAAACAACGGGGGACGAAAAACTGCTGATAGAGGCGATAGCGACGGGCAAACGCGTTCTGTCGGCAACCTCAGTGATGGCGCGTGTCAAAGCCGGGAGTTTTCGGATGGGGAATATCGAAAACGACGCGGAAGGGCGCGGAGATGAAAAACCCGTCGGCGAGGTCTTCTTAACATACGACTTTTGGTTGGGCAAGTACCCCGTCTCCTTCTGGGAGTTCGACTGCTTTTGTGTCGCCACGAACCGGAAAAGGCCGGAGGACAGTGGGGGAGGGCGAGGGCCGCGTCCCGTCGTCAACGTGACCTGGCGGTACGATGCGGTCATTTATTGCAATTGGTTGAGCATGAGAGAAGGCATGGCGCAAGCCTATGACGAGTATGGGGACCTTCTCGATTCCGAAGGGGCAAGGACGGAAGACATCGCCAGCGTGGAAGGATACAGATTGCCGACGGAAGCGGAGTGGGAGTATGCCGCAAGGGGCGGCCACAAAAGATCGAATGCGTACAGGTACGCGGGAAGCGACAATCTCGACGAAGTGGGGTGGTATGGACGAAATTCATATACAAGCGGGAGCGATCGAATCCCCCACCCGGTCGGCCAGAAAAAACCCAACGAGCTTGGCATTTACGACATGAGCGGAAACGTATGGGAATGGTGCCATGACCGGCAGAGGAAGTATCTGGCAGAGCCTCAAACAAACCCAATCGGCAGCCTCCGCGGTTCTAGGAGAGTCGCGCGCGGGGGTTCCGCACGCGAATCGGACGCGCGATGCAGAGTCGCTCAACGCGATTTATTCTCCCCGATATACGGTCGGGATATTCTCGGATTTCGTGTCGCAAGAACGATTCGTTGATGTTTTAGGGCTTGTGAAATTTTTCGCGCGATTTCACAATTTTCGGGATACGAGTTTCCTCGTGTTTGTCACATTGTCTTCGACGCGAGTCATGAGCCGGGAAGGAACGCCAGGCCAATAAGCGACAGGCGTTTTCTCCCGTTTTTCAGGATCCATTCGACTGTCGCGTAAACAATCTTTCCCAGCCACACGCGCTGATTGAGGTCGCCGATGTTGTCCGCGAGCCTTCCGCAGTCGAGAACCGCGGCTTTCTATAGGACGCCCGGCGTTGACAAGCCTTCGGCCGCTTTCCGAATTTCTGAACCGGTTGAAAGCGCCTCCCAATAGCTTTTCCAAGTTTTCGAGACGCGAGCATTTTTCGCCCTTTTACGCGAAGCCGTCACTATACGGCAATCGGCGCATAAGGCGTCGTCCGGGAGGCTTAGGAGAGAGCGTCCCCGCACGGACCGTTTTCTTTCTCAAGAGGGCTCATCGCAGGTTCTTACGACGCGGAACCCGGTTTCTTGGTTTCTCTGTTCGGGGGGCGCCTCTTCTCGATAGGCGACATTGTAAACAACCGTTTTAAACCATTCGCCAAACCCCCCGCCCCTTATAACTCGTTTTTCGCCTTCAGCGGGGCCTTTGGGATCGGTTCTAAAGGTCGACACGAAATAGTAGAAATACCAATCGTGACACCATTCCCAAACGAGGGAACTCATGTCGAACAAGCCGAGATCATTGGGTTTGGTTTGCCCCACCGGCCAGTTGTTTTCATCTCCGGTCACCAATTCCCTTTCGTCATCGGTTCCTGAAAATCGATATTCTTTAGACCTTTTGTGCCCTCCGCGGGCTGCGTATTCCCATTCCGCTTCGGTAGGCAGACGGTATCCTTGCGCTTTTTTCAAGTCAGAGGTCTTTTCGCCATGCGTGTCCAACAAATGGCCCTCCTCATCGTAGGCTGGTTTAAAGCCTTCTCTTTCGCTCAGCCAGTTGCAGTATGCGATCGATTCGCGCCAATTCACAAAGACCACCGGGTGGAGACTTCTCTTTGAACCGGCTACGCGGCGGTCTTCAGGTTTCTCTTTACCGACGCTATCGCAAAAACGGTCATACTCCCCACATGTGACAGGATATCGTCCGATCCAGAAATCATAGGTGAGAGTCACGACGTGGGAGAAGAACTCAAGGTCGAAAGCGTCCTCCTTTCGATCCTCTCTTGTGTGACCCATTCTGAAGACGCCAGAACGAACTCGCACCATCTCGGAAGTAGGGGATAACGCGTTCCGCGCGGCGGCCAGTCTTCCTTTGACCAATTTTTCATCGGCTTTGTCTTTGTATCGCAAGACACCCCTCATGATAGCGCCAACATCGATAAGGGTGGTTTCGCCGGTATCCTTTTGCTTCAATCCCGGGATCCAATATGTCCCTTCCACGTTCATTCACGCTCCTTCCTTCTTTCGACGCCCGTTTCCGCGTCACCTCGGACGCAAACGTATCACATTCCCATCGGCGTCCTCAAATCGCGCGTTGGAGGTAAGAGCCCAGATCACGGGCACGGGGGACGGGTCTTTTTTCGTGAAGTATGGCGTGTCCCCGTCCGTGAGCGCAACGATTTTTGTGTACTGCGGATATCGTTTCGACGCTTCCAACACGCCCTTTCTCATGTCGGTGCCTCCCCCGCCTCGGAACCGGGGGTTTTGCATACGCATGTACTTTTCTACGGGAACGGGCTCTGATTGGCAAGCGCAATCCCATTGCATGATCGAAAACCTTCGCGTTTCACTGAGTAGGGATTTGATCACTCCCATGAACAGTTCGAAGTCCTCTTTGCGCATCGAGCCCGAGGTGTCGAGCAAGATCAGGATTTGCTCCTTTTTTATCGCGGGAATTTTTCCTTTCAAGAGAATCCCTTCTCCTGCGCGGGGATGAGACCGCCGATAGGATCGAGCGCGCTCGTTGTCCGGCCCGGATTGCGTCAAACTGTTTTTCAAAAGGCGTTTCCAGGAAATTTTAACTTCAGGGAAAGCCCAATCGATCATCCAATTAAGCTTTCCTTCGCCATTGCCAGGCAAGCGAAGGCCCGGCAGCGGTTTTTCTTCCAGATTCTTTATGAGGGTTCTCACGCGCCCTTTGAGTTTATTCGTGGCGAAAACCTCCAAATCTTTCGGGGTTGCGGGATAATTTCCCGCTCTTTGGGGAGAGTCGGAGAAATAATCGCTCATTTCTTTCATCGTTTTTTCGTAATCGGCCTGTTTTGGGTCTAAAACCCTGCCCTCAAGGTTTTCTCTCGGAATCCCGGTCAGGTACTGCTCCATCGACAAGCCGTCCGGCAAGTTGAAAGGGGGCTGATCCGGCAAAAGGCACCCGATTTCTTTCAGCAAATTCTTGTCCGCAGTTTCTAGGGAGCTGTTCACTGCGAGGTCGGCCGCAATGTTGCATTCCTCCAGAGAATACTTGTCCTGAAGGGCAAAACCGCGTTTAAAATGGTCGCGCGCGATATGAAGAAACTCGTGGATCAAAATCGCCCTTAAGGCTCTTTCACGATCAACGCAAGGGTGGGCTTCAAGGATTCCGGCAAAAAGGACGGGATTGACCGCCAGCGTCCATTCCGCCCTTTGCGGCCGCAAGGAGACATACGCGACCGCTTCCGCTTTTTCGTCGATCCTGCGGTCGATTGAGGAAAGGATGTAACTGAAAAAACATCCTGACTTAATGCCATTCTGAATGGCTATTTCCAGGTCTTTTTTAGAGGGATAGGGAGCGGGATTCAAGCGATCCGTCACACCGCCTCCTCCATTTCGAAAGGGCCAATCTTGATGTAGAGCTTGGCCAACGCCAGTTCCATTTTGGGGTCAGAGAGGTCCACGGCTTCTGAACGAAGCCTGCTGATAAGCATTTGGCAGGTGTCATTGGGAAGGTCCAAGGCAAATTGGACGATATTGATGTTCCACTCCTCCATGGAAAGAGACACTGCGTCGGCCAATTGGGCCAGTTCGCTCATAAGCCCGGCTTCCGCCTTTTCGAGGACGGCTTTGCGCAAAGCCTGATCTGAGGCGTAATTGCGAATGACATCCATTGGATCTATGGAAGCGCAAAGGATTTTAGAAGCCATTTCCAGCACTTCAAGGCCAGTGGAAACGCCTAGCGCCAATTGGATGGGAACCAGGCCCTCAGTCGTTATTTCCTTCAAATTTTTGAATGAGCGCAGGAGCTTGCTGACTCTTTCCCATACGGCAGGCATAAGGGTCAGGCGATCGGATACGGTTTTGTAAAGCATGGAAGGATTGGTTTTCAAGTATTCTAGAACCAAGGGATGATAGGAAGCTTTCTGGGCATATTCCAACCAGCTTTGCGCGTCTGGTTTAACGCGGATGCGCAACCATCTTCTGCTGAAGGCCATATCCATGGCGTTGACGATATAGTTGCTGTCGTCTTCGGGATTGATGGAGCCAATGATTCTCCATTGCGCTCCCATCTCGCGACCATCCATAACCCTGTCGCCAATCAACTGGAAGATTGGTTGATGCGTGTCGGGGTGGGCTCTGTTGAGCTCTTCGAAGTCAAGAATTCCAGGCCCTTCAGTTTCGAAGACTCTGGCGAGTTTGTCAATCAGAACGAACTCGATCTGAGGTCGCTTGGCCCCTTGAATGCCAAGGCTGCTTCTCGCGGCCACATCTGTCCATGTTTCGGCCTTTGGGTATCCCCTAAGATCCTCTGGAAGCATCCCTGCGAGTCGGATGTCAAGACATTCCCAATGGTTTTCTGACGCAACCTGTCTGGTGATGTCGGTCTTGCCAATGCCTGACGGGCCACAAAGAAGGATCGGCAGATGCGGCATTCTGTCAAAATAGAAACGTATCGCTTCTTTGGCTTGAGTAGGGGTCAGTTCGAGCTCTTCCATCATTTCCTCCTTTTGGGGGCCTAACACGGGGAGCTACTTTATTTCGAAAGCAGTCGTCTCCGATAGGTGGCCCGTTTCTCTCATTTCATAGTGTCGTATCGCTAAAAAGCGAATTCCGTT
>Ga0209096_1004180_pt1 | contig 11856 bp, 15 predicted proteins | sample AD_UKC034_MetaG_FD_184407 | JGI IMG/M metagenome (GOLD analysis project Ga0209096, IMG submission 184407) | Active sludge microbial communities of municipal wastewater-treating anaerobic digesters from USA - AD_UKC034_MetaG (SPAdes) (version 2) | ecosystem: Engineered > Bioreactor > Anaerobic >...
CCTATGGCCGCTAAGAAATCACAGGCAGGATACCGGGACCTCGGGGTCCAGAACGGGGCGAACTACGTCAAGGACTTCAACGAGGCCTACAACAATGCGTATCCTGCATGGTCCCAGGCCTGGACCGAGATGAAGAGGGACATCGAGTTCGTCCTCGGCAAACAGTGGAGCGCAGAGGAAGAGGCCTACCTGCTCAAGCAGGGAAGGGCCGCCCTTCACTTCAACAAGATGATGCGGATAGTCAAGCTCATCAGCGGCTACCAGCGCAAGAACCGGCTGTCCCTGAAGGCCGACCCCGTGGAGGGCTCCGACGTACAGACCGCGGAGCAGCTCACCGCCATCCTCCTGTGGCTGTTCTCGAGCAACCAGATGTACCTGACCATGTCCGAGGGCTTCGAGGCCGGGGCACTCATGAGCGGTATCAACCTCCTGCACATCGGCATGGACTACATGCAGGACATCGTCAACGGCGACCCGCAGGTGTTCAGGCACCCGCACAACCAGTTCCTCCTGGACCCGACCTTCACCAGGCGCAACCTGGACGACTGCGATTACGCCATGATCAGGATGGCCCCGAACAAGGACCAGGCGAAGATCCTGCTCCCGTTCATGGACCCTGACGACATCGACGGCCTGAGGCTGTCCGGCATGGACAACAAGTTCCCTCTCATGACGAGCCACCGGGACACGCTCAACAGGCCGCGGCTGAACCTGTACTACTTCTGGCGACGCACCACGAAGACCGCGTGGCTGATCCTGGACCGTCAGACCGGCGCCACCCGGGAAGTAGATATGCCCACCGCCAAGGTCAACCAGGCCCTTGAAATAGCCTACGCCATGCACGGCGAGCGGTTCGAGAAGATCAAGAAGAGCAAGGGAGTCGTTGAGCTCGACATCATCCTGCAGAACCTGTGCGTGTACCACGGGCCCGACCCTACGGGCATCGAGTCCCACTTCCCCCTGGTCCCGGTCATGGGCACCTACGTCCCCGAGTACGAGGATTGGGCCTACAAGATCCAGGGGCTCTCGAGGCAGCTCCGCGACCCGCAGACCGAGAAGAACAAGCGCATGAGCCAGATGCTCGACATCATCGAGAGCCAGATCAACTCGGGATGGAAGGCCAAGGGCAAGGCTGTGCTCAACAAGGACGACCTCTACCGCTCCGGCCAGGGCCGCGTGGTCTGGATGACCGACGATGCGGAGATGACCGACGTGGAGCAGCTCCGGGGCACGGACGTCCCGCAGAGCCACTTCCAGTTGCAGGAGATCCTGGACCGCGAGATCCCCGACATCGGCGGGGTGAATCAGGAGATGTTCGGGGCGCCCGAGAACGACCAGCTCGAGGTGGCCGGCGTCCTGGCAAAGATGCGTATGGCTGCAGGCTTGGTGGGGCTCCAGGAGTACTTCGACAATTACCGCTTCGCCAAGCAGACCGTCGGCCTCCGGCTCATCGAGGCCGTGACCAAGAACTGGACCCCGGACAAGGTCAAGCGGGTCACCGGACAGGAGCCTTCCCAGGCGTTCTACACCAAGGGCTTCGGGCGCTACGACTGCGCCGTGACCGAGGGCCTGCTCACCGACACCCAGCGACAGATGTTCTACGCGGAGCTCAAGGCCATGCGGAAGGACGGCTATGCCGTGCCCATGGAGCTCCTGGTCGAATACATGCCGGTACAGCTCAATGGCGAGATCAAGAAGGCGTTGGTCAAGGCAGAGCAGCAGCAGAGCCAGCAGGCCCAGCGGCAGATGCAGCTCGACGAGATCACCAAGCAGGTCATGCAGGCCACCCAGATGCTCCAGGTTGCCCAGGCCAGGGAGAAGCTGACCCAGGCAGAGGAGAACAGGGCGACCGCCGCCCTGGACCGCGCAAAGGCGGCAGCGGAGATCCAGGACATCGGGGCACAGAGGGCGCTCGACCTGATCAATCTCATGTTCGAGGCCCAGCAGCGCATCGAGGACCGCAACCTGCAGCGGGAACAGGCCATGCAGGCAGGGGGCGCTCAATGAAGCATGAGATCGGCACCATCAGAGACTGTTTCGGTCAGGAGCTCATGGCCAGTATCCGCAGGGCAATGCATGAGTGCTCCCACCTGACGGAGCCCTACTACATCTACTTCTTCAACCAGAGCGACGCGATAGACCACACAATCCACCGCACCACGGTCAGGATCATGCGGAAGGACCAGCTCCGCAAGGTGATCCCTTATGTGGGAGGCAAGCCGGTCCCCATGCTGGGCACGGGCCTGCTCAAGGTGGACAACCAGAAGGGCAAGGCCGAGTGGGTCTGGATCCTGCCCCGGGACATCCCGCACACCCAGGGCGCAACCCCGTTCGACCAGGTAATCGAAGAGGTGGCAAGCAGGGCATTCGCCCTGAACGTGCCCATCATAAACGCGTGAGGTGAACATGGACAGAGTAAGGCTCGTCATAGATCGCACGGCTGCAGGGCTTCAGGACAAGGTCAACAGGGCATACGACGAGGGCTACCGGCCCGACGGCTCCTTCAACAGGACCGATGACGGCAGGTGGTTCATGCAGACCATGACGCTTCCTGAACCCAGCGCACCCGAGAGGGTGGAGCCCAAGGAGAAGGAGCCCAAGCCGAACAGGGCGAAGAAGGCTCCCTCGAAGAAGGCAGCGAAGAAGTAATCCAACCCGCCGCCGGGGATAACGGGCGAACGAAAGAGAGGGCGAACATGTCAGAATCAACGGTAGATCCAACCAGCACGGGCGTAGCAGCAGCTCCCGCCGCCGGGGATGGTGGACAGCCGGCCGCGCCGCCAGCGGCACCAACGGAACCAGGGGCCCAGCCAGCAGCGCCTGCAGACGACCTCAACCTGAGTGATCGTGAAAGGGCGTTCCTGGAGGGATTGAGGGATGAGCGTTCAAAGAGGCAGCAGATAGAGAGGGAACTGGAGCTTGCCAGGGCAAACCATGTGCCGGGATCGTTCCAGCCAGCTCCGTCGCAGCCTGGAGCGCCAGCGCCGCTTAACGAACCTGCCCAGCCAGCGGACCCGTTCGCTGACCTGGACGACGACGACCTCATGACCGGTGCCGACATCAAGGCGAAAGTCGTGCCGAAGTTCATGGGGATGCTCCAGCAGATAGCCGGGGCGATAGCGGTACAGCAGCGGCAGGCTCAGTTCTCTGATGTCACCAACGACGACATCAGGACGCACATCCCCAAGATCATAGCGGAAGACCCCGCGCTCGCGCAGGTCATCAAGGTCCTTCCCGCGCCGGCACAGTTCATCCTGGCCCAGACGCTGACAAGGTTCGCCAAGAACGCAGCGCCGAAGGCCGCTGGACTGTCACCGGAAGCGCCAAAGGCTCCTCCCGCTGCACCGGTCGATGCCTTGAGTGAAATCGCTCGCGCAATCCTCGCCAATGCCAAGAAGCCTGGAGCACCAGGCTCCGGTGGTGGCGGGGCTCTTGACGACGTGGTGACGCTCCTGAAGGGCATGACGCCGGAGCAGTACGAGGCGTACCGGCAGCAGAAGAAGAAGGACATGGGCCTGTAGGGGTGGGGTGAGACAGTCCGAAGGAGGACACAGAAATGGAACTTACCACCACAACCGAAGTCCCCGCAGCCGTAGCGATATTCTACGACCGTGAGCTTCTGGCAAATGCAAGGGCAAAGCTCTTCCATGAGAAGTTCGCGCAGACCCGGAACCTGCCTTCCAAGTCAGGCGACACCATCAAGTTCCGCAGGTATGGCACCCTGACCACGGCCACCACGCCGCTCACCGAGGGCGTGACCCCTGCAGGGCAGAAGCTCTCCAAGACCGACCTGCTCGCCAAGGTCAGCCAGTACGGTAGCCATAAAATTGCCGTACGCAAATCCTTTCTGATTTACGGGAACGCCTAAACAAGGAGATGACAATCCATGCAAGGTAACCCGAGGGAAGCGGTTCTCATCTCATATCTGGCCGGGATAATCGACGGCGAGGGCACAATCCGCATTAATCGTTGCGCTGGAGATAAAACGCTAAGGCAGCTCAAGCGGAAGAATCCTATTCATGCCGGACAAATATCGGTCGGGATGACCTCCAAGGATGTCTGTGATCTTTTGCAGTCCGTTCTTGGTGGATCAGTGAGAGAAGAACGCGTTCCTGATGGTCGCAAGGTTATATATCGGTGGGCAATCACGTCCAGGCCAATGGTAATCGCGGCCCTCAATAAGCTCATGCCTTATCTGATTGTGAAGAAGGAACAGGCGCAAGCTGTTTTGGAGTTTTGCGAATACTGGCCGGACAAGAATGTTCACCTTGCTTTGACGCCACAGGAACTACAGCGGCGTGAGGATGCGTTCTGGAAGGTTCGCAAGCTCAATGCCGTTGGAGCACCCGCAACGACTGAGCGAAAGGACATTCGTGAGAATGAAGCGACAGTCTGAACTTATGAGAAATCATAAGAGGGGAATCGAAGCGTTCCCCCGCCTCTTTACTGAGGTCAGTAAGCCGACAGGTGACGCGGCTGAAAGTAACAGGATGGATTTTGTCTACGTCACCGATTGGGTCAACATGACGGTTGAGGACCCCGTTCTCACCGTGGCCCAGGAGGAGCTGGGCGACCAGGAAGGCCGCACCCGTGACGAGCTCGTCAGGGACATCCTGATTGCATCGCTCACCGCGACCCATGCGGCAGGCGGGTCCAATGGCAACACTCCGACCGAGATCACCAAGGCCGACATCGACGACCTGGTCAAGACGCTCCTGGGGGCAGACGCTGAGTTCTTCGCTCCGAAGATCACCGCTTCCACAGGGGTAGGCACGTCACCCATCAGGGACGCCTTCTGGGGCATCGCACACACCGACCTGATCGACGACCTCGAGGACGTGAGCAACTTCAAGAGCACGTCGGAGTACCCGAAGCAGGAAGGCGTAGTCGATGGCGAGTGGGGCTCAACCGGTAACGTCAGGTGGCTCGTCAGCTCCGTTGCGGCAAAGAACGAGACACCGAACCCGGACGAGTACGACCTGCCGATCATCGGGAAGAACGCCTATGCCGTGACCGACCTGGAGAGCGGCAGCGAGAGCATCGTGAAGGCGTTCGGCAGCGGCGGCACTTCCGACCCGTTGAACCAGAGGGCCACGGCAGGCTGGAAGATGGCATTCGTAGCGCGGATCCTGAATGACAACTTCATTCAGCTTCTGCAGGTCACCCACAGCTAAGGCCCGTAAAGGGAAGGAGGAAAAATCAATGTCTCAGATAGTTGTAGGACATCTTGAATCGGACGGGAAGGCAATCAACCTGCCCCTTGGTTTCGTCCCCGATTTCCTGCTCATCTTCAACGCCATGGCCGCGGCCACCGAGGTCTTCGCCGTCGTCTGGTTCGGTTCGGAGATGGGCGACTCCAAGGAGATCCAGTTCAAGGCGCTGGCAGACACCGGCACCTCTTCCGGGCTCACCCTCGACTATGTCGAGAGCGGGGCTTACATCTCGGCCTACGACACCACGGCTGTCGACAAGGGCACCTCGAACGATGACGATGACCCGGTCCGCGTGGCCGGCTTCCAGGGCGTCACCATTCACGCCGATTTCAGCGATGATTCCGACGAGCTCTGGTACCTCGCCATCAACGCGGACAAGGTCAAGGATCACGGTGACATCAACGCGTAACCACTTAACTAGGCCATGAGGGGGCTCCGGCCCCCTTGGGCCATAAGCGAGAGGGAGTCATGAATCCTGAACTGAAGAAGAGAGACAAGGAACAGGCGGCACAGTTGAAGGAAGCGAAGAAGAGGTGGCTGAAAGAGTTGGAGGAGGAGCCCAAGGTCGAGTGCATCGTGAGGAATCACGACTTCCTCAACCAGGGCGTACCGATCGAATTCACCTTCAGGCGGGTGAAGAAGTACACCATCAAGGACGGCGAAACCGTCACGCTCCCGCTGTCGGTCTACAACCACATCAACTCCATGCAGGTTCCTGCCCCTGTGACTGTCCAGGACTTCACCACCGGACAGATGAAGACCGACTTCTCCCACAAGAGGGCCAGGTTCACCGCCACGCTGACCGAGAAGGGCATCGCAAGCCTTCAGTCCATGGTGTCTGCCCCTGCTCGCAAAACCAAGGAGGCAAGCCAGTGAAAAGGCTATTCAGGATAGTCATTCCTTTGCTCACCATCATGGCCGTGGCTGTCATCGCATGGTCGGCGGGGGCTCTCAGAATCAACCTGGAAGCTGTCAAGAACCCGCAGTTGCTGCTGAAGATCCTCGAGCGCATGGACTACCAGCAGGACGACATCCTCGCGTATCTCAGCACCGACGATTACGTTCTCAGTGATCCGGGGCTTACCGTAGGATCCAGCTCAGCGGCCAAACTCAAGATTTCGAACACCTGGTACATGATCAATGGCGTCATGTACTACGTCGCTTCGGCAGAAACGGCTCCGGTTGATACGATCCCTCAGAACAAGTACGGAGCCTGGGCGCTCGAGGTCGGTACGAACGGAACCATTGACGAGATCGGAGCGGCGGCAAACACCACCGGCTACGCATCGGCAGCCCTTGCAGTCGCGGGACTTCCGGCAGTTCAGACCGACCATGCCCGTCTGGGGTACGCCACGGTCATTCATACCGGGGCAGACTTCGTGGGCGGCACAACCGAGTGGACCACGGCCGGCGTGACCGCCGTGTACGTCGATCTCCTTCCGACCGCGAAACTGTCCAGCGACCTGATCAGCAGGGGTAAATAGCATGTACGAGTGGGACCTGACAGCCATACGGAGCAAGGTTCGATCCATCACGGGCTACCTGTCCACCGGACAGATGGCAGATGGAACCATCGACGGCCACATCAACCAGGCCTACTGCAACGAGCTCCCGCGGCTGTTGGGTCACACTCAGTTTCATGCATGGTTCACGTTCGACACCGTTGCCAGCACCGGAGAGTACACCATCGACGACCTGGCCAGCGACGACGGGGCGAACATCATCGCCTTCGACGGCAGCTATATCACCGTCGACGATGCAGACGCCTCGGTCTACTACGACAGGGCGGCATTCTTCGCCATCTGGCCGGAGGGTGAAACCTATACCGAAGGCACACCTACCGACATTCTCATCGAGGGCAGGAAGATCTGGCTCCGAACAATCCCGGACGACGCATACGAGGTCAAGATCCCCGTCACCCGGAAGTGCCCGGAGGCCCTCGAAGAAGCAACAGACAAGCCGCTCGACCCATCATGGGGGCCTCTTATCGCCTTCATAGCGTCAGAGATCATCCTCCTGGAGAAGGGCAGGGATGTTTCCGCGGCAGAGGCAGGCAAGCGGTATTACCTATCACTGGCCGGATACGATGCTGCTCACCGGCTCAGTGGCCAGCGAGCGGCTCCGAGGTGGTGATGATGACAAAGCGATTCCTCCAGGCTTTCAAGGACATCATAGGGCTCGAAGGCGGGTATGGAGCAGATCCGGACGATAAAGGCAACTGGACAGGCGGGGAGATCGGCAAGGGCGAGCTCAAGGGCACGAAGTACGGCCTTTCCGCTGCCAGGTATCCAAGCCTTGACATCAAGAGCCTCACCTTACAGGACGCCGAGGCCATCTACTTTATGGATTGGTGGGCTCCGCTCAAGCTGGATGACATCACTGACGAGCAGGTCGCGTTTGAGCTGTTCGACACATCGGTCAACTGTGGAGCAGCTCCGGCCATCCGGATCGCCCAGCGAGCCCTTCGGTTCCTCGGGGAGCATATCGACCCAGACGGAAAGATGGGGCCTGACACCCTTGGAAAGATCAACAAATGGTGCATCAAGGACGCCATGAGCCTGCATAAGGCTCTCAATGGTTATCAGTTCATGAAATACGCGGCCATCGTGGAAGCAGCCCTACAGGATCCGAAGAACCCAAGCGAGAAGTACGGTCATGGATGGCTGAAGAGAATCCAATACTACAGGAGAGCCGCCTGATGGCCATAGATCCCGAAATCGTCGGCACCGTGATAGGCAGCGCCATCGTGGTCATCGGGTTTGGCGGTAAGTACATCCACACGAAGTACAGCGCCACATTGAAGAAGGACAATGGGAATGGTGGCCCTCGATTCTGTGCGGAACATCACCACATGGTCGAGTCGGTCACAAAACTGTGCGGCGAAGTCAAGGATGGATTCGGTGACATGCACGACAAGATCAACGCAACCAGAGAGGCCGTGGCCAGGATCGAGGGCATGTTGCAGCGATCCAGAAACTGAAGAGGTGAACCATGAAACAGGAAGACCGCAAGGCTATCAGGCTGTTCTACCAGACGCTGCTTTCAGGGGCATCGGCGCCCCAGCAGACCGACTTCTACTTCCGGGTGCTCAAAGGCAACCACACAAGCCGCAAGGCATGGCTGATCGAGAACCAGGAGCTGCTCAACGTGCCCCCGGAGCTGGCCATCATCATCATGAACCTGGACGAGCTCACCAAGGAGGACATCGCCATCATAGCGGCTGCCCAGGCTGCCCCCGTGGCAGAGCAGGTCATAAATTCGGTGTGGGCCTGGAAAATCTGGCCCTGGAACTGGTTCTGAGGTGAGCCTATGACCTCGGGGAAGCGCGGAAGGAGAGGGTGAGGGAGTACATGGCAAAGGCAGAGAAGAAGGCATATTTCATCAGCGAGCTAGAAGTCAAGCTCGCCAAGGGCGACGGCATCTGGGAGCTCGAAGCTCCGCTTGCCTACTGGTCCCCCCTGGTGGGAAGGATTCAGGTGCCTGCTGGCTTTCAGACCGACTTTGCCAGCGTTCCAAGGGTGCCCATAGCATACTGGCTGTACGGCGCACGGGCGCACCGGGAAGGCGTGATCCATGACTACCTATTCCGCAAGGACTGCGTGGGCTCCTGCAGGATCAGCTTCATGGACGCCAACAAGGTATTCCTCGAAGCCATGACGGCCAGAGAGAAGCCCTTCTATGTCAAGTACCCGATGTACGCGGCCGTGTGCGCCTTCAGCTACCCGTGTTTTCACAAAAGAAAAGTCTTCGACAAACTGTAACAGGAGGAGAGAAACCATGAAGAAGGAAAGGACACTCATCATATCACTAGCCGCCCTGGTGGTGGGCATCATCGCCATGGTTTCCACCCTCCAGGCGTTCACCAACGCGGTCGAGTACAAGGAGTTCACGAAGACCGGGGCAAGCTCCACGGCAGGTACGACATTCCAGGGCGACGTCCTGGTCTGCGCCTACAACACGACAGGAGGCTCCTTCTCCGGCACGGTCAAGGTTCAGCTCTACCACACCCTCGGGGACGGCAGTGGCGAGTGGATCGACACCGGGGACACCTTCACGGGTGAAGCCTGCAAGATCCTTGAGGTTCCCGAGAACGGCGTGAAGCTCCGGGCGTATGCCACGGTATCGAGCGGATCTATCCGGGTGAGAATGTCCCAGGAATACCCCCCAAGGGTCAGGACTCAGGGAGGTAAGTAATGGCCAAGAGACTCTTTTACGCAATCCTCATCATAGCGGCCCTGGCCCTGCCGGTCGTCGCCGGTATCCAGAAGGGCTCCGGCGGGGGTACGGCCTCCGAGGTCTATGTAGACAACTCCACGGGGGGATGGACCGGGGATGACGCCCAGGCAGTCCTTGAGGAGATACAGGCATCCATAGCGGCCTATGCCACATCGGCCGGGGTTTCCGACGATGCCTATGATGCAACCGCGTGGAACGGCTCGACCACGCTGGCCCCTTCCCAGAATGCAGTCAGGGACAAGATCGAGGCCGTTGTTGCCGCCCTGGCATCTCCGGCGGCTCACTACCTCACCGACCAGGCAGAAGGATCCCTCTCTGCAGAGGTGGTGGTATCGGCCAACGGCAAGGCTCTGGTGACAGCCGCGAACTATGCGGCCATGAAAGCCTTGCTCGACCTTGAGATCGGGACAGACATCCAGGCCTATGATGCAGACCTGACAACCTACGCGGGGATCACCCCGTCAGCGACCGTTCAGACCTTCCTGACCTCTGCGGACGCTTCAACGGCACGGAATAACCTGGGGCTCTCCATCGGGTCGAATGTGCAGGCCTACGATGCAGACCTCACTTCTCTGGCTTCAGGGATCACTGGTCTTGTCAAAGGTGCAGGAAATGGTGGAGGGTACGCCGCGGCAGCCGCCGGGACCGATTATGTGGCTGTCGATGCTGACCTGACCTCGATAGCTGGCGGCATCACGGGCCTCGTTAAGGGCGCCGGTAACGGATCAGGCTTCAGCGCGGCCGTGGCCGGGACCGACTACCTAGCCCCCGCTGCCATAGGCGTGACGGTCCAGGGCCTCGATGCGGACCTCACGGCCCTTGCGGGAATATCCGGCTCCCGGGGCGACATCATCTTCTACGGTGCAGGTGGATGGACCAGGCTGCCAAAGGGAACCGAGAATTACATCCTGAAACAGGGAGCGAATGACCCTGCATGGGCAGAGAACACGGGCGGGTCCGGAGCTTCGGCCTTTTCCGACCTGACCGACATCGCGGTTAATGCCTCCACGGCAGGCCCTGTCTGGTGGGACGGTACCCAGGGGAGAGCGATCAAGGCCGGGGTTGCCGGATCATACCTGAAGAGCGACGGCACGTTCGACACTCCAGCCGGCGCAGGCGACATGCTGGTTGCGTCTTATCCTAATATCGTGGCCGTAGAAGCAGAGCCTGTCACGAACACCTACATGATGGTAGCCGACGGTTCTCAGTGGCAGTCGGTTGCCCCTGCAGACGTCAGGACCGCCCTCGGTCTGGTGATCGGCACCAATGTCCAGGCGTATGACGCTGACCTCACGACATTTGCCGGGATAACGCCATCTGCCAACGTGCAGAGCCTGCTGGGCTGTGCCGACTATTCAGCGATGAGGACGGCCCTCGGGCTTGCTATTGGAACGAACGTACAGGCTTACGATGCTGACCTGGCCACCTGGGCAGGAGTGACCCCGAGCGCCAACGGCCAGAGCCTTGTCGCTGCAGCGGATTACTCGGCAATGAGGACCCTGCTGTCTCTCGTACCCGGAACCAATGTGCAGGCATACGACGCGGATCTCGCAACCCTGGCGACCCCCACGGCGAACAGGATCTATTATTCCAATGGTTCTCAGGCACAGACAGCCGTTGCCCTCGGGGCGGCGAATACCGTATTCGTGGGGAACGGGACGACCTCTGCTCCGGGGTTCAGGGCGCTCGGCGTCGCGGATCTTCCGACCATAACCCCTGCCATCGGCGGGACCGGCGTGGCAAACGGGGCGAACAATACCATCACGTTTACCGGCAATTACACGCTCGGCTTGACGCTCTCGAACAACACCGCCGTCACCCTTCCGACTACCGGCACCCTTGCGACGCTGGCAGGGTCTGAGGCCCTGACGAACAAATCGGTCAACGGGGTCACGCTCTCGGCGGCCTCGGCCTACACCCTGACGGTGCCCGGAACCGGGACTGCGGCATTGACCAGCAACAAACTGAGTGCGTTCGCTGCCACGACATCGGCTGAACTGGCGGGTGTCATATCGGACGAGACAGGCAGCGGGGCACTTGTCCTCGCAACCTCCCCGACCCTCGTAACCCCGACTCTCGGTGCTGCCACCATGACATCGCTCGTGCAGTCCGGGCAGACCATCGGGAGCAACATCATCGTAACCAACGGCTTCAGCGTCGATGCCGACGGCGACGTGACAGGAAAGTCGTTCACAACCCCGCAGGTCGCAGCGACGGCTGGTGAGGCTGTGCTCTATGCGGCAGAGGCAACCCCGTCGGGTCTGTATACATCCCTCAAGGGACCGGCGAGTGCACCGTCCGGCGGGGCATATTCCTTCCAGTTCACCAACTCCCTGCCGAGCGCGGGACAGAGCTTCAAGTTCGGCACGGTGTCAAGCCGTATCGTGCCCCTGGAGTACACGACATA
>Ga0209096_1004182_pt1 | contig 11852 bp, 9 predicted proteins | sample AD_UKC034_MetaG_FD_184407 | JGI IMG/M metagenome (GOLD analysis project Ga0209096, IMG submission 184407) | Active sludge microbial communities of municipal wastewater-treating anaerobic digesters from USA - AD_UKC034_MetaG (SPAdes) (version 2) | ecosystem: Engineered > Bioreactor > Anaerobic >...
TTCTTTCCAAATGGTTCGATGTCGCAAGCCGCGCCGGGCTCCAGCTCCAGCTGACCGCAGATGAACGCGCATGGCTGCAGGCGCACGGCGAGATCCGCATCGGGATCAACAACAACTGGCCGCCCATGGATTTTGTGGACGAATCGGGAAATCCGTACGGCATCGGCACGGACTTCATCAATCTGCTGAATGAAGGCCTTCACGGCCGCATCAAAATTGTGCCGGGTCCATGGGAGCAGATCTACCGCGACTGCCTTGAGAACCGCCTGGATGCGGTGATGGACATCACCCCGCGCGAGGACCGGCTGGAATTTTTCAATTTCACCAAGCCCTATGTCAACATTCCCCATGTGATCATCGCCCGCCAGCACACCGGTTATTTCGACGCCTTTGCAAGCCTGAGCGGGAAAACCGTGGCCGTGGAAAAAGCGTTCTTTGTCGGCCAGCACATCCGGAAGGAGCACCCGGGCATCAGTATCCTTGAGTATCCATCAACGCGCGAGGCCCTGCTGGCCGTTTCCGAAGGGCGGGCCGACGCCTATGTCGGCAACCGCGCCGTGGCCACATGGATCATTGCCCGTGAACTGCTCTCCAATCTCGAAATCCAGGGGACGGTTGTTGAAACTTCCTCGATCAACGCCATCGGCGTTCGCCGGGATATGCCCGAACTGGCCGCCATCCTGGACCGCGCACTGATCTCGCTCCCGGCCAAAAGCGTGCACTCGATTTACGAGCGCTGGGGCGGCGGGGGCGAAGCCGTCAGCCTGACATGGATGGGCCTCAGCACACCGGAAAAAGCGTGGCTGAATGAGCATTCGGTGATCCGTGTCGGAAGCAGAAAGCGCATTGCCCCGCTGGAATACATTGACAAGTTTGGAGTTCCGCAGGGCATCTCCTGGGACTATCTGAGACGCTTTGAAAAAATGCTCGGAGTGAAATTTGAGTTTGTGGACCTCGGAGACTGGTCTGAGGCCGAAGCCGCGCTGCGGGCCGGGCAGGTGGACATGCTCACCGCCACCTCTGATTCGCAAATTTCGGCCGAAGGGCTGGCGTTCACCCAGCCCTATCTCTCCATGCAGACCGCGATTTTCACTCATCAGGACACGCCCTACATCGGGCAGATCGCGGATTTGAAGGACCTGCGGGTGGTCGCGGTTCCGGGTCATTCCTCCACGGTCAACATTCAGCGGGAAGTCCCGGACATCACGCTGATGCGTGCCAAGGACATGCCCGAGGCGCTTCGGATGCTGGAGAACCGGAAGGCCGACGCCTTTGTGGGAACGCTGCTGGTCACAAGCCATTATATTCAGGAGGGAGGCCATACCCGAATCAAGGTCTCCGGAGAAAGCGCCTTCGTCTTCCATCCCGCCTTTGTGTGCCGGCAGGACTGGCGCGTCCTCACCGACATCCTGAGCATAATTCTCGCGGACATTGACGTGAGCGAGCAGAACGCCATTCTGCGCAAATGGACCACCGTGACCTATGAACAGCGCATCAACTATTCCCTGCTCTACCGCATCGTCGGATCCGTCCTTGTTCTGCTGGCCGTGTTCCTCTACTGGAACCGGCGGCTGGCCGCCGAGATCCGGCGCAGACGGCAGGTGGAGGAAGTGCTCCGCCGGAGCGAGGTGCAGCTGATCGAGGCCAAGGAGCGGGCCGAGGCGGCCGACCAGATCAAATCCGCCTTCCTGGCCAACATGTCCCATGAGCTGCGCACCCCGCTCAACTCCATCATCGGGTTCACCGGGATCATCCTCCAGGAGCTGGCCGGCCCGCTGAACAGCGAGCAGAAAAAACAGCTCGAGATGGTCAGAAACTCCAGCCAGCATCTGCTTGCGCTTATCAACGACGTGCTCGACATTTCAAAAATCGAAGCGGGCCAGATGGACATCACCACCGAACCGTTCCTGATGCCGGATGCCGTTCGGGCGGCGGTGCAGACAGTGCTCCCGCTCGCCCGGAAAAAGAACCTCCCGCTGCACGTGGACATAGCCCGGGACGTGGGCGAAATCGTCAGTGACCGGCGCCGGGTGGAGCAGATCCTGATCAACCTGATCAACAATGCGGTGAAATTCACAGACAAGGGCAGCGTCACCGTGTCCTGCCGCATGGAGAACGGCCAGATCCGAATATCCGTGCGCGACACGGGCATGGGCATTCGGCCGGAAAATCAGGGCAAGCTTTTCAAGGCATTTCAGCAGATCGACTCAGGAACCACGCGCCAGTACGAAGGCACGGGACTCGGACTTTCCATTTGCAGAAAGCTTCTTGAAATGATGGGCGGGACGATTGCGGTCGAGAGCGAATACAGCCGGGGCAGCACTTTCAGCTTTACGCTGCCGGTGAATAAGGAGAAGATGAACCCATGAATATTCTGGTAATCGAGGATAACGACCAGAACATGTACCTGACAGAGTTTCTCCTCAGCCGGCACGGACACTCCGTACTCAAGGCCAGCAACGGCGCCGACGGCATCGCTCTTGCCCGGCAGAGCCGCCCGGACGCGATCCTCCTCGACATCCAGCTCCCCGGCATGGACGGATATGAGATTGCCGGAGTTCTGAAAAATGATGAGGTCACCCGCCACATTCCAGTGATTGCCGTGACATCCTACGCCATGCGCGGCGACCGCGAGAAAGTGCTCGCCGCCGGATGTGAAGGCTACATTGAGAAACCCATCAATCCCGACACCTTTATGAAGCAGATTCTGTCCTTCATTCCGGGAGGTCAAAAATGAAAACCATCCTCATTGCGGACGACATAGAGGCCAACCGCTACCTCCTGCAGTCGCTCCTGAAGGGCAGCGGCTACAAAGTGTCCACCACCCAAAACGGCCGCGAGGCTCTTGATGCCGCCAGGAAAAATCCGCCCGACATGATCATTACCGACATCCTGATGCCCGAGATGGACGGCTTCCAGCTCTGCCGGGCCTGGCGCACCGACAAGGCGCTCGCCGGCATTCCCTTCATTTTCTACACTGCAACCTATACCGACCCGTCCGACGAGAAATTCGCCCTCGATCTCGGAGCCGACCGGTTCATCACAAAGCCGCAATCACCCGAAACGCTGCTGCAGGCGATCCAGGCCGTGTTTGAGGAGACCGAAACAAAAGGCGTCCACGCCGCCGCCAGCGGCGTCTCCACGGGAGACCAGTACAGCCAGGTGCTCTTCAAGAAGCTCGAGCAGAAAGTGCAGGATCTCGAGGAAACCCGCGGCAAGCTGGAAAAGGAAATCCGGGACCGGCAGCAGGCCGAGGATGAGCGCATCCAGCTCGAGCGGCAGCTCCGGCAGGCCAAGAAAATGGAAGCGCTGGGCGCTCTTTCCAGCGGTGTGGCGCATGACTTCAACAATATCCTGCAGGGCATCACCGGATATGCCGAACTGGCCCTCGACGCGCTTCCCGACGCCCCCCCAGGAGGCCCGCGATTATCTCGGGGAAATCATCCGCGCCGGAGGACGCGCCTCGGAGCTGATCCGCCAGATCATGACGTTCAGCCGGGAAGTCAAGGTCGGCCGGACTCCGTGTCTGCTGGAAGCCGTCGTCCGTGAAGCCATCAACCTCATGCGGGGGAAGATGCCTCCGCGCGTGGTCATGGATGCGGATATTATCAGCGGCGGCCCCCATGCGCTGGTGGATGCCGGTCAAATCCACCAGATCATCACAAATCTCATTTCCAATGCCTTCGATGCCATGCGCGAAGGAGGAGGACACGTCCAGGTGTCCTATTATGAGGAGGACGTGGATGAGCACAAAGCCGTGCAGGCTCCGCGCCTGAAGCCCGGCCGCTATGCCGTGCTGCAGGTCGCCGACACCGGCCCCGGGATGGACCCCGCCACGCTCGAGCGCATTTTCGAGCCCTATTTCACCACCAAGGCCGCGCATGGCGGCACCGGACTGGGGCTGGCTGTTGTCCATGGCATTCTCGAGACCCACGGCGCCTCTATCAGCGTGGAAAGCAGGCCCGGACTGGGCACAACCTTCACCATCTATTTCCCCGCCTGCCAGCTGCGCGACAACGGCCGTGATGTCGGGCCGGAACTCCGCGGCAGTGAAAGCATTCTGCTGGTATGCCGCCTGAATGAACAGTCAAACGGAAATCCCGGAATGGCGCTGGGCGGGCTGGGTTATCAGGTCCGCCCCTGCTCGGGCGAGGCCGCTCTCCAGGAAGTCCGAAGCGAACAGTCCGGGCCGGCCGCCGTTCTCATTGACTGCTGCACTCCGGGCATTAATCCGGCTTCGCTGACCGCGCAGTTCAAGCAGATGGCCCCGGAACTCCCCGTGGTGATGTATTACAGCGCCCCGGTCAAACCCGGGGAGGAGAGCGACATTCCGCTGGGAATTCATTTCGTGGCGGACCAGCCGGCCTCGCTGAAGGACCTGGCTGCAGAGATCCGCGCCCTGCTGGCATGAGACCCTAAAACGCGCGAAGCCCGCGCCTGCGCTTGACTTAACAGGAAAAATCCGTTCATCTCTTTATCATTTTCGGGGGGCCGAGAGGCCGCAGCCAGAGAGGAAATATATGAAGGTGGTAAAATTCGGCGGATCTTCCGTCGCCAGCGCAGAACAGATTTCAAAGGTCATCCGGATTGTGACCTCCGATCCGGACCGCCGCATTGTCGTGGTCTCCGCGCCCGGCAAGCGGAGCAAAACCGACACCAAGGTCACGGACCTCCTCATTGCGCTGGCCGGCAGCGTGATCGCAAATAAAAATCACGAAGCCGATCTCAAGGCCGTTGTGGACCGCTATGCCGAGATCCAGCGTGACCTGCAGCTGTCTCCGCAGGTTGTCGAAACCATCGAATATGATTTGCGCGGACGAATTGCGAAGCGCGGAAAAAACGATGCCCAGTTCATGGACGCCATGAAGGCCGCCGGCGAAGACTGCAGCGCGCGCGTGATTGCCGACGCATTCACAAAAGCGGGCTTCCCGGCGAAATACGTGAACCCCGGCGACGCGGGCATGCTCCTCAGCGACGACTTCGGCAATGCGCAGGTGCTAGATGAGTCCTATCCGAAACTGGCGCAGCTTAAGGACGTCAAGGAAATCGTGATCTTCCCGGGCTTCTTCGGCGTGACAAAAAAAGGCGATGTGGCCACCTTCCCGCGCGGCGGATCGGACATCACCGGAGCGATTCTGGCGGCGGCGGTAAAAGCCGATGTGTATGAAAACTTCACCGATGTGGACTCCGTCTGCGCAATGGATCCGCGCGTGATTGAAAATCCGCCCGCGATTGATGTCATGACCTATCGCGAGATGCGCGAGCTTTCCTATGCGGGATTCGGCGTTTTTCACGACGAGGCCATCGTTCCGGCCGTGCACGCTGAAATCCCGATATGCATCAAGAACACCAATAATCCGTCAGCACCCGGAACGATGGTGGTTCCGACGCGCGCGCCCAACGAGCGCACCGTCGTCGGCATATCCAGCGCCCCCGGCTTCTGCGCCATCTACATCGACAAGTATATGATGAACCGCGAAATCGGGTTTGGCCGCCGCCTGCTGCAGATTCTGGAGGATGAAAAAATATCCTTTGAGCATACGCCTTCCGGAATTGACAGCATTTCCGTGATTCTGGCCTCCGCCAACATTCCTCCCGCGAAGGAGGAGCGCGTGGTTGGCCGCATCAAGGCCGAACTCAAGCCCGATGCGGTCGTGGTGGAACACGGACTGGCGCTGATCATGGTCGTGGGCGAAGGCATGCACTATGCCGTAGGCATGGCCGCGAAGGCCACAAGGGCCCTTGCGGATGCGGGCGCCAACATCGAGATGATCAATCAGGGCGCTTCGGAAATCAGCATGATGTTCGCCGTGAAGGACACCGACCGCGAAAAAGCCCTGCGCTCGCTGGGCCGCGCTTACTTCGGAATCTGAAAAGTTCCAATCATTGGAAGTTTTTCGGCGCAAAGTTCCAGGGATTGGAACTTTTCACTCCCGGCGCGCAATCATGCCCATGAAGTTGTAGGCCAGGCGCGCGGCCGTGAACTCGGAGATGTTCGAACCCGCCATCGGGGACACCTCCACGACATCGAAGCCGATCACTTCGCACCGCCGGGCAATGTGATTCAGGATTTTCAGCGCGGGATACCACTGCATCCCGCCCGGCTCCGGCGTGCCCGTTCCGGGCATGATGGAGGGATCCAGAGCGTCCACATCGAAGGTGACATAAACCTTTTCCGGAAAGTTATCGAGCACAAGGCTCATGTCCAGGCCCTTCTCGACGGTTTCCTCCATGTCATAGTGCATGATGGCATTTTCAACCCGAATCTCCAGATCCTCGAGAGACAGGCTCCGCACGCCAATCTGGCACAGCGGGATACCCATCTCCACCGCGCGGCGCATCACACAGGCGTGGCTCCATTTGGTGCCTTCATATTCGCTGCGCAGGTCGGCGTGAGCATCAAACTGGATGATCCCGAATTTCTCGCCGGCATCATGCAGGGCTTTGATGGCGCCATACGTCACGGTGTGCTCGCCGCCCAGCATCACGGGAATGTGCCCGGCATGATGAATTTTGCCAATCTGCTCCGCGATCTCCGCCAGCACGGTTTCCTCGGGCAGGTCGCAGTCCACGGGCAAATGCGTGTAAATGCCCTCCTCGGCGGGAATGCTGTGGCCGTCGAACAGTTCAAGCTGCTGCGAAGCATTCAGGATGGCCGACGGCCCGCGCACGGTTCCCTCGCCGTACGATGTGCTTTTCTCGTACGGCACAGGCAGAATGTGGAACTTCGCGTTCTCGGGCAGCGGCGGATCCATGTCCGATTCAAGAAACGACGGATAGGTCAGTTCATTCATCTGCTTCTCCTTCAGGAAAGCCTGCTTTTGAAATCCTCGTAGCCGAATTTGCGCACCAGTTCCGGCTCCGCGTTTTCGGATGCGCACAGATAGATGGACGGCAGCGGCACCCCGTTGAAGGTGGTGGTTTTGACCATGGTGTAGTGTGCCATATCCTCGAACACCAGCCGGTCGCCGGGCTGCAGCGGTTTCTCAAACGAATAGTCCCCGATCACATCGCCCGCGAGACAGGACGGGCCGCCAAGACGAAAGTTGTAATCGAAATGATCCGGCTTTTCCGCGCCGCGGATGGCCGGGCGGTACGGCATTTCGAGCACATCAGGCATGTGCGTCGTGGCCGAGGTGTCCAGAATGGCAATGTGCTTCTCGTTGCGCTTGATGTCCATCACCGTGGAAACCAGCACACCGGCGTTGAGCGCGATCGCTTCGCCGGGTTCCAGATAAACCTGTACGCCGTATTTTTCCCGGAAGCGCGTGATCAGATCGCACAGCAGATCCACATCGTAGTCATCGCGCGTGATGTGATGTCCGCCGCCGAAATTGATCCACTTCATTTTCGGAATGTATTTTTCAAACCGGTCCTCGAATGAAACCAGCGTGCGGACCAGCGCATCGGCATTCTGCTCGCAGAGGACATGAAGGTGCAGGCCGGATATTCCGGTGAGGTCCTGCTCCTCAAACTCGGTGAAACGGATGCCAAGGCGTGAATAGCGGGCGCAGGGATCGTACATCTCGACCTTCGCCTCGGAATGCTCGGGGTTCACGCGCAGGCCGGCGGAGATATCGCGTCCGGACTTCGCCATAATATCGCGCGCAAGATGCCACTGGCTGAAGGAGTTGAAAACCAGATGGTCTGCGATTTTGACGAGTTCCGCCAGATCCGCCGCGGAATAGGCCGGAGAAAACACATGCACCTCGCCGCCGAATTCCTCGCGCCCGAGCCGGGCCTCGTGCAGGCCGCTGGCGCAGACGCCGCGAAGCGTCTGGCGAATCAGCGGGAAAACGCGGAACATGGCAAACCCCTTCAGCGCCATCAGGATCGTGCATCCCGTGCGCTTTTGAACAGTATCCAGCACGGCCAGGTTGGCCTTGAGCTTGTCCTCAAAGACCACGAAACAGGGAGTCTCAACGCTTTTTAGCCACGGAGAATTCACCGCAAAAGATCGCAAAGAGCGCAAAGATTCCTTCATTGAGATGCTCCCTGCGTTCGAATGTATTTCTTGATCTCGAATTTATAGGACCCGAAGTTAATCAGCAACCCATGTTCTATTCCGGTAGCCTTGAGGTAATGCAGCACCTGCGTTTCATGTTCAATGGCCATTGATTTTGCAGCCTTCAGTTCAACCAGCAAACAGTCATTAACAATAATATCCGCAAAGTATTCGCCAATGACCGTCTCATCTTCGTCAAGAATGGTAATGGGTTGCTGCTGTTTAATGCTCAACCCCTCTTTGCGCAGTCGAGACACAAGCGCATTCTCATAAACCTTCTCCAGGTACCCGTTCCCATGATAAACGTGGATGGCGTATGCAATCTCCCGCACCTGATCGCATAATCTCTTTATTTCATCCATCCCTTAATTCTTTCTTTGCGATCCTTGTGATCTTTTGTGGTGAATATTATTTTAATTCCACCGCGGTCCACGGCAGGCCGTGCTTGTTGAGCTTGTCCATGAACGGGTCGGGGTCGAGTTGCTCCATGTTGAACACGCCCCTGCCCTTCCACGAGCCCGTGAGCATCAGCATCGCCCCGATCATCGCGGGCACGCCGGTCGTGTAGGAAATGGCCTGCGACTGCACTTCGCGGTAGCAGGCCTCATGATCGCAGATGTTGTAGACATAAAGCTTCTTGGGCTTGCCGTTCTTCACACCGGTCATCAGGTCGCCGATGCAGGTGCGGCCTTTGGTCAGCGGCCCCAGCGAGGCCGGATCCGGAAGCAGCGCCTTCAGGAACTTCAGCGGAACGATGTCGTGCCCCTCGAACTTCACGGGATCAATGCGGGTCATGCCGACGTTCTGCAGCACTTCAAGGTGCTTCAGATAGTTGTCGGAGAAGGTCATCCAGAAACGCGCGCGCTTCAGCCCGCGGATGTTCTTCGTCAGCGATTCCAGCTCCTCATGGTAAAGGAGATAGATTTTCATCGGGCCTATGCCCTCGGGGAATTCGAAGGTTTCGGAAACGGAAAGCGGATCGGTGGAAATCCACTCGCCCTTTTCCCAGTAGCGCCCGCGCGCCGTGACTTCGCGGATGTTGATTTCGGGATTGAAGTTGGTGGCAAAGGGCTGGCCGTGGCTGCCCGCGTTGGCGTCTATGATGTCCAGGTCGTGGATTTCATCGAAGTGATGCTTCTGCGCCCACGCGGCAAACACATTCGTGACGCCGGGATCAAAGCCGCTGCCCAGCAGCGCCATCAGGCCGGCCTTCTTGAAACGCTCCTGGTATTCCCACTGCCACTTGTAGCAGAACTTCGCCTCATCCGGCGGCTCGTAGTTGGCCGTGTCCAGATAGTTGACGCCCGTCTCGAGGCAGGCGTTCATGATATGCAGATCCTGATACGGCAGGGCGACATTGATGACCATTTCGGCGCCGGTTCTGCGGATCAGGTCCGCCATTTCCTTTTCATTATCGGCATCCACCTGCGCGGTGTGGATCGGCCGGGAAATCTGCGCGGCAATCGCGTCACACTTCGACTTCGTGCGGCTGGCCAGCGTGATGTCCGTGAAAACCTCCGGCACCTGCGCGCACTTGTGCGCGACCACCGCCCCGACGCCGCCCGCGCCAACAATCAGAACCTTTGCCATAATACGCCTCCCAAAATGCAATAACCGTTCAACCGTTCTGACACTTTAGGCTATTTGCAATACAAAGCGCAAGACCGCAGAAATCCTGAGAACTTCCAGGCATTGGAGCTTTTCGGCATCCGGGGCCGGCATGGTATATTCGCCGAAAGACCCGTAATCGAATGTTTATTGTTCAGACCCTTCTTCCAAAGCGGGCATGCCGCGGGGGCCGGACGCAGCTGCAAATTTATAGGCCATAAAGAGCGCGATGATTGATTTTTGGGGTGTTTTGATGCGCTTTTTGCAGCGAGCATGAATATAGTACTATTTTAGTACTATATGATCTTTTTCTCTGTTTTAGGGCATTTTTTAGTGTTTTTGAGCGTTTTTTAGGCGTTTTTGGGTTCTTCGTCAATTATCGTGGAAAGAGATCGAGCTTTCCGCAGTGAAAAAGGATGGCGACTCTGTAGTTCTCGAAGGATCGAAAACCTCTGGCCTTGGCCCTGATTAACTGGATCTTAGAGTTGAAACCCTCCGAGATGGCATTGGTGATGAAACTATTGAAGTATGTGAGGATGTCCTCCAGATGCTCTTTCAGCATACGGGCGACTTTCTGCATTGGCTTCAATCCGCTTTTAACAGCTTCCTGATACCATCGTTTGAAAAACTTAGCGGCCGAGCTCGCGCTGTAGAGCGTCCAGAAGTGCCGGAAGAGCTCCTTCAGGTGCCAGGCCTTGGCGATTTTCAGCGAAGAATAGCGGAGCCGTTTGAAGTTCTCCTGTTCCTCACTGGACAGATTTTCAAATCCCTTGAGCCAAAGATATTTGCTTCCCGTCAGTGTCTTATCCTTCCGCTTGAGAAGAATGGCATGTTCCTGGCAGCGGACCTTGTCTATGGCATCGTTAATGTGCTGACTGATGTGGTAATGGTCGTGGACCACATCGGCATGGGGCAACATCTCCTTGGCCGCCTTGACAAATGCTTCTGCCATGTCCATGGCCGCACCGCAAACCATTTCGCGCTGATGGTCCGATAAACCCTGTTTAAGCAGCATCTTACAGGCCTCCTCTGTCTTGTCTTCGACCACATCTATTATTCGTCTCCCGTCTATGTCTGTAAGTACCGAAATGAAACTCTGGCCCTTCCGGAAACTTTTCTCATCGATCCCGAGCCATGAAATCTCCTCTTCTTCCCGACGCTGCAGTCCGCGCTTAACTGCACGGTGCATGATTTCATTAACCTGCTTCCAGTTCAGACGCAGCAGCTCCTGAGCCTTTTTTGTGCTTTCGCTGACCATGAGAATCGACACCGCGAAGCCCTCAAACAACAATGTAAACCGGGAATGCTTCCCCGCCCAGGGAACCTCCACGTTCCTCACTCCGTGTTCTGGACAGTTCACTCTTGGCGTTGCGCAGTGTATCAGTGTCGTAAACTGCATCGTGTCCAAATGCCGCCAGGTCCGTTCGCGCTGATGATCATAGATCGAGCACTTTTTCTGGCATTCTGGGCACGGGGCATCTTCTCCTCCGTAACTCAGATGCACATCAACCTGCAAATCCTTGATCGACAACTGGACGCTTTCTACTTCCCACGGATCGGGCAAACCCAGTAGCTGCTTGTAGTGTTCTTCAGTGAATTCCATGGCCAAAACCCCTTCTTTTTCACCCCAGTCTATCTCGCGTTTGGGCCAATATTTCCATGAAAATCGTAGAAGAACCGTTATTTTTCGGCTTTTTCAGCCATTTTTCAGCATTTTCTCATATTCGGCCGCAAGATTTGACAAAATATTCCTGGAATCGAGATGGAGCCGGTAATATTCACGCGCTGCGAAAGACTGCCGTTCCCGGAGCGATAAGTCGTCTTGCAGCCTCTTTGCCGTGCTGATCATTTCTTCCGGAGTGTCCACTTCAATCCAGCCCTTTGTATCCGTCGGCAGGCCGCGCACGGCTCCGCGGCGGGCAATGATCGCCCTGCCCGCTGCCAGCGCCTCGATGGTTTTAATCTGCACGCCCATGCCGAGAACCGTCGTGAAAAGAATGATCCCGCATTCCCGGTACGGCTGGTCATGATCGGAATAGGTTCCCACCCGGTTGAACATTGGAGGCTCGGCCGCGGCCGCCAGTTTGCCGTACACGCGTATGCGCGGCTCAACGGCATGCGCCGATGCCAGCCATGACAGCCCTTCGCGGTTGAAAAGACTGTTTGAACCCACCAGTCCGACTTCACCAGTCACAGGCAGCTCCCGCCCGGGAAACGCCGGAGGACTCCAGAAAGTCCG
>Ga0209096_1004196_pt1 | contig 11805 bp, 11 predicted proteins | sample AD_UKC034_MetaG_FD_184407 | JGI IMG/M metagenome (GOLD analysis project Ga0209096, IMG submission 184407) | Active sludge microbial communities of municipal wastewater-treating anaerobic digesters from USA - AD_UKC034_MetaG (SPAdes) (version 2) | ecosystem: Engineered > Bioreactor > Anaerobic >...
CGCCTGCGGCGCTGGTCTTTCAAGATGACTTCAACAGTGTCCGTATGCCTGGTCGTACTCACAGTCCTACTCCTATCTTCAAAGATAAGCGATAGGACGGGTCCGGGGTTTCAGGGGGCTATCTCACTAACTTGGTAGAGAGGTTTGCTTCCTAAGACCCCATGGAATTACGACATCTGCGCTACTTCCTAGCCGTGGCAGAAGAACTCCATTTCGCGCGCGCGGCTGAGCGGTTGCACATCGAGCAATCGCCGCTGTCGCGAGCCATCAAGGAACTGGAGGTGGAATTGGGCGCACAACTGTTCGTGCGCACCAGCCGAAGCACGCGGCTGACGCTGGCGGGAAAGCTGCTGATGGAGAGCGCGCCCCGCGTGTTCCTGGCGCTGGAGCAGGCGCGCGAGAGCGCGAAGGCTGGGGCCAATGGCTTTCACGGCCAGTTGCGCATCGCCCTGTCCGATGGCATCACACCTTCACGCCTGCCGGCGCTGCTGGCGCGCTGCCGCGAGGAAGACCCGGAGACCGAGGTTCGCCTGTTCGAGGTGCCGCTGGCCCAGCAACTCAATGGCTTGCGCGATGACCTGTATGACGCGGGCTTTTCGATGGCAGATGAAGTGGGCGACGGCATCATCGTCGAGCCAGCCTGGGAAGACGAGTTGATGGTGGCGGTGCCCGCGCGCCACCCTCTGCTGGCCTACAAGCGGGTGCCGCCGGAAGAGGTGCTGCGCCACCCGTTGGTGCTGGGCGACCCGGCGATCTGCGAGGGCCATGCCCGGCAGATCGATCGCATCCTGCGCAAGCAGGACAGAGAGCCCTTGATCGTGCAGTACGTTGCCACGTTCGACGTGATGATGACCTTTGTTTCGGCCGGCCTGGCTCTGGGGCTGGCCGGTGCAGCGCACATCGGCTCCAGCCGTGAACCGGGGGTGTTGGGCCGACCGCTGGCGGGGAAGCCACCCCTGCTGACCACCTATCTGCTGCGCCGCGACGCCGATCCCTCGCAGCCGCTGGCCCGCTTCATCGAGCGGGTGGAGGCCCTGGGGCCGGAGTTACCTGGCCGTTAGCTCACGCCTTGATGCTTCACACCTTGGAGGAACCCGTCATGAACCTGCTCAGGATCACCGCATCGCTTTCGCTGACGGTACTGTTGGCTGCTTGTAGCCGGTCGGAGGCGCCCAAGCCCGCCGACCTCCCGAGCGTAGAGGAGCTGGCCACCGACCCCGTGCGCCTGAAGGAACTGCGCAAGCAGTGCAAAACGGATCGCCCGACGATGGGCGACGTGCTGTGCAACCGCGTTGGCGAGGCCACGAACCAACGCTTCTTCGGCGATGGCAAAGTGCCCTATACGCCGCCGAAGGAGCCACCCAAGTTCTAATCGTCGGCTGGCCGCAACGCGGCCTGCATTTCTTTCTTGATGCGCCGCAGTGCGTTTGTGCACGCGGTGTTTTGACACTATTCGTTCCTGCCTGAAACGATGCTTTTTGCGTCTTCGACCTGTTGACAACGGTCTTTGACCGGCATGCCCGGCGGCACTGATCCTGATGCCTGCGGCACCTCGCTGTGCCGCGATCGGAGGCGGGCAATGCAAGGGACGAACGTGCTGTTCGGTCAGATCGCCGTGGTATTCGGCATCGTGATAGCCGGCGTGTGGGGCGCCACGCAATGGACAGCAGCGGCCCTTGGCTATCAAGTACGCCTTGGCTCGCCCTGGTTCGACTTTCTTGGCACGCCGATCTACCACCCGTGGAAACTGTTTGAGTGGTGGTTCGTTTTCGATGCCTATGCGCCGCGCGTGTTCGACACCGGCGGCGCCATCGCGGGCGGCAGCGGCCTGCTGGCGCTGGTGGTCGCCATCGGCATGTCGATCTGGCGCTCGCGGCAATCGCGCTTGGTCACGACCTACGGCTCGGCCCGCTGGGCGAATGCGGAGGACATTCGCAAGGCCGGCCTCACGCAGTCGACCGGCGTGTTCCTCGGCCAGCACGATCGCCAGTACCTGCGCCACGAAGGCCCGGAACACGTCCTGACCTTCGCGCCCACGCGCTCGGGCAAGGGCGTCGGCCTCGTAGTGCCGACCTTGTTGAGCTGGCCCGAATCCGCCGTCATCCACGACATCAAAGGGGAGAACTGGAGCATCACCGCCGGCTGGCGTAGCCGTTTCAGCCACTGCCTGTTGTTCAACCCCACGGATAGCCGGTCGGCCGCGTACAACCCGCTGCTGGAAGTGCGGCGCGGCGCGCATGAAGTGCGCGACGTGCAGAACATCGCCGACATCCTGGTCGATCCCGAGGGCGCGCTGGAGAAACGCAACCACTGGGAGAAGACCTCGCACGCGCTGCTGGTCGGCGCCATCCTGCATGTACTTTACGCAGGTGAGGACAAGACGCTACGCGGCGTTGCCAACTTCCTGTCCGATCCGGCCAGCCCCTTCGAGCTGACCCTGCACCGCATGATGACAACGCCCCACCTGGGCGATGGCCCGCATCCGGTGGTGGCCTCGGCGGCGCGCGAAGTGCTCAACAAGAGCGACAACGAACGCTCGGGCGTCCTGTCCACGGCCATGTCGTTCCTCGGCCTGTACCGCGATCCCACGGTGGCCGAAGTCACCTCGCGCTGCGACTGGCGCATCGCTGACCTGATTGCAGCCGAGCATCCGGTGTCGCTGTACCTCGTGGTGCCGCCATCGGACATCAGCCGCACGAAGCCGCTGATCCGGTTGATCCTCAACCAGGTCGGTCGGCGATTGACCGAATCGCTCGACGGCAGCGATGGCATCCAGCGCCGCCACAAGCTGCTGCTGATGCTCGATGAGTTCCCGGCGCTGGGCCGTCTGGACTTCTTCGAGACGGCGCTGGCCTTCATGGCGGGCTACGGCATCCGCAGCTTCCTCATCGCGCAGTCGCTCAACCAGATCGACAAAGCCTATGGCCAAAACCACTCGATCCTGGACAACTGCCATGTGCGCGTGACGTTCGCCACGAACGACGAGCGCACCGCCAAGCGCATCTCCGAGACGCTAGGCACGGCCACCGAACTGCGCGCCCAGCGCAACTATGCCGGCCACCGGCTGGCCCCATGGCTGGGGCACCTGATGGTGTCGCGCCAAGAAACGGCCCGCCCGCTGCTGACGCCGGGCGAAGTCATGCAGCTTCCGCCCGACGAGGCCGTGGTGATGGTGTCCAGCGTGGCACCGATCAAAGCCAAGAAGCTGCGCTACTACGCGGACAGCAATTTCAAGCGCCGCGTGCTGCGGCCGCCTGCGCTTGCGGATGGGCAGTACGCCGACGCGCCGCCGTCGCGGCCCGACGACTGGAGCGAGCTGGCGATTCCTGCCGTACCCGCTGCACCTGCCACGGCATCCGCCGATGGCCTGGGGTCCACCGATGACGGTGGCCCGCGCCGTCAGCCCGAACTCACCGAAACCGTCACCTACGACCCCGAGTTGGCCGCGCCCGCGGCCGACCTGGCGCTGCTCGATGACGACGAGGACCTGCCGCTTCCCCTTCTTCGTCAGCTCGATCCGGCCATGCAGCGAACGGCCCGGCTGGCATCCCTCGACCCCAACGACGGAATCGAGCTATGAGCCAACACCGCCTGAATCTCTTTATCCAGCCGGAACACGCAAAGCGCTTGGACGAGCTGGCCGCCAAGAAAGGCGTGTCCAAGTCGTCCATCGTCGCGGCGGCGCTCGCATCGTGGCTGTCGCCCGATGCCGCCGACCAGCGCGAGGCGGCCATCGCCAAGCGGTTGGATCGCCTATCGCGCCAAGCCGAGCGTCTGGAGCGCGACCAGAACATCCAGATCGAAACGCTGGCGCTGTTCATTCGCTACTTCCTGACCGTCAGCACGCCGGTTCCCGAAGCGCATCAGGAGGCGGCCCGCGCGCATGGCAAGGCGCGGTTCGAGCAGTTCGTCGAACAGTTGGGCCGCCACCTTATGCGCGGGCGCAGTTTGGTGCGTGACGTGGTGGAGGAACTGCACCCCGACCCGATGCGGATGGATGACGCGGCGGCAGTTGCCGAAGCGCGGGAGCGTGCCTCATGAGCGCCCGCATCTCCACTGAAGGGCAGTCCATGACCGCCACGTCGCTCGACCGGCGCATTCAGATGCTGCGCACGGCAATGGGGCCGCTGATCGCTGCCGCGCTGGAGGACCCGGACGTGGTGGAAGTGATGCTGAATCCCGACCGGACGCTATGGGTAGATCGGTTGTCCTCGGGCCGCGCGCCGATGGGCGTGGAGCTGTCCGAAGCGGACGGCGAACGCATCATCCGGCTGGTCGCGGCCCACGTCGGAGCGGAAGTCCATCGCGGCCAGCCGCTCTTATCCGCCGAGCTGCCCGAAACCGGGGAGCGCTTCGAGGGCATCTTGCCGCCGGCCGCCCCGGGGCCGGCCTTCGCCTTGCGCAAGCGCGCCATCGGCGTGATCCCTCTGGAGCGGTACGTCGTCGACAGAATGATGACCAGCGCCCAGGCGGGCTTTCTGGTTCGGGCCGTGCGCGAGCGGCAGAACGTCCTGATCGCCGGTGCCACCAGCAGCGGCAAGACTACGCTTGCCAACGCGCTGCTGGCCGAGATTGCCGCCACGGGCGATCGCGTGCTGGCGCTCGAAGACACGGTGGAGCTGCAATGCGCGGCCCGTGACCACGTGCCGCTGCGCACGCGCGCGGGCGTGGTGTCCATGACCGAGCTGGTGCGCTCGTCGATGCGCCTGCGCCCGGATCGCGTCGTCGTCGGCGAGGTGCGCGGTGCCGAGGCGCTGGATCTCATCAAGGTGTGGGGCACGGGCCACCCCGGCGGCATCGCCACGATCCATGCCGGCTCCGCGCTCGGCGCGCTGCTGCGCCTGGAGCAACTGATTCTCGAAGTGGCGGTGAACCCGCCGCGTGCGCTGATCGCCGAGGCGGTCAACGTGGTGATCCACATCGCCGGGCGCGGGCGCAAGCGCCGCATCGAGAGCATCGCCCGCGTCGTCGGCTTCGATGGCGTGGGCTACCAACTGGCGGACGCGCTGGAAACGCCGTTTCCCGAGCTGCCGCCACTTCCCGATGCCGCACCCGCTGCGGCGACTTCCCCATCCCCTCACTCACTTGGAGAACTGCCATGACGCAGATGATCGTTCCTGCTTTCCGTTTTTCTGCAAATCCGGCTTTGCGTCTTGCGCGGCTGCGCTGCCTGGCCCGCCCTGCGGGGCAAGGGCTGCTGCTGGCCGCGCTGCTGCTGTTCCTGGCCGGAACCGCGCAGGCCGCCGGTTCCTCGATGCCGTGGGAAGGCCCCTTGCAGTCGATCTTGGAGTCGATTCAAGGGCCGGTGGCGCGCATCGTCGCGGTCATCATCATCATCGCCACGGGCCTCGCGCTCGCCTTCGGCGACACGTCCGGCGGATTCCGCAAGCTGATCCAGATCGTCTTCGGTCTGTCCATCGCCTTCGCGGCTTCGAGCTTCTTCCTGTCGTTCTTCAGCTTCTCCGGCGGGGCCGTCGTATGAGTGCCCCCGACACCTTCGCGGACGGCTTCGAGGTACCGCTGCATCGCTCGCTGACCGAGCCGATTCTGCTGGGCGGTGCGCCGCGAACCGTGGCGATCGCCAACGGCACGCTGGCCGCCGCTGTCGGCCTGGGCCTGCAACTGTGGATTCCCGGCGTGGTGTTCTGGATCGTCGGCCATTCTTTGGCGGTGTGGGGTGCGCGCGTTGATCCGCAGTTCATGCAGGTCTTCGCCCGGCACATCAAGCACCGCCCGCTGCTGGACGTGTGAGGGGAGGACGCCGCGATGCTGAACCTCGCCGAATATCGCCAGCGCCCGGCCTTGCTTGCCGACTGGCTGCCCTGGGCCGGGCTGGTCGCACCGGGCGTCGTCTTGAACAAGGATGGCAGTTTCCAGCGCACGGCCCGGTTTCGCGGGCCTGACCTCGACAGCGCGACGCAAGGCGAGCTGATCGCCACGTCGGCGCGGTTGAACAACGCGCTGCGCCGCATGGGATCGGGCTGGGCGCTGTTCATTGAAGCCGAGCGCCGTCCCGCTGCCGACTATCCGCACTCGGAGTTTCCAGAGCCGCTGTCGTGGCTCGTGGACGAGGAACGCCGCGCCACCTTCGAGGACTCGGGCAATCACTTCGAGAGTGGCTATCACCTGACGCTGCTTTACCTGCCGCCGGAAGAATCCCGCGCCCGCGCAGCCAGGATGCTCTACGAGAACACGCCCACGAATGGCGTGGACTGGCGCGAGCGGCTGCAAGCCTTCGTCGCGGAAACGGATCGCGTCTTTGACCTGCTCGACGGCGTGATGCCGGAAATTGACTGGCTCGATGACGCGCAGACGCTGACCTACCTGCACGCGACCATCTCGACGCGGCGCTATCGCGTGGGCGTGCCCGAGGTGCCGTTCCACATCGACGCGCTGCTGACCGACTCCGTGCTGGTCGGTGGCTTGGCACCCATGCTGGGCGACCAGCACCTGCGCGTGGTGTCGGTGCGGGGCTTCCCGACCTCGACCTGGCCGGGGATTCTGGACGACCTCAACCGCCTCGGATTTGCCTATCGCTGGTCAACCCGGTTCCTGTGCCTCGACAAATCCGAGGCGGAGAAAGAACTTTCCCGCCTGCGCCGCCAGTGGTTTGCGAAAAGGAAGAACGTCATCGCGCTGCTGCGCGAAACGATCTTCCAGCAGGAAAGCCCGCTGGTGGACACCGACGCCAACAACAAGGCGGCCGACGCCGACGCTGCCTTGCAGGAGTTGGGCAGCGACCAAGTCGCCTTCGGCTACTTGACGGCGACCGTCACCGTCTTGGACACGGACGCCGCCGTGGCGGACGAGAAGCTGCGCATGGTGGAGCGTGTCATCCAGGGCCGGGGCTTCGTGACCATCCCCGAAACGCTCAACGCCGTGGATGCGTGGCTGTCTTCGATCCCCGGCAACGCCTACGCGAACGTGCGCCAGCCCATCGTTTCGACGCTGAACCTGGCGCACATGATGCCGGTGTCGGCGGTGTGGGCCGGGCCAGAGAAGAACGACCACCTCGACGGCCCGCCGCTGATCGTCACACGCACCGATGGCGCCACGCCGTTTCGCCTCGTGACGCACATCGGCGACGTGGGCCATACGCTGGTCGCCGGCCCGACCGGCATGGGCAAGTCGGTCTTGCTCGCCACGCTGGCGATGCAGTTCCGCCGCTATCGCGGCTCGCGCATCTTCGCCTTCGACATGGGCCGCTCCATACGGGCCACCATCCTCGGCCTGGGCGGCGAGCACTACGACCTGGGCACGGATGGCGAAATCGCCTTCCAGCCGCTCGCGCGCATCGACCGCGAGGGCTACCGCACCTGGGCTGCTGAATGGATCGAAGGCCGGTTGCTGCACGAAGGCGTGGCGGTCGGCCCCGACGAGAAAGCATCCATCTGGTCGGCGCTGGGCAGTCTCGCCGGTGCGCCGGTGGAGCAGCGCACGATGACAGGGCTTTCCGTGCTGCTGCAATCGAACACGCTGCGGCAGGCGTTGTCGCCTTATGTCCTCGGTGGTGCCCACGGCAAGCTGCTGGACGCCGACCACGACCGGCTGGGCATGGCCGACGTGCAGTGCTTCGAGATGGAGGATCTGATGCACAGCAAGGCCGCCGTCATGGCCGTGCTGCATTACCTCTTTGCGCGTTTCGATGAACGCTTCGACGGGGCGCCCACGCTGCTGATCCTCGATGAAGCGTGGCTGTTCCTGGATGACCCGGTGTTTGCCGCGCGTATCCGGCAGTGGCTCAAGACGCTCAGGAAGAAGAACGTCAGCGTCATCTTCGCCACGCAGAGCCTAGCCGACATCAAGGATTCGAGCATTGCGCCCGCGATCATCGAAAGCTGCGCCAGCCGCATCTTCCTGCCCAACCCGCAGGCCACCGAGCCGCAGATTCGCACGATCTACGAGGGCTTCGGGTTGAACTCGCGCCAGATCGAGATCGTGGCGACCGCGCAGCCCAAGCGCGACTACTACTACCAGTCCCGCCTCGGCAATCGCCTGTTCGACCTCGACCTGGGGCCGGCCACGCTGGCCTTTGCGGGCGCTTCCACGCCGCAGGACCAGCGCGACATGGATCGCGTGCTGCTGGATGCCGGCGTAACCGGCTTCGCGGGCGCCTGGCTGCGCCATCGCAGCCTCGATTGGGCGGCCGACCTGCTGCCCTCACTCCCCGGACTTGCGCCGGGTTCCTCTCGTACCGCTGACCACCCATAGGAGAACCAGCCATGAAGACCCATGCGCTTTCCATTTCGCTCGCCGCCGCGTTGTCGCTCTCGCTGTTGACCTCGTCACCAGCGTTGGCCTGGCGCATCGTCTTTGATCCGACCAACTATGTGCAGAACACGCTGACCGCGATCCGCACGCTGGAGCAGATCAACAACCAGATTCGCCAGCTCCAGAACGAGGCGCAGATGCTGATGAATCAGGCGCGCAACCTCGCCAGCCTGCCGTCCAGCGTGGTCGGCCAGTTGCGCGCCAATCTGGCGACGACCGATCGGCTGATCGCCCAGGCCAGGGGATTAGCCTACGACGTAACGAACCTGGATCGGGAGTTCCGGCGCCTGTATCCGGAGCAGTACGCCGCCACCGTGACCGGCGACCAGATGGTCCGCGATGCGCAGGAGCGTTGGAAGAACACGCTCAACGGCTTGCAGACCACCATGCAGATGCAGGCGCAGGTGTCGCAGAACCTGGGCGAAGACGAAAGCGTGCTGGCCGACCTCGTGGGCAAGAGCCAGTCGGCCGAGGGCGCGCTGCAGGCGATGCAGGCCATGAACCAGTTGCTGGCCTTGCAGGCCAAGCAGTCGATCCAAGCGCAGCGGCTTCAGATCACGCAAGACCGGGCTGCCTCGCTGGAGCTGGCGCGGCAGGCGGCGGCCACGGAGCGCGCCCGCGAGGTGCGGCGGCGCTTCCTGGGTGACGGCACGCCGTACACACCGCAGTCCGTAAACTTCTACGGCAACTGACGGAGGCCGCCATGCGATGCGTCCTCGTCCTATGTACCGCGCTGCTGGCCGCTTGCGGCGAGCAGCCGGTCGGCCACCTTGCAGATGCCCTGGCCGCCGATCCAGTGCGGCTCAAGGCGTTGCGCGAACAATGCACGGCCCATCCACGACAGGTCATGCAGGCCACGGGCGAGGACGCTTGCCGCGCCGCCGCCGAAGCCTTCCGGCGGCGCTTCTTTTCCGGCGAGGCCGGGCCAGACGAATACCGGACGCTGGCCGACCTGCCGCCGATCCCGCCCAGCTTCGAGGAATCGGCCGATGGCATCGCGCCGGCCTTGCCTGCCGCACCGGAGGACACGCCATGAATGACGTGACCATCATCGACCAGTTCCTCGCCACATTCGCCGCCTACATCGACTCGGGTTTCGGACTGCTGCGGGGCGAAGTGGCGTTCCTCACAGCCACGTTGATCGTCATCGACATGACGATCGCCGGCCTGTATTGGGCCATGAGCCACGCTACCGGCCAAGGCGAGGACGTGATCGCCAAGCTGCTGCGCAAGGTGCTCTACGTCGGTGCCTTCGCCTACATCATCAACAACTTCAACTGGCTGGCCAGCATCGTGTTCCGCTCGTTTGCGGGATTGGGCATCACCGCCACCGGCTCGGCCATCACGATGGAGAACTTCTTGCAGCCGGGCCGGCTGGCGAAAACCGGCATCGACGCCGGGGCGCCGATTCTGGAGCAGATCGGCGAGATGGCAGGCTTTCCCGAAGTGTTCGTGAACCTCGACCCCATCGTGGTGATGTTCCTCGCGTGGCTGGTCGTGGTGCTGTGCTTCTTCGTGCTGGCAATCCAGCTTTTCATCACGCTGATCGAGTTCAAGCTGACCACGCTCGCCGGATTCGTGCTGGTGCCGTTCGCGCTCTGGAACAAGACCGCGTTCCTCGCCGAAAAGGTCTTGGGCAACGTGGTGGCCTCCGGCGTCAAGGTTCTGGTACTGGCTGTGATCGTCGGTATCGGCTCGGGCTTGTTCGCTCAGTTCCAAGTCCATCCTGCCGAGCCGTCTATCGACCACGCGCTGGTCATCATGCTGGCCTCGCTCACCTTGCTGGCGCTCGGGATCTTTGGCCCCGGCATCGCCACGGGCCTTGTGTCCGGTGCGCCGCAGCTCGGCGCGGGCGCAATGGCCGGTGCTGCTGTCGGCGCTGCCGGCACGGCCGTTGTCATCGGTGCCGCCGCGACGGGCGTGGGTGGCGCCGTGGCTGCTGGCGCGCGCATGGCCCCGGCTGCCGCAAAGCTGGCCGGTAGCGGTGCGCGCGCCGCAACGTCGGCGGCCAGCAGTGCGAAGTCGACGTTTCAGGCCGGTTCCGCCGCCGCTGGCGGCGGCGCAAAGGGCGCGATGGCGGGCTTGGGCAACGTCGCCAAGACCGGCGCGCAATCCGCCGGACGCGCCGCAGCATCCCGTGCTTCCGCTGCCGGGCAGCGGATGGCCGCTCCGTTCCGTGCTGGCTGGAATGGCTCGACGGCCGACACTGGCGCGTCAGTCGGCCAAGCCTCCGCAGGAGAAGCCCCCGCAGGCGGCGCCGCTGCACAGAAGCCGGAACAACCCGCCTGGGCCAAGCGGCTGCATCGCCGCCAGCAACTCACCCACGCCGCGACCACCGCCGCGCACACGCTGCGCGGCGGCGACGGTGGCGGCTCGGGGCAAGGCCCGAGCCTGCGCGGCTCCGACGACTAAAGCGATTCACAAGGAGAACTGACCATGCGATTCAGAAAACCGCAGGTGCGCTACGCCGACACGCCGCAGCCTGCCACGCCGTACCAAGCTGCCGGCCAGGTGTGGGACGACCGTATCGGAACGCCGCGCGTGCAGGCGAAGAACTGGCGGCTGATGGCCTTCGGCTGCCTCACGCTCGCGCTGTTGATGGCCGGCGGCCTGGTGTGGCGCTCGGCGCAGTCCTTCGTGACGCCCTACGTCGTAGAGGTGGACAACGCGGGCCAAGTGCGCGCCGTGGGCGAAGCCGCCACGCCGTACCGGCCCAGCGATGCGCAGACGGCGCACCACATCGCGCGCTTTGTCACGCTGGTTCGGTCGCTGTCCATCGACCCGATCGTGGTGCGGCAGAACTGGCTGGACGCCTACGACCACACCACAGACAAGGGTGCAGCCGTGCTCAACGACTACGCGCGTGTGAACGATCCGTTCGCGCGCATCGGCAAGGAGTCGGTGACGGTGCAGATCACCAGCGTCGTGCGCGCCAGCGATACGTCTTTCAACGTGCGCTGGACGGAACGCCGCTACGTCAACGGCGCCGCGGCGGGCCTGGAGAGGTGGACGGCCGTGGTGTCCATCGTGCTCCAGCCGCCGCGCACCGAAGAACGCCTGCGCAAGAACCCCCTGGGCATCTACGTCAACGGCCTGTCGTGGAGCCGCGAACTGGATTCTTCCGAAGGAGCCAAGCCATGAATGATCTTTTCCGTAAATCCGCCTTGCCGGTGATCTTGCTTGCCCTGGCGGGCTGCGCCACGCAGGGCAAGCCACCGCCGACCATCTCGCTCGATGAGCCAGTGCAGGCCCAGCAGCTACCCGAGCCACCCGCGCCGGTGGAGGTGGTGGCGGTGCCCGAGGTGCTGCCGATGCCGGCGCAGTTGAAGCCATTGCCCGAAGCCGAGGACGCCAAGCCCATGCCGGAGCCAGCCGACGAGAAGGTGCGCGTCTCTCGGGCCAATGCCGAGGCGCGCGTCGCACCCACGCGCGAGGGATACATCAACGCGATTCAGGTGTGGCCGTTCACCGATGGCGCGCTCTACCAAGTCTATGCAGCCGTGGGCCGCGTGACCGTGATTGTGACGCCCAAAC
>Ga0209096_1004198_pt1 | contig 11795 bp, 6 predicted proteins | sample AD_UKC034_MetaG_FD_184407 | JGI IMG/M metagenome (GOLD analysis project Ga0209096, IMG submission 184407) | Active sludge microbial communities of municipal wastewater-treating anaerobic digesters from USA - AD_UKC034_MetaG (SPAdes) (version 2) | ecosystem: Engineered > Bioreactor > Anaerobic >...
TTTCCAGGTTAACCTGTTGAGATGAGATAAACTTTTTTATGTCATCATAGATCTGTTTCTGAGGACTGTTCATAAAGCCAGTAACAGGCTCTATAACATCTTCATTAATGTCGAGTATATGCCCCATTTTATCTTCGATTTTATCGTAAAAATCATTCATACCTGTACGGGCGAGTTCTTTTAATTCATCTACTAGCTCTATTAATTCTGTTAAAAAATGATATTCTGAGGACTTACCGATAAGGATCTCCAGTTTACTTATTTCTTCCTTCAGTTTATTTCTGAATTCTTCATAAACATCTTTCTGGTCATTTACAGTGAGTGATATATTGAAGAGTTCCTGATAAAATTCTTTTGCTTTAGCAATCTTTCCCTCATCGACTTTACTCTGAATTTCTACTGTAATACTGTCAAATTCTTTTGAGTTTAAAAGCTTTTTATAGATTTCTTTATAATCCTGTAGCTCTACCGAGTTGTAATTTATCATAAGTTTCTTTTTAGAATATAACCCTGCAATTTGAGACAGAATTGCAGGCTGATACCAGCCGTAGCCGTTTCCTGTAAAATTTTCTATAATATGTTTTACTGTAACCCTTCCGTAAGGTCTTTTTCTTTCAATGAAAACCTTCACTTCGTCTTCTCCTTCAGTGAGACTTCCGAATAGGTCACTCCCACTGAAGAGTATTTCCTTAATATCATCTTCTTTGTAAACTTTAGTAAGCATTTTAAGTTTCGGGAAGGTTACTTCCACAGCTTTTTGAAAAGCTTCATTAAGACGGGGCTTTACACCTGTCATATTGCTGATTTTTATTTCTTCTCCATTCAGATAGAATCTGGCATCATTTATAAGATCCTTTATCTGTTCGATTAGCTTTGATCTTCTTTCACTATTCTGTGAAGCTGTCTGCTCAAATAAAAGCCTCTTCCGATCACTCATAGAGGTAGAGCTTTTTTTAATATATTTTTTAGTTTGAATAATAAGTATCAACTGATTTCTCAATTGATTTCTCGTATTTTCCAGTTCAGGGAGGCTGACAATTATGTCGTTACATCCCATACTTTTGGTTTTCAGTTCCATATCCGTGAGATTTTTTTCTTCAATATAAAGAGGTGTTATAAAGTGAATACCGAGAAAATGCTCTTTGCTGTAGTGCCGATCATCCATTTTTTTTGTAAAGCTGTAGCTCTGTTTTATTGGCTTATAATCAAATTTAGTATCTCCAATAATTTCATCAAAGACTATTTCTGCAAGAGATGACGATATTTCAGTATCTTCAGTATCCATTTCTTTAATTTCTTCCTGTATATCCTTCTCTTCATCTGTGAGGTAATGATAAATGCCTCCTATATTCTGTATATAAATTTCCCTTTCAAGTTTTTCAAGTGAATTTTTTATGTTTTTTTCCAGAGCTATTTCATCTGTATCAACACTGTCTATAAGTAAAGTAGTAATATGCTGGACATTTGTTTTAAAGTGATCAATATACCTGACCAGAAAGAGGGATTTCAATACTCGAAGGTCAAAAGGCTTCAGTAAGTCGTTCTTCTCCGCATTATTTAAACCCAGAACAGCCTCTGTTTTGAGCACTCCTTTTATAGATGAGAAAAAAAGGTCAAATGGCGCAAGTGATGAAATTTCTTTACTGCTTAATTCCATTGCAGAAAGTTGATAGACTTCAAGCATTGACCGTTCTCCAAAACTCTGGTGTTTTCCCAGCAGGGCATTATGCCTGCCAAGCTGTATTATTGCGTCCTGCATCAGTTCATACTGATATGGCAGAAAAGGATAATCTGCTATAAAACTTTCTTTATCTTTTACTTTTGGAAGGTTCTTACCTGCATCTTTAAAGTGGAGTGATTTAAGCCTGGTTTGATTATCGTGATAGAACTTATCAAGTTTCTCAGTTGATTCAGGAGTTTTGGCAAGGAGTCTTTTCTGAATAACTTCATCTACATTTTTCGAGGTGAGGTTTAATTTTGTACGAAAACGCCCCATGATCTTTGAGAAATCCTGGCTTTGACTTTTAGTTATGTCTCCTACTATTGCTTCAAGGTTATGCTGTGATGATACTATAAGCCATGCCTTTCCTTCACAGATTGTGCCGAAGGTTTCGGCAATAGTCTGGAGGTTAAGCATTAAATGACTGTCATTGGATATATACTGGCCTACTTCATCTATAAGGAAAATAAGCCTGAATTTATCCGGCTGTTTATCTATATAGTCTTTTATTATATATGCGAAATCCTCAATGGACAGGTTTTTCTGATTTTCTGTTACTGTTCTGAATACTTCTCTTCCGTCTTCCTGGGAGATATTTTTTGTCATAGAAAGGGCCTGTATAAATTCAGTGATTTTTAGATCAATTACTTCTCTATCTTCTTCCCATGTTTCTCCTTCAGATACTTTCCTGTAATTCTCTTTAAATTTTTCGTATAAATTCAATCTGTCAAGATTTCTTTCAAATTCTGCAATATTGAGGCTTCTGTGATAATAACCGGAAAATTCGTTAAAGACTTTCATTATTACAGAAAGAACAGGCTCTTTCTGGTTATTTATCTGGTCTGCTTTTTGATCTATATTGAAAAGAATAGTTTTTACAGGTATGGAAGAAGCAGATTTTATATTTGCAGCAAGCTCAAAGTCTCCGTTTTTAATTTTATTCAGGAAGATATCAACTGTTTTTTTACCATCTATTTCTCTATTTTCAAGAAGATATGATAGAATTTTGAGAAGATGTGATTTACCACTTCCGAAGAATCCGCTTACCCAGACACCTGTATCACGGCTGGTCTTTGATGATATGTCTTTTGTATAAACCCTGAAAAAATCGTCTAATTTTTCTTCTACTTCATTGGTGATAACATATTCCTTAACTTCCTGGGTTATATGGCTGTAATCATCGGCTTTGATTACTCCTTCGATTTCTCTTGATATATCCTGTTCAAATATGTTTCTTATTAACATCTTCTCCCCACCTTCTTATTTTATTTGTTACGCTAAATTAAATGCTCTGTAGTAGTTTTCAGCTTTTATTTTTCCGAAGAGACTTAAGGATTGGCCTGTATAAATACCGGGATAAAAAATTACTACAGGTATATCTTTAACCCTGGATTGTAAATTGTTTAAAAGGTTGTGTACTCTGATATATGGATATACCAGTCCAGTGCCTGTTATAAAAAGAAGATTTTTACTGCTGTCCTTTACTTTTTTTTCAATGGCAGGTCCTATTTTAGTTTCGGCGTCAAGAGCACCTTTAAGGTTTTCCATCAATTTGTCTTTTGTAAATTCCGGCTCTTTTTTTATGAATAAATCCAGCAGTTTTCTTTCTTTGAGTATTTCGATACAGAGGGAATATAAATTTATGTTTAAAATGCTTATACCGTCTTTCAGGAGTCTTTTTTCTAACATTTTAATTTCATCTGATACGAAATATTCAAGCTGTGCTTCATAGGCAAAAATATAGAAGGGAATTTCATTGCCGGTACACCTGCTGGTAAGGAAGTCCTGAGTTTTAAATTTTTCATAAAGATCTTTAAATCTCGCTACAGTAATTTTTTTATTCATTGGAAAAACGCTCCGCATAGTTTGTAATATCAGTGTCTGATAGAAGGAATATTTTAAAATATTTATCGGCGTGTTTGTCATGCCTGTAGATTAATTTCAGTAGTTGTTCATCTATATAGGGTCTCTGTATTTGTCTTTCTTTTACACTATTTAAAAGACTTCCCTGTTCAAGGATTTTTAAGATCATATTTTTTGTTTTTTTTGCTGTCTTATCTGTTATTGGAGAGAGTAATTCTATTTCTTCTTTTGTTCTTATAAATTTTTCATAGTCCATATCCAGAAGAGTGTAGTCAAAGAGTAAGTATTTTTCCCTGATTACTTCAACGATAAAGTCGTAAATTATGTGACTTGCTTTGCAGATTGCATAGATAAGAGTAAGCTTTGCCATATCTTGAGTTGCATTTACCATATATTCAAGTAAAGGAAAGGATAAGTTTTCCAGTCTTTTTTTCAGTTCCCTGTATTCTCTTTTTGTAGTGGAAAGAGTATTTTTTTGAAGTATATTTTCTTCAATGACTGTTTTCTGGACTTCTTCCCAGTTTTTAATCTCAAGATAAAGTTTTGATATTTTAATTGATTCGTTTGGAAATAATGAGGCGCCGATAAAGGATAGATTGTATTTCATAATGATAAAATTTAAATTCCATATCTTTTGTCAAATTAAAATTTTCACCTGATGGTGAGGTTTTATCTCAGATTGAGATAGTAAAGTTGTGTATTTTAATTCAACAAATTTTTTTTTAAACCTTCAAGTATAGTAATTGATACCATAAACTCTTACCTTAAAGCCGGACTAAATCTTTATAAATTAGCTAGGAAATTCAGTTTATCTTATTGATTTTACTAGGTTTTTTTATAGTTTATGTAAGATAAAATTTTAAGTATTTCTTATGCTCTTCAAAACCATTGTAAACACTGGATTTGCAATTTTAACAAAGTCATTAAATAGGAATTTAACGACATTATATCAAAGAATCGTTTATACCAAGTAAACTCTTTGTAAAAATGGACATGCAATTTTTAATAAAACCCTTAAAAACACTCAATTATTATAACTTTTTCATGGAAGATTTACCCTGTTTGTTTAATTATCCTTATTTTTAGGTTTATTTAAAGCTTTGTTCCTTGCTTCAATCTCATCAAGTAACGTCTTTATCCTGTTATTATATTCTTCCCTCTCCGCCTGCAGTTCATTCCTTAAAGATTTCTCCTGTTCCAGGAGGGCCTTTTCTTTCTCAAAGGACTGCTGCTCTATTATGCTCTCTATCTGCGCCTTATATCTCTCCTCTGCCTGGAATAATTTCTCTTTATTTTTATTTAGGGCATCTTCTGCCTTCTTGAACTTATCTTCTGCTCCTGCTCTTTTAATCTTTTCCAGGTTTACTTCCTTCTTTAGCTCCTGGATCTGATTTTTATATGTCTCATACTCTGCCAGGAGTCCCGTTAAAGTATCATTTTTCTGCCTGTATTCCTCAATCAAAGATTTATTACTCTGGTTTATTTCTGCAAGCTGCTGGATCTCTTTCTGCTGCCGGAGCTCCAGATTAATCTTTTCTTCCTGGATTTTATCTTTTTCTGCTGCAAGCTCTTTAGCAATAGTTATCTTATCTTTAAGAGAATTTTCAAGCTCTGTTATTCTCTTCTGTAAGGTGCGGGCTAAATCGGTTTTTTCTGCAACAAGAGCTTTATAGGAATTGTCTTTATCATTCAGCAGGGTTGTTATTCTTTCTCCAACATTTACGTATATAGCACAGATTCTTTTTGTTAGTGTTTCCAGTTCATCCAGATCCGGTGTTATCTCCGGCCTGTCTTTTTTTACCTGTTCATAGGTATTTAACAGGACTTCCATGAATTCTTTGCCTGTAAGCCCGCTTTCCTGCAGGCTGCCTGATATTTTCTCCTTCAGGCCGTCTGTCATTTTAACTGACCAGGTTGTTAGCTCTGCCATATTGATAACCTCCTTATGACTTATGAATAGTTTACTATTTTATCAAGTAAACCTTAGTATTTATAATATTCTATAGTTTACTTTAAAATCCTTCTTTGTTTTAAAATAATTAATTTTTTATTTTATTATAAATGTCATATAAAAGCTTTATTTTTATTGTTTTGCCGGTTTGGATGTCTGAAATTTCACCAGAGATAAGAACAATTAAGGATCGCCAAAAAAGTGAAAAATGTTTAATTATATAGGAATTTTATTTGCAAAAAATGTTATAACGAAATTCAAGTAAACCCTTGCAATTACTAGATTATTTTGATATAATTATAAGTATAAAGGAGGTGTAAAATTGAATATAAGAATAAGTTTAACTCAACTAAAAAAATGAAAGAGGGTATAAAGCAAGAAGAGAGTTAGTTCTAAGTTTCGCAGCTATAAACTAACCCATCTTCCCGGTAAATCCATTCTACCATGAAATACCCTTTTCAATCAAGAAAGGAGCAAAAATCATGTTAGCAGTAAAAGAGACAAGGGAGAAGAAAGAAACTTCAAGAGAAGAGGAACAGCAAAAGAGGTTTTTCAATTATCAAAAAGATGGAGACTCATTACAGGTAAGCCAGTTAGAAGAAGAGGGAACCTTCAGGATAGATAACTCAATAACCGGCGGTGCTTACTTTATTACCACAGAAGGACAGCAGAAAAATTGCAACTGTCCAGATTATGTAAACAGGTGTACAGGCTTTAATCCTCCTGTAGAGTGCAAACATATAATAGCAGTAAACAACTGGATAGCCTGGAAAAATCAGGAAAAGGCAAGAAGAGACGGAAAACACAACTTTGACCCTCATAAATACCTTATCAAAGTAACCGGAAAAGATTACCTGGAAGTAAAATTCCGCTTACACTGGTTCCGCCTTGAGCATGCAGCGTGGGATATCCGGACTGAGATCGCAAATCTGGATCTAGAGAAGGGGATCGCCCTGGTGAGAGCAGATATATTTGACGAAAAAGGCAATCATAAATCATCGGGGCTGAAGATGGAAGTTAAAAGCAGCTTTGGAGATTTTTGCGAAAAAGCGGAAACCGGGGCTATAGGCCGCGCACTTGCAGCATTAGGTTATGGCACATTACAGACATTCGACCTTGAAGAAGGAATAGAGAAAGGGCGGATCGCAGATGCTCCTGTAAAACTGGACAGGGATAAAGGGAACGGCAAGACCATGAGCCAGACAGCAAAAGAACAGGAGCAGATTCAGCAGGAGATCCGCCATGAGGATATCGGCACTAACGGGAGCAACGGGAATAATGGCGGTAATGGCAATGGCAACGGGACCGGCAAGGTAAGTGAAAAGCAATTACGATATCTGGAGGACCTTTGCAAAGAGTTAAACGTGAAACCCGGCACAGACCTGGCAACCATTACGAGAGAGCAGGCCAGCAGGCACATAACAAACCTGGAAAAAATGAGGCTTGCAAAGAGCAGGAATTAACTGAAACAGGGCTGGAGCTTCCCGGCTCCGGCCCCGCCTCCGGGCGGCTGCTCCGCCTGCAGCTCCTGAATGAAATTTTCCGCACTGCTGCAGCTTCGGATCAGGCTTCGCCCCTGGGAACTTGCCCTGATTTTTCTTAACCAGCTTTTTCCGGCACAGGTGCAGCCCATCCGAGAGCTCCGGCAGATCCGAACCTCCGCCCCTGGGCAGTTAAAAAAATCGAAAAAGCCTTTAACCATGCTCTTCTTTTGCTGCTTCGCCCCTGGGTAGTATTGATAAAAACAGATGTCAATTTTCCCGGCACTGCTGCCGCCCATTCGAGAGCTCCGGCAGATCCGAACCTCCGCCCCTGGGCACTTGCCCCAATTAAAAACACCCTTAACCAGCCTCTTTTTTTTGCTGCTTCGCCCCTGGGCAGTTAAAAAAATCAAAAAAGCCTTTAACCAGGCTCTTTTTTGCTGCTTCGCCCCTGGGTAGTATTGATAAAAACAGATATCAAATTTCCTGGCACTTCTGCCGCCCATCCGCCGGGCCCACTTCATCAGCACTGGAGCAGGGATAAAGACAGAGCCGGGGAGAGCCAGACCTCCGCCCCTGGGAAGTTACCCCAATTAAAAACACTCCTATTTAGCCTCTTTTTTTTGCTGCTTCGGCCAGCAGGGCACGAAGGTTAAAAAAATAGCTGAAAGGTTTAGAGCTTCTCACTATGACGGCTGAGATCTGCAGGCAATTTGCCCCGTTCCTTATTTTTCGCCATTTTTTACCGCCTTTTTTTTGCCCCCTCGCTCATCCGCCGGGCCTCACCTCTGCAGATCTGGAACATGGATAAAGACAGAACCGGGAGAGCTGCAGCAGATTCAAACCTTCGGCCTTGCTTCGCCCTGGGCACTTGCCACATACTTAAAGCCTTCTTAACCAGCTTCTTTTATTCAGTTCGGTCAGCATGGCACGAAAGTTAAAAAAAATATTAAAACTTTTTGCAGTCTTTGCTTTTTTGCCTTCTTAACCAGCCCTCTTAGGGTGGGAAAAAGTCAATTTGGAGATAAAAAATTTTTTACTGAAAATTTTTTATACTATATTGACTTTTTCGGGTGGGAAATGATGATCAAAGAAGGCAAAAAAGCCCCCGGTCAATATTCGAATTTCGTCTTTAAAATCTCTTGTTATATCGGCTTTGCTGCAAATTATCAGTTTTCCAGCTTTGCGGGGGGGTGGGGATCGGGTCACTATTCTTAAACTTCCTTCCCTGCAAATCTATGTCTATCTGCGGACTTTCTGCTTTCGCCTGCAGCATTTCTTTAACATGCTCTACACAGCACAGTTTATGCTCTTTTGCCTGCGTGCTATGTGGAAATTCTGCCTGCTCGCCTGCTATAATAAAATCTGCTGCTGCTGCACTGATTTTTTTTGTCCTTTTCTACTGGTTCTGGATTTGCTTTTGCCTGGTTTCGATGCAAATTGCCAGTTCACCCGATTCAATGTCAGCCTTACCTCTGGCAAAATTCCGGTTATCCTGCTCTGCTATTTTTACCTTTCACTGCTAGTTCTGGATCTGCTCTGCTGATTGCTGCAGTGGACTTGTCGCCGGGCCTCCTGGAATTGCCGGTAAAACCTTATTCATTTGGGCGGGTGGGGATCGGGTCACTATTCTTAAACTTGCTTTGCTGCAGATCTGCGTTTATCTGCCGGCTTTTGCTTGAGCTATTCATGATCGGTTTCGATGAACGAACTGACAACAAAGAGAAGATCAGTTAAGAGGGTGGGGCAAAAAGCGGGCAAAAAAGCCTACTGGCTTTTTTTTTGCCGTGAAGGGGTGCATGGGGGGAGGGAGGGCACGGCAAGTCAAATTGCTACTGCAATTTGACGCCCGCTTTTTGCTGGGTGGGTTCCCCCGGTCCCGGACTGACTTCATTAAAAGTATCGCAGTTCGGTTAAAAGGGTGGGGGCAGGGCGGGTTGCTAGCTCTGCCAGCCCTGCTGCTCCCCCCGGATATCTCCTGCAGCAAAAGTATAGCTGTTCCCGGCTCTTTCTGCTGCATGCTGCATTTCTTTCATGCTCTTTTGCCTGTGTGCTTATGTGCAAACTCTGCATGCTGCTCTGCTCTGCAAGCCTCGGCTCTTTTGCCTGCGTGCTATGTTGCAAATTTTGCAATGCTGCAGATCCTTTATTTGCAAAGCTCGGCTCTATGGAGCTATGCTGATAGAACTTGTTACCCTGGGACTTGCCGGACCGGTGCAAGCAGACTATAACGGCCTCGGTTCAGGGAGAAGTCTCGCGTCGGTTTGCCTTTTGTACGTAAAACGTCTTGTGCAGCAATTCTTTGAGCTACTGCGAAAAGATTTGCGTCAGTCTTAGAGGTAAGATCTGGAAAGCGAGTAACAGCGAGTCTTCTCCCTGAGTTTGGCTGGAGCGAGATCGCCGGGTTTATCATCTGGAGTTGTTGGGTCTGTCTGCAAAGTACTGGTAAAATCGGCAATCAAAAGTTTACCACCCTGAGATATCAAAAATCGGACATTTTGCCTTATTTTTTTCTTCTGCATAATGAATAACTAATACCGTATTAGTTATTCATTGCTTAAAAAGTGTTGTTATGACTTGCTTTTTTCATTGTGCAGTTTGAAAAATAGTATCAGGTTTCAAAAAATCAAAAGTGACATAAACTTTTTTATAATTATATGAAAATTTATAAAGCCAGGGGCGTAATAGAATAAGAATTTTTGCCGGCTCACTTGCTCTGCTAAATTCAGATCTGCTTTCCCGGCTGCAGCAAAAGCTATGCTGCTTTAAGCAGTGCATCTTTGCTGTTTTCTGCTTGCAATGCCATTATAAGCTTTTTCTGCTGGTTTGGCCCATGTCCAGCATAGCTGCAACCAACTGAACAGTAAATAAAATTACTTTATTTATAAATTAAGATCAAGATAAACATATTCCAGTTCAGCCTGGGTTATATGTATATTTAAACGCTTCTTTTTATATTCAATCAGTATCTACCTTGCAATATATAATTTACAAGGTAAATTATAATTTAGAATTCATTAAATTTAATATACCGAATATGATGAAAGTAAAAATAAACACGTAAAGTTAAATAAAACTGTTTTAAATATTAGGTTCCCACGATGTTCTCATGGTATATTTACCCTGTTTGTTTAAAAATACTCTACCAGGCAAAAATGTATAGTTCTGCCTGGTACCATTTTCCTTTATCTCTTTTTCTATTTACTTCGAGTTTTTAACAATTGTTCTGATTTGTCGATATACTCCCCAGCGTATTGCCATAACAAGGATAAACCAATATCAACACTATAACCAAATTCAGTGTTGCCATATTTTTCTGAGCTTAAGTCTCCTTGCATGTTCGGATACATCTTGAAAATGTATCTTACAGTAGAATCATCTTCCTTTACAAAATTTTGAACTTCATCTCCACTGAATTTTATATCCCACCACTCAGAAGCATCTTCATATGCCTTCATTGCTTGAGATATGTTTGTGTTAAATCCAGGAATATATTCAGTTGGATTATCTCTAAGAAATTTATCAACTTTGATTTTACAATCAGATAATCTAGACGGATAATCTCTATGACTAATTCCTACTTTTACAACGGAATGTAACGCCTGTAAAGCATCAATTGCTTCTTGTGCGGAAGAGACATATTCTGAAGGTGCAGGTGGAGGAGGTATCGGTGTAGGAGGTTGTGTTGGTGTAGGAGGTTGTGTTGGTGTAGGAACAACAGCAGCTCTCTTAGATATGAAAATGGATGTAATTACTCCTACATCATAATAATAGTCTGTGCCATCATCGGCATAATAAACTTTTTTGTCTTTATTCTGTACCCCCTTTGGATAATTTTTACTTATGTCAAAACTACTTGAACCCACACCTATACCTTCCGCAGTTTTATATGATTCATTCCCTATCATTATAGATTTTAAAATATTCTTTTTTGAATCAAACCATAATGTTAACTTTTGTGTGTCGTAATTTATTTTTGTATAACCCTGTTCTTTTGTAGGATTGCTCTTGGGTTCTCCGAGTAATTTTTTTACATCATCTAATGTAGATTTATTAATTTGAATACCTGCTATTCCACTGCCTGGGATTATTAAATAAGCTTTGGGGTCTTGGGTTGGTTCAGGATTTAAGGTTGAAGTAGGTACAGGAGTGGCGGTTGGAATAGGTGTTGGAGTTGGAGCAGGTTTAATAACATTACACCCCTGATTAAAGTAAAGAACTGAGATAATAATTCCGATAAAAAATAAAAATGATATTTTTTGTGCCATAAAATAAAAACTTCCTTCCTATTTTTGTTCTAGTAAGTTAAAGGAAATAATTTTTACATATCAATACTTTTCCTATAAATTATATACTAGAGATTTTTTATAATTCAATAAAAAATTCAAAAAATCCTTTTATTTTCTATATTTCTCTGATATTTTTTCGCACTTTCTTACCAGTTTCAAGACAATAGTTTTGCTGATTGCTGCCAACAGATTTATCATCGGGCTTTTTGCAATTTCTAGTTAAACAGTTCTCATCAAGAAAAACGGATCGATAAGCGTCTGCCTGGCTCCGGGCGGGGAGGGGGCAGGAGAGCCAGGCAGATTGTTTATGGACACAGCTTAAGCCACTGAGCGATTCATGATCGGTTTCGATGAACGAACTGACAAAAAAAGAGAAGATCGGTTAAGAGGGGACAGGGAGCGAAGTTTGTGGCTGCGTCACAAGCTCGCTTCGGGGCGGGCTGCACGCAATAACAATTATCAGCGAACTTCAATTTAGAACATAAATAAAA
>Ga0209096_1004202_pt1 | contig 11786 bp, 13 predicted proteins | sample AD_UKC034_MetaG_FD_184407 | JGI IMG/M metagenome (GOLD analysis project Ga0209096, IMG submission 184407) | Active sludge microbial communities of municipal wastewater-treating anaerobic digesters from USA - AD_UKC034_MetaG (SPAdes) (version 2) | ecosystem: Engineered > Bioreactor > Anaerobic >...
GCCCCATGTGTGTCGGTCCGCGGGGCGCCCTCGAAGAGCGCAGTTCCCTGCCTGCCGCTGGCCTTCCCGGTCCCGCCCTCTGCCTTGGCCTTCCCCTCGAGGAGGACCTTCACGGCCCTGTTCCCCACCCGCGCCAGCGGTCCCTTGCTGATGCTCCGCTCCGCGATGTCCAGCGGCCCCATGGTTCTCGGGGCGGGACTGCTTCACTGCCCCTCGCGGCGAGAGCCCGCGAGCCGACTTCACTGGCAAGGTGGCAATGCCTCGGCTTCGGCCCTGGCCCTCTCCTTGCTCCTGGTCCTCACCTCGAGGGAAGGTGTCGGCTTTCCTGCCCTCTTCCCGGCCCTCTTCCCCCGCGGCCGAAGGCCGCCTAACTTCCCCGCCCTGTCCCTGCGGCCACCCTCGAGGAGAGGTCTGGGCCCTGTTGTCCTGGCCCTGTTCCCCAGCGGCCGCAGGCCGCCTAACTTCCCTGCCCTGTCCCTCTGGCCACCCTTGAGGAGAGGTTCGGGCCCTGCTGTCCTGCCCCTCTTCCTGGTCCTCTTCCCCCGCGGCCGAAGGCCGCCCAAGGACCAGGTCCAGCTCCTCCTCGGGCCTTCTTGTAGCTGCCCAGCTCATGCACCCCTCGAGAGCCAGGCCACGACCTGAGGAGCGGAGAAGACCAGGATGGCCCCCAGCCCGAACTTCCAGACATACCCCCAGGAGTCGTGGTCCCCCTTCACGAACTTCACCCCGCACCAGACCGCCCCGATCCCCACGATGATCCCGGCGACCACCGTGCAGAGCGTCTCGATCTCCCGGGCCTTCTCCGCGATGGAGCTGAGGCCCCCGGGGACGGCCAGCGCGTACGGAGCCCAGAGAATCAGGCCTACCATGGTCAGGAATCCCGCCTTCATCATCCCTTCACCTCCTCCTTGATTGGGGTTTGCCGAGAATCGATCTTGAGAGCGAGGGCCTCGACCAGGGTGGCGATGCACTTCGCTGCGCTGACCACGTCCCGGAGGTGCCCAGCGAGTTCCTCCTTGGGAATCCGGCTGCCCTGCTCCAGCCTCTTAGCGTCCTCGTCAAGCCGGTTCACGGTCGAGTTCTTCCGGTTCATGGCATCACCTCCAGGTCGTCGCCCGGGGGCAATGGCAAGGCCCATGCCAGAAGATGCTTCGTATGTTTTTCGGCTAGTTACGGGAGGCGTTGCGCCTCAAGTGGTCGAGATTTCGACCACCGTGGTCGAGATCTTGCTCAAAGGCCGAGCTTGCGCTGCCAGCCCTGCAGCCGCCAGGCGCCGATGCCCGTCTCCGCGGCGAACGCAGCCATCGACAGGCCGCTCTCCTGGAAGGCGTCCAGCGCCCTCCGGGCTGTCGCCTCATCCCAGGGCTTCTTGTCTCGGAGGTCTTGCAGATCCCGGTCCGTCAGCCCACCGATCCTTGCCCTGGCCACCGCGCACCTCCCTGCATGGTGGCCAAGGTGCTCATGCCGCTGCAGAGAGGCCAGATGCGGTTGGCCGGACGGTTACCCTGCGCAAGCCCGCGAGCGTGCGCTCGCGGCCCGTGCCGAAGCCGAGCACCAGCAGCCAGAAGAATTCGGCGATGTCGACCTTGCGGCGGCGGCATAAGGCGCCCGCCTCGCGCGCCAGCTCGGTGATGCGCTTGCGCGGGAAGATCTTGACCCCGAGTTTGACAAGATCCGACCCGGTCTAGGCACTCGGGTCAAACAAAATCAAACACTTGGCATGCGCCAGACCCCGAAAACCATAGGCACACGACTTGGACGATTTCCCTTGATTTCTCGCAGGGGCGCGCAGTACAAGCATGGGCATGTACCTGCGTGAGACCAAACGCCGCAACGCCGATGGCTCCGTGGCCCGCTACTACCAGCTCGCCGAGAACGAGTGGAGCAAGGAGAAGGGCTGCGCCGTGGCCAAGGTCGTCTACAGCTTCGGCCGCGCCGATGGGCTCGACGCCGAGAAGCTCAAGCGGCTGGCCAAGAGCATCATGCGCCTGTTCTCGGGCGAGGAAGCCCTGGCCGTCGAGCCCGACGTGCGCGTGCTCGACTCCTGGCCCTACGGCGGCTACGTCCTGGAGCACCTCTGGAACGAGCTGGAGATCGATCGCGTGCTCGGGCGTGGTCGGCAGGAGCGAGCCATCTTCGCCATGACCGCCAACCGCGCCCTCCAACCCTACTCGAAGCTGTACTGCCACCAGCAGTGGCTCAAGGAGGAGGTCTTCCTGCCGGAGGGACAGGATCTGGCGCTCCATGAGCTCTACCGGGCCATGGACTACCTCCTGGTGAAGACCACGGCGCTCGAGGAGGCGGTCTACTTCAAGATGGCCGACCTGATGAACGCGGAAGTGGATCTCATCTTCTACGACACGACCAACATCCACTTCGAGATCGACGAGGAGGACGAGGCCACCATCAAGGGGCCCGACGGTATCCGGCGCCCGCCGTTGCGCAAGCGGGGCCGGGCGAAGAACCGGCGGGACGACGCGCCGCTCTTGACGGTCGGCCTGGCGGTGACGCGCGACGGGCTGCCGGTGCGGTCCTGGGTCTTCCCGGGGAACACGCACGACGGAACCACCGTGGAGCGGGTGAAGGCGGATCTGAAGGGCTGGAAGCTGGGTCGCTGTGTGTTCGTCGGCGACGCGGGCATGAACTCCGAGGAGAACCGGCGCGAGCTGGCCCTGGGGGGCGGCAAGTACATCCTGGCCTCGAAGATGCGTGGCGGCGACGAGGTCACCAAGTTGTTGCTCACCCGGCCGGGCCGCTTCAAGCGGGTGAAGGAGAACCTCCGGGTCAAGGAGGTGTGGGTCGGCGACGGCGAGAGGCGCCGTCGATATGTAGTCTGCCACAAGCCGCAGGAGGCCGGGCGGCAACAGCAGCACCGCGCCAGGCTCATCGAGCTCCTCGAAGGTGAGCTGGCGACCCTGTCTGCTCCGGCGAAGGGCAAAGGGCACTCGAAGCTCACCTGCGAGCTGATCACCAGCGAGCGGTTCGGCCGCTACCTCCGCCGAACCACGGGCGGCGCGTTGCGGATCGATCGCGCCGCCATCCGGTGCGAGGCACGCTACGACGGCAAGTGGGTCATCACGACCAACGACGACACGCTGAGCGTGGAGGACCTCGCCCTGGGCTACAAGCAGTTGATGCGTGTGGAGGAGTGCTGGCGGACGATGAAGACCGGGCTCCAGATTCGGCCGGTCCATCACTGGATGCCGCACCGGATCGAGGCGCACGTGAAGCTGTGCGTGCTCGCCTTGCTGCTTGAGCGCATCGCGGAGATCCGGGCGGGGGACACCTAGCGCAACCTGGTCGCCCAGATCGACACGATTAGGGTGGTGGAGTATTCCCGAGGCGCATCCCTGGTCCGCCAGACCACCGAAATGCGGGCCGAGGTGGCCAAATTGCTCAATAAGATCTGAGTGCCTGAGCCACCCAGACTGCACCACGTCCAGGCCGCAACCGCCTAGTAACACGCGCGGATCGCTGGATGTCGGCCTAACCATGCGCACCTACGAGATAAATTGGAGTTTCTGCGTGCCTGCTGATGTCAAAGTCGGGCTCTGGGACTTCCGGAAGCTCACGACGCTGTGCCAGGAGCTGGTGCTGCGCACGGGCCGGCTGACCAAGCCGGGCAATGACCTGACCCTGACGATGAGCGCGAACCAGGCGGTGGTGGTTGAGGTGGCTCATCTCATGTGGCGTGAGGCCTATATGGTTGTCTAGGCATGCAACGTTGAGGTAGACTTATCTATTCTTGCTTATCATTATCTACTAGAGAAAATGGATACTGAACGATTTCCATTCCTTCTTCTTCACTTGCTTCTAATTTTATTGAGTATAATGTCTCGGTAACGCATTCGGTCAAGTTGGCGTCTTTTGCCAATTCTGAATCTCCGAGAACTTTTACATTTCCAATTACACCTCCTGATTCAGTATCCGCATATATGGCATATTTTACCACCAGCACATCACCATTCAATTCTGGATTGCCTGTTTTAGCTATTTCGTAACACTCTTGGATTAATGGAGCTACTTCTTTCATCTTACTGCCAAGGTACTTCATGCTGTTAAATGACTGCCTATTACCAGCCGAAGCTTCATTTTCTTTATGTCTTCTTTCTGCTTCATCCAGAATTTTTCTTTCAACTATCTCCATTATTGCCTTTCTCTCCTCCTGCGTAATGGCCTTCATACGATTCAAATTCCTATTAGATACTATTCTGATCGGGTGCCTCCCTTCCTTGTCATCTATACTCTCTTCTGTACCTCTTCCGCCATTGATATCTCTATTGCTTACGTTAGTTCCTTTCGTTTTCTCACTTTTCCTCACACTCTGACTATTTATAGATATCACAACTATTACAGTTGCTGCCATCATGAGTAGCACTACTGCAACGATAAACGATTTTTTCATTCTATCTCCTTTGACCTAGCACCTAGATTGCCGACCGTCCGTAACGCCTAGAGATGTAACAGGATATACCCTGTGGCCATGTGTGATCATATGTGATCATATGCAAATCTCCTTGTACAGCAAGCCCTCCGCGATACCGTACCTCCTCGAAGATCTGCTGCAGAGGAGGTGTCGGATGGCGTTCGAGCGATGGATGCCAAGGCGTGAGCTGACCAGGCAGGAGGAGTTCCTGATGCGTCGGCTCGTCCGTACCCGCAGGCTGTTCCACTTCCTGCGAGAGTAACGGCATGAGATCTTCACCGAGGAATTCCAGGAAGAGCTGGAAAGATGTACCGCGCGACGGGTGCAGGTAAGCCCCCGGTACCGCCGGCCATGATGGCCATAGTCATCCTGCTGCAGGGATACGTCGGCGCCTCGGATGCCTAGGCTTTCGAGCTGGCGCTGGTGGATCTGCGCTGGCAGATGGTCCTCGACTGCCTCAGGGCCACCGAGCCACCCTTTTCTCAGGGCGCTCTTCATGACTTCCGTCAAAGGCTCGTCCACGCAGACATGGATCGCCGGCTGCTCGAGCAGACCATCGAGGTGGCCCGCGCGACCAAGGCCTTCGACCCGAAGACGCTGCGCAAGTCGCTGAAGCTTGCCGTCGACTCGGCACCGCCGGAGGGCGCAGGCAAGGTCGAGGACACCGTCAACTTGCTGGGGCACGCGGCGCGCAAGGTCGTCGAGTGCGTGGCGGCCATCATCGAAAGGCCCGTCGAACAGGCTTGCTCCGAGGCAGGTACCCCGCTGCTCCTCGCCAGCAGCATCAAGCGGGGGCTCGACGTGGACTGGAGCGACCCCGCGGAGATACGCGAAGCGCTCCAGACCCTGCTGGCCCAACTCGACGCCCTGGAGAAGTTCATCCGTCGCGATCTCCCCGAGGCCCTGAAGCGCGCTCCCTTGGAGGAGACCTTTGATACGCTTCGCCAACTGCTCGACCAGGACATCGATCCCGATCCCTCCGGCGGGCGCAGGATCCGCAAGGGCGTTGCGCCCGACCGGCGCGTGTCGGTGGAAGACTCCCAGATGCGCCATGGCCGCAAGAGCGCCAACCGCCGGTTCAACGGATACAAGCGGCATCTCGCCACGAACCTCATCCATGCCTGCGCAGTGACCCCCGCCAACCGCCCCGAGGGTGAAGCGGCACCCGCCATCCAGGAAGACATCGCCCGCCAAGGCCGCGCGATCGACGCTTTGTACGTCGATCGCGCCTACATCAACATCATCCTCGTCCCCGGAAGGGTCGTCGAGTTCGATCCCGAGGCGTGCGAGCCATGTCCCTTGAGGGAGAAGTGCACAGAGCGTGCGCCCGATGCTGGCCGTACCATCAGCATCGGCGTCAACGAGAGGCTCCAACACAAACTGAGGATGCTCGTCATGACCCGCGCGGGCCGAGAGAAACTCCGCGACCGTGTCGGAGTAGAGCATCGCTTTGCCCACCTGACTCGCAGACAGGGACGCTGCACGCGCTACCGCGGCATGCGCCTCAACCTCTTCGACACGAAACGAGCTTCTTCAATCGAGATCCTCGAGACCATCCAATGCAAGGTGACAGCATCTCAAGCCAACCAGTGTTCTAGCAATACATTGACCCTCACGAATGCCTTAATGGCCTATATTTCATTACGTTTCTGATGTTTACTAAAGTGCTATTTTCCACATCACTAATCACATCTTCTAGCATATTTCTCAATGTGTCTTTATCCATATAACTAAGACAGCGATAACCCTCGCCATCATCATCCATACAATTTAGGCATCCATCACAAACTATGTTATAACACATATTGCACAAACTTAATATTCTTTCATATTTCTTCATGCAGTCTTGAGCTACCTTGCCATAATCAATATATACTCCGCGTATTGTTGCTCTTCCAATTTTATGCTTCTTGTCAATTTTCTCACACTGCAGTATGTCACCATCGGCACAAGCAAACAGGGACTTACCGAATGGCAAACATGTCGCTGTTGGAAAATATTTCGACTTGCTTTTTCCAAGAAACAACTCATTGTAGTCTTGATAGCACCAAAATATCGATCTGTCAATTATTTTCCTAAGCTTCCAGTAATCATTTGGATTATAATCATATCTGTTTTCGCCACAATCGCTATTTAGCATATTCTTTGTTTTTCTCATCATATTTAGAAGAGGTCTAAATCTCTTTCTAACTCCATATGGAACTATTTCTCCTAATAATGGAACCTTGTTGTGCCTATTCATAAAAAATTCTCTTATCTCATCGATGCTGCTATAATTGTTTAGCACTGCCAGGAATGATACTCTTTTATCGTAATACTTTGGATATTTACTCTTAATTAGGTCCACGTTTTTTTCTATCACATCGTACGAACTATTCCCGTCTTTCATCACTCTATACTTCATGCATGCTATTGGTCCATCGTGACTTATCAGCATATCAAAATCATTATCAACAAAGAAAGGTATGTGTTTATCAATCTCTGTACCATTCGTTGTCAATCCATAAGTAACACTGATATCATAGGGCCACTTCACACGTTTTGAGTAATCAACGATTCTCTCTATTAGGTCCATTGCCAGTAGAGGTTCACCGCCATAGAATGACAACCTTAGTTTTCTTCTATTCGAACCAATCATTCTTGTTGTGCTGCACGCTTCAATATGATAATCTATGATATTTTTTGCGACAGTGTAATCCATATCTATCTCTGCCCTGGTTCTATTTGTGTAAATCTTTCCGTAAGCACAGTAGGCGCAGCGCATATTGCATCTTGTTGTAACTTCAAAACATATGTTTCCAACATTTGACAATTTGTTCTTTATCTGATCCCCCGTGACGATTGCCGAGTATCGTCGATTATAATAGTTACCACCAGCTTCTTCTCTTGCGCGCTTAGTGCAATTTCTATCATTCTCATTCTTGCGACTGGAGGTTGCTAATTGGTATTCCCTAGGATCGCATATTGACAACTCTCTATGGACCATGTCATAGTAGTAGTAGTAGCCATGTCTCGATAATAGATAGACCTTCTCACTCATATATCTCTCCCTTGTCGCTCATAAAGAGCCCGTCTGGTATGTGATTGGTCTGAGCGACTGGGCCATGCTGATCGCCGAGATCGAGCAGCTGCGGCGCTCCAAAGTTGGCAAGGCCGGTCGCAGGCCTCACCTGCGGGCCCTCATCGGCGCCATGATCCCGATGAACATCCAGCGCATGACCTACCGCCAAGTCGAGGACCAGATCCGGCACTACGCTCCGGCCCGCTACCTGTGCGGGCCGACGGAGACGACACGGGCGCCGGACTTCACCACCTTGCAAGACTTCGCGGCGCTGCTCGGCGAGGAGAACATGCGGATCATCAACCAGGAGGTGGTCCGGCTGGCGATTGAGCTGAAGCTTGCCGACCCCAAGGTGGCGGTGGCGGACATGCCCGCGCAGGAGGCCGCCATCCCCTACCCGAACGAGATGGGCCTGATGGCGCGCTTCATCGGCTCGCTGGGCCGGGCCAGCAAGAAGACGGACGGGGCGCTGGGGCACTTCTGAGTCGAGGTGTCCGGCAAGGTCAGGAAGGCCAAGCGCAAGGTCCGGGCGCACCGGCAGTTCACCAAGACGCCCGAGGCGAGGGATCGGCTCACCTTCCAGGTGTCTCGGCTGATCGGCAGGCTGCAGGGGGAACTCAGCCGTGCACTGGACACCGCACTGAAGACTGGCAAGCAGCTTCGAGGGAACGCGAAGCGGGCGCTGGGCAAGGCCTGCGAGCTGCACGATGCGATGCAGAAGCTCCTTCCGCAGATCCGGTTCTGGCTCCGCACCGGCCGTGTGGCCAGGGGGAAGATCATCAACCTGCACAGGCCACAGGTGTACACCATCGTGCAGGACAGCGGGGCTGGGAAGGACGTGGAGGCCGCCAAGAACTGGGACATTCTGCGGGTGGACGGTTGTAACTTGCTGGTTCGCCCCAAAAAGACCAGGGTGGAGCTGACGAACGCGAAGTTCACAGTGGAGATGCAGAAGGATGCGCTGGGTGTGGCGCCCGAGGGTTACGCCTACGACCGCGGCGGCTGGAGTCAGGAGAACCTCGCCGCCCAGACCAAGCTCAAGGTGAAGAATATCAGTCTGGCTCCTCGCGGCCAGGCAAAGTGGGCCGTGTTCGGTGGCATCCGGAACCTTCTCGTACGCGAACGGGCCATGGTCGAGGGCTGCGGCGGCGGCGCCAGCAAGAGCTCGCGGCATACGTTCACCAAGTCTGGGGCGAGGTCCGTGCCTGCTATGAAGTTCTGCAGGATGCACTCGCTGGTCGGATTTAACCCCAACAAGTTGGTCCGTGGCATCTCGAAGAAAGAGGACTGGACGATGGTCGGATGAATATCGGGCGGTGTTCCGCCGCTGGCGGGTATGGCAAGATGGAACACGACGGTCGGCAGGAGTAGCCGATCGCGAGGTTGGAGATGCGTACTTGTGGCTCACGCAATTACCCAACATGAAATATTTTCATCATCTATCGGTACACATATCGTTGCGCTTGAGATAAGCATTATAGTCACAAATTGGAGAACATAAATATCTATATACGCATGAAGCGCATGGTTCTACTTTTTTTCTTGTATTCATCCAATTGCTGTTGCGCCTTAGCAGTTCTTTCTTTATTGCATCAGCCAAGCCCCCCATCGACATAGTTCCTATCTGAGTATCGCCAATACGTGAGTAGAATTTGTCTTTTATGATATGAACATGTCCAAAATAGTATCTGTTGATCTCTTGATTTGCATTTATCATGTCGCAGTCATGATAGCTCTCGAGAACATCCTTGCTCTTGGTAAATAGATATTTCCTTATAAAAGAAAGGTTATTGTGTTCACAATACGGAGTTGTTCTATAGTAGCTGTATTTCTTGTCAACAATTTCATTTTTTGCTCTTTTCATTCCAGCAACAGACATTACTATAAATTGTATCTCATAATTGATACCAACAGATGCAAGATGACCAATATTGCGCTTCAATAGAACACTATCATAATCTTCACCGACGAGTATTCTAAATGTTGGTTTGTACTGGCTGATTTTGTCTATTGCAGAAATGCTTTTTCTAATATTCTGATTATCTGTATATATGTTTATTGTCGAGTGTTTGTGCTCGATTCTGATAGCCTTCACTATATCCACAAAGTCACCATTACGGAATACGTCTCCGCCAACAAGATTGATTGAATATAGTGAAGTTCCTCGGAGTTCTTCTAATAGGTCTGTCATCTGCAAATTATCGATTGTTGATTCTATGTTCTTTGTGCACGAAATGAACTGTCGATAAGCATTAGAACAATGTCTACATGTATAGTCACAACTGTTCTCAATATGAAACGTCACACGAGAAAGATACTTCTTAAGATTGTGATTTATGCCATCCTTGACTTTGATATCTTCGCTGAGTTGCACTTTTGGAGGTAGCTGAACAGGATAGACGCCATTCTTGGATATTACGACATCCCCCAATCCAAGAGTACGCAGTAATTTAGTGAATTTTCTAGAGCACGTCTCATAAACCATCATGTGTATGGTCGTGATCATATGTGATCATATATGACGACATGTGATCATATGCGTTTTGCCTTTACTGGAGCGTGAAAACTCTTTCTCATAGAGTTTATGGAACTGAAAGACGAACAGTGGCAGATCATCGAACCTTTGCTTCCCATCCCGAACACCCGCGAGGACGGGCGAGGACGGCCGTGGAAGGACAACCGGGAGGTACTCAACGGCATCCTCTGGATCCTCCAAACCGGCGCTCGCTGGAAAGACCTGCCGCCGCGCTTCCCTTCGTACCAGACCTGCCACCGACGTTTCCAGCAATGGTCGAAGGATGGGACACTGGCAAACATCCTTCGCGCACTGGCAGCGGACCTCAAGGAGAGAGGTGGAATCGACGTCCAAGAGTGCTTCGTCGATGGCTCCTTCGTCGGGGCCAAAAAAGGGGGCTCTGCGTCGGGCCTACCAAGCGCGGTAAGGGGACCAAGATCATGGCAGTTGCAGACCGCTCTGGTCTTCCTATCGCCGTTTGCATTGAAAGCGCTTCGCCCCACGAAGTCACCCTCGTCGAAAGAACCCTCGACAGCTCCTTCCTCGAAGAAAGGCCGGAAAGGCTGATCGGCGACAAGGCCTACGACAGCGATCCCCTCGACAAGCGGCTGGCCGAGGAGCGAGGCATCGAGCTCATCGCACCGAACATCCGCCGATCCAACAGGAAGACCTACAGCCAAGACGGCCGTCCTCTTCGACGATACAGGCGCCGATGGAAAATAGAGCGACTCTTCTCGTGGCTCTATAACTTCCGTCGGATCGTGACTCGGTACGAATATCATGCGGTCAACTTCCTGGGCTTTGTCCAGCTTGGCTGCATCGTTATCCTGCTGAGGCATTTATGAGACTGCCTCTAATCAACAAACTACAATTTATCTTTTCAGTGATGTCAACTAAATATAGCCTATTTCTGACAAGAGGTATGATAACATCATTTAGTATAATACGGCTATCTCCAATTAGATATCTTTGTGTCTTGCCATCATATAGTAAATATGAACTACCGTTATGGGTAATATATACAGACGGCGATATAAATAGAATGTATCTATTTCCAGAGATCAAGATACCTCCTCTTGACCTGAGTTTGATAAGGTCCGACTCGCCCTGTTGACCCTTGTTCCCACGGTCTAACCGTGCTTAATGCCTCAGGTATGCCAAGACGAGGAACCAAGCAAGCACTCGAGCCTCGCCGGATGCTTGCGGTGCCAATGCTCCGGAGGGGCGAAAGCGTCGGCGAGGTTGCGAACAAGCTCGGGGTGACGCACGGCGCCGTCAGCCAGTGGAACAAGATCCTCATCGAGCTGGGCATCGAGGGTCTCAAGCTGCGTCGGTACCCGGGCGGCATCTCTCGGCTGTCCGAGGAGCAGAAGGAGAAACTCGCCGATCTGATCGTCGCTGGCGCCCTGGTGCACGGTTTCGACACCGACCTCTGGACGCTTCCCCGGGTGGCCGAGCTGATCCGACTCAAGATCGACCTCGAGTACGAGAGCTCGCACGTCTCGCGGATCCTGCGGGGCATGGGGTTCAGCTCGCAGAAGCCGACGAAGAAGGCGCGGGAGCAGGACGAGGATGCCGTGGCGTAGTGGCGGAAAGAGGAGTGGTCTCGGATCAAAAAAAGGCCCGGAGATAGGGCCGTAGCATCATGTTCATCGATGAAAGCGGGTAACCGTTCAGCACCCTCCAACGGCCTGAGGGCCGGCTGAGAGGGGAAGGCGCCTGAAACGCCCATGCTGGCCGGCCGGAAAAAAGTTGCGCCGACCGTGCAGAAAAAGCTTTTAACT
>Ga0209096_1004225_pt1 | contig 11732 bp, 9 predicted proteins | sample AD_UKC034_MetaG_FD_184407 | JGI IMG/M metagenome (GOLD analysis project Ga0209096, IMG submission 184407) | Active sludge microbial communities of municipal wastewater-treating anaerobic digesters from USA - AD_UKC034_MetaG (SPAdes) (version 2) | ecosystem: Engineered > Bioreactor > Anaerobic >...
TGAAGTCTTTGAAAGAACCAATTCCGTACTTTGTCTTTAGCTCAGTGGTTGCATTTGCGATCTTGCACCGAGTTACACAGTCCGTGAAAATACACCCGAACTCGCTTGTTATCGTGCTTCCATCAGTGTTAACTAACGTAATAGAATAAACACCATCTTGAAACGTTTCCGCAAATCCTAAATCTTCTGGCAAAATAGAAACAGAATCACCAGTTATGTCTGCCAAAACTATGTCAATCTCCTGCACAGTTCCACAGTTAAACTTAATGTCTAACCGCAATGTGTTAGTTGACAGTGCAGTGAAGTCATCAAGCGTCTGTGAACTAACAGTAATCTCTGTGCATGTTGTTGTAATGGTCATTAGTTGTAAACTCTGATTTCGATTGGATAAAGCTCTAATATACCATCAATACCAAACCCAGAAGTGGGGTTTAATGTAATAACTGAAAAAGTATTGTCATCGTAACGTATTGATCTTACATTAAAGTCCACATCGTTATCATTCGAGGAACGTGCATGGTGATTAGGACTAAAGGATTTGTTCTCAGGAAAAGCACCAGACAAAGTAGCGTTATATAGGCCAGCAGATGCCCTACTCCATACAACATTACCTATCGTATTTTCTAATACAATTACAGTTGGTGCATCTGTGCTGAATTGAGACAGTAAAGCTGTGTAAACTTTATATGGGCGAGAATCAGGCAAAGCATCGTCAACAAAACCAATTGTCTCAAGAAGATTGTTGACTACCCTTTGCAAGTTAGGAACTGTAATGAGTCCAAGCCTGCGATTGAGAATGTTTCCTATGTTCATACTGTGATTTTGTAAAGTCCTGTGTTTACAGAAACAGATTTTGCAAATGTTGCTCCTTTTATTTTAAGAGCAAGAATTTTGATTGGTTCCTCTGTATTTCGAGCAGTGAACGTGCGAATCAGTGACATTGTGTTAGCCCATAAAGACTCAAGGTTGTCTGAGTCTTTGAACGGAAGTGTAATTGTGATCTGCCCTGTGTCAGCAAGGAGTAAGGGCCAAGCATTTAAAAACGGAAAGAAAAGCTCGACATATTGCTCAACTTGCGGAGGAGGTGGTGTATCAACATCCGAAAGAATGAAAGTACCGTCTCCTGTGCGAACGTCAAATCCTGGTGTGAAAATGTCTTTTGCGTACTGCTTGAGAGCCTGCTCAATTGCCTTTTGATTCAGCGGAAGGTTGTAACGCTGAATGAGAAGGTCAATGATTCCAGCTATTGCTGGCGTGGCCATCGAAGTTCCCGAAATGGAACTAAATCCTTTGTTAAGCCATGCACCGTAAAGTCCTACGCCTGGTGCTGCGAAGTCAATCTCAGGGCCACCAGAAGAAAAAGGGGCTGGATTAATATTAGAATCAAACGCTCCAACGGCAATTGCCAAATCTTCATACCTTGCTGGATAGTTAATTGAGTTTGAACCGTTGTAGCCTGAGTTGCCAGCAGCAGCCACAACAATAACCCCTTTTCCAACAGCGTACTTGAGTGCATTTTCAACACGGGTCATTGGCATACTTGAGCCTAAACTCATATTAATAATACGCGGCCAGTTGTTGAATTGAGGTGGAAGTTGGACATCCGCAACATACATGATTGCCTGCTCCAACGCTATGTCCGTACCAGCGCCAGATTTGTTGAGAGCTTTAACACCTACAATTGGAGAATTTGGTGCAATACCTCGTACCCCTACTCCGTCTTGCAATCCAGCAATACGAGACGCTACCCAAGTTCCGTGACCATTACCATCGCCTGCTGGCTCCGCTATGAACGACTTGCAGAACTCTTTCAACAGCTTTGGCTCTACGTCGGGGTGGTCGGATACGTCCATCGTGTCAATGACAAAATGAACTGCACGACCTTTGTAGCCTTTGTCGTGGAAAGCCTGTGGGTTTACAAACTTATAACCCCAATCATCAACGGCTCCCATCTTCTGGAAGCTCTGTGGGGTAAAAAGTTCATCAATAGTATAAGGGGGTAGTTGTAGTTTCATAGGTATATAACAAACAAAATGTGTTAAAAGTTCCCGATTACACAACAATTCTTAATTCTCCTGCTGATGTTTTGTACATTTTTCCAACTGCAAGACCTCCTATCGTAGCAGCAGCGTTGTCAGCGTATGTTGGAACAGCGGCAATGTAATCCTCAAGCATCACAGTCATAGTGCCTGCGTCTATAATGCTTCGTGGATTAGCTTTTAAGCCAGCACTGTAATCTGCTGCGTACTCAATGCCAAATTTAGTAGCTCCTGAGTCAGAAACAAGAATCTTCGCACCTGTACCTTCTGAAAAGCTAAGTTTTCTTGTGTATCCACTATCTTTTGTTACGAACTCTAACACCTGACCGTCAAAAGATAATGCCTCACGAAAAGGAGTTCCTGATTTAGTGGAAATTAACTTAATGTAGCCACCATTCACAAGAAGCCCAACATAATCAAATTGTGCTGGAATGTACCATGCTTTGCGAAAGTATAATCCAAAGGCTCCGTCAGAGTTTGTGGCTGCACCTAAGTGGTCGGTTGGGTATTTGTTGACCCATATCCTCGCTTTGGAATCTCCCTCATCATCACCTTCAAATGTGATTAATGAAGGGTCATTGATTCTTATCTGGTTTACATCTGATAGAGAGAGCTTTTCAACGTCGTTTATTTCAATATTACCACCGCCTCCATCAACTGTCAAGTCACCAGAGAATCCTAAATCAATGTCGGTAGCTCCAATAACAGAAAAATCACTGTTTACAGTGATGTCGTCCTGAAAAATCTTTTGTGCGCTTACACTCTGTGGTGTATTAGTAGTCATCAGGTTTGTACCCAACGACCGCACTTGAACGAATGGTAACGACCAACCAGAAGCGTTTCGGAAAGAAAAGCCTTGATTTCCGTTAGTATCAGCACGCTCGATTATAGCAATGTCGCCATCCTGACCCTTGCCAGAAAGCTGATTGAATGTCTTAACATTGAATGTTACCATACAATATAGGGTAAGGGCGACCGCCGAAGCGATCACCCTATATTTAGCAGAGAGGAGAACAATTACGCGCAGTTGCAAGCGGTGAGAGCAGTGTCAATACCACTCAGACCAAGTGTATCCAAGGCATTGCCCAAAGTGAGCAGAACTGCCGTGTTACACGGAATTGCGATTACAGCAGCTTTCGGGTCTGTCACAATCTGACCAGCGGTTTCGTGCGGGTCTGTGTAGTCCAAGCTCAACAGTGCATAAGTAGAAGAGTTGACTGCATTGAGGTCAGTGGCAGTCGTCACACCAGATTCGGTGAGGCGATACGGGCCTACTTCTGCATCACCTGCATCAGCCCACTCCATGTATTTCACGTCGCCACCCGCACCAACTGCGTAGGTAATATCGCGAACCGTCACAACCGTAGAAGCAGGAGTGCAGCACTTCAAGCCTTGAGTGCTAACTTCAAAGTTAACGCCTGTCGGGAAAGTGTAGGTTTCAGGAATACCACAGAAGTCTGCGATAGAAGCTGCATTAGCGATAAGACGAATTACAGGGCAACCATCAGTGGCAACGTCCCAAGTTTCTTCATCAATTACATCAGCGCCTACTGACACGCCATCAGGGTCAAGCAAGTAAGCAGTGAAAAGAGAACGAGGGTCGTCGTTGATGGCATCACGCAGTCCTTGAGCAAGTTCAAGACAGCTTGCGCTTCCATCTGTGCAACACGGAGATGTGTAGGTCACAGTCTGGAAACGCGGTTGGTAGCCGAACTCGTGAGATTGGTCAGGAGAGTAAATATCTACCTTGATTGCGTAATCAGTAGCACACTCAGCACAAATGCCACGAACATCCACAATTTTTGTAACGGCTGCTGTATAGCAGGCTACATTGGATACGAGGTTATTAGCAGCGCGAATAGTACCAGGAGATTTGCGATAGCCATTCGCCGTACCAACGGCAATGTACCAGGGTGTAGTCGTTGAACCGCTGGTGATACTAAGACCAGTCAATGCGCTGAACACACCCAATTGGCCTTCTGCAAGTGTCTCAGGTGTAGCGCCTGCGCCGAGCAGAGCAGAACTACCTTTAGCCACAAGAGTACGCCGAACAGTTCTTTGGAGTCTCATATTAGTTTCTTAGGTTAATGTTGTTTTGTTTGGATTCAGGAGAATAAATCGTGTCGTTTACAGTCATAAACACAGCCAATTCCACGACCTCCGAGCAGAAATCATCTGCTAAAATACAATCTTGTTTTCCTGTTAGTGCTGTACCGTCAGGGAGTGAGTAGCCACCTACTGCTTGTGAGTTATGAATAAATGGATGTTTTGAAATATAATCCATCTCCACTGTACTCACTGTAAAATCAGTTGGCTTTAGTTCTAAGGCTCCTGCTACTTGGAGGGCTGTAAGTTCTTCCCACTCAAAGCTCGACTGTGTAAATGGGTCTGTTTCCCATAGGTCATCCATTTGAGGTGTGAATACTCTTAGCTTTCTTGTGCAGTTGCCTTTTGTGGCATTAGCATAGGCAGAAACATATCTAAGGTAATCAGCGGGAAGAGAAAAGCGATTGCTCACTACATTACCAGTACTTCTTTTCAGTAGGGGTCTGAGATCATCAATATTTCTTTGATTGAACTCAAACCCCACCTGTGTCTCAAAACGTGGAGAAGCAAGGCGCGTGATTAGCAGCCTGAGTGCGTCATTTAGTTTCCAGTCAATTTCTGGAATCTGGAAGCCCCTGTTAGCGTTGGAAGCAAACGAGTTGAGCTTCTGACGAAAGCTATACTCCATGTTTTCTATTGTCACTTCTTCGTCTGTTTTGTAGCGCCTTTGAGTTTGAGCAGCAAAGGTTGATTTTCTTTTTTCTTCAAGTACTCAGCTACTTCCAAAGTTGAGAAGCCTACGGTATCACCATTGAACATGATTCTTGCACCGTCCTTCGTGAGTAAGTCCGACTCGATGGCTGTTTCGACAAGAGAAAGGAGTGAAACGTCTTCTTTCTCCATCTTAGCCCAACGCAGAAACTCGGCTGGATTCTTCTCAACAATATCATCAGCTTTAGCTCGTATCAAATCGAAATTCTTACCAGCGGTTTGTTCGCCTGTGGATAGAAAAACGATTGTGGCAATTTCATCAGGAGGCATTGTGTACAACAAGCTATTCGCTTCTTGCTTAATCGCAATCTTGGAAACTTTGTCTTTCAGAACAATATCTTCCTCATGTATATAGTGTGTTGCTGATGGGTACTCTGTTTCCGCTGCCTCTTTCGATGGTGCTACCCTGTTCTTTGCAGCCCTCATTACGCCTATTTTAATTAGGTCTGTTGGAACTGTCGTGTCAAAGAACATTGTGTTGTTTTCGAGCTTGACCCTCCCAAGAGCAGTATCCCAAGTTGGGTGTACTACGTCCTGTTTGTACTCAAGGCTCAGATCGTAACTCGTACTTTTCAAGTATTTCCACTCGTCTGCGGAAAGTTCTACTTGATACTGCATCGTTGCAGGGTCAGGGGCAGGTACTATTGAGATAGGACGGGTAAAATCCTCGTCTTTCTCCTTGCCGTGCCATTTTTCAGTTCTCCTTGGTCTTACCTCTACTATCATTTTTGTGTATTATACGCGGGCCTTTTCAAGAACACCGCACTTGGTTACATCTTTAATCCAAACTCCGCACTGGTCATGCACCGTCATGGTGTACCAGTCGCCTGTGTGTGCTGCATTTTCATTGCGGCCACGAGAGAACGGACTGCGAAGACCTGCAACATAAGCAAGTACGTTTGCGCCACGCTTCTTGACACGGACGATGTTAGATTCAGAACCTTCACCGCTGAAATCCAAGAAATAGAATTTCTGAGACTCATAAGGATAGCCTGTGATCGGGTCAATATCAAAGTGAATGGTTCTGTCGTCTTGGAGCGGGTTGTGAATCAATTCGATATCAGCACCGTTAGCCATTTTGTAGCGCGTAAACTGCGCGCCATAGCTAAGGCCGTTGGAGTGATACGGGCTGGAATCCTTCTGGATTACAGTCGTGTCAAGCGTGATAAAACCAGACTTTGTGGAGTTCTCGGTCACTGCGCGGTGGAAGGCAATCATGCCATATTCACCAGTCAGAACTTTGAGCTTTCGGCCAGAACCAGGCGCAACTCGGCTGTACTGGATGTCCATGATGAACTCTTCCAGCAACTTAGTTGTGAGCGTGTTGTAGGTGCTGCGGTTGGAGTCTTCCAAGTACTCATCAATACCAGGGCCAGAGTAGGTCATACGGCCAGAACTGTCTTCTACGCGGTTGGTAGAGCGAGAGTACATATTACCGATGGCCAATTCACGCGCCCACTGCTTCCAAAATTCAGCCTCTGCATAGTGCATCCACATCGTGTGAAGTTTTCCTGTGGAGTCGGGAACTTTTACCGCAAGAACTTCATCCATCACATCACCTGTGATTTGGTATTCTTTGCGGTAGCGGCTGATGCGGGATTTCAACTCCATCGGGAGTGCGTAGGTCGTAGAACCAGACTGGCTGGAACCTTCGCCGTACTGAGAGAAGAGCTTCGTCCATTTCGTACCAGGCTTGAAGTATTTCAGCGGAACGAAATAAGTGAGGTCGGAAGTGTTTGGAACAACTACATAGCGATAGTAGTTACCTACGCGACCTGTGATTTCTTTTACTCGTACTTGGTCTTTTGGGGAACCTGGGGAAATAACGTCACCTGGCTTGAACCAATTCTCGTCGAAGTCCATTAGGATTTCTGTAATACCCTTTCCAGGGGTTCCAGTCTTGGCTGCACCACTATAAATAAGTGGTCGGGTGGATGCACCACGAAGCTGCCATGTAAACTCGTTGGAAGTGATTTCGACTTCCCGACCTGTACCAGCCAGAAGGCCAGTCATGGGGTTGTCTGCGTAGTTGTAAGAAGAGAATAGTTTTGTCATTTTCTCTTCAAACGCGTGAGGTTTTGCGATGAGTGCTTTCCCAAGATGGTTCATCTCAGTGAAGTTTGCACTCCAAGGCATCTTCCTGATAATCATAGATGATTGTGCGCCTGCCATAATTTAGGTTTAATCAAAGTAATCCAAGATGTTTTTCCTCTTGGGTTTTGGATTTAATTCTCGTTTTGTCTGTTTGGCGCTTGATTCCTTACTAAAGAAACTTGTGTCGAAGCCTGACTTTGCCCATTTTGCGAGCGCCATTAGTGCCTCTGGTTTGTCGTAAATCTCATTCAGTGCTTTGGTAAGCCCTGTCACCCGCTGACCATCAAATGTTTCTGATGCTCTTGTGATGTAATTAAGAAGTACGGGTTTTTCAAGTTTGCTTATTTTCAACTCACCTACGGTCTCAACTTTTTGAAGTCCTCTGATGAGCTTTTCTTTTTCTTTCTGAAATTCTACCTTTTGCTTTTCAGCTTGGTCTAATCGTGCTTTTACGACTGCTTGAGCTTCTTTGTCTCGTTTGTCCTTTAGTTTTGAGAACAAGCGCTTTGCTGTATCTGCGGTCTTTTCACGATCTCTAAGAGAAAGGAGGCGATCTTCAATGTCATCATCGTCCATCTCTTCGTGCTTCTTATAGTACCACTGCAAGAACGCTTCCTGCCCTCGATCTGAACTCACGTCAAATTGCAAGTGATCTTGTGCATAAGCCTTAAAGAACTCATCTGGTTCTCCACCAGCGCGTACAAATTTCGCAAATTCAACCCCTTTTTCGCCCAAGTCTTGCTTCCAAGACTCAATCACCTCCGTTACACCTTGCTCGATGTATTCCTCTGTATTGAGGAGGATTGCCTCGATTGCGGATTCGGGAGTGATTTCTTCGTCGGTTTCTGGAATCAGACCAGATGCACTTAGACCCGAAAGAAATTCTTTAACGGGGTCTGCCTGCGGCTCTTCTTCCTTCTCAACTTCCTCCTCTTCCTCTTCCTCTTCCTTAACTGGTTCGATTGGGTCATCTTCTTTCAAGAACTCCTCATCCTCGTCCCAGAAGTTGTCTAAATTCTCTGCTGCCATGATTTTTTAACGTTTAGTTTTTGTTAAAGTTCCCAGAAATTTTGCAAGTCTATTATAGACACTACTGTTGTTCTGTTGATTTATTTTTTTCGTTTTCGAGTTTTGCTTCTTCCAATTCTAATTTTTTTGATGCAATTTGCTGTTTCATCAGATCAATTACGTCAGGCACGTTGTTCTTGTTTTGGTCATCGTCCTGAGAGAAACCAAGAGCGAGTACTGCTTGTTTAGCGAGTTCTCTTTCGTACTTGAGAGCTTCTTGCAGTTTTATGATCTCGATTTGCCTTTGATGCTTTGCTTGCTCCATTTGCTCTTGGAGCAGCATCATCTCCTTCTGCTGCTCAGCTTTCATCTGCTCCATCTGCTGTTGGCGCTCAAATGATTCTGATTCACCTGACATAAGTATCTCCTCAGCTTCTTGGATTGACTTAGCTCTTGCAGCCTTTATAGCATACGCCATACCTATCGTTCCGTTCTGCATTGCTGCAAATCCGTACTGCTGGATTACTTGTTTTGTTTCTTCGAGTCTGTTAGAGTCATCGACAAAAATTCCGAAGTTACTGTTAGACAAAAGCGCCGTATCAACATTCAATGTCTGAACACTTAAATCGTCAATAACATACGAAAGCCTTACAGAGTCTTTACCATAGTACACCGATTTTGCTTTGTTCAGAAGGGCCTCCAAAAGCCTGCGAACTGTAAAATCGTGAGTCTGGAAGAACATTCCAGATACATTAGTTGCAAGGGATACTACATTACTTACGTTCTGAACTGCTTCTCTTTCCTGTATTTGACCCTCAAGTTGCTTTGGAACACCGACGACCTCGCCACATTTTTGATCTATCCACTCCGCAAGTGCTTGATACTTACCTATGTCGGAGGTATTTGAAAGGTCTATCTCTTTGACTAATTGCGTGATCTCGCCGCCGAATTTGTTACCTTCCTCAGCAGGATTGAGATAAGAATAAGAGTTAGCATCTAAGTAATGTTCAAAAGTAGGTAAGTCAATACCAGCGCTTCTTGGTACTGAGCCAATATTGATGAAAACTTTTTTGCCCTTATCTTGGGCCATCAGCATCTCAATACGGTAGTTTATGATGTTGTAGAAATACTGATAAGCACGCATCCTATCCATCGGTGAAGTCACCTCTCCACCTTCGTAGTCGAAAATCGTTCCTATGTAACTAAGATCAGGGTCTTCTGATACATTGAATACTGGCCCCATTCCTACATAAATATCAGGGCCGATTTTAAATCCCTCATGTACCTCTGGAACCCACCTCCATTTTAATTCCAAATCGCCAAGTTGTCGGTTCAGAGTGTAATATTCGTTAACCTTTGCCTCTTTTTCTTCACCAGTTTCTAAGTCAATGTATGTGAGTGTTCCTTCTTTCCTTAGCGATTTCCACTGCACATGAAGAACTCGCACATAGTCTCGGTCAAAATCATCAAAAGAGCGGGAGTGGTTTTGCATGAACTCCCCTTTACTGATGTTGTATATTCGGTCTATCTGTTCGTCGGTTAACTCATCACCCCAATCTCTTATTACTTCGTGAGGAGAGAGGCGTAGCTCTGCTGTTACATATTCGCCTTTTTCTATCCGAGTCAATCCTGGACGACGGTCGTGGTCAACGTACATTGGGTTTTGAACCTCAAAGTCAACCTCCCCGTTCTTTTCATATATTCGGTAGATTTCCTTGCCTGATAGTGCTGCGTGTTTTGCACCCCTCGCAGTCTCTTGTGGTATGTTTAATTTGAAGTGAAAATACTCAAGAAGTTGATGTGCCAGAACTTCTGCGGGGTCTTGGTGCTTTCGTGCCATGTACCGCTTTACCTCCTCAGGTGTCTGTTGAGGTTCGTTTCCCGCAAGTTGGTCAATTACAAACTGACGCATCATCTCAAACTCCACTGTTTCCTTGCGTGTTGTTGCGTCTTCATTTACTGCTACTACCTTCCAGGATAAAGCTCTCTTAGAAGCCATATTTGCCAAAGCACGAATCTTGGTAGAGCTAATGTCTCTGTGTGTTAACTGTGCTGGCATTGTACCCTCAAAATCATTACCCCACTGTTTTGTGATGTACATGAAGTTGTCAGGCTCGATGCGTCCTTCGTACAAGTTGTAATTAATACGCATACGATTGTACTCTCCTGATTGAGTCAGGAAAGAATCGGATAGAAAAGAGTTCGTATCGTAATAATCAATAAACTCCCTGTACCACTGGAAATTGTCTGCTTCCTTCTGTGCTTGGGTTAGTCTGTGTTTGTCTGGACGCATTTCGTGGGTATTTAGAGCGAACGTATTTCGCTAAATCTTCTAAGTTGTTTTTTAGAGAATTTCTACTCTCTTGTCTGAATTTTTCCTCGTCGTTCTTTATTATGAACATAAGAAGAAATAGTGATATAACGCGGTCAAAGTTGTCCTTGTGGTTGTACTTTATTAGCTCCTCAAGTAAACCTTGATCGTAGATTGTTTCAAGTCTTAGCATTGTTCCGCCGTCTTCGTTGATTTGAAGCTCTTCTTGTAGCCACGCCTTTACATATTTTTCTCCTGCATCTTTCAGCGGTGTTGCCATGTGTACACCCCACCTTCTTGATACCTTTGAGTTCTTTATCGCTGCGCTGATAACCGCGTCAGGCTGAACAGCTAACAAATGCAGTTTTTTCTTATTTGTGAAGTAATTTACTGCGTCCTTTGCCATGTTCTCGTGCATGATCTCAGCATTACCGTAGTATTCTGAAAGCATCGCACATAATTTGTGTGCAGTGTCCACTTCGTCAGGTCTTCCTACATAAGACGCTACAATAGAACCAGCCGAATAGGAAAAGCGGGCATAAGTCTTCATCACATAAATAGACGCAAGCGAAGGCTTTCTCTCCTGCGACTTATCCTGAAAAATTGGGTCATAGCCTATTATGTAAAGACCTTTTGTGTCCTCTTTCTCTGGCTGCTCGTATATTACAACACAGCCTGTTAAATCGGATGGAGGAGTTTCATAAGAAACAACTGGTGTGAATAGACCCCGTGTGTCTGGAACAAACCGTATCTTCCCTTCAAAGTACTCCAAGTGTCCATGCACCCCACGATTCATATACATAGGGTCGGACTTTACTTTCTGCAACTGCTTCTTTAACTCAGCAATAGGAAACGAGTTAGTAGAAGCTGCTAAGAAAGCCTCAGATGGTGAGAAAGGGTATTCCATCTGCCTTGCTCGTAATGCAGCAGGGCTTAGGGTTTTCCTTGCCTTCATCTCTGACTGCATCGCCTTCTCTATGTCGGAGTTACCCTGCTCATCAATGAACGGTGTCATGCACTGATACACAGGGTGAAAGAAGCCTACGATCTGGTCTTCTGCGTTTTCGTCCCAAATGTTCGGGAAGCTAAGGAAGTTGTACTGCTCAGGCGAATAGAAAAAGTTGGCGTATTCTGCACTACTACCTTCACCAGACGTACCAAAGACAACTATCTGGCCTGTAATCAACGCGCCGTCTTCTACCGTTGGTCGGGTTGCAGCATAAGAAAACTCCAAATTGTCAAATACACCAGCTTCGTCAAAAGCTACAATGTCAGCATCAGCGCCCCTCAAAGCATCAGGGTTGTCGTTGAAGCTGACCGCCATTATCTCAGACTTATAACCTGCCTCCGTAGATATTCCATCCTTTACCTTTATAAAGGACGCTTTGACATGTTCTTGGCGGTCGAGAACTTCACGCTTTTTCTTAAAGGCAGTATGCTCATTTAAGAAGTTTAGCGCGTTT
>Ga0209096_1004227_pt1 | contig 11731 bp, 8 predicted proteins | sample AD_UKC034_MetaG_FD_184407 | JGI IMG/M metagenome (GOLD analysis project Ga0209096, IMG submission 184407) | Active sludge microbial communities of municipal wastewater-treating anaerobic digesters from USA - AD_UKC034_MetaG (SPAdes) (version 2) | ecosystem: Engineered > Bioreactor > Anaerobic >...
CTGTTTCCGGTTCATCAGCTTATTATAAAGGCAGTGTGATCAGCTATGCCAATGAAATAAAAGAAAATATACTGGGAGTAAAGCAGGAGACTTTACTAACAGTTGGTGCAGTAAGCGAAGAAACAGTAAAGGAAATGGTGAAAGGTGCTATCAGTAAATTTAATGTTGATTTTGCACTGGCCACTTCCGGTATTATGGGACCAGAGGGCGGAACAGATGAAAAGCCGGTCGGAACGGTTTGGATTGCGGTTGGAAATAAAGAAAAAACAGAAACACTTAAACTTAATCTCCGGTTTGACCGCCAACGAAATATCGGGATGACAGCTGCTAATGCGTTGAATTTGTTACGCAAATTTATCCTTGCTAACAGTTGATAGCCTTTTATCGCAAATCATTACCTTTGGCCGGTTAAAAATTGCTTGTCCCCTGCCCATCCCAGCCTGCCGGTAGGCAAGTGCAACCCAACAGGTGATGAGCTTTATTCCGTCGCTGATAAACAAATTAAAATATTATGGCCATTGTTGATTTAGTAATGCCAAAACTGGGTGAGAGTATCATGGAAGCCACCGTACTGAAATGGCATAAAAAGCCAGGTGACGCTGTGCAAATGGATGAAACAATACTGGAAATTGCCACTGATAAGGTGGACAGCGAAGTGCCAAGCACAGCCGCTGGTGTAATTGAGGAAATTCTTTTTAATGTAAATGATGTGGTCCCTATCGGAACTGTAATTGCCAGAATAAGAACAGGGGCAGCTGAAACAAATTCTCCAACTCCTGTTATTACAACACCTGTTCAGGAAACGGCAAATTACCAGCCTGCTCAGCAAGCGGTAGTAGTTGAAACGATTCAACATCCGGCACCCAGCTTCAAACCAGCATCCGGCAATGGTTCCGGCAATCGTTTTTATTCTCCTCTTGTATTGAACATTGCAGCCAGCGAAGGTGTAAGTATGACTGAGCTGGAGGCCATACCCGGAACAGGCAATGAAGGAAGAGTGACAAAGAAAGATATTTTGCAGTATGTGAGTGGAAGAAAGTCCGGGGGGCAAAAGTCAGAAGTCAGAAATACAAGCTCCGAAATGGTAATCCCACTGGCAAAAGTGCAGCCTGATCAACCAGCAAGCAGCAGCCAGCAAATCACTACCTACACCGGTAATGTGGAAGTTATAGAAATGGACCGTATGCGGAAATTGATTGCCGACCATATGGTGCGCAGCAAACAAACTTCTCCGCATGTTACCAGTTTTACTGAAGCAGACGTAACTAATCTTGTACAATGGAGAGATAAAGTAAAAAAGGAATTCGAGAAAAGAGAAGGAACAAAGATTACTTTCACTCCTTTATTCATTGAAGCTATTGTACGTTGCATAAAAAAATTCCCGCTGATCAACTGCTCACTCGATGGCAACAATATCATAGTAAAAAAAGATATCAATATTGGCATGGCTACAGCCCTTCCAAGTGGCAACCTGATCGTCCCGGTGATAAAAAATGCTGATCAGTTAAATATGGTTGGACTGGCCAAACAGGTAAATAACTTAGCAGATGCAGCAAGAAACGGAAAGTTGAAAGCTGACGATACACAAGGTGGCACATTTACTTTAACTAACGTTGGAACATTTGGAAGCCTGATGGGCACACCGATTATCAACCAGCCTCAGGTGGCAATCATGGCAGTCGGAGCCATCAAAAAAAGACCGGTGGTAATAGAAACACCGGCAGGCGACAGCATTGCCATACGTCACATGATGTACCTGAGCATGAGCTACGATCACCGGATTGTAGACGGAAGCCTTGGCGCCACTTTCCTGACAGCAGTTGCCAAAGAACTGGAGAACTTTAACCCTGAAAGAGAGTTTTAATTATTTGATCATAATCATTAAGAGCTTCTGATTTCATCAGAAGCTCTTCTTATTGCTATGAAATACGTTCAATTACTTGTTTTTCTTTTTTTTGTTCAGACAGGTGCAGCACAAACAGGAACCTGGAATATTATTAATACAAAACTCGACCTTAATGAAAAATGGAACCTGTTCGGAGAGCTGCAGCTTCGTTCACTGAGGCTTTATGATGATTTTCATTATTATGAGATAAAAGGCGGCGCCAGTTATGCTATTAGTAAAGCATCTTCCATCTCAGCTGGCTTTGGAATTTTTGATACCTATTCGCCTGGAGGAAATTTCAAAACCCCAATGGCTAATGATGAATGGCGGAGCTGGATTCAATTCAGCATCATGCAATATGAAAAACGACTGAAACTGGAGCATCGTTACCGGGCAGAACAAAGATGGACAAGTAATGGATTTCGTAACCGTTTCCGGTACAGGTTAAATACTGCTCTGCCTCTGAATAATAAAAAAATTGAACCTCGTACTTATTATTTGACTGCTTCCAACGAAATATTCTTTACGAACCTGGCGCCTTACTTTGAAAGAAACAGGTTGTTTGTGGGAGGAGGATATGAATTCTCTCATTTATTTACAATCCAGGCCGGCTACCTGCACCAATTTGATTACAAAATCAATGATGAAACAGGAAAAAATTTTCTCCAGCTTTCTTTCCTGTTTGAGATGCAATGGAAAAAGAAAACCGGCGAGAAAGTTCCGGGAGGTATGGACTAATCCGGAGATTTGTTTCCATATTTCGCTTTTACAAACCGATATCTATTCGCTTTGCGTTTCAGAATAAATAAATTATCGTATTCATTATCCTTCAGATCAGCAGGGATTTCCGTATTTTGACAAAGCCTGTTTACAATGTCATCCACGGTATTGGAATGTCCCACCACCAGTACATTACCATTTTTGATCGATTTAAGCCTGTTAATAAACATATCTATTGAGTCTTTTTTACTGCTATATATCTCAATTCGGTTATTCCCCCTCAGTTCATTAAGTGGTTGTGCAGTAGAAACTGTTCGGCTGGTATTAGTAGAAAAAATATATTGTATATTCTTTCCTTTTAATTTATCCCTGAGTTGAATAGCCCTCACATTACCAGCATCTGACAAAGGCGGATCAGTGGCCATCATCTGGCTGGCACCAGCTTCCACCGTGGCTTTTTCTGCATGACGAACAATGTAAATAGTGTTTCCGCAGGAAAAAAGACCAAGAGCAACCAGAAGCAGTAAAATTCTCATCGTATTTGTTTTAACATTCTAAAGTTAAACTTCCTTTGCTTTCTTCCCATCTTTTTTATAAATTAGGTAATCAAAATTCGCCATCTATGAAATCATTATCTGAAACATGGTTCGCCGAAGGCCGTATCGATTTTGAATTGAAGAAATACACCCTGCTCGCCTACCTGCAGGAAATAAACAAATACTTTACGCAAAACAAACTGTACCCGCAACTGGCAGATATTATTTTCCACTATAATAATATAGTAGCCTTCCGGGAAAATAAAAAATACCTGCAGGAACACTTTCCTAAAAAAATGACTGGTATCCAATTGGAAAAATTACAGCTGTTATACGAACAAATGATAGAAGATGATGAGCTGATGCAGGAATTGGAAAACATCATTCACTATTCAGCTGGTAAAATGAGGAGTATCATTTGCAACGGAACTGAGATATATGAATTTGTGGAAGAAAAAATAAACATTACACCAGTCGGCCTCATCCCGCTGGATACGCAGGAAGGATATTTCTTTTTAAGCAGCGGTAACGTAAAAAGTACAAGGGTCTATCAGTACCGTCTTTCTATCTTTGAAAAGCATGACGAAAAATACCGCAGTATAAAAACAGCCTTTATTGACAATTGGGTCCGCAGTATCAGCAGCACTTATGAACAAATAAAATCTGAACTGATTCGTCACCGGAAAGACTTACCAAATCCGGCTGTATATTCCATTGAAACAGAACTCAGCTTCCCCTTAGAGGAAACACTATTGCCGGTAGCAAAGAGAAGTTTGGTGAAGATCATCAGCACGGCCGCCTAGTGAAGCTAATTAACCAATTCCAGGCCCCAATCTTTTCCCTTCTTCACAGCTGGCACTCCTTCTGTGATCCATTTTGGCGGCTTCTCTCCTTTCAGTAACCAGTCAAAGTATTGCTGCTCTCTTATAGAAATATCTTTCTGGTTCTTTCTCTCCCGCAGGTTATGTGCTTCTCCATTATAGTTCAGCATCCAGACCTGTTTGTTCAAACGGCGCATTGCGGTGAACAATTCAATTCCCTGGTACCAGGGAACAGCACCATCAGCATCGTTGTGCATTATCACCAAAGGTGTTTTCACTTTGGGGAGATTGAATAAAGGCGAATTCTCAATATAAAGATTGGGCTTCTCCCATAAAGTAGCCCCGATCCGGCTTTGTGTTTTCTCATACTGAAACTGGCGGTTTACGCCGCTCTCCCAGCGAATACCACCATAAGCACTGGTCATGTTGGCCACCGGTGCCCCTGCCCATGCCGCTTTAAACATATTGGTCATGGTGATGAGCTGTGCTACCTGTATACCACCCCAGCTTTGACCCTGGATACCAATATTCTTCGCATCGATCCATCTTTGTTTTGCCAGGTCCTGTGCAGCACTTACAACATAATCATAACAACTTTTTGCAGGATGACCTATGGTATAACGAATGTCCGGCGAGAACACCACATAGCCCCGGCTGACGAAGAAAGAGATATTCAACCGGCTGCCGGTTGGTGTTGGCGGAATATAATTATGCAGATCGTTGGAATGCGTTTCATAGAAATAAAGAATCAAAGGATATTTTTTAGCCGGATCAAAGTCTTCGGGCTTATATAAAACCCCTTCCGACATTTTACCATTGAAAGCTTTCCATTTGTACAATTCAGCTGTACCCCAGTTGTAGTTTTTTTGCTGAGTATTGATAGATGAAAGCTGAATAGCAGGCTCGATTGAATTTGGTTTGAGATTATCAATAAATAAATCCGGTGCATTTTTATATGATTCACGGGTAAAAAGCAATGCATCAGCGCTTTTTGCTTTCCTGATTTGCCTAAAAGTATATGCACCGCCTTCAATCTGCTCGAACGATAACCAATCCTTTAAAGTTGATTCAATCAGTTCTTCCGACTTGGTTTTTTCATTAATTGCTCTATAAAAAACAGTTTCATGTGACTTAAGAAACCTCGCTTCAGGATCGGTTTGTACATATCTTATTCTTTCTTTTCCGGTTCTGCCAATTATTGTAATATTCAAAGGCCCGGTATTAGCTGAAATATTACATTTCCAGACATCATACCTGTCATACACATACACTGCTGAATCGCCTTCATGCCAACCCATAACCCCATAAGGTGACGGATCGGAAGGAGAATCATGCTCCTCATTCCAAAGAGGATATTTGATTTTTTGGGTAATATTCTTCGTTTCTTTTCCATCCCATATAAAATAATGACGGGCTTTACTGTCATACCACATAATATACTTGCCTGTTGGAGAGATGTATTGCGGTGTGATAATACCCAGCATATCTTTCTTCACCAGTTTTTGTGAGCCATCATTTACATTGATGGCATAGATATCTTTTTTGGTATTACCAGCCCACTGGCTTTCTATTCTTTTGCCAAAATCAGTCACCCCGACAAACTGGTCGCCATCACCTTCATTGGTCGGGAAGATGATGGGAATTTCAACAGAACCTAGCTGCTTCAGTTCTTTCTTATCCAGATGATAAACGGCCAGGTAATTGGTCTGCAGGTCTCTTTGCAGACGAAATAGTTGAACCGTTTGCAAATAATCATCGTTATAATGCCAGATATCAAGTTTCACCTGGTCTATTTCCACCAGTGATGTGTCTTTGGGTGGTTGTATCGGAGCCGTACCAAAGAATAAGCGTTTACCTGTTTTGCTGAAACTAAGGTTGCCAAACTCACTGATGGTCATGCCCAGCTTCATCCCCGCTGAGTTTTTATCAACAAGTAACTTAGCGCTGTCCATTCCTGTTTTATAATACCAAACCCGGTAGAATTTCTGCAACTCTTTTGGGCGGGCATCTCTTTCTGCCACATAAGCTACCTGCGAACCATCCTCTGAGAAAATAAAATTTCTAAAGTCATTCCCTCCCTTGCTTAACACAATAGTTTTTGATTCTTTGATATCATATAAAGAAACAGATGGTTTACTCAATGAATCTTTGGGGTTCTTTGCCTGCTCAATCAATAACTTCCCCCCCCTTTTACTAAAATAATATTTGAGTACATTAGTAAAAGTTTTTTCCTTCCCATTCTCAAGATTTCTCAATACAAGGTCTGTTCCTGCATCAGTTGCAATACCAGATGTTTCATCGCCCTCAGCATCAATATAATCAGAAGCCAGGGGTTCATAGTCGATAGTAAGATCATCATCTCTTTTCTTTTTTTTCTTCTGTGGTATTGACTCAATCACCTGTTGTAATGAATCAATCACTTTGCCCAGGCTGTCAGCGATTTTCTTTTCTGCCGACTCTGGTTTTTTAGCAGGTGGTTCTTTTTTTTCTATTAGTTTTTCAAGGTGATACGCCACCCAGCCTGCTTCCTTTTCAGGAGTTTTATATCCTTTCACCCTGGCTACTTTCCATACACTGTCTTTTCCCAGTTCTACAATGGCGAAAGAATCTTTCGGCATATCGTCAGACCTTTTCTTTTTAATTTTTGCGTCGCGGGTATCTTTAAAAAATGGTTTAATTCGGAAAATAGTGTAGCGGCTGTCCTCCGTAATCATTGCATTATAGCCCCGGGCAATGGTTTTCTTATACTGCCCGTCGGAGGATTGAACTACCAGTTCGTTATCGCCTTCCTGCGGATCAATGGTGTATACCACCCATTTACCGTCATTACTGATCATTCTCTCACCGATTCGCTGCCAGCCATCATAAACAGAGTGATCAAGTGGTTTTTTTTGACCAAAAACAAATACTACCGAAAGCAGGTAAATCAATAATAACAGAGTCTTCTTTTCCATAAGCATTAAATAATCAGGGGCAACAAGTTAAAGCAAACAAATCAATAAGTTGTCTGTTATTTGAACAGATTTACTAATATGAAGAAAATACTTACTATTTGCCTGGGGTTGCTGCTCTTCTTAATTACTTATGCTCAGAATTCGGGGTCACTTACCGGCACAGTTACAGACAAAAACCTGCTGAATACACTCAGCGGGGTATCTGTAGAATTAGTCGGAGCCGGAAAAGGGACTATGACAGATAGTTCCGGCAAATTTCGTATCACTGGCATTGCCCCTAAAAGTTATACTTTACGTTTTACATCGGTTGGCTATAATGAGGTTCTATTATACAATATCGTTGTTACCTCCGGAAATGAGATCAACCTTTCTGTACAGATGGAAGCAGCCGTTACCAGGCTGGAAGATGTTGTTATTAAAAGCTCCCGCCGAACAGCCGTAGCAGCCAGCCTGGAAACACCCCTTAGCGTACAAAGGCTGACAACTGAAGAAATACGCAGTAATCCGGGCGGCAATTTCGATATATCAAGGGTAATCCAGGCCTTACCGGGGGTAAGCGGTACAGCCGGCAGTGTGGGCGGCTTCCGAAATGATATCATAATCCGTGGGGGCGCACCTAATGAAAATGTGTATTATCTCGACGGAATTGAAATACCTGTTATCAATCATTTTGCAACACAAGGTAGTGCCGGCGGGCCAACTGGTATACTAAATGTTAGTTTCCTTGAGGATGTAAAACTGAGCTCTTCATCGTTTGATGCCCGTTTTGACAATGCGTTATCATCCGTTTTTCAATTTCGTCAGCGAAACGGCAATCCTAATGCCTTCCAGGGAAATGTACGGCTGAGTGCCACAGAACTAGCCGGTACTTTTGAAGGACCACTATCAAAGAATACTACTTTCCTTGCCTCTGCCAGAAGATCTTATCTGCAATTATTGTTTAAAGCAATTGACCTCCCTATAAGGCCAAATTACTGGGACTTTCAATATAAGGTGACTCATAAGCTGGACAAGAAAACCACCCTGACTTTGATCGGTGTGGGGGCTATTGATGACTTCACTTTTGCAGCACCCAAAGATGCAACACCGGAAAAATTATATGTCCTGGATGCCACAGCCCCAATACACCAATGGAACTATACCGTCGGTGCCAGCTTGAGAAGACAAATAAAAAATGGGTTTTGGAACCTGGCGCTGAGCCGCAATATGTTTGATAATGAAATTGAGAAATTTGATGATAATGACGAGGGCAACGAAGCTAAAAGACGCCTTGGAATTTTTTCACAGGAGATAGAAAACAAACTTCGCTTTGATATAAACAAGACAATAAAGGGCTGGAAAATTGCATACGGAGCAATGATCCAGTACGTAAAAAGTAATAACAATAATTTTAAAAGACTACGCAAAGAACTCACCGACCAGAACGGCAATGTAATACAACCTGAACTGGTAGTCCGCTACAATTCCGATATTGATTTCTGGAGGTTTGGAGGTTTTGCACAAGTAAGCAAAAGATACCTGGACGATCGTTTAGGTATCAGTGCCGGGCTCAGGACAGATATGAACAGTTTCATCACGGATGGCATGAATCCTCTTCCTGCTGTTTCACCCCGCATCAGCGCTTCTTATGTGCTGGCAGATAAATGGACACTGAATGCATCAGTTGGCAGTTATGCCAAAATACCCACCTATACTATTCTCAGTTTCCGCGATAACAATGGTACACTTGTTAATAAGGATGCTGACTATACCCGCAATATACATTATGCCCTGGGTACAGAATTTTTGCCCAACAATACCACCCGATTTACACTTGAAGGATTCTATAAAAAATACAGTAATGTGGCGGTTTCTGTAAGGGATGGTATTTCACTGGCAAATTTGGGAGGCGACTTTGGTGTTATCGGCAATGAAGAAGTAGTTACTAACGGAAAAGGGACAACCTATGGTTTTGAATTATTTGCCCAGCAAAAATTGACCAAACGTTTCTTTGGTACATTCTCTTACACCTGGTTCATCAGCCGGTTCAGTGGTGAAAATGGAAAAGAAGTAGCAAGTGCCTGGGACAACCGTCATCTTTTGTCTTTTATCTGGGGATATAAATTCAACAAGAACTGGGAACTGGGTTTAAAATTCCGCTACCAGGGCGGCGCACCCTATACACCGTTTGACCAGACAGCATCTCAGTTAAACTATCTGACTTTTGGAACAGGCATATTAGATTACAATCGCTTAAATACAGAAAGACTTGGATCATTCCATGCCAGTGATATCAGGATAGATAAAAAATGGAATTTCCGGAAAATAACCCTCGACCTCTTTTTGGATATTACCAACTGGTATAATGCTAAAAGCCCGGCTTATCCGCAATACACATTTAAACGAAATGCTGATAATACAGCATTTGTTACAACGGATGGCCAGCCAATAAAGCAAAATGGGTCAAATGCGATTCCTTTTATTTTAGCAAACGATGATGCCAGTGTAATACCCACCATCGGGTTTATCATTGAGTTCTGATTACTGAACTATTTTTTTCCGGTTATCAATCCGTATTGCCAAAGGCCTTTCTTTATTCCTTTGTATTGGTATTTACAGGCTGTAATGTTTTTCTTTTGGAATTCAGTAGCAGGTTTGGAAAAATTTATTTTCTTCCAAAGCAAATAGATGCTGGCCAGAAAGTAAAACCGGTATAATCTCCGGGCTGAGTGGGAAACCTGTTTAGAAATATTCCGAGAGGTAATTTCTTTAAATCCTGCATTGCTCATGAAATGCCTGAATCTTTCCGGTGTTTCCAGGTAATTCACCTGCCAGCCATCCAGCCATCTTCGGATGATGGTGTTGTCATTGTTTTCAAACGCTGAAACGAAGCCATCTGCCACTACCAGCCGCCCGCCCGGTTTCAGCAAACGGGAAGCCTCTTTAATGAATTGTTCTTTATCATCTGCATAGCAAATACTTTCACATCCCCATACCACATCAAAACTGGCATCAGGAAAATCAGTGGCAGCATAATTCATCACCCTAAAATCAACAAGGTCTCCTATATCTTTCTTTTTGGCGTTCGTAGTAGCCTGTTCCCGCTGCCTTTCACTAAGTGTAATACCTGTAACCCTGCACCCCAGCATAGATGCTAGAAAAATACTGCTGCCTCCTACCCCGCAACCCGCATCTAACACCCAATCAGTTGGTTGAATACCTGCAGCTATCATCATCACTTCATTCATTCGTATAAGAGATTCCTGAAAAGAACTGACATGATCATCCCAATAGCCATAGTGAATTGCAAGACTATTATTCAGATCCCAGGAATCTTTATAAGCATTCTCGGTATCCCGGTAATAATCGATGATCTTCTTATGGTATTCAGTCGGCTGCATGATGAGTCAATTTCCTTTCTACTCTTATCAATATATAAATATGAGTGATCAGCGCTGCCGCAATGATACCAAAGCCGATAAAAAACCATTTACTCAGGTATTCATTTTCATTATACACAGCAAATGCAAGCAGTATACCATACACTGGCTCCAGGTTATAGGTAAGATTTACTGTAAAGGCCGATAGTCTTTTGAGGGCATTAGCAGACAGCTGAAAGGCAATAACAGAGCAAAACCACGAAAGTGCCAGCAACCAACCGGTATTTTCCCAACCCGGATTAAAAGTCTCTGTTGGAAATTTTCGCAAATAGAAAGGCAGCAAGGCTGACAAAACCAGAAACCCGCCTGTTTGTTGCCAGGTCAGCATAGTTTCTACATTGACCCTTTTTAAAAACTCTCTATTATAGATCGGGAACAAGGATGCCAGTACTGCTGAAATCAGCCCTACAATGATGCCTGTCTTAAACTGTGTATCAAAATGAAAGATTACATAAATACCACTGAGTGTAACTAACCCTAGAAACAACTCCAGCCAGTTGATTCTCTTTTTTAAGATCAACGGCTCAAATAAAGCGGTAAAAAAACTGATGGCGGAGAAACAAACCAATGCTACAGAAACATTAGCATATTTTATCGAACCATAAAAAGTGACCCAATGCATGGCGGCGATAAAGCCAACAGCCGTTATTTTTAAAATATCAGCTAATGGAATACGCTTCAGTTTCTTCATCACCCAAAACAAAATCCACATTGTCACTGCAGTAAACAACAACCGATACCAGACAATCATGCCTTCATTCAGCGTAATGAGGCGGCCCAGTATTCCGGTAAACCCAGCAAGAAAAACAGCAATATGTAACTGTAAAAAGGCCTTTTTCATCGGCCTGCAAACTAATTAAAAGAATGCAAGTATCGGTAACAACTATTCACTCTCGGCCAGCATCTCATTTTGACGGATGCTTTTCATTGAAGAAATTTCTGCACCTGAATTTTTAACCTTCTTCCGGTAGTTTTTGAACAAACTGTTCCAGCGAAGTTTCAATACACCTATTACTCCCTCCTTAATGATGCCTTTATTCATTTTAGAAACACCATATGTTCTGTCCTGGAAAATAATAGGAACCTCTTTGATTTTAAAACCTAATTTCCAGGAGGCAAATTTCATTTCGATCTGGAAAGCATACCCTACAAACTGAATGGCATCCAGGTTGATCGTTTCCAGTACTTCTTTTCTATAGCACACAAAGCCGGCTGTAGGATCTTTAATCGGCATCCAGGTAATTATCCTTGTATACAAAGACCCTCCTTTTGACAAGGCGATCCTGTTTTTAGGCCAGTTCACCACCCCGCCTCCATTTACGTAACGGGAACCAATGGCCACATCAGCACCCCGGTTCTTACAGGCATCATATAATCTTATAAGATCATTAGGATT
>Ga0209096_1004232_pt1 | contig 11722 bp, 9 predicted proteins | sample AD_UKC034_MetaG_FD_184407 | JGI IMG/M metagenome (GOLD analysis project Ga0209096, IMG submission 184407) | Active sludge microbial communities of municipal wastewater-treating anaerobic digesters from USA - AD_UKC034_MetaG (SPAdes) (version 2) | ecosystem: Engineered > Bioreactor > Anaerobic >...
CCTCGACCAGGACGGTGTAGTCATCATCCTGGAACCGGTCCACCTCGGCCACCCCGCCGCGGGCGTCGCTGCCCTCGACCAGCAACTGCGGGTCCATCGCCTGGGCCGCGGAACCCTTGGCCGTCCCGACGATCCGCGGCACTAGCGGGTTGCGGGCGTCGGTGGCATAGGCCTTGAAGTCGTCGAAGGTGACGTAGGTGGTGTCCGAGTAAAGCCCGCTCTTGCCGGTGTCTGCGTCGGCCGTGAAGTTGTAGCTGAGGCTGGCCGTCGAGCACCGCGCCTCCACCCGCCGCTGCCGCCGGGTGACATAGCCAATGTACGCGCCCGCTGTGCTGATGACCATTCACTACGGTTGAAAGGTGACCGGATTCCCCCGTCGCCTTCTTCCGTGGTCGTCCTTCGCTTCGATCGCCTCCGGTAGCGATAGACGCACCTCGCCGCCCCACACCTCATAACAGGCAAGGGTCGCCGCTGCTAAGTGGCGCGCACCTCTCAAGACGATGGCCGCGTGTGCCCCAACCGGTTCCTGCTGGTCCTCCCTAATCCAAGGTGAGTAGACAGCTTGGTCAGAACACCCACCCTCCATCCAATTGACAACGCCCACACTCAAGCTCTCCCCGTCAAGTGTCAGGAATGCCTCCGCCAGGAGGTTGGTCGGCGCGGGCTTCTTCAACCGTAGCGTGATCCGGGAGCGCGCCGACCCACCGCTGCGGAATCGCACAACCTCAGACACTTCGATCATGTTCGCCACGGCTTCATCCAGCCCCACATCGCGCCGCACGCAAATGGGATCGTCACCCCTTTGAGCCACCACTTGAAGCGCGGCGCCGACGCGTACATCTCCCACCCACACTGCCTCCCGACCCGCAGTGCCGCTGCTTTCGTCGAATAGATTAAAAGTCGCTTCATACTCGATCCGATGAGCACCCGGGGATACGGCGAATCCACGACAGATCTCCCAGTGCACATTCCGTACCGTCTGCGTTCCTGCTAGTACACCGACATTACAAGCACCGCGCGTGCACTCCGGCTTTCCATCAATACAAAACTCCTCGCTCGGCCCGATCCACAAGCGCAGCGGCAAATGACGTGAACCTCGATCCACAACGGCAATCTGCGCTACGACGGGATCGCCCTCTCGAATCGTCCGGCGCAGCGCGAAGGACACGCCCGCGACTTGCCGGTAGAACATCGTCTGCTGTTCCCCCGTGAAGGCACCTTGCACCGCGAGAAGACCTGCGAGATCGTACCAGTCGTTCGCATAGGGCGGCGCCGGTTCGGTTCCCTGTACGTGCAACGCTAGGTCGCCTAACTGACGCAACTCGCGCGTTGGAATGCCATTTCCCTCCACGCGCCGCAGCAATTCGAAAAGCGCCTTGCGATCCCCCGTCACCGCCCACTGCGAGAGTGTTGCAGTAGTGCGCCAACGATACCAGTCAACCTGACGGAGCGCCTGGAAGACACCTATCCCAGAGCTAGCAGCACCGAAAACCACTAGCCCTACCCCAGCGGTGATTGCCCCCATGTGCCGCTGACGCAGACCGTACACTATGTCACCGGCATCGACGCGGATTCCACACTCCGGACAACGCTCGGGTTGGAGTCCCGTCAGATTATACTCACAACCAGGACAGCGCGGCTCGCGCCCGCGACGCTGCCCGCGGATGCCGTGTGCGGTCAAAGCGATGCCAGCTGAGAGCATCAGGAAACCGAGGACTAACAGCGTGAGGTTGTCCATCATTGGAGGCGCGTCAGTGTTACTCCTAGGACAGGGCGCTCGGACACAGCACACCGCACAATGCGCGGGAGTTTGGTCGTGCCGGAGCCCAACACACCACGGGCATTGCTCCCTGGCGGTCATGGGCGAGGGTCACGCGGCGGCACTTCCCGTCCTAATATCGCGTCGGGCGGTCACGTGTGGGTATCCGCCCGCTTGCCAGGGGCCTCCTGCAAGGTTACTCGGGAAAAGGTTCGGACTGCTCGCACCCAGGATAGAAGAACCATCCCGATGCATCCGCCCTACAGTCGGCGATGGCCATCTCGACAAAGATATCGGGGACGTCCCCGGGAGCGTAGTCCGGCGCGGGACCGCACAGCCTATCAATGAAACAGCGAGCACGCTTACACGTGTTGTGGTGCTCGGTGTTGCGCAAGCAATTGAACAAACGCTTGTACGCTCTGCACTCCGAGTTTCCCCAATGGAAGTCATCGGCCTCCTCGCACCCATAATAGTTGCACTCGTAGCTGTGCCAATCGCACCCCATGTCCGAAAGGTGCACAGCTTCGTGCTCAAGCATGCATTGCTGCACCTGCGGGTGCTCATTGGCGAATCTGGTACCGGTGCATATTTGACCGCGACAGCGCAGACCACAGAGGGGGCCAGACCCAGGAGGGCAGTACTGGTCCGTGTACTCCCAGCAGCACACAGAAACGGCGAAGTAGCGAAGATCATCGACGGTGCCCATCGTACCGTCGGGCAGTGGGAGGCTATCGCACACGTTCCCGCACCAGTCGAGTATGGTACCCTGCAATCCCATTGGGTCAACGCGCGCGCTTGGACTCAGGGACGCGTAGAAATACTGGTCCGTTTCGGCTCCTTTGCGACGTGGATCTCGCTGGAGAAAGCGCCTGATCCCAGGAGCGTATTCGCGCACTCGATTTTGGTAGCTTCCGAGTTCCGGGTCGAGGTAGAGGCCCTGGTGGGCGAAGGGGAAGGCGACGCCGCTGCTCGGCCGGCCGGGGTGGCGGGCGAGGCCTTGGGGGAGCGAGTCAAACAACGTCGCGTCGCTCGCGTCGTAATCCCCATGGACCATTGACACGGCAGGGCGGGCTTTGCCCGCGCTTGCGCCGCAAGCGGGCCGCGGAGCGGCCCCTGCCGAGTCAACGGCGGGGTCCAGGTCGAGGATGCGGCAGGGGCCGCTGACCGTGCCGGTGCAGGTGGTGCCGACGGTGCCCTTGTCGGCCGCGTCCACGTCGCCCATTGACACGGCGCCGCGGCCTTCGCCCGCAAGACGCTGCGCGTCCCACCGCTGCGCGGAGTTGCGACGCGTCAAGGGCAGGCCGTCGCCGTCCCGATCGCCGTACGCCGTCTCCTGGTACACCGTGACCTGCCCGTATGGCTCGTAGACGTAGCGCTCGACGACGCTCCCACCCAGGTCCGTCAACGCGATGACGTTCCAGTTGGTCCCGGCGCGCCGGGAGTGCACGTACAAATCGCCCTTGTCGTTGGCCCACATCATGACGATCTCGTCGATCCCGACGCAGTCGGGACAGGTTCCCTGCGTGCCATGAATGAGCTGTTCCTTGACGTTGCCGGAGCCGTCGCGGGTCTCGACGATCTTCCACCCGTCAAAATAGCATAGCACAGTCCCGTCAAACTAGCCAGAGTTCACGACGGTTGTCGTAGTCCGCCGGGGTCTGACACGGCTTCGCCGCACTCGGGACACCGTCCGCTCTCGTTGCCAGTCAAGTCGTACCCACACATGACACACAACCCCAGGCGTCTTCGGTAATACCGGCACAGCAGACGACTCTGGGCCCACCAGACCGGAAGGACACCAAGGGCAAGCGCCAGCGCCCAGTGTGGGAACCAGACACTCCCATTGCGAAGCCTCCAGCCCTCATACCTATGCACGAAACTCCCCGCGTCCCACCCGAATTTGTTGTCCAATGGAAAGACGGTATCGAGCGTCTCGCGGCGTATCGCCCGCAACTCGGACGTCTCGAGAGTAATACGTCGGCGGGGAGTCCCATCAACACGCGTTGACTCAGTGATCCCCATTAACACCATCCCACGCCCCGAACTGAACCCGATGCTCCACGTGGCGCTGAGCCAGATTGTCACCCCGTCCAGCTTCTCGTAGCTTCTCGCGCAGAGAAGGACCGTTGCGACAAGGCACACAAATGAGCACGCGGCACCCATCGTGAGAACTCTGGAGTAGCGACGTTGGGCGCCTGTGCTCAATCCCGCCACGATTGAGGTGAGCCTTCTGCCAACTCGCCCGCTTCGTCCCATCAACCGCCGAAGCCTCCGTTCGGATACAGCGCGCTGCACCGCGCGTAGCAGTTTCTCAAGAACATGTCATGCGCGTCGCCCACCAGCCCCTCTGCTGACTCGAGGCAGCAATCCATGCAGTTCTGGTAGTTTGGATCCGCACCCTCCGCACAACATGCCGGTCCCCACGCGGGGGGGGACGCAGTGCACGGGCCCGGCCAATCGCCGCAGGACACCACCGTGTCGTATGTGACATAAGTGTGGCCACACGGGCAGTGCATGCACTGTCGAGTGTACTCCGTCCAGAAGCACTTGCAGGTACCCGTGACTGTGACAATGTCTACAGTATTCCCTATAGGGCAGGCTAACCCAGTCGGATCACGGAAACGTCCTGGATTACTTCGAAGATATACGTATATGTTTACGCCGTCGCGTGCCTCAGATGCGCATCGCGCTTTCACGGTCTGTGGATCCCGCTGCATGAACCGCCGCTTCGCCGGATCATACTGCCGCGCGCGGTTCTGGTAGCTTCCCAGTTCCGGGTCGAGGTAGAGGCCCTGGTGGGCGAAGGGGAAGGCTACGCCGCTCGCCGGCCGGCCGGGGTGGCGGGCGAGGCCTGGCGGGAGCGAGTCAAACAGCGTCGCGTCGTCGTTGTCGTAATCCCCATCAAAATCCAGGTCAAGGATGCGGCAGGCGCCGCTGACCGTGCCGGTGCAGGTGGTGCCGACGCTGCCCTTGTCGGCCGCGTCCACGTCGCCCCTTGACACGTCGCCGCGGGCTTCGCCCGCAAGACGCTGCGCGTCTCTCCGCTTCGCGGAGCAGCGCCGCGTCAAGGGCGGGGCATCCGCGTCCCGATCGCCGTACGCCGTCTCCTGGTAGACCGTCACCTGCCCATACGGCTCGTAGACGTAACGCTCCACGACGCTCCCGCCCAGGTCGGTCAGGGCGATGACGTTCCAGTTCGCATCCTGATGCACGTACAGGTCGCCTCTGTGCTTCGCCCGCATCATCACGATCTCGTCAATGTATTGGGTGCCATGAACGAACTGCTCTTTGACGTTGGCGGAGGCCGCCCGCCCTTGACTCGTCACCGCGGGCTTTGCCCGCCGACGCCTCGCGTCGAAGCCGCTCCGCGGCTGGTGCCGTGTCAAGGGTCCGACCTCGATGATCTTCCAGCCGTCAAAGTAGTATACCTCCGTCCCGTCAAACTGGCCAGAGTTGGTGACGGTTTTCTTGACCCGCCATTGACTCGGCACTGCGGGCGAAGCCCGTCGACGCTTTGCGTCGAGGCCGCTGTGCGGCCAGTGCCGTGTCAATGGTCCCCGCCCGGTGCCGTCGTACTCGGCCTGGTGGATGGTCACGTCCTTGTCGGCGGCCGAGGCCGCCTTCACCAGCCGGTTCCAGGCATCATAGTAAAACACCAGGTGCCCATCATCAACCAGGTTCCCCGCGTTGTCGTAGGTGAATGTCACGCTGGTCGAGCCGAAGCCCTCGTCGATCATGAGGTCGTCGCCGGCGTCGGCCAGGTCACCGTCGGTGTTGTTGTCGTGGCCGATCTTGAGGTTGTCGAACTTGGGCTTATCCCCGGCCAAAGCCACGCCGCCCTCGGTGAAGGTGCTATCCTTGGTATCGATCTCGTGGGTACCCCCCATTTACCCATGACACGCGGCGGACGCTTCGCGTCTCGATGCGAAGCATCGGCGGGCGGAGCCCGCGCCGCGAGTCATGGGCGGGTACGTCCAGGTCGTCCTCGTCGGCCACGATGCGGACGCTGACCGTGGTCCCGGTGGTATAGGTATCGCTGGCCACCGTGCTGCGGGAGCCGTTGACCATCTCATCCAGGCGGATGGTGCCATCGGAGCCCAGGTAGGCGATGTACCCGTTCTCCGGATCGACCCGGCGGAACCAGATTTCAGCGTAGGTGCCGCTATTCATGGTGACATCGACGAGGACGCTGTAGTCATCATCCTGGAACCGGTCGACCTCGGCCACCCCGCCACGGGCGTCGCTGCCCTCGACGAGCAACTGGTTGTTGATCCCCTCCGCCTGTGACCCCTTAGCCGTCCCGACGATCCGCGGCACCAGCGGGTTGCGGGCGTCGGTGGCAAAGGCCTGGAAGTCGTCGAACGTGACGTTGAGCGTATCGGCGTACAGCCCGCTCTTGCCGGTGTCCGGGTCGGCCGTGAAGTTGTAGCTGAGGCTGGCCGTCGAGCACCTGACCTCGACCCGCCGCTGGCGCCGGGTGACGTACAGGGTGTAGTCGGTGCTGTCGTTGATGGTCAACCCGGCGGTAGCCAGGGCCGAGCCCCAGCTCCCGCTGCTGACCTGATAGAGCGCTACCTCGTTCTTGCTGCGGTTGAGCACGACGGCGTAATAGCTATTCGCGCCGTTGTGGCTGAAGATCAGCCCGGCCTTGTTGGTGCTGCTGCCGCTGGCGAAGTTGACCGTGACGGCGTAGTTGGCGGTGCCGATCTGGGGGGTGGCCAGCAGCACGGCCTAGCCCAAAGTCAGCTTGGTCACCGTCAGCTTGCCGGACGAGGTGCTCCAGGAGCCCTTGTCGGGTGACCAGAAGGTGGCGCCGCCGATGGAATCGCCGAAGGCGTCATTGACGAAGGTGGCCGCCCCGGCCGGGTTCGGGTTGCCCAGGTGACCCTCAGGCCTGTTCCTTCCGTCCTATGTAGATGAGGTTGGGACTCCACGGCGTTTCGAGCGAGCGTCCCCGCAGCAACGTGAACAACGCAAGGTCCGCCGCCTCGCCCAGCAGGTCCGCCGCCTTCGCCACGGCCCCCCGCCAGGTGCGTTCGTGCCGCAGGGCGAGGCCGAACAAGCCGAACATGCCACTGTACTCGCAATACAAACAGCCGAGGCCAAGACCCTCGAACAACGCGCGATAACGGGCCCGCCGCATGATTGTGGTATTGTGCGAGCGGAGGAACTCGGGCGACAGCAACGCCAGGAACGGGTAACTCCAGCCCCGCAGGTTCGGAATCGTGCAGACCAGGAAGCCGCCCGGGGCCAGAAGGTTGACGTGCGCCGCCACGGCTCGCCGCGGGTCCGTGAAATGCTCGATGAACCCCCGCGACAGAATCACCTCATAGCGCCCCGCGTGGTCGCGTTGAAACATGGAATCGAACACGTCCGTCTCGATGACGTGGGCGGGATCGAAGCCCGCGGCCGCCAATGACTCCCGCGTCTCCGCCGCGCCCACGGGACTGTATTCCACGCCGAACGGTTGGTATCCGAAGAGCCGGTGAAACGCGATAAGGTTGCGACCGGGGGCGCAACCGATCTCCAGGCACCGCCAGTTGGCCGCCTTCGGCAGGTACCTGCGGAACACCCGCTGCGCCAGGAATTCGCGGTAGGACTCCCCGCGCTCGGCACCGAGCCTCGTTCGGCAACGTCCGCAAAGCCGGCCCGGCAGTCCCGGTGCGGACTCACGCGCGTCCCTGGTTTCCTCAACGTGACGCTCGTGGCGCGCATCCCAGAAGCCCCGCGTGACCAGGCGGTCAACCGACCCCCGATCAGCGCCGGACGACAACGCGGCCGACTCGGGTGTGATGCTATCGGGTCTCGCTTCCGTCATCCGGTGTACTGCCACGCCGCAGCCCCGCTTCGGTGTCACCAGCAAGACTAGCTGCGTCCCCGCCTTCCCGAGGCCAGGGTGGCATGGCCAAGCGCAGGGCCGCCATGCCTTCCCCATCGACGGGTGGCTGCTGCACCAACATGCCGGCCTGCCTGTCGGCAGACAGGCGCCTTCGGCTTGGGCATGCCACCCTCCGGGCTTCCCCTCTCGTGGACCTATCTGGCCGCGTCCCCGTCGTCTCACTCGCGCCGGCGGGCGCGCTGGGCGGCTTCGGCGATGCGCCAGCGCTCCCGGCTCTCGGTGGCTTGGATGTCGATGAGATCGGGGGGCATCTCCTGGGGCGCGATGGCCGCCGTCGGCTTGGCGGCCTTGCCGTTGTCCGAACCGGGCTCGGCCACGGCGATCCCCACGAAGTGAATCCGGAAGCGCGTTTCACCCACGCTGATCACGTCGCCGTTCTTCAGCAGGCGGAAGTTGACCTGCTTGTCGTTGACGCGGGTGCCGTTCTCCGTCAGCAGGTCGGCCACCGCCGGCCGACCCAGGTACGTGAATACCGCGCAGTGCACGCGCGAGATGCCGGGTTCGGAAACGGCCAGGTCGCAGCCCTTGCGGCGACCGATAACGCAGATGGCGCGCTTGGGGCGGAAGAGCGTACCCGTGCTGACGTGCTCCAGGGCAACCGCGTCCGGCGTGCGGTCGAGATCACCCGTGAAGACCTGGGTCCCGTGCGGACTGCCGCTCTTGCGAATCTCGGCACGGAAGTTCCAGGTCTCCACGTTGAGCACGTCGCCGTCGGTGACCTCCTCGTGTTCCAGACGCAGCCCGTTGAGCTTCGTGTTGGGATTGGCCAGCGGGTCCGAGGCCACGATGCGCGTCCCATCGTTGACGAGCAGCACCTGGATGGGAGCAACGTTGGCGTGCTTGAGGACGATCTTGCAGCCCGGCCGGGTGCCAATCAGTGTCAGCACGCGCCGGCAGGCAATGCGCCGGGCGGGACGCCCCTCTGCTTCCAAGAGCAGATCGAACTCGGGGGAGCCCTGCTCCACGGCGGGGAAGTCGCCCGGTGATTCCTGTGGCCCGGCCAACGCTTTCGACTCCCGCGTCTATCTCGCCACCGCCGACGTTGGTGCCTGACCGACCTTCACCCACCTGCACCGACGCCGCGCGCGAAGACACGATCTTAACCCAGTATAGCGCTTCGGGCACGCGCAATCTACTACAACTTTTTACAGCGGCAGATTGCGGGCGGACGTTGAGCCGAACCCGGCAGAAACTGCGGCAGAGCGGCTCGGCCGCGCTGCAAGGCCCCCCCGCCCCATGCCCGAAGCGCTTGCTGCCCCGGACCCGCCGGAACGGGGCGGACCGGTCCCAGACGCACCCAAACCACGGCACAGGGCAGCGACACGCGGGACAACCCCCACAGGACACAACGCGAATTTAACAGGCCGTCCGGACCGAAACTCACAGGCTTAGCCGCGGTGCGAACGCAGCCCGGCAGGCCGTGCCGAGCCGGCCCGCCCCCCTGGCAGCACGCCCCCAGAACGTCCACTACTCCGCCAACTGAAGGAAATCGACCATGTATTGATCGTAGGTACGCTGGTCGGCCTCGACCGCCAGCGACAGACGCAGTTCGTTGATCACCTTGGTGCCCATCGGCACCCACGCCTTCCAGCACGTGCCGCACACCTGGGCCGCGATGCGCTGCCCGAGCGCGCCTTTGAACGGCGGACGTTCCAGCTTCCCCTGCGGACTGCCGCACCGGGAGCAACGGAACCCGCTATCCGGGTCGGCCTCACCCGCCGCGGGAACCACCTCCTCGACGGCAGCGGCCCCCGCGGCACTGGCCGGCACCGGCGCCCCGAGGTTCCGCAGCCGGGCGGTCATCGCCTTCTGCGGCATGCGATCTCCCAGCCGATCGGCGACCGCGACCCCCTGCGTCAGCACGTCGACGGCCCGCTCACGCTGCCCCGTCCGCTGGTAGGCCGTCCCGAGCAGTTCGTAGGCACGCGACAGGTTCGGCGCCAACTCCACCGCGCGCGCCAGCGGAGCGATGGCCGCCCCCGGCTGACCCGCCTCCAGGTACGCCTTGCCCAGGCTCAAATGCCCCAGCTCGTTGTTCGGATCGGCCTCCGTCATCTTGCGAAACTGCTCGATGCGGCTCGCGCTATCCATTGGAGAACCCCCTCGGTGATTGTCGATTGACGATTGCGGATTGTCGATTGCCTGCGGCAGACTGTCGATAGAGAGCAGCTCGCGGGCTGCCTTCCAATCGACACTCGACGATCTGCAATCGACAATTCCCCGGCCTTTTGCCGTCACCGCGTAGGGATGGTAGAGGCGCCTTGAGCGCGGCTCAACCCTGGCCGCCCGCAGCCGAGAGGCACCGGCAACCTGGGCACGTAGCTCGACCCGTCCGCGCGAGTTTGCCTTCGTAGCGACTGCCGTGCAGAATGCCCGTTATGGGCCGCGAGCAGAGCCTTCCCGTACTTATGCCGACCGTCCCCGGTCAGCACTGGTCGTGCCACAGTTGCACCGCCTGCTGTCGCACGCTGGTGGGGCACCTCACCCCGCGGGAACGTGCCCACCTCGACGAGCAGGGCTGGGCGAAGGAAATGCCGGTTCCGCCCTATGTCAAACTCGGACGTGGATGGGCGCTGAACAAGCACCCGGACGGCGCCTGTGTCTTCCTGCGGGCGGACGGGCTCTGCGACATTCACGTGCGCTACGGGGAAGCCGCCAAGCCGCTTGCCTGTCGCATCTACCCGTTCTCCGTTCGCCCGGTGCAGTCTGGTTGGCGGGTCTCGCTGCGCTTCGACTGTCCGAGCATGCAGAAGGCGCAGGGGCGACCCATAGGCGACTACCGCGAGTGGCTGCGCGACCTGGCCAACGAGATGGCCCACACCCCGCCGCCCCAGGACGACGGCGCGGAGCTGGCCACCCGCGTCCGCGGCGCGCAGGAAGAGGTGGACAGACTCATAGCCCAGCTCGTACGTTGGATCAGGCGGCCAGAGCCAGGCTTGACGGAACGGGTGATCGGCGCCGCCCGGCTGACCGAGGCCCTGGAGGAAACACCCTTCCGGCGCATCCGTGGCCGACACCTCGAACAGGTCGTCGAAACCTTGCTCGAGCACGTACCGCGAGAAAGCGTGATCCCGCCGCAACCGCCGGGCGAGCGTCAGCGGGGCATGCTGCGGCAGCTCGCGTTCGCCCACGCCGAGCACGTCAGTCACGCCGAGATGCAGAGCCTCCTCCGGCGTTGGCGCAGGCGGCGCGAACAGTTGCGCAGCGCGCGGCAATTCCGCGTGGGCACCGGCACCGCACCTAGACTGCCGGGCGTGGCTGCACCACCCTTGTTCGAGCAGATTGAAGCGGTCGCGCCGTGCCCTGAGGAGGCCGCCACCGTCGAGAATCTCGTCGAGCGCTATCTGCTGGCCCGGCTGGAGGGACACACCGTGTGCGGCGCCGGCTACTACGGCTGGCCGGTTCTGGCCGGTCTTAACGCCCTGTGGTTGTCCGTGGTCGCCGTCGCCTGGCTGGGACGTTACCATGCGGCCGCCGCGGGGCGGGACACGCTGAGCGTGATCGACATGAGCGCGGGGCTCGGGTGGGTGGACCGCGCCGCCACCCGCCTGCCGTCGCTGGGCACGCTGGCCGAACGCCTCCGCGTCCAGTACCTGATGCGGGATGACGGCATAGCCCGGTTGCTCGGCGCGTATCGGCTTCTCGGGAGCGCATCTCATGTCTGATCTCAGTGATATCGCGCGGATGATCGACCACACGCTGCTGAAGCCGGAAGCACTGCCGGAGCAGATCGACGCCTTGTGCGACGAGGCAGTGGAACACGGCTTTGCCGCGGTGTGCGTGCATCCCGTCTACGTGTGGCAAGCGGCCCGGCGTCTGGGTGGTCGGGGCAGGCTGCACGAGCCCGCGCCGGTCGTGGCGACCGTTGTTGGTTTCCCGCTGGGAGCGAACCTGGCGCAGACGAAGGTGGCCGAGGCCCGCCAGGCCCTCAAAGACGGCGCCCGCGAGATCGACATGGTCGTGCACCTTGGCGCCCTGATTTCCGGGGAGGAGTCGGCAGTCGTGCACGAGATCGCGGCCGTGGCGGAACTGGTCCGGCAGCCCGAGCCGCCGGGCATCCTGAA
>Ga0209096_1004236_pt1 | contig 11715 bp, 7 predicted proteins | sample AD_UKC034_MetaG_FD_184407 | JGI IMG/M metagenome (GOLD analysis project Ga0209096, IMG submission 184407) | Active sludge microbial communities of municipal wastewater-treating anaerobic digesters from USA - AD_UKC034_MetaG (SPAdes) (version 2) | ecosystem: Engineered > Bioreactor > Anaerobic >...
CTCCATTTCGGCCTCCTTGGCCTTGATATCGTACACGGTAATGGCTTCGAACATATCATGCACCAAGTAGCGCAACGAGTCGGGCGTATGCCCGTAAATGTATTCCATAAAGTGCTCCGAGGTGGAGAATGGGGGTTCTTTGTATGCCCAATCCTCCAGGTAAGCTGCCAGCGCAGCGTTCACATTCTCCTCGCCAATATAGTCCTGCAATGCGTACATTACCACAGACCCCTTATTGTAGTGAATATAGTTCTGATTCTCACACAGAATGAGAGGCAGCTCTTTCTCCATCTCAGTCCTACGTCCCTGTAGGTATTTATCCAACTCATGCTTTAAAAATTTTCTCATCTGGTCCTTCCCGTAACGTTTCTCCATGACCATCAGCGCCGAGTACTGTGCCAGCGCTTCGGACATGAGGGTAGCACCCTGCACGTTACCCCCAATCACCTGATGAGCCCACCACTGGTGTGCAATCTCGTGAGCGGTTACATAGTACACATAGTCAATATCCTCTTCATCCTCCAGATTGGCAATGAAGCCAATGCTCTCGGAATAGGGAATGGTGGTGGGAAATGACTGTGCAAAAGAAGAATACCGAGGGAACTCAACAATGCGTAACTCTTTATGCTGAAATGGGCTGTAATTTTTGGTAAAATAATCCAGCGAAGCCTTCATGGCCTCCATCATCTTGTCAATATTGTACTCGTGCCCCTTGTGGTAGTACACCTTTAAATCCACGTCGTTCCACCTGTCTGCCAGCACCTCGTAATCAGCCGAAAGGAATGCGTAGAAGTTGAGTATGGGCCTGTCCATCTTGTAGTGGAAGTAGTGCCTACCGTTTTCAACCCAATCCCTCACGAGGCGGCCCGGAGCGATGGCAATCTGCCCCTCCTTAGTGCTCACAGTGGCCTCAAAATCAATCCAGTCGCCAATTGCACCCAGGTAGGTACTTTGCAGTGCTACCGAATCGGTGCGGGGTGCCATCCGCCCCTTGGGCGGCAAGCCGTACTTTTTACGCTTATTAACCTCTTCCAATTCCGTTTCGGACTGATATCCAATGACGGGAATAAACCCCATGTTATTGAAAAAAGTACCGTTCTCAACAATGGTTACCATACCTCTATCATCGGTAAATCCCCTGTTTACTACCTTGAGTGAAAACAACATGTCAACCGATTGGCCGGGAATGAGCCGCTCTGAAAGTTTCACCACGTAGTAGCCTTGTTGCGTATCGGCCAATACAATTTCTGAAGTATCGCCAATTCTGCAGGATTCCAGTTGAACCTTTTCAGAGAGCAAAACATGCACCGAATCGATGGGATCATGGGTCTCATTCTTCAGCTTGAAGGTTCCGTTAATAACCAGATTGCGCCGGTCGGGGTAAATCTCCACATTCAGGTTTGCCGCTTTCACCTTGGGCTGTGGGATTCCTTCATATTTCTTGTAGGTTTTCTCATAGCTCACCAGATTTTTCTCACCCTGCTTGGTCGTCACAAACCTGTTGAGAATGGTGGTGTTATACACAATATATCCGCCCACCGCAATAAATCCCGCCACAGCGAACATGAATACAGCCCTGGTACCCCCTTTGAATTGGGCTACTGCCACCCTAATCCGATTTCTCAACGACGGATTGAAGCCTCGTTTCCAGAATAATGTTGTAATCACAAAAATGATTACCATCATAAAGAGCCATGCCAGCTGATACCATCTAACCCCCACCAAGAAATGCCCAAAACCATTCATATCTGAGTATGGAGATGGCGGTGTCAATGGGAATTGCCAAAGTTTGTGCTGCAGGCCAATAAAATCAAACCCAAAGGATATGATTATGTAGTAAAATAGAACTATTACATGCCCTGTAAACTTGTTCGAGGCTAAGGTTTGGATGAATATGGCGAGAACAGCAAAAGCAAAATAAACAGAGAGCTGCCCGGAAAAAATGTTGCTGAGGTACAGCGGGATATTCAGGTCAAAGAAACCATGGTAAATTTGGATTGACAAGCACGAAATCATCAGAATCACCGACATAAGGAGGAGAATAAGGAGCATGGCCCAAAGTTTTGAACCCGTGTATAGCCAATTGGGCAAGGGCAACGAGTCCATTATCTGGTCAATTTTAAAGCCTCTTTCCCGCCAAACCAGTTCGCCCGAATAAAAGGTGATGATTATCAGCATTATCAGCATAAAATTACCACTTAAATAATCTAACAAGATGTAGGTGACAGGGTAATTGGAGCCATCATACACACCAGTAACACTCACGGCATTACCGAAGAGCAAAAACAAGCCGGCAGCCACCATTCCAATAAAAGGCAAATCCTTAACAACAGTGGAAAAATCTATCCAACCCAATGACAGCATTTGCTTTATGTGGTTAACGCTGCTGTGTATGATTTTTACTTTTGGCAAATCCACATTCACTTTCACATCATCAACATCTTCACCCACAGGCTTCACAGAACGCTTTCGTCCGCCGTTTTCGGTCACGGTTACCAGCTTAAAACGCCAAAAGGCAAAGGCCAAAATCAACGCTCCAAGGGATACCCAAATAACCCTATTGAGTAGGAAAGCACCCGAAAGCGGAATGAGCTGTGTGTTGATTTCAGCAGGGGTCCAGTACTGCGTTGTGATATAAAACGTTGCCATACCAAACGGATCAAGCAACGATGCCATCTCCTTAGAATCGAGTTTGATGTAATGTGATGCAGCCCACAAGTAAAGCACCAGAAACAGGATACTTCCTAAATAGGAATAGACCATTCGTTTCTTCATTGAAACCAGGGAAAAGAATACTGCACCCAAAAAGAATGTGTTTGGGATAACGAGCATCATATAGGGCGACAGGTAGGCCATAAGGCGAAACGAGTCGAAGCGGGATGCCTCTATCCAACCGGCTGCGGGTGCAATTATGCTACCAAGGTATATGGCCAAGGGAATTGACACGAAAACCAGAATGGCATACACGTACGAACCCAGTAAACGGCCTGCCAAATAGGCCCCCTTTTTCATGGGATACGAGTAGAGTAAGGGGTGCACATTGTGGTCGAAATCACGGTACACGGGTGTACTCATTATGGCCGAAATCACCATAATTCCAAAGGCATTCATAATGGCAGTTATCCTAAAAATGGCCGAGGGTGAGTTCCTTAGTAGATTGCCAGCCCGTTCGCCTATGGTTACATTATCGGAAACCGTGGCGAAGAATACCATGAGAAAAAATATGAGGAAGTAGAAATAGGTAGCCGGTCGTCTGGCCCTGTACCTCAGCTCAAACAGAAAAATATCCTTAAACATGACGGCTAATTCTTGGATTGCATCAAAACGCTGGAAAAGTAAACATCCTCTAACGCAGGTTCAACCAATTCGAATCCCAACCCGGGTTCGGTTTCCGAGTAGAGATGGAGTTCGAGTTTGCCTGCACTTAGCTTTTGCGAAATGATACTCATCCCGTTGTACTGAGCAATATCGGCTTTGCCGACAACTTTCCGCCAAATCCTACTCTTTATGGCATCAATGGCTGCTCCGGGCTTGTCGTCAACCAGAACCACCCCCTTATCAATGATGGCCATCCTATTGCACAGACTTTCAACATCATCCACGATGTGCGAAGAGAGGATAACCACTATGCTCTCACTAATCTCGCTCAGCAGGTTATGGAACCGGTTGCGCTCCGAGGGGTCGAGGCCCGCTGTGGGCTCATCAACAATGATGAGCTTGGGTTGGCCGATGAGCGCTTGTGCAATGCCAAAACGCTGTTTCATTCCACCCGAAAAGCCTCCAAGGCTTTTGTGCCTGTGTTCCCACAGGTTGGTTTTCTGCAGCAGGGCGTGTACCACCTCTTTGCGTTCCTTTGCGTTTGCAATACCCTTAAGCTGTGCCAGATGGTTTAGCAACATTTCGGCGGATAACTTGGGATAGAGGCCAAACTCCTGTGGCAGGTAACCCAATAGCTGACGTACCTTATCCTTGTCCTTCAGTACATCTATGCCATTCAAAGTAATGGTTCCGCTATCGGGCTCCTGAAGGGTTGCAATAATTCGCATTAGTGTGGATTTCCCGGCACCGTTGGCCCCAAGCAGGCCAAACATTCCGCTGGAAATAGTGAGGCTCACATTTTTGAGGGCCACCACCCCATTGGGGTAAGTTTTGGTTAGGTTGCTAATTTTTAGTTCCATTGCTTAATTATATTTTCAAAATATGACGTTTACACTGCATGAAATGTTACAGAAGAAATGATACCGTAACGACAGGTTGTAAGCACAAGCACAATAATCTCCTGAAAAATAACACATTAATCATTCTTTAACTTCACATTATAGGCCTTCATGCTTCCTCCCGACGAGGTATTTACTCTCTTCAGCAGACCATCCTCATTGTAATGCACAACGGCCCCCGAACTGACCGATGCCTCAATCAAAGCACTGTTAATATCCATCACGGAACCGGAACCGGCACTTACCGATGCATTTTGCGTGGAATAATTTTTCATTTTGACTTTACTCCCTGCGTTAGCCGTTATATCCATGCTATCACCCTCCCCTTCCATTTTCAGTGTGGAACCGGCATTGAGTTCAGCATTAACCACATTAAACCTTCCCTTAAGAATAATAATGCCTCCGGCATTTGCTTTCAGGTCGAGAGCCGGGGCAGAGAGCGTGTCTGATGAGCGAAATATACTGCCGGCCGACACGCTCACCCTTGAAAACACCGGTCCTCTTAGTTGGCACTGTACTCCCTTGGAAGTGCGATGTTCAAGTTTGATGCTAATCACATCATCCAACACCGATACCTGAATCTCTTCCTGAATGGCAGAATCGGCCTCAACGGTTAATTGGTATAAGGTATCCTGCACAAACTCAATGGTGAGAGTGCCCTCAACCTCTATTTGCCCGAAGGGCAATAGCTCTTTCTGTGTGGAAAACATTTCATCCTGTTGGGGAACAATTTTTTCCAAATTGGTTTTTATCACATAAATCCCAACTGCAGAAAGGATGACAATAACCAAAAATGCGATGAGTAATAATAAGTTGCTAGTTTTCATCTGTTCTATTTTTTGTAATGATTTCAATTAAAGATTAACACTGTTTTAATGTATCTCCCAGTCTGTTCATGAAAATCATGCTATTTGTGATGAGAGAAATATTAGTCAACGGATTATCCCTGCTCCTTGTGGTATTTTTCCAAATCGTGATAGGTTATACCCAGAAGGTGCATGGTTTGAAAGAATTGGGGAACGGTTTTGGTTAAAAACTCTTCCCGTTTGTTCTCAATGGCCTTCTCTTTACCATTATCACAAACAAAGTAGCCAATGCCACGCTTGTTGTAAATGATATCGATGCTCTGCAAATAGTCGAACGCACGCATGGCCGTGTTGGGATTCACCTCCATGGAGGCTGCTATATCCCGAACGGAGGGGATGCGCTCATCGGGTTTCCACTTATCCGACAGGATATTCTGGCAGATAATATCGGCGATTTGCAGGTAAATGGGTTGCTGCTCATCAAATTGCATGGCTATACCTCCCTTTCTTTAAGTCTGAAGTAACTTACGGTTAGGAAAAACGGAACAATAAGCGAATAGTACCCTATCCTTATTGCAAGCAGGATTAATTCCAAGGAATCGGTGTTTCCGCTTTGCTTAACCCGGACATCTGTTAAACCCCAACTATTCAAAATGAACTTTGCCACAATTCCAATGATTACCATCAAGCCCATATTAAACACCACAATAGCAAGCAGCGTTTTAAAAAAGTTGTTCTTCTCGAAATAGATGGCACCCAAAAAGAATACGCTTTGAATGATACAGAAGTGTAGTAACAATTTAAGGAACTCCATACGGAATGGATTCACAATGTAGAAAGCCTCATTGAAAATTAGGGAAATAAACAGGGAGTTGACCATGGATGTCAGAACCAACACAACAGAAGCAACCACGGCGTACACCACCGAGCTGATTAACCAATTGGCCAACAGCTTTTCCAGTGGATTGGCCGGAAGCATCATGTAAAACCATCCCCTGGTTTTTGCACCCAACTCTTTGAAAATAGTTGAAGTGATGATTAGGCCCATTAGGAAAATGAATAGTTTACCCATCTGTAGTAAAGAATCGGTATCGTAAGCTCCGCCATTAGACCACGTTTTAAGCAGGCTAATACCTACTAGCACACCACACATGGTACTAAATATCACAGCATAATGCTTAAAATTTAATGCCATATATCTACCCATTAAAAGGGTTGTTCGACGGAAGGAAAATTTGTTCATCGTACTCATGATTTACCGGTTTTTGATTGCGTCATTAACTAATTCGGGGGCCTTAATCACAGCATTGAAGAGAGTCTCTAAATCCACCTTCGACTCCTGCTGGTTTCCCTTATATACTACGTTATGACCCGTCAGGGTTTCTTCCGAGTAGATAACCTCCTTGTCGGTAGTGCCAACAACATGGCCAAACGACAGGTTTTGAGCGATGTCATAGAGGCTAAAGTCGAATACTATGTTCCCCCTGTCAACCACCACCACATGGTCAATCATGGCGGCAAGGTCGCGTACCTGATGGGTAGAAATCACAAAACATCTTTCGGGGGTAACCACCTGAGCTATGATTTTCCTGAACTGGCTCTTCGAAGGAATGTCTAGCCCGTTGGTAGGCTCATCCATGAGCAGAATGGGAGTTTGGGTGGCCAACCCGAACGAAATGAAAAATTTCTTCTTCTGACCAAACGATAGGGCGTTTAAATTATCGTCCCCTTCCATTTCAAACTCCAGCATACACCTATTGTACATCTCCAAATCGAAATTCGGGTAAAAGGGTGCGTTGAACCTAACGAATTGGCTGCATCTCACTGCGGGTAGTTCAAACTCTTCGGGAACCAAAAAAAGGTAGCTCAGCACCTGGGCATCCCTGGTTGCAACGTTTAGACCATTTAGGGTTATCACACCCTCGGAGGGTTTCAGCAAACCACCAATCTGCTTTAGCAGCGTGGTTTTTCCTGCGCCATTCACACCAAAGAGGCCGTATATCTTCCCGCACTCAAGGTTGAGATTGAGGTTCTTGAAGAGTTTGGGCTTCCTTCGGTAGGCAAAAGTTACGTCTTGTAGTTGAATCATAATTATTTGTTTATAGTATTGGTGTATTATTGTCTTAATACACTGCAAATGTAATACAACTTTTTTTACATATCCAAATTATTTCTAACTAATTTAAAAAAAAAGAGTGAAAAAAAACATGAACACGCCTTATATCTCTGTTTTTTAGGACGATAGAGTTACAAAAAAATTGAAAAAATAAGTTGATTGCGAGAAGTTGGCTCGGTTTATGGCATGGTATTACCCTTGAAATAGGGTCGAAGGAAGTGTTGGAATGTGTCGGTTTTACTATTACTAAATGTTTTTTGGACCTCCGGTTTATCTGTCCCCGGTGCTTTTGTTTCAGCTGTTTATTGCACGATTAACAAGAAACTTCGCAAGTTCGATGGTTTATAAGGCTTGGTTCAAGCGATATTCTATGAGGGAATCTCTGTCTTTCTCGGTAATCATGCGTAAAGCCCGTTTGATAAAGCATTGACAAAAATAGGTTGTTTCCCTCTGAGTGTCCCTAGTTCCGGTTCACTCATTACATGGGTATCGGTTATTATGTTGTACTTTAAGTCAATTTCGTAGCAAATGTCTGAAATCTCACGTTCGGTTTTCCAATCTACTTTTTGTTTCATTACGATTAGAATGTCATAATCTGAGTCCTTATGAGCTTTTACTGTAACATGAGAACCGAAAAGTATCACGTCCTTCAGGTTGTCAGAAAACCTTGATTCCAACCGATACTTTAGGTCATTTAACAAATTCTCCTTATTTATTCTCATGTTTACAAACCTTTTCTCAAATATACTAAATCTTTCATAAAATTAAGAACCTTTCCAAATTCTACATCAGCTTGCCCCTAAAGTACATTTATCGGCTTAAATGCCGTTAAACACGCTGTTGTGCAGTGGCTATTTGTCTTTCAATGCTATTTCAAGTTCTTTTATTAATTCGTCTTTATTTGGAAATACATAAATAAACCTTGAAGCAAAAACATTGTTTTCATAGCCTTCTAAAATATATTCTGCTCCAATCTCATCCTTTTCTGCACAAATAATTATTCCTATCGGGGGATTGTCATTACTATCATTTATTTCGGTTTTGAAGAAATTCAAATACGCATTTAATTGTCCTACATCCGATGCTTTCAGTTTTCGTGTTTTTAATTCGATTAGGATGTAACTTTTTAGAATTTTATTGTAAAAAACCATATCCACATAGTTGTGCGTATTGTTTATGGTAATTCTTTGTTGAGAACCAACAAACATAAAACCTTTTCCTAACTCAAGTAAAAAGTCTTCGATATGGCGAATAAGTTTTTTCTCTAAATCCTTTTCAAGTATAGGCTTGTTCTCGGGTATTCCAAGGAACTCAAAGACATAAGGGTCTTTAACAATATCATCAGGTTTGGCTATTTCTTGACCTTTCCTTGCGAGTTGGTTAACTGTTTCTTTGTTCGCTTTACCAGACGACAGCAAGAGTCTTTCATAAAGCGAGCTGTCTATTTGCCTTTTCAGTTCGCGAACGGACCAATGTGAATTCTCTGTTTCCTTTTCGTAAAAGGCTCTTTTTTGTTTGTCTTCAATTATGAGAAGTTCACAGTAATGGGACCAACTAATCTGTCCAGACAGCGTCTGGACATTCGGGTATTCAAGGTAAAACTTTCTCATATTGAATAGATTCGCACGAGAAAACCCTGAGCCTAACTCTTTGGTCAGTTGGCTAGAAAGGCTTAAAATCAGTTGTCTAGATGATTTTTGGTCAAACTTACTATTCGATTCGACTTCAACTATTAGTTTTCCAATTTTCCAATAGGTTGATAGGAGTTCTGTATTGATATTCTTCGTAACATTTTTCCGTGCATCAATTATAATTGAGCGAATGCTATCAAGCAGTCCATCAATTCTTTTCGAGATATCTAGTCCTTTTTCCATAAAGTAAAAGTAATGATTTCTGGAAGTGTTGCCAAATATCTTAACTTGTACACAACTTGCGACTTAATAGACATTTAGTAGGTTGTAATGCCTTTCAATCCCTTTAAACATCTACATTTGGCGTATTTCAAAGCCATGAATAAAAAGTTTGCTTTTATTGCGGTTCAAAACGGACCAAGAGAAACGGGAAAAGGAATAGGTTTCAAATATTCAAATGCCATGATTGCTCAAAGCAGTTTGTGGGGGGACATTTACTGATCTGAAGTATAAACTCAGTAACCACAATGACCTACCAGTAGGTGACGGGAACGGTTTATTTACGACTTCCTATCGCGGCAATAAAAAAAGGTATCTTCGATGTTGTCCCCCCAACCCCAAAGGGGGGATTGGGTTTTCTTAGGCATCCGCTCAAAGAGTTACCCAATGAGAAAGGGTTGGCGATGAACCAACACTTAGGGGAACTCCCGTCGGTCAAGGTATTCCTGGCAGGTTGCTCCCCAGCAGAGCCTACTTCCGCTTACTTGACGCGCTTAATATTGTGATAAAAACAATACGATGTGCTAGATGCCAAAAATAAAAAGCCTGAAAAATGTCCATTAGGAGCAATGATAGAAAAAACAGCCTACTTTTTGTCCATTACGCCCAACTTGCTAATATGTAAACAAAAGCTATTTATTCCTTGCAAGTTACAAAAACATAACCTGTTTGTCAAGTTGATAAAAGGAAGGAAAAAGAAAAGAATTAAAATCTTTTCCAACCATTGGGATACTATCAGTAAAATGAATGGAATTACTTTAAACGGATGAAATATTGTATTTAAAAGCCAAGCCGGTATTCTCCGTTACAGAAATGCTGAATAAGATTCTGTTGTTTGATTTGAAACGGCAGTTTTCTTGACTTGTCCCCTTTCAAATTAGTATAGTTGTAAATAATTAATAATCAATGCAATCATTGAAAAAAGGGATAAATTTACCGCATTAAGGCGTTTTTTCAACAAAAGGCAATTAGCAATGAGCAACGGCCAACTCCGCACCCCGCAACTCCCAATCCCTGTAAGACCAACACTATTCCCTTTCCGCACACGCAAAAGTGCGTGAGCCCGGTAATCCCGATTTTTCGGGAGGCGGGCCGGTGGTGGCGTGAATGGCCAAACCCGTAGGATTCTGCCCAAGAGGTTTACCAGTTTGGGCTAGAATCCGAGGATTTGGGCAGAGCGGGGCGAAGCATCGGTTTACCTTGATTTTTTTTCCTGACTTGTCCCCTTTCAAATTAGTGCGGTTGTAAATGGCTAATAATCAATGCAAACATTGAAAAAAGGGGTAAATTTACCGCACTAAGGCGCTTTTTCAACAAAAGGCAATGAGCAATGAGCAATGAGCAACGGCCAACTCCGCACCCCGCAACTCCCAATCCCTGTAAGACCAATACTATTCCCTTTCCGCACACGCAAAAGTGCGTGAGCCCGGTAATCCCGATTTTTCAGGAGGCGGGCCGGCGGTGGCGTGAATGGCCAAACCCGTAGGATTCTGCCCAAGAGGTTTACCAGCTTGGGCTAGAATCCGAGGATTTGGTCAGAGCGGGGCGAAGCATCGGTTTACCTTGATTTTTTTTGTTTACTTTTTTGTATCAAGACAAAAAAGTGAATGGGGTTTGGGGCAAAGCCCCAATGGACAATGAGCCACGAAGTTCCGAGAAACAATTAAAGGGGTTAAGATAAGAACCAAGATTCCCTCCGAATACTTGAAAATAATTGAAAAGTTATATCTAACGCACTAAAGGGAACAAGTCAGGAAAACATTTAGATTGTATTGCAGAACCTTTGACAAATTACATACGCAACAAAATATATGGATATGAACGTCGAAAATGCCAATATAGCAATCTGATTCGTCGAAAGGAAGTGTCACGTGAAGAGGCAATTAGATTATTCAATATTGATAAAACAGATGAGAGGCCGGCAAATTACTCGCAAGTATTAGAACATCTTGGACTTACAAATGATGATATTGAAAAAGCAATTACATATAAACCACTTTTTTATGAAAAATACACATCAAAAGTGAATCGATTATATACTTATTTGGTGAAAAGAATATAACAATCGCAAACTACGGGTATAAAATTTTGTGGTTTTATTGGGTTGCGGAGCAGCGTAATCCGTAACAAGGCTTGCGCACAAAGATAAAGCTTCGCATCCGCTACACTTCATGCCCCCGACCGTTAACGCTGATGGCTAACCTGCCGTCGCAATGTTGCTCCGTGAGCAATGGTATATGTATGTGGATTTGGCGGAGCCTTCCCCTATCATTCAATCACCCAGATCTCCGAACTTAGCGCCATGGCTTTCCGGTAAACAGCACTTACCCCGCAATAGGTTTCTTCTGAGAGTTTCACTGCCTTTTCCAGCTTATCCATGGGAAGATTTTTCCCTTTGAATTCGTAAATCACCTTCATGGATGAGTAGTGTTTAGGGTGCTCTTTGGTCAGCTCGCCTTCTACCCATATGCGAAGCCCTTCCAAATCGACCCGCATTTTTTTGAGAATTGACACAACGTCCATGCCGGTGCATCCGGCCAACGCAACCAGCATTAGGGTTTTTGGACGAGGCCCTTTGTCCATCCCGCCTACCTCGGGGTAGGCATCAACAACCATCTTGTGCCCGTTGACCTCAACGTCGAAAGCCATTCCGCTTTGCCAATCAA
>Ga0209096_1004240_pt1 | contig 11707 bp, 10 predicted proteins | sample AD_UKC034_MetaG_FD_184407 | JGI IMG/M metagenome (GOLD analysis project Ga0209096, IMG submission 184407) | Active sludge microbial communities of municipal wastewater-treating anaerobic digesters from USA - AD_UKC034_MetaG (SPAdes) (version 2) | ecosystem: Engineered > Bioreactor > Anaerobic >...
TACTCAGGGTCCCCGTTCAGGGAAAACAATGCCGGGGAATATTTCTTCAACTCCCCCGCTCGCTCTTTCGCGCCCGGAAGAACGTCCTCCAGGGCTTTCCAGAAGACCGGTCCATGGCTCTTGACGCGCGTGTGGATGAGTTCGTGAAGGATGACATAATCGGCGAGATTCGCCGGGAGTTTTGCCAGATGGATGTTCAGGCTGATGGTGTTCTCCGCGGAGCAACTGCCCCAGCAGGTTTTTTGTTGCCGGATCAGGCACTTCTTGTAGGAAAAACCGAACCGGGAGGCAAGCGCCTCCAGCCGGTCGGCAAGCCGGCGCCGGGCCGTTTCAGGATTCACCGGCTTCACGGACGACAAAAGCGACTGATGCCGTTTGAGGACCTCCTCGTGTATTTTGAGCTGCCGGGCGACCCAGGCCCTTTTGGATTGTAGAAAGTCTCTACCCTTTTCAAGGGAAACACCCGGCGGGAGAACCACCCGAACCGGCTGAAGGGGCTGCACGGTTATGCGCAGATTCCTGGCCCGGCGGCTTCTCTGGAAAGTCACGGGACCGATTCCGGCAACGCGAAGCTCCATTCTTATCACGGCAAGACCCCTTTTCGAAATACTTCGGTTCCATGGGTGAGGCAGGGCAACTGTATCTTTTTTCCGCTCTCCACCGCAATGGTTTTCTCCGTAAAAAAACCCCTTGACAAATGGCGACTGTGAGGCTATAAGCCACAAAATTCGTGCTTCGGTCGAAACTCTCCGTCTTCCGGGGGGTTTTTATTTTTTAAAGGAAAAAAAGAAGGACATGATCGGCCACATCGAAAGAGTAAGAAACATCGGGATCAGCGCTCACATCGACTCGGGAAAGACGACCCTCACGGAGCGGATCCTCTTCTACACGAAGCGTATCCATGCCATGCACGACGTCAAGGGCAAGGACGGCGTGGGAGCGACCATGGACTCCATGGACCTGGAGCGGGAGCGGGGCATAACCATCGCGTCCGCGGCGACTTACTGCCGCTGGCGGGACCATGAGATCAACATCATAGACACGCCCGGCCACGTGGATTTCACCATTGAGGTGGAGCGTTCCCTTCGGGTCCTCGACGGGGCGATCCTCGTCCTGTGCGCCGTGGGCGGTGTCCAGTCCCAGTCCATCACGGTGGACCAGCAGATGAAGCGTTACCGCGTTCCCCGCATCGCCTTCATCAACAAGGTCGACCGGACGGGGGCCAATCCTTTCAGGGTCGTTCAACAGCTTCGAAGCAAGTTGGGACACAACGCGGTGGCCATGCAGATTCCCATCGGCCTGGAAGGTGATTTCCAGGGTATCGTCGACCTCGTTTCCATGAAGGCCTTCTATTTTGAAGGAGAAAACGGGGAGACGGTCCGCGAGGCCGCCGTTCCGGCCTCTCTTGTCGAGGAGGCGAAAAAGCACCGGGAGATCCTGGTCGATGCCGCCTCCGTTTTTTCCGACGAGCTGACGGAAGCCGTACTGGAAGAGCGGGAAATTCCGGAAAGCCTCCTGAACGACGCCCTGCGGAAGGGTACCCTGTCGCGGGAACTGACCCCTGTTTTCATGGGATCGGCCTACAAGAACAAGGCGGTCCAGCCCCTCCTCGACGGTGTCGTGAATCTCCTTCCGACACCCCTTGACGTCCGAAACGAGGCCCTCGACATGGAGCGTGACGAAACCCCGGTGGAGCTCGTGAGCGATCCTGAAAAGCCTGTCGTCGCCCTCGCCTTCAAGCTGGAGGACGGGCAATACGGGCAGCTCACCTATATCCGGGCCTACCAGGGAACGGTCGCCCGGGGCAGCACGGTGGTCAACTCGCGGACCGAAAGAAAGGTGAAAATCGGCCGCGTCGTCCGGATGCACGCCGACCAGATGGAAGACATAGAAGCCATTCCCGCCGGTTACATAGGCGCCCTTTTCGGTGTCGACTGCGCTTCCGGAGACACCTTCACGTCCCCGGAAACAAACCTCACCATGACCTCCATGTTCGTCCCCTCGCCCGTCATTTCGCTGGCCATCGTCCCCAAGGACAACAAGGCCCAGATCAACATGTCCAAGGCGCTGAACCGGTTTACCAAGGAGGACCCCACGTTTCGGACATTCGTGGACCAGGAGACGAACGAAACCATTATCGAGGGAATGGGCGAACTTCACCTTGAAATCTACGTGGAACGGATGCGCCGGGAGTACGGGGCGGAAGTCACCACGGGCAAACCCCGGGTGGCCTACCGGGAAACCATCACCCAGAAAACGGACTTCAACTACACCCACAGAAAGCAGACCGGCGGCGCCGGTCAGTACGCCCGGATCGCCGGTTACCTGGAACCCTGCGGGGAGACCGATTTCCTTTTCGAAAACCGCATTACCGGGGGCGTGATTCCCACCCAGTTCATCCCGTCCTGCGAGAAGGGGTTTCGGGCGGCCATGGAAAAGAGCCCGAAACTGGAATTCCCCATTACCGGCGTCAAGGTGGTGATCAATGACGGCGCCTTCCACGCCGTCGATTCCTCCGACATGGCTTTTCAAACCGCCGCCCGGGCGGCCTTCAGGGAAACCTTCCAGAAAGCCAGGCCGGTAGTCCAGGAACCGATCATGAAGGTTGTCGTGGAAACACCCTCGGAATTCCAGGGCTCCGCCATGGGGCTCCTGAACCAGCGGCGGGGAATGATCATCGGGGCCCAGGACGAGGGGGTCCTTTCGAGCATCGAGGCCCAGGTCCCCCTGGCGGAAATGTTCGGTTTCTCAACGGTTCTTCGATCAGCCACCCAGGGCAAGGCCCAGTTCACCATGGAATTCGCCCTCTACCGGCAGGTGCCTCCGTCCATTGCTGAAAAGATCGCCGAGGAAGCGGCCCAGAGAAAGAAAAGCGCCGCCTGACAGGGAAGGAAAATCGTATCGTCCATGACCCTGTTGGTTTCCCCCGCCAGACCCGGTAAAATCCTTTTTTTAAAAGACAGGTGCAGGCACATGCTGAAAAAAGAGTTTCTCACCCATCACCCCATACAGGACGCCGGCTTCACGTCGGAAGACCTGCTCCCGCCCCCGGGGTTCGGGGCCGTTCTCGCCAGGGCCGGTGTCGGGAAAACGGCATTCCTCGTCCAGGTGGCCCTTCACGCCATGCTCAACGATTTTGACGTCCTCCACGTGAGCCTCCATGATCCCGTGAACAAGATCGACCTCTGGTACCGGGAACTCTTCGTCAATATGGCCCGCCAAAGCAAAATGTCCCGGGTCGACGACATGTGGCAGGAAATCATGCCTCACCGGTTCATCATGACGTTCAAAATCGACAGTTTCACCGTCCCGAAGCTGGAGGAGAGACTGACCGATCTGACCGTCCAGGATATCTTTCACCCGAAAATGATCATCATGGACGGTCTCCACTTCGACACGTCCGTCCGGGAAAAGCTCGAGGCACTCAAGGGCCTGGCGGCGCGGTTTTCCGTAGCCCTGTGGTTTACCGCCCACATCCACCGGCACGACGGTGTGACCGGAGGCGGTCTCCCCGCTTCACTGGATCCCGTGTCCGACCTTTTCGACACCCTCATCCTTCTCCAGCCGGACGGTGAGCGGATTCCCGTGAGAATGGTCAAGGGTCCTGCCGGGAAGATGCCCCCAGTCCGGCTTTTTCTTGACCCGTCGACCTTGCTCATCGAAAAGGCGGATTCGGCGGAGATGACTTAACCGGTGGAATCCCTGATGCCCCGGGCGGAGAGGAAGATTCCCGTTCTCACGGAGGAGGCGTGTTTCGCCCTCATCAGGGAAACGGGCATGATAAAACACATCGTCGCACACTCCCGGCAGGTCTGCCGGGTCGCCCTCTTTATGACGGCTTCCCTTCAAGAGCAGGGTCTTTTACTGGACACGGATCTTGTCCGGACGTCCTCTCTCCTTCACGACATCACTAAGACGAGAAGTCTCCGGACGGGGGAGGATCATGCCCGGACCGGAGCGGAGCTTCTGGCAGGCCGGGGGTATCCCGAGGTCGGGAAAATCATCGGTGAGCACGTCAGGCTTTCCTCCTATGAAGATCTGCGGGTCCCCGGTGAAGCGGAGATCGTCAACTATGCCGACAAGAGAGTTCTCCACGAGAGAATCACGTCCCTCGAGGAAAGGATGACCTATATTCTGGAACGATACGGAAGAAGTCCCGGCGACATTCAACGGATTGTCGACACCTGGGAGAGGACAAAAATCCTGGAAGCGTGTCTTTTCAGATACCTGCCCTACTCTCCCGACGAGCTGACGGCCCTGATGAACGGCGGTGTTTCTCCCGCCTGATCGCTTCATCGTATCCAGGATTCTGCGGAATCTTGCTTTTCACGGGATCTTAAGGATATGGTCGATTTTCCCCGTATGAAAAAATACAAAGAAAGGATGGCCCGATGGACGTAGCTGTTGATCCCCGCTCTCGAAAAAAAACCCGACGAAGTCGGGTTTTTTTGCAGTCCATCGGGATTTCAGCCTGACACCTTCTTTACGGTCTTGTTCGCCAGAAGCTCCTGAAGCTGGGTGAGGAGGTTCCTTTCATAGGAATCGATGATTTTATCGGCGTCCGCCAGAGCCAGGATCCGGTCGTATTCGCTCGTCGTCAGTTCCCCGTCCTCGATGGCCTTCTTGATCATTTCTGCAAGACCCGCCCCTTTGTCGTCAACGCTCATATTCCCCTCCCTCTTTACGGAAAAGATAATCTTCTGTCGTCAATTTGTATGACGACTTTCTTTTTCTGTCAAGAAAAGAAGTAATGACGGAATGTGAGAGCATAAAAGACCATATGGATTGAAGCGTTATAAAAAAGCCTCTATGAAATGTTAAATTCTTCTCTTTCTTTTATCAGACAGGTTTCCCGTATGTTTTTTAGAAAATCCTTGGGAGATAAAGCTTTTTAAGGCTGTTTCCGACCCCGGAGGCAGGCCACGGCGAGATCGAGAGGGCCTGCAGGCGGGGTGACATAGCGCTCTCCCTCGAGATACAGGTCCTGAACCCGGATTTGATCGAGATCGGCGACGGGGATTTCCAGGGGGTTTCTGTCGAGGACGGTGAAATCGGCCCGCTTCCCCTCCGTCAGGCTCCCTCTTTCCTTTTCGTCGAAGGAGAGCCGGGCGGCCCACAGGGTGTGCATCCGCAGAGCGTCGAGGACGGTCAGGCTTTCAGATGGGTTGGGGTGGTTGCAGGCCGCCCAGATGCCGCGGACGGGGTCAGGCACGGTGCAGGGAGCGTCGGACCCGTTTCCGGGCCGCAGCCCGGCGTCGACCATGGATTTGAGGGGCGAGAGGTTTACGGTCCTCGCCCCCAGCAGGCTTTCAAGGTAGGACAGGGGTTCCAGGTTCCAGTGGAGAAACGGGGTCTGAACGGCCAGGTGAACCCCAAGACGGGCCGCCCGTTCGATCTGTCCCGGATCCATGAGACAGCCGTGTATGATGGTGTGACGGTGATCTTCCCGGGGGTGGACCTTCAAGGCCCCGTCGAATGCCGCCAGGGCCTGATCGACGGCGGCGTCCCCTATGGCGTGAACCGCCACCTGGAGCCCGGCCCGGTTTGCTTGTCTGACGAAGGCGTCGACCTGTTCACCGGTGTAGAACAAGACGCCCCTGTTCGCCCGATCATTCTGGTAGGGTTCCCTCAATGCGGCGTCTTCGGAACCGAAACACCCATCCAGGGCCGTGGCGAAGCAGCCGCCGATGCGGGGCATTTTTCTGCGGAGGACTTTTCCAGAATCCAGGGTCTGAAAATAAATACGGAATTCCTGGGGGAGCCCCCGGGCGGCGAAACGCATCATGTCCACATCGAGGTCCCGGGGAAACCCGACCCCCTCCACCGTGTGGATCAGGCCGATGCCCCTCAAGGCCATGAAATGACTCCCCTGGATGAGGTTTTTGAAAACATCGCCGAGGTTTATCGAGCGGGTGATCCCATCGACAAGACGGAAAAACGCTTCCTGGTAAAACCAGCCCGCGCTTTCCTGGCAGCCCCGGGCGGCCGTCACGTCCCGGGGAAGAGACGCGATGAGGGCGCTGTTGGCCACCGCCCCGTGACCGTCGTACTTGACGATGAGAAGGGGCCGGGAGGTGACGCCGTCAAGGACCTCCCGGTCGGGCAGCCTCTTTTCCTTTACCGAATGGGCGGAACACCCGAAGCCGAGGATCATTTTACGGCGGGGGTTCGCTTTTGCGTATTCCAGAACGAGACGTCTCAGGTCGGAAAAATCGGAGGCATCCCGGCAGTCCAGGCCGGCGTGAAAGAGGCTGAAAGAGGAGAAATGGATATGGGTGTCGGCGAACGCGGGGACGACGGACGCCCCTTCGAGATCGGTCCGTCCCGCCCCCCTGAATTTCTCCGGCAGGGTGTCACCGGTGTGGACGATCTTTCCCCCATCGACGGCCATGAGGGAAAAAACGCGGTTTTTTTCCTCGCAGGAAATGAAGCGGGCGTTCTGAAATACACGCATGGATGCCTCCGAAAGGGAGCGTTTCCTCCTCACTCTCCTTTCAGCGGGGGCCTCTTTAAAACCTTCCCGCCAAGATCGGAAATGATGCCCTCGTATTTCTCGTGGATCATCTGCCTGTCGAAGTCCCTGAATCTCCGAAGAATGTCCTCCTGTTCAGATTCCGTGAAATATTCCATGACGGGAAAAAAGAATTCCTTGTCCTCTTTCCGGATGTGCTCCGGATAGAGATTGACAAGCTCGGTCATGGTCTTTTTAATGATCTCGAGATTGAATCCCTGCCCTTTCAGGTAATGGTCCCGGGCGTCCACAAGACGCTTCACCGTCTCTCGCGCCAGGCGATGCTCCTCGACGAGTTCATCCATGATCCTCTTGTGCTCTTTCGCCAGCTTTTTCTTTGACAGTTCGCTAAAGAGGATGTCCTCCTCCTTTCCGTGGTGGGTCCGGTCGGCGTAGGTCCTGAAAAAATCAACGGCAATGCTGATGAAATAGACGTTAGCGATGTGATTCTTTCCGATTTGTTCTATTTCTTTTTTCATGAGGGGAACCATCTGCTCGATAAGCCTGTGTTCCCACATCAAGGGTCCTATGGGTTTCATGAACAAGCCCTCCCTCATCGATTCGTCAGAGGAACCCGAAAGCCCTCTGAAATTCTTGTCGAAATCACCGTTTCTCCACTTCTTTCAACACCGTCGGCACGACATCTTTTTGTATTTTAAACGTTCCCATCTTTTTTTTCAAAGAACAATCGAACCGCAATCGGGGATATCCTCGGCCGGTGAAACTTCATGAGATCGCAAGGCCGTTCCCGATAACATGCGGAAGGGTGCCCCGCCAGTCAGCCTGAAAACACCGATTCCATGACTTCCAGGGCGAACCGGGCCGACACGGTGGCGGGACCGCCCCCCATCTCGATGCCGACTTCCACGGCTTCGAGCACTTCGCCCTCGGACGCCCCCGCGGCGACCGCCTGCTCGATGTGCCACTGCATGCAGGACTCGCAGTTGATGACCACGGATATGCCCAGGGCGATCAGCTCTTTCGTCTTTTTGGGAAGACGGCCGTCGGAAAAGGTCTTTTCTTCCAGGATCAGAAAGGCCTTGTACGCTTTGGAATCCAGATCCAGAAGCCTTCCGTGGGCCTTTTTACGCTGCCGTGCAATCTGCCTCAAACGTTCCTTCATGGGACGCTTCGCCTCCGTCACGGATTTTTCCACGCCTGCCTGTTCAATCGTGGTCGAAGAGATACCCCACCGACCGGATACTTATGAAATAAACCGGCTCATGAGGGTTGTCCTCGAAATATTTCCTGAATCGGACCAGAAAATTATCCACCGTCCTCGTTGTCGTGCCCTTCGAGTATCCCCAGCCGACCTCGAGAAGTTTCTTCCTCGAAAGGGGTTTCCCCCGGTGGGTGATGAAGAGCTTCAGAAGTTTCAACTCCTGTTCCGTCAGGGCGATATCCCCTCTCGGGCTTTGCGCCCTGCCTTTTCCGAAATCGATTCGATTCGCCCCGAAGGCGTAGATCATGGGAAATTCCCTGTCCGTTCCCTCACCGGGATCTCCTTCCCGGCGGTACCAGGACACGCGGGTCAGCAACCGCTCGACCCTGAGAAGGAACTCATCGAGATGAAAAGGTTTGGTCAGGTAATCGTCCACACCGAAGGACAAGCCTTTCACCCTGTCTCCTGGAGCGCCCTTGACGGAAACGATGAGGACGGGAATCCTTTCGTCTTCCAGGCGGATGTTCTGGAGGACCGTGAGCCCGTCCATTTTGGGAAGCATGATGTCCAGCACGATCAGGTCCGGCCTCTTCTCTTTCCAGCCGGCAAGCCCGGAAAGGCCGTCTGGGGCTATATCCACATCGTACCCCTGGAGGTTCAGGTTGAGCCTCATCCCTTCGGCGATGTGCCGGTCATCCTCGATGATGAGGATCCTTTTTTTCCCGGTCTGCTTCACAACCCGCTCATTCTGTTGATTTCAAGGGCAGCGTCAGGGTGAAGACGGAGCCCTGCCCCGGCCCCTCGCTTTCCGCGACAATCCGCCCCCTGTGAATCCGGGCGATGTGCCGGACGAGATACAGCCCGATCCCGCTTCCCCTGGCCGTCATGTTGTCCGGGCTTCCGGCCTGATAAAATTTCCGGAAAATCTTTTTCAGCTGCTTTCTTTCCAGCCCGATGCCGTTGTCCTCGAACCGGATACGAAGCCTTTTGTTTTCGGGGACGAACGTAATGTCCAGTTTTGGAACATCCCCGTCGTTGTATTTCAGGGCGTTCGTCGTCACGTTCATCAGGAGCATGTCAAACAGGGAGGGTCTTATGGGAAAGGGAAAGGATCTTCCCGACGGGTTGCTGATCCGTATTTCACCGTTCCGGAAGAGATGCCCGTTCTGTTCATAAAAATGCTTCACCGTTTCGACGAGATCGGCGGTGACGAGGGTGTCTTCATAACTGCCGCTTTCGATCCGGGCCAGGTTCAGTATGCGGCTGACGTCGTCCTCGAGGCGCCTGACGTCCCGGAGCATGAAATGAAGATAGCGGACCTGATCCTCTCTGGAGAGATCGTGACGCAAAAAGGTTTCGATATAAAGGTTCATCGATGTCAGGGGTGTTTTCAGCTCATGGGTGAAATTGTTTATGAAATTGTACTGCATTCGGTAAAGCTGTATCAGCTTTCGGTTGTAAACGAAAATGATGAAGATGCCCGCCAGGATAACGCCCACGAGAAGGGAGAGGGTCAGGATGACCAGCCATGTCTGGGCGGTGATGATCTGTGACCTGTCGAGATTGAATCGCCGGACGATGTCCGCGATACCGGCACTCGCTTCCACGTACCAGTAAATATAAAGAAAAAGGGATGCCGCCAGGGCGGTGACGGAAAAAACGAAGATTAAGACAGGGTGAAAAAACCACTTCGTTCGATCGATCATATCTGTCCCTATAACAGGGCCTGTTTTCTGTCAACAGGAAGGGTAAAGGGACGCGTTTCCCCGGCCTGATTGTAAAACAAATGTAAAACCCCTCCCGGGGGCCTGTTTTTCCTTTCTTCCCGGGGTTATAAGCAACACGCGCAAAAAAATCTGTCCCAAAAGGAGAACCCATGACCTCTCTTCCTCCCGTACATCCCCGGGGCCTTCGGGCCCGGGTGCTTCTGTCCGGTGTCTTCGGACCTTACGCCCGAGACGACGAATACGGAAGCCGGACCATCAATCCCATGGAACTTTATCACAACCAGGTCACCCGGGTTCAGGGCGGGTTCTCGCTGCGCATGTTCCATCGCTCCTTCGGTCTCATGATGATCCAGTCCAATATCGACGCACCGTGCACCCTTCTCGATTTTCCCTCCCTCGACCGCTTCACGTCGGAGATCCGGAACAACACCTACGACATCGTCGGCATCAGTTCCATCCTCCCCAACATCGGCAAGGTCCGGGAAATGTGCCGGCTTGTCCGGAAACATCAGCCCGGGGCAACCATTGTCGTCGGCGGTCACATTGCGGGGAAGGAAGACCTCTCAAACCTGATTGACGTCGACTACATCTGCCGGGGCGAAGGCGTCCGCTGGTTTCGGCGCTTTCTCGGACAGCAGGAAAAAGACCCGATCCGTCACCCCCTGGTTCATTCGGGCTTCGGCGCCCGTGTTTTTGGCGTCACCCTACCCCTCAGGCCGGGAAACACGGCGGCCATGCTCATTCCTTCCGTTGGCTGTCCCGTGGGGTGTAATTTCTGTTCGACTTCAGCCCTCTTCGGCGGGAAGGGAAAAGCCGTTCACTTTTACGAAACGGGCGATGAACTCTTCGAAGTCATGGAAAACATGGAAAAAAAACTGCAAGTGAAATCCTTCTTCGTCATGGATGAAAATTTTCTCCTTCACCGGAAGCGGGCCCTCCGGCTTCTGGAGCTGATGGAAGAAAACGGCAAGAGCTGGGCCCTTTTCGTCTTCAGCTCCGCCCGGGTCCTCCGTTCATACACCCTGGAGGAACTGGCAGGGCTCGGGATTTCCTGGGTATGGATGGGCCTGGAAGGAGAGAACAACGCTTACGAAAAACTCAAAAACGTGGACACGGTGGATCTGGTGAGAACGCTCCAATCTCACGGAATCCGCGTCCTCGGCTCTTCCATCATCGGTCTCGAAAACCACACGCCCGAAAACATGGACCGGGTCATCGACTATGCCGTCAGTCACGACACCGATTTTCACCAGTTCATGCTTTACACGCCCATTCCGGGAACCCCTCTCTACGAGGAACATCGAAAAGCCGGCACCCTCTATTCGGAAGATGTTTTTCCTCCGGCGGACACGCATGGCCAGTATCGTTTCAATTATCGTCACCGTCACATCGACGGCGGCCGGGAAGAACAGTACCTTCTCGATGCCTTTCGGCGGGATTTCGTGGTCAATGGCCCGAGCCTGGCCCGGTTGATCCGGACGTTTCTCAAGGGATGGCAGCGCTACAAGGACCACCCGAACCGCCGTATCCGGGAGCGTTTCGCCTGGGAAGTGCGGCCCCTTCGCACCGTTTACGCCGGGGCGGTCTGGGCCATGAGGAAATGGTATGCCGAAGATCGCCGGATGCGGGAAAAGATGGACGTCCTCCTTCGGGATCTTTACCATGCTTTCGGTTTTTTGACCCGTATCGCCGCTCCCGTTACGGGGCGGTATCTTTACCGGACCCTGAAGAGCGAGGAAAAGCGGCTTGCCCGGGGATGGACCTGGGAACCCGAATCGGTGTGTGAAAAAAATGAAGCGGCCGTCGCCCTCGAGGCCGCGGCTTCGACCCGGGTGGTCGCGGCTAAAGGACACGTTTCCATAAAAAGGGCGGGGTACTCCACTTAAATCCTCAAGAGCTGACCCGTGAAGCCTTAAACCCTCAATTCGCCTCCTTTTACAGTCTTCTGTAAACGGGCGCCGATTCCCCTTTTTTAAAATCGCGATGGCCAGTTGGCCAGAAGGTGCCTGCCCTTGCCCCCTGTTTTTGATTTTTTTATCAAAGAAAGAACGGATATCAAGTAATTTCGGGTGTCCCGGGGATCGATGACATCTTGGATGTAAAACTGCTCCGCCAGCGGCCAGGGATTCCCTTCAGCGACCATCCTTTCCACCAGGGCTGCCTTTTCCGACTCGGCCGTCGATCCGTAAACGACGTCGACAGCGATCTCCGGTTCCAGGAAACCGACCTCCGCCGTCGGCCACGCCACGATAAAATCCGGCCCGGCCGTCGGCCCGCACATGTTTAACATGGCCTGCCCGTAGGACT
>Ga0209096_1004243_pt1 | contig 11704 bp, 11 predicted proteins | sample AD_UKC034_MetaG_FD_184407 | JGI IMG/M metagenome (GOLD analysis project Ga0209096, IMG submission 184407) | Active sludge microbial communities of municipal wastewater-treating anaerobic digesters from USA - AD_UKC034_MetaG (SPAdes) (version 2) | ecosystem: Engineered > Bioreactor > Anaerobic >...
ACGGCGAGCCGGTCAGCCTCTACTGCTCCGACGAGACCGACGGCGAGACCTTCCGGGCCTGCGAGCAGATGGCTGAGGCGCTGCTGACCTACGAGATCGGCACCACCAACATCGAGCCGGCCCTGGCGGAGAGCTTCGAGGCCAACGACGACGGCACCTCCTGGACCTTCCACCTGCGCCCTGGCGTCACCTTCCACGACGGCAGCACGCTGGACGCGCAGGACGTGGTGACCTCGTGGACCGCCATGTGGGACGCCTCGAGCCCGCTGCACAAGGGTCGCGTCGGTGACTTCACCTACTTCCAGGCCTACTTCCTGGCCTTCAAGAACGCGCCCCAAGAGTAACTTCATGCCTCACCCTCTCCCTGGTTGCACGTCGTCCTCACGGCTAAACGCGGCCGGCCGCCCAACGGCCCGGCGCGCGGCTGTGGGCGACGACGCGGACTCAGGGCCCCTCGGCTGACAAGATGGGGCGCTGTCTGACGCAGCGCCCCATCTTCCAGTTTGACGCCTGCTCAGCCCAGGATTTGCGCAGCCTCAGAACGTTTTTTGGCAGGCAACCATGACCAAATACATTCTTCAGCGCCTGTTGGCTGCCCTGCCGGTGCTGTTGGGCATCTTGTTCGTGACCTTCGCCCTGGCCCGCCTCCTGCCGGGCGATCCCTGCGTGGCCATGCTGGGTGAGAAGGCCAACGAAGTGACCTGCGCGGCCTTCAACGCCCGCTATGGCCTGGACAAGCCCATCATTCAGCAGTTTGGCATCTACCTGAAGGATGTGCTCACCGGCGATCTGGGCATGTCCTTTCGCTATGGCCAGCCGGTGACGCGCATGATCGCCGAACGGCTTTCGGTCACCATCGAACTGGCCTTCAGCGCCATGATCTTCGCCGTCACCGTCGGCATGACGCTGGGCATCATCTCGGCCAAACGTCACAACAGCTCGGTGGATGTGGTCACCATGGTCGGCGCGAATCTGGGGGTGTCGATCCCCGTTTTCGTGCTGGGTCTCTTCCTGGCCTATGTCTTCGCCATCGTGCTGAAGGACACCCCCCTGGCCCTGCCCCCTTCAGGCCGGCTATCGGCCGGCATGTCGGTGACCTCCTTCGCCGCCAAGTTCAATCTGAGCGAGGGGCAGCCGCTCTATCGCGTGGCGCAGTTTTTCACCGGCCTCTATTTCCTCAACGCCATCGTCAACCTGGACGGCAAGCTCTTCGTCGACAGCCTGAAGCACATGATCCTGCCGGCCATCGCCCTGGGCACCATTCCCATGGCCATCATCGCCCGCATGACCCGCTCCAGCCTGCTGGAGGTGATGAACCAGGATTACATCCGCACCGCCCGCGCCAAGGGGCTGAACGAACGGGTGGTGCTGCTGGGCCATGGGCTGCGCAACGCCATGCTGCCGGTGGTGACCATCATCGGGCTTTCGTTGGGCTTCCTGCTCAGCGGCGCGGTGCTTACCGAGACCATCTTCGGCTTTTCAGGCATGGGCCGGGCGCTGTACGATGGCATCACCTCGCGCGATTATGCCGTCATCCAGGGCTTCACCCTGGTGGTGGCGGTGATTTTCCTGGTCATCAACCTGTTTGTCGATATTCTGTATGGCTTTTTGGACCCCCGCATTCGCCTGGCGTAAAGAGGAACCATGACCTCGCAAGAAGCTAGCGCGCCTCCTGTCGATCTCAGTGTGAATCCGAAGCGCAAATCGCGCGGCTATTGGAGTGAGGCCGCGCGCGATCTGGTCTTGCGCCGTCGTTCCGGCCAGGTCGGCCTGGCCGTGGTCATCGTGTTGATCGCCATCGCCCTGCTGGCGCCGGCCCTGGCCACCCACGAGCCCAACGCCGTGCTGATCGGTAAAGAGGAGGGGGTCAAGCGCCGCCAGCCCCCCTGCATTCGCGCCGTGGACAACCTGCCCGCGCTGCCTGTGGTCGATTTCTTCCGCTGTGACCCGGGCCAGCCGCAACACATCTTCGGCACCGATGGCAATGGCCGCGATCTGTACAGCCGCGTGCTCTACGGCGCACGGGTATCGCTCAAGGCCGGCATCTACACGGTGACGCTGGCGGTGTTGGTTGGTTTCTTCCTCGGCGCGGTGGCCGGCTACCTGGGCGCGTTCTACGACAACGCCATCATGCGCATCATGGATGTGGTGCTGGCTTTCCCAGCGCTGATCCTGGCCATCGCGATCAACTCGGCGCTGTTGACGGTGGCCGACGATAGCATTCTCTCAAGCGGTCTGGACTTCATGCAGCGCACCCTCGGCTTCGAGGACATCGGCCTGCTGACCGCGCTGATCTCCATCGCCATCGTTTCGATCCCCACCTATGCCCGCCTGGTGCGCTCGCAGGTGCTGTCGCTCAAGGAGCAGGAGTTCGTGGTCGCGGCCCGCTCCATCGGCGCCCGTGACCGGCGCATCCTCTTCCGCGCCATCATGCCCAACGCCATGGCGCCGCTGATCGTGGCTGCCACGCTGGGCATCGCCACCGCCATTCTGGACACGGCCGCGCTCTCCTTCCTGGGCCTGGGCGCCCAGCCGCCCACAGCCGAATGGGGCGCGATGATCGGCGCCGAACGCAACCAGATGTTCACCTCGCCCCACCTGATCATCTTCCCGGCGCTGGCTATCGTGGTGACGGTGCTGGCCTTCAACCTGCTGGGCGACGGTCTGCGCGATTCGCTGGATCCGCGCATGAAGAATCGTTGAGAGTTGTTTGTAACTCGTAACTCGTAACTCGTAACTTGTGGTGTGCGACCTGGTATCCGTAATGCGTAATGCGTAATGCGTGATCTGGTGTGTGCAGCCTGGTATCCGTAATGCGTAATGCGTGATGCGTGATGCGTGATGCGTAACCTGTTGTTTGCAGCCTGTTATGCGCAATGGGTAATCTGGTGTCTGCAACCGGTTTTCTGCTATCGGTAAACCGCAATCTGCAAGACGCCACACGCAGCACACACCCATTTCCGGGTTACGAGTTACGGGTTACGGGTTACGAGCTACCGATCGCTCATCAACGCATCCCGAAAGGAAACAATGTCCATGCAGGAACGTTTCGGAGCAGTCACGCTGAAAGGCGCGCCGCTGACTGTTATGGGGCCGGTTATGGCGGTCGGAGAGGCCGCACCGGAGGTCACGCTGAGTTCCAAGGGTTTCACTGGCCGGGCCAAGCTGCTGGAATCGACGGCTGGCAAAACCCGTTTGATCAACGTGATTCCTTCCATCGGCACCGGCATCTGCGACGCTCAGACCCGGCATTTTAACCAGGAGGCCGCCAACCTGGGCGACGGCGTGGTGGTTGTCACCGTCAGCGCCGACCTGCCCTTTCACCTGGCCGAGTGGTGTGCCGCCAAGGGCGTCGATCGCGTCGTCACCCTGTCTGATCACTACGACATGGCCTTCGGCGACGCCTACGGCACGCACATCAAAGAGCTGCGCGTCGAACAGCGCGCGGTGTTCGTCGTGGACGCGGACGGCATTGTGCGCTACGTCGAATACGTGCCGGAGATTGCCCAATTCCCCGACTACGACCAAGCCCTGGCTGCGGTCCGGGCGCTCTGAAAACTACCTCTACGGAGTACCAAATCTGTGCAGGTGAGCATCGGGAGTCTGCTCAAGCTCCTGCGAAGCATCTCAGGCGTGCGCGCAGACAGCCGTGCTTCATCATGAAATTTGCGAAGGAGAACCGATCATCATGTCTCAGTCTAAGTCGCTCGTGTTGTTGGCGATGTTGCTCATCGCCTCTCTGATCGTCGCCGCCTGCGGCGGCGCAGCTACCCAGGCGCCGGCTGCCGCCACCGAGGCGCCGGCCGCTGCTACCGAGGCGCCAGCCGCCCCGGCGCTGAAAATCAAAGTCGGCACCAACGCCGAGTACCGCCCCTTCGAGTTCGTGGACGAGTCGGGCGCGGTGGTCGGCTTCGACATCGACCTGATGAACGCCATCGCCAAGGCCGCCGGCTTCGAGGCGGAGTTCGTCAACACCCGCTGGGATGGAATCTTCGTGGCTCTGGCCCAGGGTGAGTTCGACGCGGTGCAGTCGGCCGCCACCATCACCGACGAGCGCAAGCAGACGGTCAACTTCAGCGATCCCTACTTCCTGGCCGGCCAGGGCCTGGCCGTCAAGCAGGGCAGCCCCATCACCGGCGTGGCCGACGTCGATGGCAAGCGGGTCGGCGTGCAACTGGGCACCACCGGCGACATCTGGCTCAGCGAGAACACCGGCGCCGATGTGCAGCGCTACGACGAAATCACCCTGGCCATGCAGGCGCTGGCCAACGGCGACATCGACGCGGCGTTCACCGACGCCCCGGTGTTGGCCGACATCATCAAGGCAACCCCGGAGCTGGGCCTGGTCGTGCTGCCTGAGGTCTACACCTCCGAGGAATACGGCATCGCGGTCAACAAGGACAAGGCCGATGTGCTGGAGGCCATCAACCGAGGTCTGGCCGCGGTCAAGGCTTCCGGCGAGTACGACGCCATCTATGAGAAATGGTTCGGCATGAAGCCGCCGCAGGCAGCCGACCAATAGGCAGCTCTCCAGGCCGTTTTGTTGACGGTTCTGACCCCAGGCCGACTCAGTAACGCAACAAGCAGCACAGGTCAGGGCGCCAGCCCCCGCCCTGACCTGTCCGGGACTTCGGAGGCCCAGGCTCTGCGCCGCGGCCTCCGAAGTCCGTTTTGCCCGTTGCAGTCCGCTTTCTGACCCGCCAGGAGGAGACCGATGAGCGTCAAACCAGAAGGATCACCGAAGCCAGCCGTCCGCTCGCGCCTGACCTTCAGCGAGCAAATGCGCCATTTTCCCTGGTGGGCGGTTATCATGATCGCCGGCTTGGCAATCGCCTTTGTCGCCATGATGGGCAACCCGCAATACCGCGAGGCGCTCAACTTCATCGTCCGCCCCCCCACATCCACCGAGATGGCCTTCGGCATCGAGGTGCGCAACGGCCTGATGATGACCCTGGTCACCACCATCGTTGCCTACCTGATCGCGCTGATCTTCGGCCTGCTCCTGGGGGTGATGCGGGTGTCCAAGAACCCGATTCTCTTTCATGCCAGCACGCTCTACGTGGAGTTGATGCGCGGCGTGCCCATGCTGGTGCTGATCATCTGGATCGGTTTCGTGGTGGTGCCCTTTCTGCGCCTGCAGGCCGGCGACGCCTTCCCCCTCACCAACGTGCAGGGCGCGATCCTCGGCCTGGGCTTCGGCTACGCCGCCTATCTGGCCGAGGTCTATCGTTCCGGCATCGAGTCGATCTCCCATGGCCAGATGGAAGCCGCCCGCTCGCTGGGCATGGGCTATGTCCAGTCCATGCGCTACGTGATCCTGCCCCAGGCTATCCGCCGCGTCGTTCCGCCCCTGGCCAACGATCTGGTGGCGCTGCTCAAGGACTCGGCGCTGGTCAGCGTGGTGGCGGTGCCGGAGATCTTGCAGATGGCCCGTCTGTATGTTTCACGCACCTTTCGCGCCTTCGAGGGCTACAACTCGGCCGCCTTTCTCTACCTGGTGCTGACCCTGGCCTTCATCATTGTCGTCCGTCTGATTGAAAGGAGGTGGCGATCCAATGCCTGATCCCATCATTCGCGTTGTCGAACTGCACAAACATTTTGGCCGGGTGTCGGCCCTCAACGGCGTCAACCTGGAAGTCCAACAGGGACAGGTGGTGGTGATCATCGGCCCCAGCGGCTCGGGCAAATCGACGCTGCTGCGCTGCATCAACCACCTGGAGAAGCCGACCCACGGCCATGTTTTCATCGAAGGGGTTGATCTGGAGGCCAAAAGCACCAACATCAACAAGATGCGCACCGAGATCGGCATGGTCTTTCAGCAGTTCAACCTCTTCCCGCACCTGACTGTGCTGAACAACATCACCCTGGCCCAGAAGGTGGTGCGCAAGCGCGGCAAAGAGGAGCGCGAGCAGGTGGCCCGCCAACTGCTGGAGCGCGTCGGCATCCCCGAAAAGGCCGATGCCTACCCCGGCCAGCTCTCCGGCGGCCAACAGCAGCGGGTGGCCATTGCCCGCGCGCTGGCCATGAACCCCAAGATCATGCTCTTCGACGAGCCGACCAGCGCGCTGGACCCGGAGATGATCACTGAGGTGTTGGACGTGATGCAGGACCTGGCACAAACAGGCATGACCATGGTCTGCGTCACCCACGAGATGGGCTTCGCCAAGGCCGCGGCCAATCGCATCATCTTCATGGACCAGGGGTTGATCGTCGAGGACACCACCCCGACGGATCTCTACGAGAACCCACAACACGAGCGCACCCGCCTCTTCCTGAGCAAGATCCTGCACTGAGGCAGCAAGGCGGGAAGAGATGACGCAGATGGGCGCAGGTCAGCGCAGATCAGATCGATTGTTGCTGCTCAAGTCAGTGCGACCAGAAAACTTCAGTGTAAATCTGCGTCCTGATCCCTTTTATCGTCTCTGATCTGCGTCCATCTTGTGAATCTGCGTCCTAATCCCTTTTATCGTCTCTGATCTGCGTCCATCTTGTGAATCTGCGTCCTAATCCCTTTTATCGTCTCTGATCTGCGTCCATCTTGTGAATCTGCGTCCTAATCCCTTTTATCGTCTCTGATCTGCGTCCATCTTGTGAATCTGCGTCCTAATCCCTTTTATCGTCTCTGATCTGCGTCCATCTTGTGAATCTGCGTCCAATTTTTACATAGCGCCCGCGCTGCCGAGGCACGGGCGCTAGTTTTTCGCCATGAGACAACCCTTTGCCGCACCATCCTCCTTCGATCCGGCCACCTTGCAGCGGCTGGCGGACGACATGGCCGGGGCAGGCAGCGGCGCCAACCTGAGCCAGCCGCAGGTCGCCGACCTGATCGACCGCTGGCAGCCCATCGTCCAGCCGTTGCCCAAGCACCACGAGCTGTTTGACCTGGCGACCTGCGACGGCGAGACCACCGGCGTGACCGCGCCGCGCTGGCTTTGCCACCTCCTGGGCCTCTGTCACCGCACCGTGCATCTGGTGCTGCGCACGCCGCAGGCCGCGCCGTGGCTGGTCTTGCAGGTGCGCGGCCAGCAGGTGGACTGGCCCGGCCAACTGGACCTGGCCGTCACCGGCCACGTGCGCGCCGGCCTGAGCTGGCAGCAGGCCATGGAGTGCGAGGCGGCTGAAGAGCTGGGGCTGGACCTGACGCCGGGCAGCGCCATGATCAGCGCGGCCGGCTGCCAGCCGCTTGGTCGCCCCTATCACCGCGCCGAGGCCGACAGCCTCAACCCGCCGGTACACATCTGCCACATCACCCAGGTGTTCGTCGCCACGCTGACGCCGGCCGGCCTGGCCGGTCTGAGCTTCACCGACGGGGAAGTGGTGGCCCTCTACCTGTGCAGCCTGGCTGAGGTGCAGCGTTTGCTGGTCGATGAGCCGCAGCGGCTCGCCCCTGGCCTGGTTCAGTCGCTGCCGGTCTTCCTGCAATGACGCCATCGCCGCGCACTGCATCTGGCAGCGCCAGCACCGGCCGCCTGATCGTCGTCGCCATCGCCATGCGTCTGGTGGTCGACACGGCGGTGCGCATGTTCTACCCCTATCTGCCGGAGATCAGCCGCGGCCTGGGCATCACGCTCTCGCAGGGAGGGCTGCTGCTGGCGCTGCGTTCGGCCATGGTTTTCCCCAGCCCCCTCTTCGGCGCGTGGAGCGACCGCCACGGCCCGCGCGCCCTGTTGACGGCCGCGCTGTTGACCCAGGCAGTGGGTCTGTGGTGGCTCAGCACCGCGCAGGGGCTGGCCAGCGCCATCCCGCCCATCATCCTGCTGGGCCTGGCCTCGACCGCGTTCATCCCCAACCTGCAGGCCGCCGTGGCCAGCCATGTGCCCTTTCATCGCCGCGGCCGGGTGGTCGGCATCATCGAGTTCAGTTGGGCCATCACCGGTCTGGTGATCCTGCCGCTGATCGGGATCATGATGGTGCAGAGCGGCTGGCAGGCGCCGTTGCGGGTCCTGGCCGGCCTAAGTCTGGCCGTGGCGCCGCTGCCCTCGCTGCTGCCGCGCCGCCGCCAGGCGCCCACGCTGCTGGGGCGCAGCTTCCGCCAGATGGCTGGCGCGGTGTGGCGTTCGCCCAGCGCCCGCGCCGCGATCGTGGTCAATGGGCTGATCTTCATCGCCGCCGAGAGCTTTTTCGTCACCTACGGCGCCTGGCTGGAACATTCCTTTGGCCTGGCGCCCAATCAGATCGGCCGCGTGGCCGCGCTGCTGGGCTTGGCCGAGCTGTGCGCCTCCGGGGCCAGCAGCCTGTTCATCGACCGGCTGGGCAAGCGGCGCGGCGTGGGTCTCGGTCTGGCCGGCATGACCGCCACCCTGGCCCTCTTGCCCCTGCTGGAGCGGAGCCAGGCGTTGGCCGTGGCCGGCATGCTCATCTTCACCCTGGCCTTCGAATGGAGCATCGTCTCCCACATCAGCCTGCTGTCGGAGCAGGCGCCGCTGGCGCGCGGCACGGTGCTCTCGCTGGCCGTGGTGGCCGGCGGCGTTGCCCGCACCATCAGCGACTACCTGGGCGTGGTGCTGTTCGAGCAGGGCGGGATGGCGGCTACCGCGCTTTTCGGCGTGGCCGGCGCTGGCCTGGCGGTTTTCGTGCTGTTGCGCTGGGTGCAGGAGCGCGCGGCCGAGCCGGCGGCCGCGCCGGCGCCGGTCGAGAGGTTGCCATGAACGACACCCCACAGCCCCCCCTCAGCCGCCGGCGCGCCGTTCAGCGGGCGCTGGCCGGCCAGTGGCCTGGCCGGGTGCTGGCCGGCGAGCTGGCCATCGACGACGCGTTCGTGCGCGATTTCGTCGGGCTGGAGGGCGAGGCCATCCCCTGGGCCGCGCGTCATGCCGTATTGCAGCGGCTGCGCCACGATCTGGCGGTGATCCCCTTTTCGCACGGCTGGGGCAGCCCAGAGCAGCCCGATGAGCAGGAGGCGCTCTTTTTGCTGCGCGGATGGCAGCAGGAGAGCGACCTTTTCGTCTTCGCCCTGGTGGATGGCCCCTTCAGCCTGGCCGCCAAGGCCTGGGGCTGGGAGCAGGCGCTGATGAAGCTGACGCGGCCCACCCCCGACCTGCCCCGCTTCATGGCCGAGGCCGTGGTGGAGCAGGCTGAGTTCATCCAACGGCTGGTCGGGGCCGGGGCCGACGGCATCCTCCTGGGCGACGACATCGCCTACCGCCGCAACGTCGCCGTGCGGCCGGCCGCGCTGCGGCAGAGTTATTTCCCCTACCTGACCGTGCTGGTGGACGCCTGCCAGCGGATGGGGCTGCCGGTGGTCTTTCACTCCGACGGCAATCTGTGGGAGATTCTGGAGGATCTGGCGGCCACCGGCATCAACGGCCTGCAGGGGCTGGAGCCGGCCGCGGGCATGAGTCTGGCCAGCGTGCGGGCCCGGGTCGGGCCGGAATTCTGCCTGTGGGGCAACGTGGACGTGGGCTGGCTGGCCCAGCCGCGGCCCGCGGCCGAGATCACGCAGGAAATCAGCCGGCTGCTGGCGCCGCTGGTCGGCGCCCCGCTGATTCTGGGCACCAGCGGCGGGCTGATGGCCGGGCTGCCGGCGGGCAACGTGGAGGCCATGGCCCACGCGGCCTGGCTGTTGGCCCACAGCGCATGACGATGCTATAATTGGCGGGACAATCCAGCTCCAGTCGTTCACTTCAATCTCCAGCCCGCGTGGCGCGCATAGACGCGGCCCGTGGGCTTCCCGGCAACAGAAAGGCAGATGACACTATGCACCCCCTGGATGCAGCCCTCCAACTGACGGCGCTTGGAGGCGACCGTTTCACAGGCGCGACCAGCCCGGCCTATGGCAATATGGTGGGGCCCTTCGGCGGCGTCACCTCCAGCCTGCTGCTCAACGCGGTGTTGCAGCACCCGCAGAGCGCCGGCGTTCCCGTCGCGCTGACCGTGAATTTTGTCGCGCCCATCGAGGATGGCGTCATCGAACTGACCGCCCGCGCCGCCAGAATCAACCGCTCCACCCAGCACTGGATCGTCGAGGCTGCGCAGGGGGGCCTGGTCGTGGCGTTGGCCACTGCGGTTCTGGCCGAGCGACGCGCCACCTGGTCAGCGCCGCAGGCCCAGGCGCCCCAGGATCTGCCCGCGCCGCAGGAGCTGAAACGGCTGAGCATGGCCGGGCTGCCGTCCTGGACCGGGCGCTACGATATGCGCTTCATCGGCGGAGGTCTCGACGGCGGTCTCGATGGCCGGGAACGGGCCGATGCGGCCTCCTGTCTGTGGGTGCGCGACGATCCGCCCCGTCCGATGGACTTCCTTTCGCTGGCGGCCATCTGCGACAGCTTCTTCCCCAGGATCTTCATCCGACGGCGACGGCCCATGCCGGCCGGCACGGTCTCGCTGACCACCTATTTCCACGCCGATGAGGCCATGCTGGCGGCCCAGGCTGATGGCTATGTGCTGGGCGTGGCCGATGCGCTGACGTTCCGCCACGGCTTTTTCGACCAAAGCGCGCAGATCTGGAGCAGCAGCGGCGAGTTGATGGCCAGCGCCCATCAGATGGTCTACTTCAAGGACTGACGCCATGATCCACGGCCGAGACCTGGCACGCGAGGAGATCCAGCGCATCTGGACCATCGATCGCAGCGAAGTCATCGAGGCGGTCTATGCTCTGGAAGATGGCGTATTGGCGCTCAGGACGGCGCACTTTGACGCGCACGGCTGGCCGCCCGGCGAGGCAGCGATCTACACACCGCTGCTGGAGGCATGCCACGACCGCGGCGGTTGGTGCTATGGCCTGTTTGACAACGACCGGCTGATCGGCGTGGCCGTCCTGGAAAGCCGTTTCATCGGCCAGCCCGCTGATCAGTTGCAGCTCAAGTTCCTGCACGTCGGCAACGGCTATCGCGATCAGGGCCTGGGACGGCGGCTGTTCGAGCTGGCGGCGACCGAGGCGCGACGACGGGACGCGCGGCGGCTGTACATCTCCGCCACGCCGTCACAGCATACCATCGATTTCTACCTGAGGCTGGGGTGCATCATCGCGCCAGAGCCAGACGCCGGGTTGTTCGAGCTGGAGCCGGAGGATATCCATCTGGAATACAACCTGACTGGGTAGGCCAGAGCATGGACTGGCACGGTCAGGAGACCGGCCAGAGCGTGGACTTGGCACGGTCAGGAGACCGGCCAGAGCGTGGATTGGCATGGTCAGGAGACCGGCCAGAGCGTGGACTTAGTTATGAGCAGGACCAGCCTTCTCGGTGTCTGCAGGTGTCCTGTACTCACACAGATCGGAGTAACTCAACTATGACCCCTGACTTTCATGGCCTGCCGGCGCGCAGCCTGGCCAATCAGCACCTGCGCGTCGACTACCTGGCTGAGGCCGGCCCGCGGCTGGTCAGACTCTTCCTGGCCGGCTCCACGGTCAATCTGTTGGCCGAGGCGCCAGACCTGAGCTGGGAGACGCCCTATGGCGATTTTTTCATCTATGGCGGCCATCGCCTGTGGCACGCGCCGGAAGCCTTTCCCCGCACCTATCTGCCCGACAGCGAGGGCCTGACCGTGGACGAGTTCGAGGGGGGCGTGCGCCTGCGCCAGCCCGCCGAGCGGGCGACCGGCATCCAGAAAAGCCTGGAGCTGCGTCTGGAGCCGGACCGGCCGGCGTTGACCGTGCAACACAGCCTGCACAACGTCGGCCTGTGGCCGGTGGAGCTGGCGCCTTGGGCCATCACTCAGACGCCGCTGGGCGGCGTGGCCGTGCTGCCGCAGCAGGCGCCGACGC
>Ga0209096_1004247_pt1 | contig 11697 bp, 7 predicted proteins | sample AD_UKC034_MetaG_FD_184407 | JGI IMG/M metagenome (GOLD analysis project Ga0209096, IMG submission 184407) | Active sludge microbial communities of municipal wastewater-treating anaerobic digesters from USA - AD_UKC034_MetaG (SPAdes) (version 2) | ecosystem: Engineered > Bioreactor > Anaerobic >...
TCCAATGGGGCAATTTGGTTTTACCACAAATTGGAACGGATCGCCTGTTTTACTCTCATTGGGGGCTAAACTGCCATATGAAACTGGGTCTGTAGTTAGAATCGTTATGTATTCGTCAGATGATGAGAGTGTTGCTTGAATATTTTTGACTTCTAATTCTCCCCAGTTTTTCAGGGCAAAGACGATGTTGCAAGTTTCGTTGGGATTGATCTGTCCATCATTGTTCCCGTCTATATCCTCTATAATCGGCTCTCCGCTTATCCCAATAAGTTCTTCAACTAGTTGAACCTCAATTGTTCCTTGTTTAGGCTTTACTCTGTCACCTCTTACCGTAATGGTCAGATTCTCTGCGTGTGGGGCTATAAAATCGAAAATAACCTTGCCTGTTTCATCGGTATTTCCCGATACAAAAACATCATCTCCAGTTATCGTAACGGTCCCGTTGACAACTGGGAAGCCTGTAGTCTCGTAAGTGGCAACACATTCAGCTGTTGACTGTCCAACATAGATGAGGTCGGTGAAATCGATATTTACCTCCTGCGGAACATTCTTCCAAATATGGATACTGGGATCACCTAAAGTACAAAAGACTTTATAGTGATATTCTACATAGTATTCATTTCCAAACACATTATACATGTATAGTTTTCCCCTTAGAAGAGCTTGTCCGGGAGTTTCCATTCCTTCCTGGAACATCCCAATATACATCCCCTTATCAATGCGGTTGTTATATGTTGTATGGGTATTTGATGTTGCACCAACAAAGGACACAGCTCCTCTGGGATTATTTATTGTGCCCAGTTCAATCATATCTTCTCCAAAACAGTTTCCGCTTGTATAGTCAAACATGGCTACACCACAACCAATGCTTGTAACAAATGGCATTTTTTGCCCATTATTCAAACTCATTACCTCCGAGTGTCCAAAGTTATAGCAGCTTGCATACCAGCCGTAGGCCCATCCCTCGCCGCGATAATTCAAAAAACTTCGACCCTGATTGAGTGCATTGATAATATCTGTAATAGAATAGGTGCAGTTTGACCCCCAGTATCCATTGCTCATCATGGTATCCACAGATAAAAATCTGCCATTCTGTAGTAACACATCAGCCACGAATCGCTTAGTTTGAACCTGTGATTCGTACTGATTATTTGAGCAGCAGGTAGCCTTTTTAATCCAGGTTGGGTCTTCAGTATAAGGATATTTCTCGTAAACCTTGAATTTATTCATCATTATTTGCATAACGTTATTATCCTTATTGGTGAATCGGCCAATCATCATCTCAGGGAAATAGTCATCACCGTCAACAGCAACGAAAAAGTCCTCCCAGGCGAAAGAGTAAGCTGGATATGTAACAATCTTTTTGGGAAAAATTCCATCATCCCCCACTATCAAAACGTAGGTTGGGCGGTCCTCCCAGCTCTGATATACGTCCGAAATGTAATTCTTTATGGTATTGGGATTGCTTGCCGTTGCATTGATTTCGCTGAATTTGGTGATATGAACGTCAATGCCGCTCTCACGTTTCCATTCGGCATATTCTAAAAAACTATCGTAAAAAATGTCGGGCATAATGCAAAGCATAAGCTCTTTACCATCCTCTTTTCCGGCATACCTCTCGTTAAGAACCTGTTCGTAGTTGAAAATAGTGTTTTTGTATAGCTGCGCAAATGATGGTGAAATTCTTTTTTGAGGAGAGGTTTTGGGATTAACAACTTCTCCTCCGTGATAGTTAACTTTAACAGTGATTGATGAATACACCTGTAATTCGGCTTTCTCAGGGATATACCTGACAGGGAAAACGGCCAAACGGGATATTCTGAAATCGCGCATTATAGAAGGCCTGTCCATGCTAGCCATCTCGGAGGGAAAGGGGTTTGATAACTTATAGGCCATAAGGTCCTTTGAGTATGGCGGCTCTTCCGATCCCTCTACCCAGCTACTACGTGCCGGTGCTATGTCAATATTGCTAAAGGAAAACATCTCACCCTTTTCAATTACTTCAACGGTTACACCAGCTTTATCAGGAATTGCCAATACATGGGCAATATAGGGTAATTCGGGACTACCAGGAATGGTGGTAAACATATCGGTAAGTAGATCGATGCTCTGATATGTATTGCCTTCCGTCTCAAAGCTCTTTATATCGAAACCCATCACATCAACCCTAAGCACTATTCCATCCCCATCGCTTCGGAGAATTGTTGTCTGTGGGGCCATTTTTAAATCGGAACTTTTATTAATCTTAACCCATTCTGCTTTTAATTGAATTGTCAGAATGGATAGTATAAAAGTAGTAAAAAAGATAGTTGTTTTCATCTTATTGAGTTGACTCTTAAATTGTTATTAAAAAACAGCAAGTAAATAAGCAGGGCTCTATTGCATGCTTACAAAATATCAAAAATAGTTATAAATTTTTTTTTGAGTCAGGTATGTTCAACTTTTTAACTAATCAAAGAATAATTCTATTCCTTTTTTTAGACGAATACCTGTCTTTCAATTAGTTGAACGTCTAACGTCAATAATTATGGTATATATTCTATGGCACCCCTAATCTATGCCATTGGGTTACCCTCAATTTATTGCGTAAGCGGAAGACTTTGAAATGCTATTATGGTATGTCTAATCTTCGTAAGCAGATTTAGTGCCATGGGATAAACCTTAAACTATTTCAAATGCGTGGCGTGATACAATTCATTAATGAGATTGGCCATGGTGCATGCAACCACACCGGCTGTTTCGGTACGCAGCCGGGAAGAACCAAGGCTCACAGCGTTGAAATGGTTTTCAATGGCTGCCTGTATTTCCATGGGAGAAAAGTCGCCCTCCGGGCCAATGAGGAAAATTACGCTTTCCCCTTGCCCAATAAATTCACGGGCATGCGCCGTGGCAAGATCGCCACAGTAGGCAATAAGTTTTACCTTTTCATCGGCATTTTTCAATACTGATTCAAAGGGGGTGGTAGGGTTGAGCTTGGGCAGCATGGCCTTGCCCGATTGTTTCATGGCCGAAATCATTACCCTTTCCAATCTCTCGAGGTTTACAACTTTTCTTTCGGAATGCTCACATAGCAAGGGTGTAATTTCATCAATGCCTATTTCAGTGGCTTTTTCAACAAACCATTCAAGCCTATCCATATTTTTGGTAGGAGCAATGGCAATATGAAGGTGAAAAGGGCGTTTTTCAAAATCGTTGATAACGCTTTCTATGCAAACCGTACAGCGTTTAGGATTGTCATCAGCGATTGTGCAGTTGAAAAGATTGCCTTTCCCGTCAACAATGCGTATAGAATCTCCAGTTCCCAAGCGTAATACTCTGACACAGTGTTTCGATTCTTCCTCGCTTAGGGTAATTTTTTGGCCATCAACATGGGGAACGTAAAAGATTTGCATGTATCTTTGATTTTGTACAAAGTTAACAATTATAAAAAAAAATGAAAAGGATAGGGATTGTTAGCGATACCCACGGCGTGTGGGATGAAAAGCTGGAAGATTTTTTCAAGGGTTGCAACGAGATTTGGCATGCCGGCGATATTGGAAGCATTGAGTTGGCCAATACCATTGCAGCATTTAAACCATTACGTGCGGTGCATGGCAATATTGACGATACTAAGGTTCGTAAAGCCTTTCCGAAAATCCAACGTTTTAACTGTGAAGATGTGGATGTGCTGATGACTCACATAGCCGGCTACCCGGGTAAATATGATCAGGAAATACTTCCGATACTGAAGTCAACTCCACCGGCTATGCTGATTTGCGGCCATTCACACATACTCAGGGTGATATACGATAAGAAGTACGATTTTTTGTTTATCAATCCCGGTGCTGCAGGGGAGAGCGGATTCCATACCATTAGAACGGCCATAAGGTTAACCATTGAGGGTAATGGCTTCAGCGATTTGGAAATACTTGAAATTCCCAAAAAATAAATTTTAAAAGTCGATACTATTCGAACGGGCAGTATCTCATTTCCCCACGAATATCCACAAGAAATAAAGGCTAAGGAGTTTGATCATCGGATGTCGTATCTCCCTTTTTATCCTCTTTTTCCGTATCCACGCCATTTGTATCACTGGCATTCCCTTCAAAGATTAGCTCTTCGTATTCATCTTCGGAAAAACTGATTCCGGTTAGTTGTGAGTACCGCTCTCTCACCCTCTGCAATTCTCGCTTGGTACCCACAACAAAGTTGTAAGGAATTTGACCTGCCTTAACCTTCACGCGTCTGTCTCTGCTCTTCATCGCTTTTATGGGGTCGGTAAAGGCGGCGTTGTGCGATGATACCTGCATTGACCCTTTGACGTAGTAGAATACGTAATATTTTTCCGGGGTTATCTGTAAGTACATCATCATCCAATCTCCGGTATTGCGTTTAAGAATTTCAATAAAACCATCAACCTTTTTGTTGACGCTAATATTCCCGATAGTACCTATTCCAATCTTACCATAGGACACAAAGGATCGATTTGATGGATCCCACTTCATTTTCAGATCGCTAAACGTTATAGTATTCTGAAAACCACTGGGTAATTGGCTCATGGCACCAAAAATTTTGATTTGGTTTACTGCCGCCAATGCTTCGGCCGGGGTAGTCCGCTCGTATAATGCTTTATGAAAAATTTTCCTGTTTAAGTCCACATTGGATAAACCCGGATGGCTTATTATTTCATTGGCCATGGTTTCCAGCGACTGCTGGTTGAAGTGGAAATCGAGCGACAGGATAAGGTCCATGGTTAGAGTGCTGTCCTCCAGTTTGTGCACCAAATTACCCGTGGTGTAGTTTTTAATTTGCCCCAAATTAACCGGAAACTTGACGGTTCCTTCACTGAAAAGTATGCAGAAGTCTGTGGCCAGTCCGATTAAATTGCCGGTTGTGTCAGGATTATGAATCTTATTCTTTGATCCTAACATGAATCGGTTTCTGTTTTTATTGTAATGCAGATATCCATCGGCGTCGATGAGGGTTTTGTCGCTAAATTCCTTACGTCCGCTGATGAAGCCCGGATAGAGATGTATGGAATCAACAGTGACTACACTCCCCGAGATAAGGGTGACGTTGTTCAGATTCATGGGCTGTGGAGCAACGGGGATTAGTATGTCTAAAGGATCAATGGGGGCTTTGAACTTCACATTACTTGCCTTGATCTGTGGGCAAGTGCTGATGGGCTCTGCTCCTCCGTCGAAAAGCCAAATCTTATCCCGTGCGAATATATCCACATTGCCAATGAATCCGAAACGGGGGCTTAGCTTAAACCTATCAGGCACGGTTAGGGTAGTTTGTGCATAGGTATTGCCTTGTGAGTCAACGCCCACTTCCTTAAGTTTCACTTTTTGGATAGAATCGTTTTCGTCAACGTAATCAATGGTTCCTTTGGCATAGTATTTCTTTCTGCCCTTAATTGTAATATCAGCATCGTAAATTCGGTGATACTTCTGGATATAATTGGCCACTATTTCTGACTTTTGTAGCGGCATAACTCTTTTTTTGGCATCCACTTCAACCTTTTGATTGTAGGGATGTATTATGGCATCAGCCACAACGAGATACTTCACCGAATCGGCCTTTAGGCCGGGATTTCGCAGATTATACTTGGCTTTGGACGAGAAGAAGTATAGCGAGTCCTCGCCTTTCCAGGTGGAGTAGAATAGCGATCCTGAGGGCAAGGTATCCCTGTCAATCATCCCTGAAACGTAGAACTTGTCCATTTCGACAAACTGCTGACGATCCGGCGTAGAAAAAGTTAATTCGTTCCGCTCCATTGACCATTCAAACTCATCGAGGTGCGATTCGTACATCATGGGCTGCATGATGGCGTAAATGCTCTGGTCAATTTTGCCGAAGTCACCTTTCCTGGCGTTTAAATCGATGAATGCCTTGAGATTATCTGAACTTAATGCCAGGCTGTCCTTACCCACAATGTTAAATTCAGCACTTGCCTTAGCGGAACTGTAGTCGGCTGAATTATAGTCGAAATGGTTTGATTTAAGCCTTGCTTTTTCCATGTCCATCAGGCCGGTGCCAACCAAACCTAAGGGTGTGAGTGTTAGATCTCCGGTGAATCTCGACTGTTTTTCAAACATCTCGAATGGCTTTTTCCCTCGGTAGGCGTAAAGGATTTCATTGTATGGTTGCCATTTCACCATATGTTGCGATCCGATGGTTTCAGGGAATTGGATCCCGGCATCACGCCTTCCAATGGTGAATGATGTGGAGAGGGTGCTCACTGAGTCGGGGAAAAAGTAGAGATCATCTGACGCTGTCCGCGATGTGATGTATGTAAACTCTCCAATTCCTCTTAATCCCTTGTTACTTAGGTCGATGGTTTTGTAAAAAGTACCCCTGCCTTGGTATAGGGCGAATCCCTGTTCGGGCGATTCCCTTTTGAACCCGAGTGAATTATCGGGCCGAAGTACTAATGTGTCTTCCATGGTGCCTAGAATATCAGCCGATTGAAACAATCCGGTGAAATGCAGATCCTTATACTCAAAATCGTTTAGGTTGGAAAAGGTGAATGGGTAAATTTCGAAGAAGAAATTGTCGCGCTTATACACCCCTTTATGTATTGAGGGATCGTCGTAATAGACAAATGAGTTTTTCGTACTCCTGAAAATGGGGAACTCGGGATAATTCACCAATCCCGATTTATTGTCGGGCTGATCTATGAAAATTTCGCCTGTGATATTCTCGAGGGTACTTGTTACCGCTTCTAAAACCCTCTTCCCGTACATGTCGTAGTCTTGGGTTTGGACATCAATGTTTAAAAGTTCTATTTCGTCCAGTACGAAGCTGAAGTTTTCATAGTTGAAGTTGAAGTTGTGACCTTGAAAAGTGAAAAGGCCTGCCCTGACAACCCCGTCGAATGCAAAGTTCCTATTCTTCTTTAATATAATTCTATTCCTGGCCGGATAGATAAATACATTTTGAGAATCGCTTACGGAAACATTCTGCACTCCATTGACCTCCATCTCAAGGGTTGCCAAATTTAGCACCGCATTGGGTCTGCTTTGCGTTAGCGATTGAAATTTGATGACATCGTAATCAATGCGCCCTGTTCGGGCCCTAATGGCATCGTAAAGCTTAGGTAGTACCTGTATTTCGCCGGTTTCATATTCATACAGGATATAGCCCAGCATGGCCATTTGCATGATCACAATACGGGTCTGCTCAATGGGCTTGCGCATGAAAATGGAAAATTCGTTAACATTGAATATGCGCGACCGTATCTGTCGGGTGAAGTTGGATATGGCAAAGAGGGGGTGCTGGTCGTCGCGCCCCATGATTTGGTCGAATGACTCCTGATTGAAATAATTGTTGGATTCGAACGAGGCCCTTCCCTGCGAAGCCCCGATGGGAGGCCCGAATACTATCTCGTCCGTACCCAGATTCCATGAGATTTGATTGAAATTGATGGAGAAATTATGGTATGTATTAAGTATTGGGCTTTGGGTTGTTAGGAAGTCCGTGGGTGCAATGGCCACCATTCTCACCTGGTCGTTGTACGTAAATCCCAACCCTGAATGGAAAATTGAATCGTTCTCAATTAGGAAGCGCACCTTGGCATTGTCCGATACAACAGACTGACGTTGAAATACATATATTTTCGATTCGATTCGAAGGAAATCTTTATTATTCCTTTTGAACAAAATAATAGCCGGTTGCTCGCGGGTTCCGCTCCCGTAAAATTTTGATCCGACCATGTAATACCCTCCGTCGTAGTCAACTCCATCAAAAAGATTGTCTATATGGTATCGCTGCCCATAGGTGTGAAACTCGGGATGATCTACATTCGAAGCTTTGGTTGATTTTATCAGCCTGTCTTTAATGTAGCCTAACGATGGCGTTTTAAAATAGTCCTTATTGGTAAACCAAACTGAATCGGCCACATATTCATTTTTTGTCAAATCAATTCGGTAGTTGGAGAGCATGGCAAAGATTTCATCGACGGGCAGCTTGCTTCTTGCCCATGTAACCTTTCCTCCCTTTCCGCTCCATGTTTCGGAAAGGGGATTGTAAATACCCTGTGTGGCAAGTATAACCATTGAGTCGGTTTCGTTTGAACAGATTAAGTCGAGCGTACCGAAACGGAAGGTTAATACGGAGTCGAGTGTTACGGAATATTCGCCGTTACTCGTGCTCCATTTGTGAGCTGGTCTGATTTTCAGAATGTTGTTTTCGAAAATGCTCTGGGAATTTTGGACGAATTTGATGATAGCCGTTATGCCAATACTTGGGTCTTCAGCATACATTTTCAGCCCGTTGAGCCATGTCTCAAAACTTTTTTGAATCTGTTCATTGACTTTAGGTTGAGCAGTATTTTCATCAGGCTCACAAAGTGGGATAAGTTAACATCGGTCTTCTTTAAAAGAAGGTTCGAGATTTCCACTATTTCAGCCTTTTTTTCGGGAGCAAAGTAATCGGTTGACCAAAATTGTGCAAATTCAACGGACTGAGCTTCTTCCTCCTTGGAAAGTTGACCTTTTATGATGTCGTGTAACTGGAACGGGAAATTTTCAATTTCCTCTGTGAATCCTGTTATGCGTTGTGCATTAGCCGGTTGATGAAATAGAATGGCAAAAGCACCAATGGACATGAAAACTGTCAGACATTGTAAACGGGTTGTGAGTTTAAGCATTTTCATACAGTGAATGGCCTTTGTTATTAAATCTTTTCATATCCCACCAGTGCCCAATCGTCACGATGCCACTGGACGAAAGGTTTTAGGCTTATGCTTTCGGCAACACGGTTTAATTGCATTACATCGGATTTAAGTATGCCGCTGACTATGAGTATTCCTTTTTCGGAAAGGCTATTATTGTATATGGGCATATCGTTGACAAGCGTATTTAGATTGATATTGGCAAGAATAATATCGAAATACTTGTCCTTCAGCAGCGAGGCATCGCCAAGCAGGGTATCAATACTGCTACAGCCGTTCTTCAAGGCATTTTCTTGGGCATTGTCAAATGCCCACTGATCGTTATCAATGGCAACCACATGCGCGGCTCCAAGTTTTTCGGCAACAATGCCTAAAACCCCTGTACCACAGCCCATATCGAGTATGGCTTTTCCCTGTACCTCCAAATTGAATAATTCTCTCACCATGAGCCATGTGGTTTGGTGGTGCCCTGTGCCAAACGACATTTTTGGCTCGATGGTTATTTCGAGAGCGAAACCGCTTTCTGTTCCATGGAACGGGGCTCTTATGCGGCACAGGTTTTCAACGCAGACAGGCACAAAATTCGACTCCCACTTTTTGTTCCAATTTTGATTTTCAATAAGCTCAGCTTGAAAATCGATACTGATACCTAAAAAGATTTCCTCGTTGATAAGCGTGGATATTCCATGGGAGTTGTAGAATTGCTCCGGAATATAGGCGAAAATGCCTTGGTTAAAATCTTCAAAACTATCGAATTGCATATCGGCCAGCAGGGCTACTAATATTTCAGCATTCTGCTGGCTATAGGGTGTAATGGTAAATTTAACTTTGTAGTAGTTCATACTACTTTTCAGGGAATGATTTTGCAATGGCTATAAAATCGGATGCCACAAGCGACGCACCCCCAATAAGCCCACCGTCCACATCGGGTTTGGCAAATATCTCCTTGGCGTTGTCGGGTTTGCAACTTCCTCCGTAAAGGATACTGGTTCCATTGGCTATTTCTTTACCATGCTGCTTTTCAATAATTTTACGGATAAAATTATGCATCTCCTGTGCCTGGTCGGGAGTGGCTGTTCGTCCGGTGCCAATGGCCCATACCGGTTCGTATGCAACAATCACGTTTTTCATCTCCTGCTTGCTAATACGGGAAAGAACTTCCGCGAGTTGATTTTCAACCACCTGAAAATGCCTGTTTGCATCTCGTTCTTCCAACTTTTCGCCACAGCAGAAAATGGGAGAAAGTCCATTCTGCAGCGCCAACTTCACTTTGTTCAGGAGTATTTCTCCGGTTTCGCCAAAATACTCTCTGCGTTCTGAGTGCCCAATGATAACATATACGGCACCGGATGATGCAATCATTGCCGGAGCAACCTCACCCGTATAAGCTCCCTTTTCCCACGATGAGCAGTTCTGGGCGGCAACCTTAACCCTGCTTTGATTTAACTCGGTTACAATGCTTGTAATGTGCGTAAAGGGGGGTGCAACAATGAGTTCAACTTCGTTGGGAACTCCGGACGACAGTTTTTTTACATCCTGAGCAAGCGCTAAGCCCTGTTGAGGAGTGGTATTCATTTTCCAATTCCCTGCAACTATTCTTTTTCTCATGGTAGTTATTTTATTGATTAATTAGTAATTCAACAGTTTTTATTCCTGAACTACTCCAAAGGTAGTAAAAAATGTTTATTACGCTACGAAATCCGAATTCTTGGGTCGAGAAGCGAATAGACAATGTCAACGAGAAAATTGACCACTATAAAAACAATGGAGATGGTGATAACAGAACCCAGCACAAGCGGTACATCGTAACTGTTGAGTGCATTAACCATCACATACCCCAGACCTTTCCATCCAAAGATGTACTCAATGAACACCACGCCGGCCATTAGCGATGCGAACCATCCTGAGATGGCCGACACAACGGGGTTGAGAGAGTTTCTCAAAGCGTGCTTGCGGATTACCCTGGCGAAAGTCAGCCCTTTTGATTTGGCTGTACGGATATAATCCTGCGATAGGGTTTCAAGCATGGAACTACGGCTTAGCTGAGTAACAACGGATAGCGGACGAATACCCAGCGTAAAGGCAGGTAGAATCAGATTTTTGAGTTGGAGGCTTATTCCTTCGCCAAAATTGTCAATCTCCCAGAGGTTTCCGGTGAGGTTCAGCCCTGTAAAATCGCCTAATACGAAAGCGAAAAGCCACCCAAAAAGGATAGCGGCAAAAAACGATGGAATGCTCATGCCGAAGGCAGAGAGGGTGACCAGCACCCTATCGGCCCAGCTGTTTTTGAATATGGCGGCAACAATACCAAGGGTGATCCCCAGAACCGTGGCAAAGGTCATGGCCGTGATGGCCAGTATAAGCGTGCTTGGGAAAGCCTCGCCTATGATGGCACTCACCGGTTTTCCGCTTTGATACGAACGGCGAAGGTAGGGGGATTTTATCACCAGCACCCTCGATTTGCTTATCCCAATGCAGCAAAGAGGTCTGTAGGTGGATCTGTCTAAGTAAATATAGCTTTCGGGGTTACGGGGGTTGTGCAGCGAAAGGGGTAATAGATCGTTGATATATTTTAGGTATTGAAAAACCATGGGTTTATCAACGCCCAAATCCTTGCGCACGGCTGCAAGCGATGCTTCATCGGTGCGTTGCCCCATGACCATGCGTGCCGGGTCGCCCGGAATAACGTTGAAAAGTATGAAGACCAGCGTCACAACTCCCCATACGATGAGGATGCTGTAAAGAGTTCTCTTTATGGCATACTGCAGCATTGTGCAATGCTATTGGTTATCACTCCCCTTGGCCTCTTCCCAAATCTCATTCATCTCATCAAGGGTCATACTTTTCAGCGACCGCCCCTGCTTTATGGTTTTCTCCTCGAGGTAGCCAAACCGTTTGATGAACTTCTTGTTGGTACGTTCCAGAGCTGTTTCGGGATCAATATTGTAAAGCCTTGCAGCGTTGACCATGGAAAAGAGCAGATCGCCGAATTCTGCTTCAATCCTGTCGCTATCGCCCGTTTCAATTTCGCCCTTAAGCTC
>Ga0209096_1004252_pt1 | contig 11689 bp, 8 predicted proteins | sample AD_UKC034_MetaG_FD_184407 | JGI IMG/M metagenome (GOLD analysis project Ga0209096, IMG submission 184407) | Active sludge microbial communities of municipal wastewater-treating anaerobic digesters from USA - AD_UKC034_MetaG (SPAdes) (version 2) | ecosystem: Engineered > Bioreactor > Anaerobic >...
CACGGGTACGTCCCCGAGGCGGTCCAGCACGGCCTGCATCTCCGGCCGCACCTGCCCGTGCTTCTCCAGCAGGGCCTTGGCCCCGGCGTGGTCGCCCAGCGCCTCGATCATCAACAGCTCCCCGGCCAGCTCCCGGACCTTCTGCGCGGAGACCGCGTGGTCCACCCGGAAGCGCCCGCTCGCCGGGTCGTGCACGTAGGCCCCGCGCTCCCAGAGCGCGTTGAACAGGAGCAGGTTGGCCTTGCCGTGGGCCTCGTGGATCCCGAAGCGCACCGTGCGGAACACCCCGGCCAGGAAGGTGGTCTCGCACGTCTCCGCCAGCTCCCTGGGCAGCAGCCCGCGCTCGACCAGGTAGAGGGTGTTCATCACCCCCAGGATGTCCGCCTTGGCCTCCTCGATGGCCGTGTACTGCTCGGCCAGCGCTAGGTTGACCGTGGTCCGGGCCCCGTCCTTCTGGATGAAGCCCGGCCCCAGCCCGTGGGAGATCTCGTGCATGAGGGTGTGGGTGAAGTAGGCGTCGAAGGACAGCTTGTGGAGCTCCTCCTCGGCCAGCGCCTGCCGGGCGATGGGGGTCAGGATCTGGTCGAACTTGGCGTGGCTCACGTTCTTGAACAAGACCTTCTTCGAGCCCTTCTGCTCCCGGACCCGCTCGTCGTTGGGCAGGTTGAAGGCCAGCGTCTGCACCCCGGCCCGGGTGTCCCCGGCCGAGTAGAGCAGATCGACCACCAGCAGCGGGGACTCCTGGCCGCGCGCCGTGCTCTTGTGCTCCTCCGGCAGGGGCAGGTTCCGCTCCAGGTCCTGGAGGGTGCCCTCGATCGCCGCGAGCTTCTCGCTCTCGACCTTGTCGCGCGCGGTGATGAAGGCCTCGAAGGCGCCCTTGTAGTTGAACAGCCCGTCCTCGTACACCTCGTAGGGCCCGATGGTCACCTCGATCTCTGAGTCGCGCACGCCGACCCAGTCCACGTCGCTCTGGTAGTAGTCGTTCGACAGGAAGGCCGCGGCCCGCGAGCGCAGGAAGGTCGCCAGGCTCGGGTTGGCCACCAGGCCGGCCGCCTCCTGGAGCAGCGCGGCGGCCCGCGCGAGCTCGGCCGCGTGGTGCCTGGCGTAGGGCACGGCCAGGAGCGCGCCGCCCTCGCGGCGGATCACCGTGAAGGTGTCCTGGAAGGCGGGCGTGTCCCCGGGGTGGGCGGCCAGGTGGGCCGCGAGCTCGGCCTTGGTGAGGTCGGCCGGGTAGAAGGTGGCCCCGGCCGGCTTCTCCGGGGCGGTGAGCACCCGGCCGTCCAGCCGGGCCGTCAGGTAGGCCTTGCCGCCCTCGAGCCGGTCGTAGGCGCCGTAGTGGATGGCGAGCTGCTCGGCCAGCAGGGCCTCGGCCGCGTCGCGGGGCTTCGCCAGGCGCGCGCGGAGGGCGGGTCCCTCCCAGGAGGCCTGCTGCCAGAAGAGGTCGTCCATGATGCGCGCGGCCTCGACCAGCAGCCCGAGCGCCTTGCGCTGCCGCTCGTCGAAGCGGGCCGGGTCGAAGGTGAGGGTGGTGGGCGCGAAGCGGGCCACCCGCCGGGCGAGCTCGTCCGCGGGGAGGAGCAGCTCGAGCTCGATGCGCGCGGGATCCATGGCGGCCTCCGTGTCCCCGCCGGGCTGGCCGGCGCCCGACCCGTGGGCGCAACCGGCGAGCAGGCCGCAGGCCAGGGCGAAGGAAAGGGTGGCGAGCAGGGACGTCCTCATGCGGCACCTCCAGAGGCGGCTCTACCAGCCACCTCCCCGGGTGTCAACGCGGACCGGCGCGGTGCCCGGGAAGCAGGCGGGGGGTGAGCAGCTCGCTCGCCCTGCGTGGCCGACCTCGATTGTGACAAATATCTATGAAGTTCCTGGGAGTTACTATCTGGGCCGCTATGATCCAAGCAATGGCGTTCCTGGTGGGCTATGGAATATGCTTGTCAGAGGTCGTAGGGGATGCGCCAGGCGCGTTCGGCCTTGACCTGGCGGTCCATGAGGCAGCCGCGGACGATCCAATCAACGAGGTAGTGCTCTTTGGAATTGGCCTTCAAGGCGCGACCCCCCTTTCCCGAGGCGGCACTGGACGGCCGATTCTACCACCCCGGACCCAACGGCCCCTCCCCACAGGTGCCCTCCCCACAGGTGCCAGGGACCTGTCTTGCTGACCTGTCTTGCTCAGGCTGCTCGATGCCGCGAGCCGAACGCGCAACGGACTGGAATTGAAAGATTGACGCAGAATTGACGCGCGTCAAAAGTGCGCCAAAAAGCACCTGGCACTTGGCCCTGGCACTGCCAGGGGCTCAGCGCCAGCGCGCAGCTCGAGGTGCGAGAGTTCCTCGAGCGCCTCGGGCCGCTGGTCGGGCTGCCCCACGTGCAGAGGGCCTTCCCCCGGGAGCGACGGGCTGCACTTGCAGACGCGCGCGCGTCCTATCGGTGCGAGGTGCTGGACGAGCGTGGCTACGTGGTGAGCACCGCGAGGTGGCCGCGGGCCGGGGCTGCCTTGGCCGCGTCAAAAAGTGCCTGATGGCACCAAGCACCATGCACCAAGCCAGTTCCTCAGGTGGCTGGTACCCTGGAGTCGAACCGCTCCCGGGGGCGATTGTTACAAACCCTACAAGTTGTCACGGGGTCGTTTTAGGGCTTGCAGTCCGAGGTGTCGGGGGACGGCATACGCTGAGGCTTAGTGGACACGAACTTTTACGATCCCGGGAAGGCGAGAGGAAGGCAGTCGGGGTACCCTCTGGGCAAGAGAACGCTCAGGGAGGGAGTCGCCGATGCCATGCCGTCTTCGCCGGGAGGAAGTCGTGGCTATCCAGGTTCTTGCCAAGAAGGGCGTGGCCAACACCGAGATCGGTCGGAAGCTTGGAGTCAGCGAGGGGGACGTCCGCTACCACATCAAGCGCAAGGGGGCGCCGGACGGCAGGAAGGACAAGCACTTCCTGGCGGAGAAGTTCGCGGAGAAGATCAAGCACTGGGTCGAGTCCATGACCCGCAAGGACCGGCCAGCCAACGTGCTCGACCTGTTCGAGCACCTGGTGCAGGAGCACGACTACCCGTGGTCGTACAAGTCGGTGCTGCGGTTCGTGCGAGCGCGCTATCCCAAGCCGAGGATCCGGACCTACCGGCGGGTGGAGACCCCGCCCGGCGCGCAGACGCAGACGGACTGGGCGGAGTACCCCTCGGTGGACGTCGGCGAGGGACCGGAGCCGCTCCACGCGTTCGTCATGGTGCTCAGCCACAGCCGAAAGCACGCGGTGGTCTGGAGCCGCAGCGAGGACCAGCTCGGGTGGCTGAGATGCCACAACGAGGCGTACCGACGGCTGCGAGGGGTTGCGGCGGTGAACCGGATCGACAACGTCAAGACGGCCATCGTCCGGGGCGCCGGCGCCTGGGGGGTGATCAACGACACCTACCGCGCCTACGCCCGGGCGGTGGGCTTCCACGTCGACGCCTGCCCGCCGGGCCAGGGCAACACCAAGGGCAAGGTGGAGGCCAAGGTAAGGCTGGGGCGGCTGCGGCTGGATCCGAGCCGAGAGCGCTTCAGCTCGCTCGCGGAGCTCCAGGCGCGGACGGACGAGCAGACCGAGGCCTGGGCGCGAAGGGCCATCTGCCCGGTCACGGGGCTGAGCGTCCGGGAGACCTGGGAGCGGGAGCTCGAGCAGCTGGCGGAGTTGCCCATCCTGCCCGAGCCCTTCGACGTGGCGGTGACCCGGGAGGCGAGCCGGGACTGCCTGGTGCACTTCGAGAACCACCAGTACACCGTGCCGTTCGCCTACGCAGGGCAGCCGGTCGAAGTCCATGGGTGCGCGGACAGGGTGCAGATCTGGGCCGATGGGGCGGTCCTCCGGGAGTACCCGCGGCATACCCTCGAGCGGATCCTGATCGATCCGAGTTGCTACGAGGGCGAGTCCACGGATCGGGTGCTGGCGCCGCCGCCCCTGGGCAGGATGGGCCAGCGCCTGCAGGAGATCCTGCAAACGCCGGTGGAGCGGCGGCCCATCGACCTGTACGCGGCGCTCATGGAGGTGGCCCGATGAGCACCCAACCGAAGCTGGAGCTGGATCGGACGGTGGGGATGCTCAACCAGCTCGGGCTGATCAACGCGGCGGAGCAGCTCCCTGCGCTGCTGTCCGAGAGCGTCAAGGGCAACCAACCCCCGCACCTCTTCCTCGACCGGCTGCTGAGCTCGGAGACGGAGCGGAGGGAGGAGCGGCGGATCAAGACCTCGCTGAAGCTCTCCGGCCTGCCGACCGGACAGACCCTTGGGAACTTCGACTGGAGCTTCCAGCCGGGCGTGGAGAAGCGGCAGATCGAGACGCTGGCCACCTGCGCCTGGGTCAAGGAGCACGCCACGGTGATCCTGGCCGGGCCGCCCGGCGTGGGGAAGACGCACCTGGCGGTGGCGCTGGGGGTGCGGGCCGTGGAGCAGGGCTTCTCGGTGGCCTTCTACCGCCTGGAGGACCTGCTGCACTCCATGAAGCGCGACGCCGACGAGCCCCCGCGGCGGCTGAAGGGGAAGAAGTACCTGAAGGTGGCCCTGCTGGTCGTCGACGAGGTGGGCTTCCAGACCATGACCCGCCAGGAGGCCGGCCTGCTGTTCAGGATGGTGAGCTACCGCTACCAGCGGGGCGCGACCGTGATCACCACGAACAAGGCCATCAAGGACTGGCCCGAGGTGCTTGCCGGCGACGAGGTGATGGCCACGGCCTTGCTGGACCGGCTGCTGCACAAGTGCCACCTGCTGACCATCCGGGGCCGTTCGTACCGGCTCAAGGAGCTGGACAAGGTGATCAAGTAGGCCATGAGGGAGGACACCCGCCATGCCGCACTGCGTCGCGCGCAGCCCCCCATGGGGGGCTGCCCTTGGAACATCCTAATCCCTTTGGTAAAAGAAGCTCATGCAGGGAGCACAGGGTTCAAGAACTCAGAAGACGGGATCGTAAAAGTTGCCGTCCACCAACTTCGTAAAAGATGGCGTCCCTTGACACGAGGTCATCCCTCTGGTATGCTTCCTCCATGCTCGTCGAGCATTCGGGGCGGTGGGTGGTCTTGGTCGTCCTCCTCTGGCCGGGCGCCGAGGATGCGTGGGCGATATGTCTGGGTCCGACCTGCTGCCAGTCGTACATCGGGGACTCCGCCACAGCCATTGCCCAAGGCGAGGTGGTCGAGTTCGAGCCCGGCCACGCGGTCATCCAGCTCCTGGCCGGAACGATCTACTGCGCGGGCGGGGTGGAGTGCTCGCCCGCGGACTTCCCGGTGGACTTCACCTGGGGCGACCAGGTCTGTCCGGAGTCGTGCCCGGAGTGCGCCGAGCTCGCGGTGGGCGACCGGGGGCTCTTCGGGGTGGACCTCGGGACCGGGTGCCTGGAGCGTTTCCTCGAGGTGAGCGTGGATGGCGTGGAGTGCAACCGCTTCGAGCCGGTGGCGTTCGTCCTGGAGCAGTACCTGAGCCCGACCTGCATCGACGCCACCAGCGACGAGGGCTACTGGGACTGCAAAGACACGTTCGAGTCGTGCGCGGCGTGCGCGCAGGCGGGGCAGGCAGACGGAATCGTGCTGGCGATGGTGGTGGGGCTGGAGATGGTACGCGCGAGGCGAAGCAAGAGGGTTCATGGCTGAGGAGATCTCCATCGAAGGGCCGGTCGAGGTCGTCTGGGGATGCAGGTGGCTGGCACCCGCGAGGGGGCCTGATGCGCTTGATCAGTCCGTGCATGCGCAGTCCCCTGGGGATGCGCGACACCTGGCCGCTGGACCTGTCTTTGAGCCGCGAGCGGAGATCAGCGTTTCGCATCCCGCTGATGTTGAACTCGCCAAGAACGATGGTCTCGAACAAGCGCTGGTCCTGACCCGCGAACAGGTTGAAGCTCTTGTAGGTCCGTCCGTTCTCCTCGACGCTTGCGGAGATCTTGTTCAAGGCCTTGGTGCCCGAGCTGGGGTCGTCTACCTCGGAAATGAAGTCGAGGTAACGCAGGGTGGATGCCCGAATCAGGTCCAGGAGGTCGGGCTGGAAGCTGTAGATGGTCTTGCGTACTGGCGCGAGCTTGAACTCCTGGCCTCCGTCCCGCTGTTCCTCCCTCCGGTGGTGCTTGAAGAAGGTGACGTCGTTCGCGGTCGGGGTCAGGTTCCCGTAGATGGCCTGCAGTTCGTCCTGGCGAGCGAAGACGATGTCCGCGGCATACTTCACCTGCATGATGCTCCAGTGATAGCTCTCCCCCAGCTTGTCAGCGACCGGGCAGTAGAGCTTGGCGAACCGGTCCAGCGCTTTGTGCAGAACCTGGACGCTCAGCTCGGCCAACTGCTGGGCCTGGCTCCAGTCGGCTATCTCGACAAAGGCGTTGTCGAGCATTGGATTTGGATTGCTGTTTCGGTAACGCCATGTAACGCAAACCAGATTCTTCAGAAAATGACCTACAGGAAGAGCCCGATACTCTTCCATTCGAAAGGAGTCTGAGCATGAGGCTTATTACTCGATTCTTAGCGCTCGCAACACTGTTTATCTCTACATCCGCCCTTGGACAGGACAAGTACTACCAGAAAGGCGTAGGCGGAAGCGACCTTGAGAATGGTGGGCTATTCGAGGACTGGGCTGCAAACAACATCAAGATCGGCCTTGGGACCATCACCCCAAAACATCGACTTGAGATTCGCGGAGATCCATCTAATCTGTGGCCGGGAGAAATCGCAATATCTAATGCGCAAGGCGCGGTCGTCGCAGCAACTGCGATCGGTAGCCTCCTGTTTCGTACATATGATACCACAGTGGCAGACTGCGTTGTGGCAGCAATTGATGCGGTCGCCTCTGGGACTTTCGATTCCTCTTATCATCAGACAGACATCGTGTTTAGAACATCATACACAATGGCTCAGACTGCCGTAGAGAGAATGAGGCTCCACTACGACGGGAATCTCTCCATTGGCAGTTCCACTCACACAAACTACAAACTCTATGTTAATGGCACAATTTACTCAAGAGGTATCCGCACCTACGCTAACGACATTTTCACGGGCGTTGTGCTCGGGGCACCAATCAATTCCATCAATAGCAATCAAGGAGCCACCATCGGGGGCGGCGGCAGCGAAGTCGGGCCGAACACGATTACCTCGTCTTTCATGGGCCTGATTGATGGGGGATATAATAACACCATTGAGTCCGGCGACTATGCCGTGATTGGAGGAGGAAGCACCAATGTGGTTTCCTCCCTAAGCGCGACAGTATCCGGGGGACAGAACAACTCAATTGATACAGGCTCTTCCTATGCGGTAATTTCGGGCGGTTATGGAAACGCTCTGGGGGCGGACACTTCGGGCTCTGTTATAGGTGGCGGGTATGGCAACACCATGAATCACGACTCTAGGTACTCCGTGATTGCCGGCGGACTGAATAATTCTATTACCACAGGATCCTATGACGATCTCTACTATAACTCCATCGTAGGTGGGACTAGTAACGCGATTGGCATTGGCGACTACAACTTTATTGGAGGTGGATACGACAACTACGCTTCCTCTGACTACAATACGGTTCCCGGGGGTTACCAGAATAGCGCTGGCGGGGGCCACGCATTTGCTGCAGGATACAAAGCCAGTGCGGGGGCTGTTGGTTCTTTTGTTTGGTCCAGTTACGGTAACGGATCTTGCATCTCTACGACCATGAATCAGTTCAAAGTCTGCGCCATCGGAGGTGCATGGTTCTCTCACGGTGTATCAGCTGCTTCATTTACGGATAGGACGCCCTATCCATCTGACCTCGGAATGGCGTACGAGGCAGTCCTTTCAATGCAGCGTCTTCCGGACGGGCAATACGATCTGTCAGACGAAGCAAACCAGCTTGATCATTCTAGTCTTACGCCGTTCGTTGCGGTCGACTACGAAGATGGCAGTCGTGGCCGCAATCTGTCTGCGACTGTCTCAGCTCAGAACGAGGTGATAAAGAGCCTGATCGAGAGAGTTACCCTACTTGAGCTTGAAATCTCCGCCCTGAAAGCAAGAATTCGATAGAGTTCTTACCTCGCCTTGCATAGTGCTTTCTGCGAACCTGTAAATGGAAATGGAAATTGCGAGGCGCTTCAACAATGCCAGCTTCCAACCACCTGTTGATTAGTTCATCTCATGGGTGGAGACCGATGCGAGATATACAGGCTTGCTCAGGATGGATAACGAGAAGGATGAACCACCTTGGCTTCTTCTTTGTTCTGGTTGCTGCCTGCAGCACTGCTTCCTGCCAATGTGATGGAACCGAGTTCAATCACTGCAGAGATTCATCGAGCTGCCCGACATGCAGTATTTGCTTCGAGGATCGTTGCCGACTGGGGCTGGATCCGTGTGATGGCGAGGACAATGACTGCGACGGAGAAACCGATGAGGGTTGTGGTGAGCTCTGCGAGGGGCTGGTGTGTGAATCGCCGCCGGAAAGAATCTGCCTGGACTCTGACCACCTGCGCTACTACCGCCTTCCAGGGATGTGCGTCGACGGTTCCTGCGAGTATCCTCCAACGGATATCATCTGTCCAGAAGGCTGCGAGAGGAGCGCCTGCATCGGAGATGCATGCATAGGTCTCACCTGCACCGGGGACGGCAACCCTTGCACGGACGACGGCTGCGACCCGCTGAGCGGCTGCACCCAAACCCCGAACAATGCCCCCTGCGAGGACGGCGACCTGTGCTCCGGGCCAGACGTGTGCCGGGATGGTATGTGCGTTGTGGGCGGAGAGCGCGACTGCGACGACGGCCTCGCCTGCACCTCGGAGGTGTGCGACACGGCGATCGGATGCGTGATCATCCCCGACGACCTGGCCTGTGATGACCTGGACCCGTGCACCCACGACATTTGCGACACCAACGCGGGCTGTCTGCACCCGTTCAACACGGCGGCCTGCGAGGACGGCGACCCTTGCACCATGGAGGACACCTGTGACCATGGCGTCTGCTCGGGGGCGCCCCGTGATCTCGACTTCGACGGTTTCGTTGACCTTCTCTGCGGAGGCGACGATTGCGACGACGACGACGAAGCGACCCACCCCGGTGCCGAGGAAATATGCGACGGCTCAGACAATGATTGCGACGGGCTGACGGACATCAACGGCGAAGATCTGTGCAGCTATCATGCCATATGCCACCGCGGAGTGATGACCGAGTGCCCAGCAACATCAGGCCCGACTGTCGTGCCGGGAGTTCTCGATGAGGACGCAATCTGGTGCGCAGCTGGCTCTCCCTTCCTTATTGAGACAAATGCTGCCGTTCTCGACGGATTCAGGCTGACGGTGGGTCCCTGCCTTGATGTGTTGGCCAGCGATGGCGTGGAATTGATCCTGCGAGGAGACTTCGTCGTTAGCGGGAGCAAGGACCAACCTGCGATTTTCCGATCTGATTCTGCTGCTCCAACAAGAACCTCATGGAAGGGCCTTTCTCTCGAGAAGTTCCGAGATTACTTCTACGACATTACGGGCGCTAGGTTCATGCATGCCGAGCGGGCCATCTACCTGCCGGTGATCTCGGTCGGGCATCTGGGTATTTCGCGAACTCGCTTCGAGATGAACAGGCATGGAATCGATGGATACACCGAGGACAGAGACAACTACGATGAGCTGGAGTTCTACGACAATGGGTACGGGATCACTGGCGGTGGGCTCGTTCTGACTGGTGGCGCCTTCGTTGGCAATGACGTTGGCATGGATGTCGCGGATGTCATCGTGTCTGGCGTGTCTTTCTCCGGCAACGCGATTGGAATTCGGGGTTCGCTGTACTGGGCTGAAGACTGCTATTTTGAGAACAACGAGCATCCAGTGGTTCCGGGCGCTGACCTCATAACGATAGACATTATTGGATGTACCCTGATTAACAACGCCAATGGCATTTTGGTGGGTCGACGAGGTTCACGCCGCGTCAACGACAGCGTGCTCTGTAACAATGGAACATATGACATTGAGACGCAAAGTGACTACAGCCTGGACGCGACCAACAATTGGTGGTGCACGACCGACCCGCAGGCGATCTCCGCCAGAATCTACGATGTTCACGACGATGCTTCTCTTGGTCAGGTGGTCTTCGAACCGTTCCTCACGGAAGCACCCCCCCCCGTCCAGGTGCCAGCCGACTGATGGCAGTGCCACCAGGGTCCTGGCGAGTTTTTGCATCTCCGGCAGGCGCTGCCAGCGCAGCGCCTTGATCCAGCGGAGCAGGAAGCTCGTGACCCCGTTCTCGGTCTTGTACGTCCAGAGCCGGTCGAGCTGCTCCCGCATCAGGTAGGCCTTGTAGAGCCGGCGGTTCGCGTTGAAGAGCTCCTTGAGGGAGCCCCGCTCTTCGCGGTCCAGGTTGTCCCAACGCTTGAGCAGCAGCCAGCGCTTGCCGCGGCCGTAGGCCCGCATCACCTCGCCGGCCCGTAAGAACTCCGCCCGCCGCACCTCGTCGATGGCCCTGCTCGCGTGCTGCAGGACGTGGAACTTGTCGAACACCACCTCCGCGTGGGGCAGGACCTTCGCGATGGCGTTGCGGTAGGGCTTGGCCATATCGATGCAGCAGGCCTTCACCGCGGCCTGCTGCCTGGCGTCGAGGCAGGTGCCGAGCAGCCCCTCCAGGGATTCCTGGGTGCGATCCTTGGCCAGCCCGATCACCTGGCCGCGGACGAGGTCGCTCAGCACGGTCCAGTACTTCTGCCAGGTATGCTGGTGCCAGGCGCAAGCAGGGTCTCAAGTGAAAGGTAAAGGTGCCCGGCCAGGCACCGATAGGGGTCAGGGGGCCCTCGCGGCCGTTGACAACCCCTGCGGGATCGCGGCATGTCATGGACGGGCCCAGGGCAGGGAGAGGGAGGCGGAGCGTGGTTGCGAAGAAGACGAAGTCCGCGAGCCAGAAGGCCGCCGCGGGGAAGGCGCCGGCCGCGGCGCCCTCGGCCGAGGAGGCGCTCCAGCGCCTGCTGCGCGAGCTCGAGCCGCGCTTCGAGGCGCTCGGCGCCCGGGTGGCAGAGCAGGTGACCGCACGGCTCGCGGACTCCGAGCTGGTGCGCGAGCTGGTCGCCCTGGTCGCCGGGGCCGGGGTCGCGCCGGCGCCTGCCGCCGCCGCCGCTGCGGCCGGTGCTGACGACGGGCGTGTGGCCACCTGCGCCGAGCCCGGCTGCACCGAGCCCGCCCGCGCCCGCGGGCTTTGCTCCAAGCACTACCAGCGGGTGCGCGCCGCCGAGCGTCGCGACGCCGAGAGCGAGGCGAAGCCAAGGCGGGGCGGCGGGAGCTGCTCGCGCGAGGGCTGCGCGCAGACGGTCTACGCCCGGGGGATGTGCAGCAAGCACTTCATGGAGTGGGTGCGCACCCAGAAGAAGGCCTGAGCCGCCATGCGCCGCGCAATCCCCTGCCTCGCCCTGGCCTGCCTGGCGCCGTGGTCAGCCGCGGCCGCCACCTACGAGGTCGGTCCGGGCCAGCCGCTGGCCGCGGTCGGGGACGTGCCGTGGGAGTCGCTCCAGGCGGGTGACACCGTCCGCATCCACTGGCGGGCCGAGCCCTACCGGGAGAAGTTCGTGCTGTGCGTGCGCGGCACCGCGGAGCGGCCGGTCGTGGTGCAGGGGGTGCGCGGACCGAACGGCGAACGGCCTGTGCTCGACGGCCGCGACGCCACCACCCGCGCCGCGCTGAACTACTGGAACGAGGCCCGCGGGGTGATCAAGGTGGGCGGCGCCAACACGCCGGCCGACACCCTGCCGGCCCACGTGCGC
>Ga0209096_1004261_pt1 | contig 11669 bp, 11 predicted proteins | sample AD_UKC034_MetaG_FD_184407 | JGI IMG/M metagenome (GOLD analysis project Ga0209096, IMG submission 184407) | Active sludge microbial communities of municipal wastewater-treating anaerobic digesters from USA - AD_UKC034_MetaG (SPAdes) (version 2) | ecosystem: Engineered > Bioreactor > Anaerobic >...
CGTGGACGACGGGTCCATCGGCCTGCCCCATCTGCCCGGGGAAGTGACCGGCCGCCGGGGGAGCGCCGGGCCGGAAGCGGGCATGCGGTCCGCCCACGATATCCTGGACGCCCAGGCCATTCGCGCCGCCCTCGAGCGAAACGGTTACAACCGCCTGGCGGCGGCCCGGGACCTGGGCATCCACAAGACGACCCTTTACCGGAAAATGAAAAAACTGGGCATGTCCCGCCCGGACAAAGACGGCCGCGCCCGCCGGAAGAAATTTGAGTAGCCATCATGCACCTGTATATACGATATAAGGTTGCATAATAGCAACGGTATGATGTCTCGCCTCTTTCTTTCACCTTCTTTATTCCTAATATAATCAAATAGATGGATTCCGCTGCCGTGATCGCGCCGGCCTGGCACGATTTTGGCAAATTAAAGAAGCAAAGACAGACCGGGAATCGAGAAATGAAAACGGCATTTCCCCACTGGGATCATCGCATCGCCCCTGTTTTCGACACGGCCCGTCGGATTCGCGTGGTCGAGACCCGGTCCGGGCGGATCGTCGCCGAGACGGAGGAAAGGATTTTCCAGGAGCTGATGGTTCAGAAGGCCCTCCGGCTCGTTGAACTCGGAATCGGCACCCTGGTTTGCGGCGCCATTTCGAGGCCCATGCACGGTCTTGTCACCGCCTACGGCATTCGGGTCATACCCTTCGTGGCCGGTGACCTGGAAGAGGTTATCCAGGCCTGGCACCGGGGCCGGCTCGGCGCCGGCGTTTTCGCCATGCCGGGGTGCCGGGGGCGGGGGCGGCGATTCCGGGGGGCACATGCTGTTTACGAGGAGGTGAGTACCATGAGAGGAAGAGGTCGTGGAATGGGCCCTGGAGGCGGAGGCGCCCAGGGTGCGGGCGGCGGCGGAGGACAGGGTCCGGGAGGCCGGCGGCCCGGCCGGATGGGCGGTCCCCTGGCAGCGGGGCCTTCGGGATATTGCGTCTGTCCGCAGTGCGGACACCGGGAGCCTCACGCACGGGGCCTGCCCTGCGTCGAGCGCACCTGCCCGAATTGCGGCACCGCCCTCATGAGGGAGTGAAAAAATGAAAGAATGTAAAAGAAATAATATGAGAGGAGGAAACAATCATGCCAAGAGGAGATAGAACAGGACCGGCCGGCCTGGGTCCGAGGACGGGACGGGCCGCCGGGTATTGCGCCGGATTCGGCGCTCCGGGGTACGCGAACCCCGGTCCCGGACGCGGGTTCGGGATGGGTTTCGGAGGCGGCCGCGGGTTCGGTCGTGGATTCGGCCGCGGGTTCGGCCGCGGGTTTGGCGGCGGCTGGGGCTGGCACAGCCGGTTTTACGGTGCCGGTTTCCCCGGCGGGTCGGCATACGGCGGGTACGCCGCGCCTTACGGGTACCCGGCGCCCTGGCAGGACCCCGATCCTGAACAGGAAAAGCAGGCACTGAAAACCCAGGCCGAGGTCCTCCAGGCGGAGCTTGACGCCGTGAAAAAACGCCTCGACGAGGTGGAAGCGGGGCGTGAGGCCTGATGTTTTTACGCATCACGGGCGCGGCGGCCGTGCTGACTGAGAAATCGGTTCGGCCGCTTCGCGCGGGTGCGACTTCTTCAGCGAAGGCCATGGGCAAGACATGAAAATATCTCTCGACTGCATTCCCTGTTTCGTCCGACAGGCCCTGGATGCGGCCAGGCTGGCATCGCCGGACCCCGCTATACACGAGCGTATCCTCCGGGAGGTCCTTCTCTGGGCCGCCGAAATGGACATGAACCAGACCGCTCCCGTCATGGGACAGCGCATTCACCGGCGGCTGAGGGAAATCGTCGGCACCGAAGACCCGTACCGGGTGACGAAAGACCGGCAGAACCGCATGGCTCTCCGTCTTTTCCACGAACTGAAGGGGCGGGTCGCGGCCGCCGCTGACCCCCTCATGACGGCGGCGCGCCTTGCCATCGCGGGCAACGTCATCGACCTGGGCGTGAAAGGCGGTGTGAAGGATTCGGAAGTGCGCGCATCGGTAGAGGAGGCCCTGGCGGATTCTTTTGACGGCGACCACGAGGGGTTCCGAAGGGCCGTCGGCGATGCCCGCCGGATTCTGTATCTCGCCGACAACGCGGGGGAGATCGCCTTCGACCGGCTGCTCATCGAAGAGCTGTCACCGGAACGGGTGACCGTGGCGGTCCGGGGGGCTCCGGTCATCAACGACGCCACCCGGGCCGATGCCCTGGCGGTGGGTCTCGAGGAAATCGTCGAGGTCATCGACAACGGTTCCGACGCCCCGGGGACCGTGCTCCATGACTGTCATGAAACATTCAGGCGCCGATTTGCCGAGGCCGACCTGATCCTGGCCAAGGGTCAGGGGAACTTTGAAACGCTGAGCGAGGAAGGGCACAATATTTTCTTCCTGTTTCGGGCGAAATGCCCCGTCATTGCGGCCCACGCCGGGGTTCCCCTGGGAACCCACGCGCTGATCCCGGGGCTTGGCGCCCGCCGGAAAGACGGGAAGGCCGCGGCCGGGAAGAAAGGTGGAGGAGATCGGGATCATGCCGACCTACGAATATGAATGCGGGAACTGCGGGTTGCGTTTTGAGCGCCGGCAGGCCATGACCGACCCCGTCGTGGCGGAATGTCCGGAATGCCGTGGAAAAGTCCGGCGCCTCATCAGCGGGGGCGCCGGTTTCATCCTCAAAGGGTCGAATCCGGGAGGGCCGGCGGCGGGCGGCGGTCTCTGTTCACTGGAGCGGTCCGGCAGGACCTGCTGCGGCCGGGAGGAACGCTGCGAAAAACCCCCCTGCGGGGAATGAAGGCCCGTCCTCGAAAATTTTTCCGAAATTCCATTCCGGGTTCGCGCCCGGAAGATAAAACGGGGGTGTGTTCGAATGATGTCATCGAAGGTAAGGATCACCATACTCGCCGACAATCGCGACGCCTGCGGGTTGTCGACGGAGCACGGCCTCGCCATGTGGATAGAGGCCGGCGGGAAGCGGGTTCTCTTTGACACGGGCCAGGGGATAACCCTCGAAGGAAACGCCCGGGAGCTCGGCATCGATCTGGGCGGCACGGACATGATTGTTCTGAGTCATGGGCACTACGATCACACCGGGGGGCTTTCCCGGGTCCTCCGGCTGTCCCGGAATGCCGTGGTCTACGGGCACCCTGGGATCGTGCATCCCCGCTACGCCGTCCGAAACGGGACGGCGACGGCGATTCACATGCCCCGGGAATCCATGGCGGCCCTGGACAGGCTGCCCTCGGAAAAGCTTCGCTGGGTCCAGCAGTCCGTTCTTCTGCCCGGAAAAATCGGCCTCACCGGACCCATCCCCCGGGAAACGGGCTGGGAGGACACGGGCGGGCCGTTCTACCTCGACCCGAAGGGAACCCGTGTGGACCCCATCGATGATGATCTCGCCCTCTGGATCCCGACAGGTGAAGGCGTCGTCCTTTCCGTCGGCTGCTCCCATGGGGGTCTGGTAAACACCCTGAACCATGTCCGGCGATTGAGCGGTGACCTCCCGATCAGGGCCGTGGTGGGGGGGTTTCATCTCGTGAACGCAAGCCGGGAACGCCTGGACCGGACCGTGGAAGCCCTGCGCCATCTGGATCTGAAGCAGGTGATACCCTGCCACTGCACCGGCCCCTCCGCCGTCGCCCGGCTTCGGGATGAACTGGGGGAGCGGGTCACCCCCGGCGCGGCGGGGATGACCTTTACGTTCTGACGGGAAGCGATCCGGCCCGTGGGCAACCCTCCCCCTGAAAACAAGGCAAGGCGGAACGATTCGGACGATCTCTTTGCCGGTCCGCCTTTTCGGGACTGGGTCAGTTGCCGGCGCGGATGGTCAGAATATCGCCGTCCCGGACAATGTAGCTTTTCCCCTCGAGGCGCCACGTACCGGCCTTCCGGCAGCCCGGGAAGCCGCCATAAACCATGAAATCCTCGTAGGAAACGGTTTCCGCCCGAATGAACCGGTCCGAGAGGCTCGTGTGGATGGTGCCTGCCGCTTCCTGGGCGTTCATTCCCCGGTGTATGGGCCAGGCGCGGCATTCATCTTCGCCCACGGTGAGGAACGAGATGAGGCCGAGGGTGTGGTAGGCGAGGCGGATGATCCGGCCGGCGACGGTTTCCTCGATGCCGTATTCCGCCATGAATTCCGCTCGTTCCCCCGGTTGCACCAGGGCCAGTTCGGCCTCGAGCTTGCCGCAGGCGGCCATGACCGGAATGTGACCTGGAAGAGAGGATTTCAGGTCCCCTTCCAGGCTGTCGAACCGCCCCGCCGTCTCTTCGTCGCAATTCACGACGGCCATCATGGGTTTCTGTGACAGGAACCGGAAGCCCTTCAGATGTTTGCCGTCCCGCTGGAAAAGCGGGAGGGTGGCCAAAGGCTTTCCGGCGTTCAGATGGTCCAGGCATTCCCGGAGAGAGGACGCCTCGTGAAGAAGGACGGGATCGTCCTTTTTCCCGCCCTGTTTGCCGATCCGTTCCAGCCGGGCCTCAACCTGAACCATGTCGGCGATGATGAACTCGTCGAGGATGGTCCTGAGTTCCCCCGGCAGGTCCACCGCCTTCCCGTTCTTGAAGTTTCGGAGTACCAGGAGAAAAGCGTCGGCTCCCCGCATCTCCTGGAGGGTCTTCGGGTGGATCGTTTCCTTCCGGATATTTCCCTCTTCGATGGCCACGGTGTCGGCCACAGCGATCTTCCCGTAGGTCGTTTTCCGGGGGTGAAAAATATCCACGAGCCTCTCGATGCGTTCATCGGGAACGTCGATGGTCGCCGCCGCGTCCGCGCCGTTCTTTTTTTCGGAAAGCAGGCCCGTCAGGGCCTGAAAGAGGGTTGTTTTGCCACATCCCGGGCTGCCGATGATCGATATATGCATGTTTTCCCTTTCCTCTTGAGATCCTTTTTTTCCACCGGTCGGATTTTTGAAAGCGCCATTACTACAAAAGAAAGGAAAAAACAATGGCGTTCGCCCTGTTGACTGGGGGATCTGAATGCCCTATACTTCGCGAAAAATCGGTTTTCCCGATGCCTTTGTACCGTTCCTGTAACGTCTGCGGCCATTGCAGTCCTTCGCTCCTGTACCGGAAAGAGGGGTTTGCCGTGGTTCGCTGTCCCGCCTGCAGCCTGGTTTTTGTCGGGGATCCACTGGAGGATATCGATTTCAGCGGGCTTTATGATGCATCCTATTACCGGAGCGCCGATGCCCGGCTGTATGCTGATTATTTCGGCGAAGAAACGGGACGGCGAGCCGCCGCCCGTCGCAATCTTCGGCTTCTCCGCCTCTTCGCCCGGCGGGGCCGGATCCTCGACGTAGGGTGCGCCGCCGGGTTCTTTCTTGCCGAGGCGAAGCAATATTTCGAGCCTTTCGGCGTTGAATTTTCCCCGGTTTCCTCCGCCTTCGCCCGGGAACGTTTCGGGTTGGACGTCCGGACGGGAACTCTCGCGGAAAGCGGGTTTTCCGATGGGTTCTTTAATGTCGTTACCCTGTGGGACGTGATCGAGCACGTCCCCGATCCGGCGGCGCTTCTGGGGGAGGTTTTTCGGGTCCTCCGGCCGGGTGGTCTCGCCGTCCTCACCACGGGGGACATAGAAAGCCCTTTCGCCCGTCGCGCCGGTTCCGAATGGCCCCTCATGACCCCGCCCTGGCATCTGTATTTCTTCAATCGAAAAACCATCCTCGGGATTTCCGAAGCCACCGGATTCCGACCGGTCTTCCTCTTCACCCGGGGGGCAGTTTCAGGTAATGCCCTGTTCAGAAATCCCGTCGCCCGTTTCCTGGGGAATGTATTCCAGCGGGGCGATGTTTTGCAGATTTTCCTGCGAAAATAAACGGGGCGGCTTTCCTCGGACCGAAAGGACGGTAGTCGCTTTCATGGTCCGGGGAACTTTCCCGGAGAAGGGCTAGGATTCTTTTTCCTGGAGAATCCGGACTTTCATCTCCACCCGTGCCATGGGGTTGTCTCTCCCGTCCCGTGGTTCGGCGACGATTTTATCGACCACTTCCATGCCAGAGACCACCTCGCCGAAGACCGTGTACTGGCGGTCCAGGAAGGGCGCATCGGCGACGCAGATGAAAAATTGGGAACCGGCGCTGTCTGGATTCATGGCCCGCGCCATGGACAGGGTTCCCCGTTTGTGGGGCCGCTCGTTGAACTCCGCTTTCACGGTGTACCCCGGGCCGCCCATGCCGTGACGGCTCCGGTCCGGGGACTTGGTATTGGGATCGCCGCCCTGGATCATGAAGCCGGGGATCACCCGGTGAAAGGTCGTTCCGTCGTAAAAGCCCTTCCGGGCAAGATCGATGAAGTTTTTCACGTGGTTCGGTGCCGTGTCCGGAAAAAACGCGAGGGTGATGTCGCCGTGCCGGGTCTCGATGACCGCCCGGATTTCGGACATTTCCCTGATGTCTTCCCCGGCGGGGGCGTCCCCGCGGGTTTCGCCGGAGACGGCGGTGCCGCCGGCGGCGAGAAAGGCCGCCGCGGCGAGGAGGATCATTCCTTTCGTCTTTGTCTGCATGACCGCTTCCTTTCCAGTTTTTTCGGAGGGGCCGTTTTTCCCGGGTGAGGCTGAATCCCTGAGAGAACGGCCGGCCCGTTTTCGTTTCCCGGCGCCCTGCCGGAGCGTGCCGCCGGAACGGCACGGCCGGAAGAAAACCGCGGATTTCTGCGTGATAACAGAACGGAAAAATAATTGCACCCTCTTTGTGCGGGGACCGGCCCGTTGCCTCGTAAACGAAGGTCTGCGAAGGTCCCGATGGGACAGGGACAATTCCGCCTGGAAAAAAAAGGAATGTTTTGACATACTGGCGGTCGTCACGGACCCGCCGGGAATGGCGGAACGAAGAGGATGGGCCGCGAATGAACAGGGGGAAGAAACGCACGTTGAAGTCACTGGCGGATTTGCCGTCGTGGCAGTGGGAAGAGGAAGACGGTGACCGGATTCTCGAGACCCTGAGGAACACCGGGGCGGATGCCTCGGAAAGGCTTCTGGCGGCCGACCTGGCCGGCGAGTGCGCCGTCTTTCGCCACGAAATGGCCGAGATGCTTCTCGAAATCGTTGGGCGACAGGACGAGGTGACGGCCCTGCGGGAGGCCGCGGCCCTTTCCCTGGGGCCTTTCCTGGAACAGGCCGATCTCCTCGACTTCGAGGAAGCGGATTCGTTCTCCGCCGACAGGATTCACAGGATTCAAAACCGGCTCCGGCGGCTTTTTTTCGACGCCGCCGTTCCAGCGGCCCTCCGCCGCAGGATTCTGGAAACATCGGTCCGCGCTTTCCAGAAGTGGCACGCCAACGCCGTCCGCGCCGCATACAAGAGCCATGACGCCGACTGGCAGCTCACCGCCCTTATTTCCATGAGTTTCGTCCGCGGTTTCGAACGGGAAATCCTCGACGGGCTGTCACGGAAAGACCCGGACATTCTCTGTCACGCCGTCCGCGCCGCCGGCAACTGGGGCCTCGACGAAGCCTGGTCCCGGATCGCCCCGCTCGTCACGGGGTGCCACGTGGACAAGGCCCTGCGGATCGCCGCCATAGAGGCCGTTGCGGGCATACGCCCGGAAGAGGCGATGGATCTTCTCCGCGGACTGGCCTTCTCCGACGACGACATCGACGATGCCGTTACCGAGGCCCTTGCCATGGCGGAGGGACTCGCCGATGCAGGGGATCTTGACGACGACCCCTTTCACTGACAGTCCCGGGCCGGAAAAGGGGAAGCGGCGCCGTTCCGGAATTTGCCGTCCCCTGCGGCGTCTTTCCCGCCTGGCCGTTTCTCCGTCACGGCCGCGTTCAACGCCCGGGAGAAGGGCGCGCAGCCGCCGCCGCTGACGCCGCCGGAACCGCCGGTGGACGGCCCTTTTCAGGAATCGGCGAGCGGAAAATCGAACACGGGAGAAGACATGAAAATCACCGTCCTGAATGGAAGTCCCAAGGGCACGAAAAGCGCCACCATGCACTCCGTTTTCTACCTGCAGAGGAAATTCCCCGGCCATGAGTGGAAAATACTGGACATTGCCCGGCGGATCCAGGGGATCGAGAAAAACGAGAAGACCTTCCGGGACATCCTGGAAGACGTCCGCACCGCCGACGGCGTTCTCTGGGGGACGCCCGTTTATGTGACCCTGGTGCCTTCCCAGTACAAGCGCTTCATAGAACTGGTCTTTGCAAGGGGCGCCGGGGAGGCTTTCCGGGATAAGCCCGCGGCGGTTCTGACCACGTCGGTCCATTTTTTCGACCACATCGCCCATGCCTACCTGAACGCCGTCTGTGACGACCTGGGAATGAGATACCAGGGGGCTTTTTCCCCGGACATGTACGACCTGCTCAGGAGGCGGGAGCGGGTCCGTCTCGAGATCTTCGGAGAGGATTTTTTAAGGGCCGTGGAAAAGAAGCTGCCGGCGCCGAGGCACTATGCGCCCCTTTCGGCGAGACCCTTTGACTACATTCCCGGCGAGGGGCGGGGGAAGATCGACCGGGGCGGCAAAAAGATCCTCCTTCTCACGGACGCCCTGGAGGGGGACGACAATCTTCATGGGATGATCCGTCGTTTCGCCGCTTCGTTTTCGGGGGACGTGGACATGGTCAACCTCCACGATCTGGATATCCGGGGCGGCTGCCTCGGGTGCTGCCAGTGCGGCCTTGACGGTGTCTGCGCCTGGGAAGGACAGGACGGGTACATTGATTTTTACCGGGACCGGGTCATGACAGCGGATATCCTCGTTCTCGCCGGGACCGTTCGGGACCGGTTCCTGTCCTGGAAGTGGAAGGAGTTCCTGGACCGGCGGTTTTTTCACACCCACATTCCGACCCTCACGGGAAAGCAGGTCGGGGTCATCATCGCGGGGCCCCTCGGCCAGATCGGCAATCTCCGCGAAATTCTGGACGCTTACACCCAGTGGGAGCAGGCCAACCTGGCCGGCACCGTCACCGACGAGTCCGGGGATTCGGCGGAAATCGACGGCCTCCTGGAGACCCTGGCGGAGAGGCTCGTCGCTTTTTCGGCGCGGGGATACGTGCAACCCCCCACCTTTCTCGGGGTCGGGTCGTCCAAGGTTTTCCGGGACGAGATCTGGGGCCGGCTCCGCTTGGTCTTTCAGGTGGATCACAGGTATTACCGGAAGCACGGTTTTTATGATTTTCCCCAGAAAAAGTACCGCATGCGGCTCAAAAACGGTCTTATGATGCTTTTCACGCGGATCCCCGCCGTTCGGAGGGCCTTTCCCGGGCGCCTGGTCGACGAAATGATCAAGGCCCACCGGCGGGTGGTCGAGCGGACGGGGCCGGGACCCTCCAAGGGCTGAGAAGTCAAACAATACGGCATTCCGTCCGCCTGGAGAGGGGTTGAAAAAAAGGAGCCTAAGGGTCCGGTGAAAGAGGTCGGAACAAGACGTTTCGGAACGGTCCTGTTCATCCCCGGCGAGCGGGGGGGCCGCTATCCCTTCTGCAATTCTCTCTATTTAGAGGAAGCGGGGATCGTCATCGATCCTGCCTCCGACCGGGCCCGCCTGGCCGATCTCCGGGACCGGGGAGCCGTCCGGACGGTCTGGCTCAGCCACTTCCACGAGGATCACTTCGCCGACCTGGATCTCTTCGAGAACCTGCCCATCGGGATTTCCGAGGAAGATGCGCCGCCCATGAAAAGCCTGGAAGGTCTCCTGGACAGATACGGCATCACGGATCCCGCCGATCGGGCTTACTGGGGCCGCGTTTTCGTCGACCGGTTCCGCTTCCGTCCCCGGGTTCCGTCCTTTTTCTTCCGGGAAGGGGAGACCTTCGACGCGGGGGGCGACACCGTCCAGGTCCTTGCGACACCGGGCCACACGCCGGGCCACGTGTCCCTCCTGTTCCGCCGGAGCGGCATTCTCTTTCTCGGCGACTACGACCTGTCCGATTTCGGTCCCTGGTACGGCGATGCCCGCTCCAGCATCGAGGACACCCTCTCGTCCATCCGGCGGTTGCGGAACACGGACGCTTCCCTGTGGATCGCCAGTCACGAGAAGGGGGTGCTCGAAAAGCCGCCGGGTTCCCTCTGGGACCGCTATGAGGACGTTGTCCACGAGCGGGAAAGGAAGCTTCTGGCCTTTCTCTCCCGACCCCGGACGTTCGGGGAGATCGTCCAGGCCTGGATCGCCTATGGCAAGCCCCGGGAACCCGTTCAATTCTATGAATTCGCCGAAGGCGCCCTCATGGGGAAACACCTGGAGCGTCTGGTAAAACGGGGGCGGGTTCAGGAGCGGGGCGGCTGCTATGTCCGGACAGCCTGATCGGGGGATCGCGCCATGAAGAACCGGGAACTGGCTAAAATATTTCGTGAAATATCGGAATACCTGGAAATGGAGGGGGTCCGTTTCAAACCCTACGCCTATGAAAAGGCGGCCCTGGTGCTGGAGTCCCTGGAAGGGGACGTGGCCGCCCTGTACCGGGAGGGCGGCGTCAAGGCCCTGAAAGGTCTTCCCGGCGTGGGCGAGAATATCGCGAAGAAGATCGAGGAGTACCTGACCACGGGAAGGCTCGGGTATTACGATGAGCTGAAGAAGAAGATGCCCGTCGATCTGGACGAGCTGGTCCGGGTGGAAGGGCTGGGCCCCCGGAGGGCCAGGGCGCTTTATGAAAGCCTCCGGATCACCAACCTGGAGGAACTGGAAGCGGCGGCAAGGGCCGGCCGGATCGCCCCTCTTCCGGGATTCGGTGAGAAGACGGAACGGATGCTCCTGGAAGGCATCGCGTTCCTGAGGCAGGACAGGGGCCGGTTCCTTCTGGGCGAGGTGATCCCCCTGGCCCGGGGCATCCTGCAATCCCTGCGGGAACTTGAAGAGGTGGAGAAGGTCGAGACGGCCGGTTCCCTCCGGAGATGGCGTGAAACCATAGGGGATCTGGACTTTCTTGCCGTGTCGGGGAATCCCGGGCCGGTGATGGAACGGTTCGTCACCCTTCCGGGGGTTGTCCGGGTGTGGGGGCGGGGGGAAACCCGGTCTTCCGTCCGGATGAAGGAGGGCATCGACGCGGATCTGCGGGTCGTTCCCCCGGAGAGTTACGGGGCGGCGCTCCAGTATTTCACCGGATCGAAGGACCACAACATCGCGCTGAGAAAGATGGCCCTGGAAAAGGGGTACAAGCTGAGCGAATACGGGCTCTTTCGTCAATCGGAAGCGGTGGCCGGCGAAACGGAAGAGGCGGTTTATGAAAAACTGGGCCTTCCCTGGATTCCTCCGGAACTCCGGGAGAACCGGGGGGAGATCGAGGCCGCCCTGTCGGGCCGTCTGCCCCGCCTGGTCCGCCGGGAGGACCTTCGGGGGGATCTTCATGTCCACAGCGACTGGGACGGCGGCGCCGATTCAATTGAAAACATTGCCGAAACGGCCATGGGGATGGGCTATTCCTATGTGGGAATCGCGGATCACACGAAGTATCTTCGCATCGAGAGGGGGCTTGACGAAAAGAGGCTCTCCGAGAGAAACGGGGCCATCGACCGCCTGAACGGGACGTTACAGGCGGCGGGCCGGTTGTTCCGGGTTCTCAAGGGGTGCGAGGCGAACATCCTGGCGGACGGTTCCCTGGACATCGATGACGAGGCCCTGGCGGAACTCGATTTCGTCATCGCCGGGGTACATTCCCATTTCAAAATGGCGGAGGATGAAATGACGAAGCGGGTGATCCGGGCCCTGCGAAACCCCCATGT
>Ga0209096_1004268_pt1 | contig 11653 bp, 10 predicted proteins | sample AD_UKC034_MetaG_FD_184407 | JGI IMG/M metagenome (GOLD analysis project Ga0209096, IMG submission 184407) | Active sludge microbial communities of municipal wastewater-treating anaerobic digesters from USA - AD_UKC034_MetaG (SPAdes) (version 2) | ecosystem: Engineered > Bioreactor > Anaerobic >...
GTTGAAAAATCATTAGTTATAAATGCTATAAACAAGTTCTCAATCCCTGAAATATCAAATGCCGGTTAGGGTCTTTACAGAGTCAGATTACACGGTTGGAGAAGTTAATGTTCCTGTTTCCAAGAGTGAAGACAGTCGTATTTCATTCATCCGATCGCTTGCTAATTTTACTGATGATGCCCATGGCACTGATGCCGCTGATACTCTGCAATTGAAGAAACTTTTATCTTCGGAGGAACTTACACTTGATGCAAAAGACGGTGGAACAACAGCTCGTTTTGTGATGGCATGGTGTGTAATCAAACAAAGAGAAGCTATTCTTACCGGTACTGAACGATTGAAGCAACGACCTGTTGCTGATTCAGTGGACTTGCTCAGGCAGATTGGTGCTGATATCACTTATCTTGATAAGGAAGGATTTTTGCCTGTACACATCAAACCTTCCTCGATCAAACAGGTGAACGTTTTATATGCTGATGGCAGCCGCACGTCACAGCATATAAGCGCTATGATGATGATTGCTCCTTTATTGGGGCATGAATTAACCATTCGGTTTGATGAGGCAGTTTCGTTTCCTTATCTGCAGCTTACTGCTGAAATAATGAAGGTATTTCATGCCAAGGTAATTTTTAAACAAAAAGAAATAACTGTTGGCGCAAATACATATCAAAATATATCCATAGCAGCAGGTGGCGATTGGAGTGCTGCATCCTATTTTTATGAGATTGCAGCTCTCAGCAGCAAGTCGGAAATAGCAATTAACGGATTAACATCAGAAAGTTTTCAGGGTGATAAAATTGCAATTGATTATTTCAAACCTTTTGGTGTGGAAACAAAATACTCAACAGATAAAATTGTCCTGACAAAAAAAGAACGGATTAAACCTGATTTCTACCTCAACTCCTTCAGACATTGTCCGGATATAGCATTAAGTCTTGCCGCAACCTGTGGCGGTCTTAACTGTAAAGCCGATTTGCTTGAATTGCAGGGTTTGCTTATCAAAGAGTGCGACAGAGTAGCTGCATTTCAGCGCGAAGGATATAAGTTGAATATTAAAACAGATTTCTGCGGAGGTTCTAAATTGAAAATACTTGAAGAATCACTTATCAAACCTTCAACGCGTGTGCTGAAAAGTTATAATGATCACCGGGTGATTATGAGCTTTGCACCCCTGAGTCTGATTACAGGAGAAGTTTTTCTTGAAGAAACTGATTCTGTAAAAAAGTCTTTTCCCGATTATTTTCATCAGTTGAACTCACTCGGAATTAAATCTTCAGTACAATAATTTGCTGTTAATCTTTCAAAGCAACTGAATACGGCTCAACGCCCAACTCACATTTATATCCCGGAACAAGTTCAAGCGTATTCATATCAATGATGGTCATATTACCATTGCGTCCTGCACAGGCCCCGCTGTGATGTGGTGCTTCACCATTGGCATCCACATTTCTGTTGGCAACATATACCACATCTTTTTCATCATCCACAGCAATACCATGAGGTTGTGTGCCGGTATGTATTTTCTTTATGAGGGTAAGATTGTTGTAATCAATTATTGAAACTGAGCCTCGATTTCCATTGATAATATCTTCGGTGCAAGTTACAAACAGGTAAGGGAACTTATGCGACAGTGAAAATTCCTGAGGTAAAGTTCCTACAGGAATCACTTTAAGAAGTGCATTTGTAGTTGCATCAAAAACACGTACCTCATTGGTTGCATCACAGCTTACAAAATATTTTGAATTATCAGGTGAGAAAATAATTTCATGACCATTGAGTCCGCCACCGTATGATAATGTCTGAAGATTGCTGATCCATTGCGGAAAATCTGCAGGGCTGCCAATGGTATCAGCAATATAATAAGTTCCTCCGTTCTGATTGGTAATATATAGCTTATCACCGGTACTGTTAAAAGTCATTCCATGCGGATAGGCCAGAGCCGTGATGGGTAAAGATGTGAATGAAGTCATCGGAAAATTCTCGAGATTGATAACTGCTATTCGTCCCGCAGCACTCCAGTCAACACTGTATGCTCTTTTGCCATCAGGAGTAATGGTAAGTGTACCCCATTGCCCGCTTATCCCATTGCTGCAATCCACCTGATCAACAAAACTGTCGTCAGAAGTCCTGTATCGCTGAATGACTCCAGAGCTGAAAAATGCTATCAAAAAATATTTTTTGTCGGGAGTAACTTTAATCATGTGCGGGGCTTCGGTAATGCCACTCACGTCACCTACATCAAACCATTTCATGATTAGTCTTGTTTCCTGATCGAGTACAACTACCTGGTCGCATGCCTGATTGCTTACATATATTTTTTTTCTGTTGTCGTCCTGCGGAAACATGTCTTCACCACAGGCATTTTTAGCACCACCCATAATCCAGTCTTTAATCGTTTGCATTTCATCATGCGATAGTGCTGCTCTTTCATAAGGCATCTTGGGCTCATTACCTGAGAATCCCAAATCAGAAAATGTATTGCTGAAAGAAAATAAGGTGCTGTAATCGGCATTTCCGGGTATCACAACAGCTCCTGCATCATTGCCTTCTCTCATCGTTTTCCAGTTGGTAAGATCAAGTCCGCTTGATGCCGAATTGGAAATGCTGTTATGACATCCTGCCGTAGCGCACTTGGTAGTGATGATTGCTTCCACTGCAGGTGGATATTTCAGACAGGGATCATCTTCCGAAGCATCGTCCATTTTATCCCAGGTACAGGAAGTCAATGATAAACACAGGAGCGTTGCAGGTAACAGATGTTTCAATTCTTTAATATCCATGTTGAACTATAATTTTCTTGGTGAAACTACCGGTTTCAGTATTTATGACAAGCAGATACATGCCATTGTTTAGTACTGAAGCAGAAAAACTGAAATGATTGTTAGAAATATTTTTTTCGAAAATCCTGCGGCCTGTAATGTCCAGTAATGCTGCCGATACTTTTCCTGATGTATAATTAATCAGTTGCACATTGGCTTCATTGTTCACCGGATTCGGACTAACGCTAACAGAAACGTGAGGAGTATAATCTGCTACAGACAAGGGGCATCCGTTAAGCGAACTGCTGTAAAATGCTAATCCGCCTGCCTGTTCTCCAACAATGATTTCAGCAGCACCATCATTATTGAGGTCTGCCATGGCAGGAGCAGCACGCGGAGGTTCGTTTACTCCATAAGCTGTGTTTGAAACGAGATTAAATGTTCCGTTTAAATTTCCTGAAATATTATCATATAAAAACAAACGGCCACTTTCGGAACCTACAACCATCTTCCACTGACCATTATCCATAAAAAGATGCGGTACACTGTAACCATAAAATGTGTTGGCACTGTTGGTGACATTTACTCCGCCCCAGTTATTGTTTTGCAAAGTGAAAGTAGGTGAGGTAACGGTTCCGGTATTGCGGAAGTAAGAAATTTTTCCAAAAAGCTCGCCTGAAACAATATCGAGCAATCCGTCATTATCAACATCAACTAACTGAGGTGTGCTGTTGCTGCCCACATCCAGATTCTGAAAATTAAAACCATTTGGTGCAAGGCTATATTGAGGGAAATTACTGGCTCCTGCATTATTTATAAAATAATGAAACGTACCATTTTCATTTCCTAACATCATATCCGAATCACCATCACCATCCAAATCACCGAATGCCGGATAAATATTGGTCAATCCATATTGTTGAATGGATGCAAAGTCAGTGCTCATTTGAGTAAACTCCGGACATGCGCCAGATGTTGTGTTCTTATAATAAGCTAATGCACCCTCATAATGGCTGGGACCACCCTGAGTAATGTAGTAACCTTTGTTGCCAACAATCAAATCCTGCTTGCCATCACCATCAATATCATAAAATACCGGCATGGATGCTGTGCCTACATCAATCATTCCATCAGTAAGAAAACGTGATTTGAAAAACTGAAAATCAGGTTGCTGATTGGTACCTGTATTGAGATAAAGTAAATTGTTATTATAATTCTCAGCTTGCGATTCGGTGCAGGAAGAGATAAGCATATCCGTTTTGCCATCATTGTCGGCATCCAGAAAATTAGCATTGATAAAAGTTACATAATTCACCGAGCCTCCATTGGTGGGATAATTTATATCCTGCCAGTCAATACTGTCATTCACTCCTGGTTGTGTGCCGCCATTATGCAGAAAGAGCAGATTGTTACCGAGTAAGTCACCATTAAGTATATCAGCCATACCATCACCATCACTGTCGAAAGCTACCATGCAGCTTCCGGAGTGTCGGTCTGTAAAAGTTTCGTTACTGTTGTTATTAGCGAGTCGGGGCAATCCAAGATTAGCAACATTCGACATGCCACTGAGCGAGATATGTCCCCATTCTTTTTTCCTCTGTTGGAGAACAATAGTGTCGGTTCTGTTAAACCATTCTTTTGCCATGTTCTCATGGTATTCAATAAAATTTGCTGTTATCTGAAATGTAAGCACATCCAAATCACCATCACCATTGATATCATAAAGTGCAGGCTGATTTACAGGCAACACATAGAGTGAACCTGCAACACATGGTCCGGACTGATTGATATAACAGGTATTCAGTCCGGAATATTCCAGAGTAAAATGCAACACACCCATTGTATTAAACTCATTTCTGTACACATCAATGCCTGATACGTTTCTGTTGTAAGTAAAAATATCTTCTCGTCCATCACCATCATAATCTATAAGCATGCAAAAGCTTACCATGTCCTGAGGAAAATATTGCTCATAGTTTGGATCATAGGTAAAAGAGGCAACACCTACACTTCCCGTGTTGATGAATGTTCGTATTTTATACACACCTGGATAGTTGGACTCAGATTGTTTTTCAAGTACAAACAAATCCTTCATTCCATCATTGTTGAGATCAATAGGCTGATAGGATGCAGAGTTTAATCCACCGGCCCATGGATTTGCTAAAGGCTGATTGTTTACATAAACCTGCGGAGAAGTAAATCGTGAATATTGTGCGTTTACAATTGAACAGGTAAACAACAGCAATACAATTGCAAAAAATATTTTAAAGTTTGACAACACGGAGTGAGTATGTGAAATTGTTTTCGATAATCTGAAGTGTGTAAACACCTTTTGGAAGACTGCTGATTGAAATTGTATTCAAATAAGAATGATATTTTTCCTGCAATACGATTTTGCCGGTGATATCGTATAAGCGGTAAGTACCGGTATGCGGTGTATCTTTCTTTAATTCAAATGTAATTTGTGAATGTGCAGGATTCGGATAAGCGATAATCTGTTGCTCAGGAACAGAAATTTCGTTGGTAGCTGTTGGCAGGTTCTGAGAGTAAATGCTTGCACCGCCTGCGTAACAACCTGTAACTATTTCGGGCGAACCGTCACCATTCAAATCGGCAACATCGAAAGTTGCACGGTAAGGTTCGAATATCCCGAATGTATTATTTGAAACGAGGTTGAAAGTTCCGCCAAGGTTATTGTCAATGTTATCATACTTGAAAATATATCCTTTTTCGTTAGAAACTAAAAGTTTCGACACTCCGTTCTCTCTGTAAAAAAGCGGGTAACTGTAACCATTGTAGGAATAAACCGTGTCTGTAACATTCACATTTCCGAATTTATTGGTGATGTAAGTGAACACCGGATTGGTAACGGTGCCGGTATTGCGGTAGTAATATAAAAATCCGAGGCGTTCTCCTATTACCAGATCAAGCAAACCATCATTATTTACATCAGCAAGATAAGGAGCACTGTTATTTCCTACATCTATGTTCTGAAAATTCATACCGTTGGGTGCAAGCGTAAATGTGGCAGGCACTGTTCCGTTGTTGATATAATAATGTATAAAACCCAACCCTTCACCCAAAATCATGTCAGGAAAGCCATCGCCATTCAAATCGCCAAAGGTTGCATTGAGACCTGTTTTGCCAAGGCTGCGGAGATTATTAAAATCAGTAGTGATTAATTCAAATTCAGGAAGCGGCCCTGATGTAATGTTATGATAGTAAGAGATTGCAGATTCATAATGCCCACCGAGTGAATCATTGGTAAAATATCCATAATTGCCAATCAGCAAATCCTGTTTGCCATCATTGTCCACATCAAAAAAGCGAATGTTGGAGCCTGAACCTACATCAATCATTTCGTCAGTAAGAAAACGCTCTTTGTTAAACTGAAAAATATTATTCGTATTGCTGCCGATATTTTTGTATAAAAGTGAGTTGTGATAATCTTCGGTAAACGCATCTGAACTGCCTGATACAATCAGATCTTTTGCACCATCATTATCTGCATCAAAATAAAACGGAGCAGGGAAGGTGTGATACATTACCGAAACATCATAGGAGGGAAACAAACTGTCCTGCGAAATCATACTGTCGGTTACTCCCGGGATTCCGCTGTTTTCGAGATAGAGCAAATTGTTTCCTAAAATATCACCATTTATCAAATCCATATCTCCATCACCGTTCTGATCGAATCCCAACAAACTGGAACCGTTATGTCTTATGCCTGCAGTATCGGGACTGTTGGGAGCAAAATAATAACAATTGGCATAATCGAGAATTGCAGAGTTATGAATTGCATTGAATCCTACCTGAGCATAACATTGCCTTATCTGATGGTAAATAAGTGTATCGCAACGGTTGTATAATTCCTTTGCCATGTTCTCATGATATTCTATTGTTCCACCAAGTAATGTAAATGTAAGTACATCCAAATCACCATCGCCATTCACATCAACCAATGCAGGCAGGTTTACATTACTCACATATAAATTAGCATATACACTTCCGAGAAAAGTGCTGTACACCAAAGGATATTTTAAACTAAAAGTCACACCGTTTACCGAAGTGTAATCATTATGATAAACTGCCATTCCACCTGAATAGGAATAGGTAAACAAGTCTTCATGCCCGTCACAATCATAGTCAACAAGCAATACCCAATCATGCAAATCCTGAGGGAATACACGTTCGTATAAAGGTGCATAAACATAATCTGTCATTCCCGGAGTGCCGTTGTTTATGAATGTTCTGATTTTATACGCACCGGGATAGGTGGCTCCATTCTGTTTATCAAAAACAAATAAATCCTTTATGCCATCACCGTTGAAATCAATGGTGCTGTAAAACGGAGCATTTAGTCCGCCCGCCCACGGGTTTTTGAGTTCCTTACTGTTGACATGCACTTTTGGCGAAGTATATTTCTGATACAGTTGTGCCTGAACAACTGATATATTGCCAATGATGAAAAAAACAACAAGAGGTATTTTCTTAAAAAACATGCAGGACATATTCTTGTAAAGCTGAAAAGGTGATTTCATGACATATTAAAAGTCAAAGTTAAAGAATAATTTTGCGGATTACTATACGATACAGATAAAATATTTCATTTTTATTACTATCTTCACTAAAAAATAAAACAGTTATGCCTTCATTTGATATTGTGAATGAAATTGACATTCAGAAACTGGATAATGCCATCAATGTAGCCAGGAAAGAAATTGTGAACCGCTATGATTTTCACGGCTCAAAAACAGAGATGGAGTTGGATAAAAAAGAGATGACGCTGAAAATTACTACAGAGAACGAAATGCGCATGAATGCCATCCGTGATATCATCATCAGCCGCTCGATGAAGCAGGGTGTTGACCCCAAGTGTTTTGATTTCAGAAAAGATCATTATGCATCAGGCAACATGGTGCGCAAAGATGTGAAAGTGAAAAAAGGAATTGACAAGGAAACTGCTAAAACCATAGTTAAATATATCAAGGATACAGGAATGAAGGTGCAGGCATCCATCATGGATGAACAAGTGCGTGTTACAGGAAAAAAAATTGATGACCTTCAGGATGTGATTGCGGTGATTAAAACAAAACCGATAGAGTTACCATTGCAATATGTAAACTTCAGGTCGTAACGACTGAAAATATATTGCGGGCAGTTCTATGTCAGCAATGAAAACTATCTTTCCACCAGAGGAATCAGCCCACGCAAACCCATATCCACAACTTGCTCACCATCCAAAGGTTCAAGTTTTCCATTTCCATTGGTGTCAGTCCATTCAAAACTGTTGTTGGTGCTGAAGGATAATGTGATGACAATATCTTTGGTTTCATTGCCGGTAACAATAAATTTTTCAGGAAATGTTCCTGTAACAGTGCAACTACCTGAAGGTAATGGCGAAGTTGTGCTGATGGGATTGATAACCGTTGTGCCTGGTGTCTGTCCTTCTATAACTTCTCCGGGATAGTAGGGTGGGATAGGAGGTATTTCAATTCCGTAGTAGCCTTGTGCTTTTACTCCGTTTACCGTTACGGTTTTGTCTTTAATGGTATAAGAAGATATGTAGGTGTTATGTCCCACAAAACAACCAACTGTTCCTGTTAAGTCATATCCGTTTGCACTGAAATTGAAATTATAATTCTGATAAGCCACAGACGAACGAATATATTCATAAGAGCCGGCAGTAACCTTGCTGAGAGGAATTGTGAAAACCACATCACCGTTTTTCAGTTGTTTGAGTTCGTCAAAAACTACAGCATGAACTCCATTTTGCATGATACTTTTGGCAGAGTAAACCAAATCACCCTGTTCGAATTGTGTAAACTTATTTGGCACTAACTCGATAGAATGCAGTGCAACGAAATTAAATTCCGGATTTTGTGCAGCATGACCGGCAGACATTACGGATGGATTTCCCATTACATCCAGCCTTGGTTGTTGCGGGTCGAGTTTAACTTTAAAAATCAACTTCGGTTCGGCTTTGCCTTTGTCTTTCTTACATGCAGCAACACTTACAATCAGTGCCATTAAAATCAAATGCCTGAATTTCATTTTTCTTAGAATTATTTATCATTTATTGTTGGTAAATAACGCCAATAGAAATACATGAATTGTATTTGATCTTAAAATTTTTTTTCAATAAAATATACATGTCACTTCAAATGACAAAATTTACACGGATGCCTTCAGTAAAGCGTTAATTATTTTGCTGCAGGAGTGTAAATTTCAACTTTGTTGCTAATTGGCTTTTGAGACTTTAGATAAGCAAAGATGGCTTTTAAATCCTCATCATTCATTCTGCCATACATGGTCCAGGGCATGATGGAATTAAACTCACCCGGTTTTACCTTTGTATTCAGTGTTGATGAGTCGGAACGCGAGTGAAAAATATCCATAAAAGATTGCTCAGTCCATTGTCCAATACCAGTTTCATTATCAGGTGTAATATTTGAAGAACGCAATATAGTACCATCAGGAAACTGAAATTCTCTTCCACCTGCAAATTCCATTCCTGCAATTAAAGTTCCTTTATCTACCTTGGTATGACACTCCATACATGCAGCTGCATTGACCATATACTTACCATAATTTATCACATCTGATTTTGGAGGAAGTGATACTGGTTGTGCTTTTGAAGGTATGGTGTTAATGATAATATTCATTGGGAAATCTGACTCAGACTTAGGTACTTCATTAATGATGGGTTTAAGTGTGCGGATGTATGCAATGATTGACTTAATATCTTCACTGTCCATTCGTCCGTAATAGGGATAAGGCATTACAGGGAAAATTGCGCTTCCATCTTTTTTAACTCCTGTAGTTATTAATCGGAACAATTCTCCGTCTGTATAATTTCTGATTCCTTCGGGAGTAATATTTGCAGAATAATAGGCTCCCGGGAATCCAAAATTTTGATCAAATGTTTCGCCACCTTTCCCAAAAGTTCCTTCAAGAGGCGGCCCTGAAAACCGGCTCCAGTCACGGGTAGAATGGCAGTCAATACACAGTGTAACATGATTGGCAAGGTATTCACCTCTTGCAATTCGTTCGGGAGTAGCTTCAATTTTCATATCCGGTGCGTCACCCACATCCGGCAATGCTACTTTGATATAGGTTACTGCTGATGCAATTACAATAATTACAATCCCGATAATCCACAGGATAATTTTTAAGAACTTTTTCATTTGTAGTTTGGTTAAGTGTAAATAATGAATCTGATAAAAATTTATTTTAAATTTAATTTCTTTCAGTTTATGTAATTGATTAAGTGATGCTAAAGTATAATTAAGATTTTGTAGATTAGATAAATAAAATTCTACAATTTGAAAAAAATACAAACAGTTTAAAGCCTAACGTAACAGATTAAAGTTTCAATTTATATGTATAAAAAAGGCTGCACTCAGGCAGCCTTTGCAATTTTCAGATTTGAAAACTATTCTTTTGTTTCAACAACACGTCCGCATTTTAACATGGATGCACCATAGTATGGGTTTTCAATATTTTTTTCAGTGCTCATCCAGTAGCCATCAGCCATAGGGCAATACTGATAATACACCGGTTGGCTTACTTTATCTGCATCTTTCACCAGCTTCCAAACAAGAGTAGATACTTCATAAAAAGATGCTCTTTGCTTTTCAAGATTTTTAGCATCGGTCATTTTGTTTACTGCTTTTGTCAAGGCTGTATTCTTAGCAAGTTCCTTGTCGTCAGCAATACTCTTTTGCAATACTTTTGCAGCCTGAGCAACTGCTTTGTCATCACTCAAAACAAGGGCATTTTTTACGCTGATGTAGTTTTTTACCAGCACATCGGTGTTTTGTGCAAATGCTACTGAACCCAGTAACATCGCTGCTGCAAATAATAATGTCTTTTTCATTTTGATATGTATTTAATTGTTTACTTCTTCAATTTTGTAACCGGCTTTCTGAACACTTGACATCACTGCATCTACAGATGTGATTACATCATCAACCGTCAGAATTTTATCTTTGGTGGAAGTGTCAACGGTCCAGTGTCCTTCTCCTGCCACTTCATTCAGAAAAGGAGTTACTTTTTCTATGCATCCTCCACAGTTGATATTTGTCTTAAATTTCAATTTGCTATTCTCCATAATCATTGTGTTTTATCTTTTGCAAAATTAATACTACTCTTATTCTTTATGTTATACTATTTCAATAATCTTTTGTAAAATTTACGTCTTCATTTTCAATCGCAAACTGTTGCACACCACACTCACACTGCTGAATGCCATTGCAGCACCTGCTATCATTGGGTTTAGCAGAAATCCATTGATGGGGTAGAGGATACCTGCAGCAATGGGTATGCCGATGATGTTATAGATAAATGCCCAGAAAAGATTCTGTTTTATTGTTTGCACAGTTTGTTTGGATAAACGAATGGCTTTTGGAATTTTATTCAGGTCTGATGAGATGATGGTCATTCGTGCAACATCCATTGCAATATCGCTTCCTTTTCCCATTGCTATACTAACATCAGCAGTGGCAAGTGCTGTGCTGTCGTTGATGCCATCACCCACCATAGCTACTGTTTTTCCATGCTTTTGCAACTCTTTTATGAAATCAGCTTTTTGATGAGGCAGCATTTCTGCTTTAAAATGTTCAATGCCTGCCTGAGCAGCTATTGTTTTTGCGGTTGACTTATTATCACCGGTGAGCATATACACTTCAATGCCCATTTCTTTCAGTTGCCTTATAGCTTCAACGGAAGTATCTTTTATTTTGTCGGCTATGGCAATGGCTGCAAGTGTTTTTCTGCTGTCGGCAAACCAAATGACAGTTTGCGATTTGCTGCTCCATTCATCAGCTAATTGCTGCAATTCGCTGCAACCCATTATTCCGTTTTCAGCCAACAGAGAACTGTTACCGGCAAAA
>Ga0209096_1004269_pt1 | contig 11649 bp, 12 predicted proteins | sample AD_UKC034_MetaG_FD_184407 | JGI IMG/M metagenome (GOLD analysis project Ga0209096, IMG submission 184407) | Active sludge microbial communities of municipal wastewater-treating anaerobic digesters from USA - AD_UKC034_MetaG (SPAdes) (version 2) | ecosystem: Engineered > Bioreactor > Anaerobic >...
GGCGATCGCCGCGCTCGCGATCGCCAGCGCGCAGCGCCTGCGCGCACTGCGCGCCGAGCTCGGGCTCGAGTACGACCAGCTCGAGCGCGGCATCCTGCACCTGTTCTACAGCCGCGCGGAGTTCGCCAAGGCGCCCGCCCGCGCGGCACAGCTGCACGCCTTCGGCATCGCCGCCGAGGTGCTGGACCGCACCGCCTGCCTCGACCGCGAGCCCGCGCTGGCCGCATGCGCGGGAACCCTCGCCGGCGGGATCTTCGCGCAGGAGGACGAATCGGGCGATGCGCACAAGTTCACCCGCGCGCTCGCGCTCAGGCTGGAAGAGGCGGGCGCGGCCCTGCACTGGGAGACCGAGGTGAGCGCGCTCGAGATCGACGCCGGCGGCCGTGTCACGGGCGCGCGAGTGCGGCGTGCGGACGGGAGCGTCGACAGCCTGCGCGCACAGGCCTGCGTGCTGTGCCTGGGCAGCCACGGCGCGCGCCTCGTGGCGCCGCTCGGCTTGCGGCTGCCGATCTACCCGGTCAAGGGCTATTCGATCACCGCACCGGTGCTGGACCCCGCACTGGCGCCGAGCGTGAGCCTGACCGACGAGTCGCGCCGGATCGTGTGCTCGCGCCTGGGCGACCGCCTGCGCGTCGCCGGCACGGCGGAGCTCAACGGCTTCGACACCACGATCCGCGCGGAACGCATCGCGCCGATCATGGAGTGGGTGCAATCGCGCTTCCCGCGCGCGATCGACCTCGCACGCGCGGAACCCTGGGCGGGGCTGCGCCCCGCGACGCCGGGCAACGTGCCGCTGATCGGCAGAAGCGCGCGCCCCGGCCTGTGGCTCAACACCGGGCACGGCACGCTGGGATGGACGCTGGCCTGCGGCTCGGCGGCGGCGCTGGCGGAACTCATGAGCGGAGGTCGGCCGGCAGTCGCGTTTCCCTTCCTCGCGGCGGCGAGCTAGCACCGCCGACGCCCTGCGATGCGCTCCGCCCCGGTCAGCCGGGGAGGAGCGCGTCGCGGGCGAGCGGCCTCATGCCGTACGCGCGGCCTCGCCGGCGGCCGCATCCTCGGCGGCAAGGGTGGCGCAACCGCAGCCGGCAGCGCGGGTCTCACCCTCGGCGAGCGGCCGCAGCGTGCACGAATCGACGTCGAAGCCGATCGTGGCGAGGTGGAATGCAAGTGCCGCGTCCATGCCGTTCACGTGGTTCACGAACCACGCCGGCAGCTCTTCCATCAGCCGGCGGCCGAGGAAGTGGTCGCCACGCTCGACGCGCTTGCGGATGTCGGCCATGACCGCGAGCACGCGATCATGCTCGGCGCGGTGGCAGCCGGGGAAATCCACCGCCTCCATCCAGCCGTTCTCGAGGTCGAAGTGGCTCTTCGCGTGCTCGATGAGGGCGTCGAGCGCGGCGGGAAAATCCTCCGGGGCCGCGCTGGCCGCGGCGTTGTAGCACTCGACGAACTCGCGATGGGTTTCGTCCATCGGGGCGAGGTTGTTGTCGAGATCGGCACTCCAGGCAAGGCTAGGCATCGATGTTCCTCATTTGATGACCTTGAGATGGCTGCCGCGCGGCGGGCGCGCGGGGGGCTGCGGCTCGGCGGAGCGTTCGCCACGCGCCTGGGCGGTCGCGTCCGAGATGTCCTGCACGATTTCGCCAGACTCCCCCTCGGTCGCCTCGGCCTCTTCCTCCGGCACTTCGAGCTCGGGCTCGAAGGCCATGCCCTGCCCGTTCTCGCGTGCGTAGATCGCGATGACGTTGGCCACCGGAATCACCAGCGAGTGCGCAACACCGCCGAAACGCCCCTGGAAGCTGATGAAGTCGTTGGCCATCTGCAACTGGCCGGTGGCGTCGGGCGACAGGTTGAGCACGATCTGGCCGTCGCGCGCGTAACCGGGCGGCACGCGGGTGTTCTCGTCCACCAGGGTGGCGAGGTAGGGCGTGAAGCCCTGATCCACGCACCACTCCCAGATGGCGCGCAGCAGGTAAGGCTTGGTCGATATCGTAGTCATCGGCGAGTCATCGTATCTACCGGCGCCTGCGCGCGCAGGCGCGCTGGCAGGCGCGGTCGGGCGCGGCGGATCAGCGCCGCATAACCTTTTCGGACGGGGTGAGCGCGTCGATGAAGCCCTGACGGCTGAAGATGCGCTCGGCGTACTTCATCAGCGGCGCGGCGGCCTTGGGCAGCTCGATGCCGTAGTGCTCGAGGCGCCACAGCAGCGGCGCGATCGCGACGTCGAGCATGGAGAACTCGTCGCCGAGCATGTACTTCTGCTTGGTGAACACCGGCGCGAGCTGGGTGAGGTGGTCGCGCACGTGGGCACGCACCTTGTCCACGCCCTTCTGCGCAGCCTCCAGCGCCTCCAGGTGGGTGAACAGCTCCTGTTCGAAGGTGTGCAGCAGCTGGCGGGCGCGCGCACGCATGATCGGGTCGGGCGGCATCAGCTGCGGATGCGGGAAGCGCTCGTCGATGTACTCGTTGATGATGTTGGCCTCGTAGAGCACGAGGTCGCGATCGACCAGCACCGGCACGCGGTTGTAGGGGTTGATGACGGCGATGTCTTCGGGCTTGTTGTAGAGGTCGACGTCGATGACCTCGAAGTCCATGCCCTTCTCGAACAGCACGATCCGGCAACGGTGACTGAAGGGATCGGTCGTGCCGGAATACAGGTTCATCATGGTGTTGCGACTCCGGAATTCAAAAGCAAAAGCGCACCACGCGGGTCCGCGTGGTGCGTCTGGGTCAGGACCGCGCTAGACGGCCCGGAGGGCCGCGGCGACAGAAATCAATGAATGTCCTTCCAGTAGTTCTTCTTCAGCGCATAGCTGAGCACGAACATGCCGGCGAGGAAGATCAACACGATCGCGCCGATCGACTTGCGCTTCTCGGCGACCGGCTCGCCCATCCAGACCAGGAAGGAGACGAGGTCGGCAACCGCCTTGTCGTACTCCTGCACCGAGAGCGTGCCCGGCTTGGCGAGGGAGAGCTCGACCTTCTTGCTGCCGTCGGCGTTCTGGGCGACCTTGGCGACCTGCTCGCCCTGGAGCTGCCAGAACACGTGCGGCATGCCGACGTTCTCGAACACGACGTTGTTCCAGCCCGTGGGGCGCTCGGTGTCGCGGTAGAACTGGCGCAGGTACGTGTACAGCCAGTCGGCACCGCTGCCGTCGCCCGAGGCGCGCTGGCGCGCGATCAGGGTCAGATCGGGAGGCGCCGCACCGAACCACACCTTGGACTCCGCCGGGCGCATCGCGATCTTCATCAGGTCGCCGACACGCGCGCCGGTAAACATCAGGTTGTCGCGGATTTCCGACTCGGACAGGCCGATGTTCTCGAGCTGGTTGTAGCGCATGAAGCTCGCGCTGTGGCAGTTCATGCAGTAGTTGACGAACAGCTTGGCGCCGTGCTGCAGCGCGGCCGGCTCGGTGCTCACCGGTGCCTTGTCCAGATGCACGCTGGCGCCGGCGGCCATCGCCACGGCCGGCGCGAACAGCGCCACAGCCGCGAACCGCTTGATGAAGTTGATCACTCGCGTTTTCATTTGAAGTTCACCCTTTCCGGTTCGGGTTTGCACGGGTCGAGTTTGCTGTACCACGGCATCAGCAGGAAGAAGGCGAAATACAGCACCGAGCAGATCTGCGAGACCAGCGTACGGCCCGGGGTCGGAGCCAGCACGCCGAGGTAGCCGAGGATGAAGAAGCACACCAGGAAGATCGCCAGGGCGATCTTGAAGATCGGGCCCTTGTAGCGGATCGACTTCACCGGGCTGCGGTCCAGCCACGGCAGGAAGGCGATGATCACCACCGAGGCACCCATGGCGACCACGCCCCAGAACTTCGCGTCGAGACCGAACAGCGGGTAGGTCACCGCGCGCAGGATCGAGTAGAAGGGGGTGAAGTACCACACCGGCGCGATGTGCGGCGGAGTCTTCAGCGGGTCGGCCGGGATGAAGTTGTTGTACTCCAGGAAGTAGCCGCCGCCCTCGGGCATGAAGAACACGACCGCGCTGAAGAAGAACAGGAAGACCACCACGCCGACGATGTCCTTCACCGTGTAGTACGGGTGGAAGGGGATGCCGTCCAGCGGCTTGCCGGTCGCGTCCTTCTTCTTCTTGATCTCGACGCCGTCGGGGTTGTTGGAGCCGACTTCGTGCAGCGCGACGATGTGCGCGAGCACGAGACCGATCAGCACCAGCGGCACCGCGATGACGTGGAAGGAGAAGAAGCGGTTCAGCGTGGCGTCGCCGATGACGAAGTCGCCGCGAATCACCAGGGAGAGGTCCGGTCCGATGATCGGGATCGCCGAGAACAGGTTCACGATCACCTGGGCGCCCCAGTAGGACATCTGGCCCCAGGGCAGCAGGTAGCCCATGAAGGCCTCGGCCATCAGCGCCAGGAAGATCAGCGTGCCGAAGATCCAGATCAGCTCGCGCGGCTTGCGGTAGGAACCGTAGAGCAGGCCGCGGAACATGTGGAGATAGACCACGATGAAGAAGGCCGACGCACCGGTCGAGTGCAGGTAGCGGATCAGCCAGCCACCCGGCACCTCGCGCATGATGTACTCGACGCTGGCGAACGCGACCGGCACGCCCGAGGCGTTGAGCGAAGCGTCCGGCTTGTAGTGCATGACCAGGAAGATGCCGGTGACGATCTGGATCACCAGCACCATCAGCGCCAGCGAGCCGAAGAAGTACCAGAAGTTGAAGTTCTTCGGCGCGTAGTACTCGGACAGATGCGCCTTCCAGGTGGACGTGAGCGGGAAACGCTCATCGATCCAGTTGAGAACGGCTTGTGATTTGGTAGTCATCGCTTATGCCTTCCCGTCATCGCCAACAAGAATGGTGGTGTCCGCGAGGTACTGGTGCGGCGGAATCTCGAGGTTGGTCGGCGCCGGCATGCTGCTGTACACCCGCCCAGCGAGGTCGAACAGCGAGCCATGACAGGGGCACAGGAAGCCGCCCGGCCAGTCCGCGGCCATGCCACCCTCGGCACCGACCTTGAACTTCTCGGAGGGCGAGCAGCCGAGGTGGGTGCAGATGCCGACCGTGACCAGATACTCCGGCTTGATCGAGCGGTGCTTGTTCTTGGCGTACTCGGGCTGCTGCGGCTCCTCGGAGTTGGGGTCGCTGACCTTTTCGTCCGTCTTGTCGAGCGAGGCGAGCATCTCGGGCGTGCGGCGCAGGATCCACACCGGCTTGCCACGCCACTCCACCGTCATCATCTCGCCCGGCTTCAGCTTGCTGACGTCCGCCTCCACCGGCGCACCGGCCGCCTTGGCGCGTTCGGACGGCGTCAGGCTGGCGACGAACGGCACCGCGGTCGCCACCGCGGCGACACCGCCCGCGGCGGACGTCGCCAGCAGCAGGGTGCGGCGGCTGCTGTCCATTTTCTGATCAACGCTCATGAGCCTCTTCCCAAAAAGGAAAACGAAAGACCTGGATACAAATAACCATCCGATTATATCGAAGACGTCGCAGCAGAGAAAGCGCAGCGGGCCGATCGCCAGCCGGAACAAGGCTTTCGGCACGAAAACAGACACCGGTCAGGGCGCGCGGCGGGCCTGTGTCGCTGCGCTGCAGCAGCGCCGAATCAGACCGCTCGCCGCTCGATCAGCGCCTGCCCGATGGTGCCGATGTCGGTGTGCTCGAGTTCGCCGCCGACGGGTACGCCGCGCGACAGCCGGCTGACCTTGACGCCGCGCGCCGAGAGCAGGCTGGCCACGGTGTGCGCGGTAGCCTCGCCCTCGTTGGTGAAGTTGGTCGCCAGGATGACCTCGCGCACCCCCTCTTCGGTGGCGCGCGCGATCAGCTTGTCGAGGCGCAGCTCGCGCGGCCCCACACCGTCGAGCGGGGACAGCCGGCCCATCAACACATAGTAGAGGCCGTTGTAGGACTGCGTCTGCTCGATCATGGCGAGATCGGCAGGCATCTCCACCACGCACAGCAGCGCGGCGTCGCGGCGCGGATTCGCACAGCGCGGGCACACCTCGTCCTCGGTGAAGCTGTTGCAGCGCGCGCAGTGACGCAGCACCTCGAGCGCATGCAGCAGGGCATTGCCCAGCCGTGCCGCGCCGCGCTGGTCGCGCTGCAGCAGGTGGTAGGCCATGCGCTGCGCCGACTTGGGCCCGACCCCGGGCAGGCAGCGCAGCGCCTCGATCAGCTCGTCGAGGCTGGAGGGCGACATCGGCGCGCCGCTCAGAACGGCAGCTTCATGCCCGGCGGCAGGTTCAGCCCGGCGGTTACGCTCGCCATCTTCTCCTGGGTGGCGGCCTCGACCTTGCGCACGGCGTCGTTGAGCGCGGCGGCGACGAGGTCCTCGAGCATCTCGCGGTCGTCCATGACGGACTCGTCGATCGACACGCGGCGCACGTCGTACTTGCAGGTCATCTGCACCTTGACCATGCCGGCGCCGGACTGGCCTTCGACCTCGATCGAGCCGAGCTGGTCCTGCATCTTCTTCATGTTTTCCTGCATCTGCTGGGCCTGCTTCATCAGGCCCGCGATACCGCCTTTCATCATGATGGTGTTCTCCGTTGGATCGGTTGTCGGCTTGTTTCGACCGGAGCTGGCGCACCATGGCGGGCGCGCCTCCCGGCCTCGAAAGGGAATCAGAGAGGCCTCACCGTGCTCTCGACGAGGGTGGCGTCGAAGCGCTCGATCAGCTCGCGCACGAAGGGATCGGCCTCGAGCGCTGCGACCGCCTCGGCGTGGCGGGCCTGGCGCTCGATCGCGTCGCGCTGCGCGGGGGTCTCGCCAGCGATGTCGCCGATCGCGATGCGTACCGCGAGCGTGCGCCCGAGCGCGGCGCCGAGCAGGTCCTGCAGGCGCTCGACGGCGCCACGGTTCATGTCGAGCAGGTGGCGGTGCGCGGTGGACAGGCGTAGCTGCAGCACGCCGTCGCCACACTCGACCCATTCGCAGTGCTGGGCGAGTTCGCGCACCAGCCCGCCGAGCCCGAGCGCACGGATCAGCCCGCGCCAGTCGCCGAGCGCGAGCAGGGCCGCGGCGTCCGCGCTGGCGACGGGCGCGGCCTCGCCCGGGGCGGACGCAGGCGTCGCCGGCGCGGGCGCGCGCACCAAGGGAAGGGGCGCAGCCCGCGTCGGGGCGTCGTCCCTCCGGTGCGCGTCACCACCACGTGGCTCGGCGCGCCCCGGGGCAAATCCGCCGGACTGTGCCCGCGCCAAGGCGGAATCGCCCTCCTCGCCGCCATTGCGCGCCTCGCGCGGCGGCGGCAGGTCATGGTCGGCATAGGCCTCGGGCGGGAGATCTTCCCAGGGCGGGACGTCCTGCGCGCTTTCGCGGGCAGCGGGCGCCGGGCGCACGGGGGGCTCGACCGCCGCGGCCGTGCGCGCCGGCGCTGCGGCTGGCGTCACCGCAGCGGCCACCGCTGCCGCGGCGGGCGCAGGGGGGACGGCGTGCTGCGCCGGCGGAAGGGAGTCGGCCTGCGCGGCTGCAGCCGGCGCAGCCTCGGGCGCGGTCTTCGGCGCGCGGGAGCCCGCCGCAGCGGCGTCGGCAACCCGAGCGGGGCTGGCCGCCTGTGTGGGGGCGGCGCCCCCGGCCGCAGCGACGGCCGGGGCAGGCGCTTCGGTCCGCGCGCCCGGCTCCGCCGCGCCACCGGCCGTCGCGGGCGGCATCGCCGGTCCGCCGCCCTCGCCCGCCGCTGCGGGCACGCGCGCGCGCCCGGCGTCCGGGCCCGGACGCACACCCGGCCCGCCGAGCGCGGCCGGCTGCTCCGGGCGGAAGGCATGGAGGCGCAGCAGGGTCATCGTGAAGCCGGTGTAATCGTCCGGCGCGAGCGGCAGCTCGTCGCGGCCGTGGATGGCGACCTGGTAGGCGAGCTGGAGGAATTCGGCGTCGAAGCGCTCGACGTAGCCGAGGATACGCGCGCGCTCGACCTCGTCGGCGACCGCAGCCGGCGCGTACTGGGCGAGCGCGATGCGATGCACCAGCGTGGCCAGCGCCTGCAGCGCGGCATCGAAGGACAGGCTCCTCGCCTCCATGCCGTCGGCGACCGCGAGCAGCGCCGGCACGTCGCCCGCGGCGAGCGCATCGAGCACCGCGTACAGGTGGTCGTCGCCAACGGTGCCGAGCATGTGGCTGACCTGCTCCTCCTCGACGCGGCCCGCGCCATGCGCGATCGCCTGGTCGAGCAGCGACAGCGCGTCGCGCATCGAGCCCGCCGCGGCCTTGGCGAGGTGGCGCAGCGCCCCCGGCTCGAACGCCACCTCCTCGGCCTGCAGGATGCGCGTCAGATGGTCGACGATGTGCCCCTGCGGCATCTGCTTGAGGTTGAACTGCAGGCAGCGCGACAGCACCGTCACCGGGATCTTCTGCGGGTCGGTGGTGGCGAGGATGAACTTCACATGCTCCGGCGGCTCCTCGAGCGTCTTCAGCATGGCGTTGAAGGCATGCCCGGTGAGCATGTGGACTTCGTCGATCATGTAGACCTTGAAGCGCCCCTGCACCGGCGCATACACCGCCTTGTCGAGCAGCGCCGCCATCTCCTCGACGCCGCGGTTCGAGGCCGCGTCCATCTCGACGTAGTCGGGGAAGCGGTCGGCGTCGATCGCGCGGCAGGCGTCGCACACGCCGCAGGGCTCGGCGGTGATGCCGGTCTCGCAGTTGAGCGCCTTGGCGAGGATGCGGCTGATCGTGGTCTTGCCCACGCCGCGCGTGCCGGTGAACAGCCAGGCGTGATGCAGCCGCCCGGTGGCGAGCGCGTGCGTCAGTGCACGCACGACGTGCTCCTGACCGACCAGCGTGCCGAAGGATTTCGGCCGCCACTTGCGTGCGAGGACCTGATAGCTCATGGCGGGCGATTCTAGCAGAGCGGCGCGCGGCGGCCCGCGCGCTCGACGGCTCATCCGTCACGGTGGCGCGGAGGCGCGCCCTGCGGCACGTGCTCCCCCCTTGGCGGTTAGACTGGCCGCTCCTCTGCCGCCCTGCACTCCCCGCCCGATGGACAACACCGCCGCCTCCCGCCTGCTCGAAGCCCTCGTCCCGATCGTCCGTGCCGCCGGTGCTGCGGTGATGGAGGTATACCGCTCCGACTTCGCCGCTCGGGAAAAGGCGGACGGATCTCCGCTTACCGAAGCCGATGCCCGCGCCGAGACGCTCATCACGTCCGCGCTCCTCGAGCTGCGGCCGGACATTCCGGTCGTCGCCGAGGAAGCGGCCGCCGGCAGCCTCCAGGCAGCGCCGGGGCGGCGCTTCTGGCTCGTCGACCCGCTCGACGGTACGCGTGAGTTCATTCACCGCAACGGCGAATTCACCGTCAACGTCGCGCTGATCGAAGACGGCGAGCCGGTGCTCGGCGTGATACTCGCCCCCGCGCTCGGGCGCCTCTTCCTCGGTGCCGCAGGCGTCGGCGCCTTCCTCGAAGAGGCGGGCCAGCGCAGGCGGATCCACTGCCGAAGGCCGCCAGCCGCCGGCCTCACCGTGGTCGCCAGCCGCTCGCACGGCGACGCCGCGGCGCTCGACGCCTTCCTCGCCGGCCGCAAGGTCGCCGCGCTCGCCAATGCCGGCTCCTCGCTCAAGCTGTGCCTGATCGCGGCCGGCGAGGCGGACCTCTACCCGCGCCTGGGCCGCACCATGGAGTGGGACACCGCCGCCGGACACGCCGTGCTCGCCGCTGCCGGCGGCAGCGTCCGCACCCTCGCGGGCGAGCCACTGCACTACGGCAAGACCGGCCTAGAAAACCCGCACTTCGTCGCCAGCGGGCCGGATTGAGGCCGGCGCCGGAGGCGGAGCCGGGTGCTGCGCCGACGCAATCGCCCCCGGCCCGGGATCGCGGGACATCGCGCGCGGCTGCGCGTCATGCGCGCCCGCCGGAATCGGCGAGACAGCCGGCGGGCGGCGCACATTGAACGTATCATCGCACTCGCCCACAATGCGTGTCGGCCTGCGGCGTGCCGCCCAAGCCCTTCAGCCCGGCAAGCAGCCGATCCGGGCGCGACGCAACCGACTCTGGAACCCGACGCATGAGCTCCCCCCCGACCCCCGACGCCGAAGAGATCCGCCACGCCCTGCGCCAGGTCATGGACCCGGAGGTCGGCATGAACATCGTCGACCTCGGCCTGATCTACCGCATCGACTGCGCACCCGGCGAGCTCTACATCGAGATGACGATGACCACGCCGGCCTGCCCGCTGTCCGACATGATCCTCGACAACATCGACGCGGTGCTCGACCCCCTGCTGCCGCCCGAGGTGAACATCCGCGTCGAGCTGGTATGGGATCCGCCGTGGTCGCCGGCGATGATGGAGGAAGGCGCGCGCGCGCACTTCGGCTGGAACGGATGAGCACCCTGCCCCCGCTCGCCCGCGTGCCCCTGCTGGTGCTCGGGCTCCTGTCGCTGCTCACCGGCGTGTTCGCCGGCCTCGCCCGCCTGGGCGTGGAGGTGCCGGCACTCGCCGCAATGCACGCGGGCAATCACGCGGCGCTGATGATCTGCGCCTTCTTCGGCACCGTGATCTGCCTCGAGCGTGCGGTCGCACTCGGCGGCCTGTGGCCCTACGCCGGGCCGGCCGCCGCCGGCGCGGGCGGCGTGCTGCTGCTCGCCGGCGGCCCGCTGCCTGCGGCGCAGCTCCTGTTCCTGATTGCCGCGGCGACCCTGCTCGGCGGTGGCATCGTGGTGGTGCGCCGCCAGCTCGCGCTGTTCACCGTGATGCTCGCGGTGGGCGCGGCGTGCTGGCTGCTCGGCACCTTGGTGTGGTGGTCCAGCGGCAACGTGCACGCAGCCGTGCCGCTGTGGCTCGCCTTCCTGATCCTGACGATCGCCGGCGAACGCCTGGAGCTCACCCGCTTCCTGCCCGCGCGCCCGACCGCGGCGCCGAGCTTCGTCGCGGTCAGCGCGCTGATCCTCGCCGGCGCCCTGCTCGCACCGTTCGAAGAAGGCGTCGGCCACGGCCTCTTCGCCGCCGGCGTGCTGGCGATGGCGGCCTGGCTGCTGATCTTCGACATCGCCCGCCACAATGCCCGCCAGCAGGGGCTGACCCGCTTCATCGCGATCTGCCTGCTGTCGGGCTATGTGTGGCTGGCCCTCGGCGCGCTCGCTGCGCTCGGCGGCGGGCTCGCGCCCGCATCCCCGCTGCACGACACCACGATGCACGCGATCGCGCTCGGCTTCGTGTTCTCGATGGTGTTCGGCCACGCCGCGATCATCTTCCCGGCGGTGCTCAAGGTGAAGATCCCCTACCACCCGGCCTTCTACGTGCCGCTCGCGCTGCTGCACGCCTCGCTCGCGCTGCGCGTGGCAGGGAGCCTGGTCGAGCTTCCCGGGCTGCGCAGCTGGGGCGGGATCGCGAACGCGCTGACGCTGGCGGTGTTCATCGCCACCATGATCGTCAGCGTGATCCGCGGCGGACGCCCGCCGGCGCGCCGGCGGCGCACCGGCTGAAGCCGCGCGCCGCCGCGGCGCAGCCGATTACATTTTCGTAAGCATGTGCCGGCGCGGGGCGGGGAACGGCACAATTCCGCCATCGAGACCTTGCCCGGCGGACGCCTGCTCGCGGACGTCGCATCGCGTGCCAGCGGCGCCGGAACCTCGCGCCGCGCACCCTGGTCCGATCCAGTGTGAAACCTCCCGGGAACCCCGCACCATGAACTCCATCCCCCGCCCCGCGCTCCTGCACAAGCTCGCTCGCATCCTCCCCACGCTCGCC
>Ga0209096_1004276_pt1 | contig 11632 bp, 10 predicted proteins | sample AD_UKC034_MetaG_FD_184407 | JGI IMG/M metagenome (GOLD analysis project Ga0209096, IMG submission 184407) | Active sludge microbial communities of municipal wastewater-treating anaerobic digesters from USA - AD_UKC034_MetaG (SPAdes) (version 2) | ecosystem: Engineered > Bioreactor > Anaerobic >...
AGCCTGCGTGCCATCAATCCGGAAAATGTTGTTGTTGTCGATACCACCGATGCAGGAAACCACCGGGTGATTGCCGAAGTCGATTGGGACAGCGCTTTCACCGCCGTTCACGACGAAGCCATCTACATGATGGCTTCCCAACAGTACCATGTGGACAAACTTGATCTCACGCGCAAGAAAGCCTATGTCCGCAAGGTGGACACAGACTACTACACGGATGCCATGACCTATAGCAATGTGCGGGTGATCGATTCCTTCGACAATCTGCGGGCGGGCGGAGCCATTGTTGAGCACGGTGAAGTCCAGGTCGTGCGCAAGGTGGTGGGTTTTAAAAAAATTAAATTCTACACCTCGGAAAATCTGGGTTACGGGGATGTGAACCTGCCGGAAAAGGACATGCACACAACCAGTTACTGGTTTACCATTCCCCGTGACTGCCTGCAAAGGCTCGAATTCACGCCTGCGGAAATTATCGATGGCTTGTCCGCGCTGGCCTATACGCTGCAGCATTTATCGGCCATGTTCCTGATGGCGGACATGCATGACATCGACCGGTCGCTGGGGGACAAAAGCGGAGAATGGTTTGTCAGTCAGGGGAAAACGGGACGCGTCATTACCTCCTTTCATCATGGACGACCAGAAATGACGTCGAATATCAGCAATATGCGTATTGATGAATTCGACCCGACCATTTTTATCTTTGATTCCTACCCTGGCGGCATTGGATTTTCCGAGTTGCTCTACCGCGAACATGCCCATCTGCTTTCGGCCGCGAAAAACCTGATTGAAAAATGCTCCTGTGCCTACGGTTGTCCTTCGTGCGTCGGTCCGCCGCTGGAAGTGGGTAAATCCGCAAAGGAAATCGTGCCGAAGATCATTGATCTGGTTTTAGAAGACAGATGAGCCGCAAATGCAGTCGGAACGGACCGACACCTGTCCGCTGAGGCCAAATCATCGTGACGAATGGTTCCCGGTCTGAAATAACTATCTGCTTGCATTCAGGTTTGCGAAAAGGTGCTGTCGGTGCAAAGTAAAGTAAATATGCAAAAGAAATCCCGGGGTAAAAAGTGAGCAGACAGGAAAAAACCGAAAAGATATTTGAAACCTCTCTCAAGATTTTCGCCCGTTTTGATTACCGCAAAACGACAGTTGAAGATATTGCGAATGAACTCGGAATGACGAAAGGAAATCTTTATTTGTATGTTAAAGACAAGCGAGACCTTTACGATCAAACGGTAGCTTATGGGCTCAAACGGTGGCAGCAGAATGTTTTAGCATCGATTATCGACGCCAAAGATATTGTCGAACGTCTTGTTCTTGCGTGCAGAAAATCATATGAATACCTCAGTTGCGATGAAGGCATGCGCAAAATCGTCATCAACGATCCGGGCATATACTCTTTCTATCCGCAGGAAGATCATTTTTACGAGTAAATAAAGGAGGATTTATGTTGTCTTCACCAGGCGCAATCCGAAGGAAACAATCCCTGTTTGTGTGGGCGGTTATCGCTGTCACCTATGTTATGGTCTGGCTCATCCCTCTGTTTACCTCATACCATGGAAGCGGTGATGGAACGGAATATGCGACCCGGATACTGCGTGATCCGACGCAATTTAAATGGTACGTAATTCCCCTGTTCATCATTGTCGTCAATGCGTACGTTGATGAATTGAGAAAAAAGAACTATTCAGGCGTTCTTGCCGGTCTTGCCTTTTTTCTAATGGATGCGTTTAATGAAATATGGAATGGTCTTTTCCATACGGCGACGGGAAAATATGCGGCAGTATGGCAATGCGGATATCCAACAGCCTATGAACCGCTCATGGGCTGGAATATCGAGATTATATTCATGTTTCTTCTGCTGGGCCTTGCAAGCACCAAATTGCTTCCCGAAGACAAGGAAAAACTGGTATTCGGCAAGATCAACAATCGCATCGCATCTGCATTCGTTTTTGCATGGATCTGCGTCATGATCGAAATCATTCTGAATCTGATCGGTGCGCTCCGCTGGAATTACTGGTGGTGGAAACCGTCATTCCCCTGGTTAATCTTCATCATCGGCTACTGGCCATTTTTCATGATTGCTTATGCCGTATATGATATGGAATCCAGAAAGAAACAGATTGTCGTCGTCGGCACCATGCTTGCGTTGGTTATTGCTTCGTTTGCGATTTTCGTTTCGCTGGGATGGATTTGACAGAATACTACAGGAATCTGCAATTCATTTAAAATAATACTTTGCTGTTGATTTCGGGGTGACGAACACCTTCTTTGTCTCTTCTGCATGATCTGTTGGATGACATCCGAGAATCCGATTGACAGGCCGGATGCTTCTTTTTTATAATCCACCTTCATTTTATGATACCGGTGGGGTTTGGCATGCTGAATCGTCTTGTAAGTATTCTCTTTTTGGTCTTTATCGCTTTGACGTCCATTCCGTTTTATTTAATGGCTCTGATGATACGCTTCGTTACTTACCCTTTTGACCGGCGTCTGCGATTCTTGCATTTATTTACCTGTTTCTGGGGATCATTTTATACATGGACGATGCCGGCCTGGCGGATTCGGGTTGAAGGCCGCGACAATGTCCGTAAAGATGCAACCTATGTGGTCGTTTCCAATCATCAGTCGCAACTGGACATTCTGGTCGCTTTCCGTCTTTTTTTTCATTATAAATGGGTATCCAAGGTAGAGATGTTCAGCGTGCCGCTGATCGGCTGGAATATGACGCTGAACCGTTACATAAAACTGAAACGGGGCGATAAGGAAAGCATTGCCAGAATGCTGAAAGAATGTGAGATGCATCTGGATGAGGGAAGTTCCATTTTTATGTTTCCGGAAGGCACACGCTCTCCAGATGGAAAAGTGAAAGACTTTAAACTTGGCGCGTTTGAATTGGCATTGAAGAAGAAAGTTCCGATTTTGCCGGTTGTCGTCAGTGGGACGAACAAGGCCCTGCCCAAGTACAGCATGAATTTTACCGGTTTGCAGAAAATTTACATAAAAATCTATGAAGAAATACCCTATTCGGCATTTGCCGGTTTAACGGCGGAGGAAACGGCGCAAATGGTGCGTCAATTTATCATCGAGAAGTTGCGGACAATCGATGAATACACCCTGGGGAATGGGTGATGGACAAATTTTAAATGATTACGGTATTGTTGGGTGATGCAAGGCAAGAGGGTGAAGCATGAAAGCGATTGATAAATTAAAACGCCTGACTGGCGAAACCGATGCGTCAAAGATCACCGGCAAACTGGAACCTGCGTCTGCCTCTTCGGAAAAACAGGCCAGAATTGATGATCTGCGCCGTCGTATGGACAATATCGATGTCCGGGCGGCGCGAAGCAGGGCTATGCAAGATGAAAAACGAACACGTGGCAATCGCGGGCTTTCTGAAATTCTGAGCGGCGAGGAAATCATAAACGAACATGGATCATTTTTTCTGCTCAGCGATGCGGTGCGTGGCGCAAGTCGCCACGGCCACCGGAATCTTTACGAGGTGTCTGAATTTGATATGACGGCGGCGGGCATGCTGGCCAATAATCCTGTTCTGGGCGATTACTTACCGAAGGACGCCCTTTTTTTGGATACGGAAACTACGGGACTTTCCGGCGGTACGGGCACGATGGCCTTTTTAATCGGTCTGGGCTGGTTTGAGGAGGGACATTTTCAGGTTCGTCAGATTCTGGCGCGCGATTTTAGCGAAGAGAAAGCAGCGTTGGCCTATCTGAAAGAAATTGCTGCGTGCAAAAAGTTTCTTGTGACTTTCAACGGCAAGGCTTTTGATGTCAATCTGTTGGCGACACGGTTTATCATGAATAGAATTATCAGTGATATTGAGATCTTACCTCATTTGGACTTGCTGCATCCGTCGCGCCGCCTTCTTGGACATCGTCTGGAAAACTGTCGCCTGGCTACGCTGGAATCGGATATTCTGGGTGTCCGCCGGGAAGGCGATATTCCCGGATGGGAAATTCCCCAGCGCTATTTTGACTGGTTAAGAAGACGGGATCCCCGCCTGCTTGCCGACATCTTTGAACACAATCGTCTGGATGTCCTATCGATGGCCACGCTTACCGCGCATCTGATTGAAATATTGAATGCACAGGCCGACCTGTTTCACCATATGGATGATTATCTGGCGGCGGCGCGTCTTTTCCTGCAACGCAATCACCCAAAAGGCGCGGAAAAAATACTAGACGGCTTCCAGAGCCATTCCTGTTCGGATTTTTCTTCTCCATCGAAAAAAAAGCTTGCGCAGTTATACAAGCGAACCGGAAGAATAGCGGAAGCGGCGCATCTTTGGGAACAGATGTCTGCTTGCGAACCTGTTGAATATTATGCGGTATCGGAATGGGCCAAGTATTTGGAGCACCATGACCGGAATTATCGCCGGGTTAAGGATGTGATTGAAAAAGCGCTGGGCGGTGAAAATGCTTTTTCCATTGATCAGAAAAACGCTCTCGAACATCGTCTGAAACGGATTCACGGTAAATTACAGAACTTGCCGTAACATTCCTTTTCACTTCAAGGAGAAAACCATGACCTTCATACGCACGCCTTTCATGGTCATCCTGTTTTTCTGCCTGATTCTGGCGACACCGTTTTGGTGGACTCCATTATCCGCCGCACAATCTCCATATTTCCGCATTACGGTTATTGATCGGGAAACGGGGCGTGGCATTCCGGCTGTCAGGCTCCAGACGGTCAGCCGTGTACAATACTGGACCGACAACAATGGCGTCGTCGCGTTTCATGAACCGGATTTGATCCATCAGAAAGTTTGGTTCACGGTAGAAACCCACGGCTATGTTTGCGAATCGGAATCCATGGGAATTCCAGGGGTTGCTCTCAATGTCGAGCCGGGAGGCAGTGCCACCATTACCATGAGGCGTATCAATCTTGCCAAGCGTCTGTACCGCATGACCGGTTCCGGCATGTATCGCGACAGTAGTCTGTTGGGGGATAAGGTGCCGCCTATTCCGGAACCAGGCAAGGTCCCCGTCATGGGACAGGATGGCGGAGACATGGTGCTCTTTCATGGACGATGCCACTGGCTTTGGGGAGACACCTCTATTGCACGCTTTCCTCTGGGGATTTATCAAAGTGTTTCCGCCATTTCGGATTTGCCGGAAAAAGGAGGCCTCGACCCGGATCAAGGGGTAATCCTGCGCTACCTGCGCAACAAAAACGGCGATATTCGATCGGTGATCAACAAGAAGTTTGAGGGAGGCAAGGCCGACTGGTACTCCAGGCCAAGAGTGGCCCTGGATAAAGAAGGCAGGGAGCATTTCCTGACAGAATACATTCGGGTCAATGCCGCCATGGAACCTCAAGAGAGAGGGCTTCTGGAATATAACGAAAAGACAGGATTTTTCGATCAAGTTGCCCAATATGCCGATCATCCTGCATTTGCCGGCCACGATGGAGGATCTGCTCTGTTTCGTCACACAATAAAGGGAAAGGAGTATTTTTATGCGCCGGGTCCTTTTCCCGACATCCGGTATCCGGCGGACTATGAACTCCAGAGTAATCTGGGTATGCGGGAAGCCTTTACCTGTCTCAAAGAGGGGCTTCGGTTTGACGGTTCCGCCTCGCAGCTTGACCGGGAACCGAATGGACAATTACGCTGGGGATGGAAAAAAAATACCTCACCTGTCGCTTTTATGCAGATGAATCGCCTGGTCAAAGATGGCCTGATGAAGAACGAAGAACGCTGGTATTCGCTTTATGACATCGACACCGGAAAGTCCGTGATTCCCCATCAGGGGTCGGTTTACTGGAATTCATATCGCAAACGTTGGATCAGCATCTTTGCCCAGCTTTTTGGCGAGACACTTGCGGGAGAGATCTGGTACAGCGAAGCGGACACGCCTCAGGGCCCCTGGGTTTATGCAAAAAAAATTATTACCCACAAGTGGAAGGATCAGGATAGTTCCTACTATCTGCCTGCGCCGATTCCGGAATTTGAAAAAAACGCGGGACGAACGATTTATATCAAGGGTTCTTTTTCCGCCTTTTTGGGCGAAATGAAAACAGCCGTTCCCCGTCACGACTATAACATTATGGTTTATCAGCTGGAGCTGGACGATGTCCGCTTATTTTTACCTGTGCCTGTTTATCAGGACAAAAGCGGATTGGGTGGATATGGAACCAGGCGGGATATTAAACGGTCAAAACTTGATCTGGCCTGGTTTGCCTTTGACCGATTTGCACCGGGAACTATCGCTGTTTATCAAATTCAGGATGAAAATGGCATTCGTCTGACGACGGAATCCGTGAAAAACGGCAGGAAAGTTTTTTATGCTCTGCCTGCCGATGATCAATATCCTGCCCCGGTGCCACGGAAAGAAGAGCAAAAAGAAAGAAGCGCGGAAAAAGACTCTTCCACCGTCTTGGCGGTCTCTGAAGTCCAAAAAATGAAAAATCTTGATATTATTGATATTCCTCCCGTTCGACCTGTTGCGCTTTACGAATTTGCGCATTCGGACGGCAAGCGTCATTACAGCATCAATGCCTCCTGGCAAAAAGAAGGTTATGTCCGGCAGATAAAGCCACTTTGCCTGGTCTGGCCCAGCCCAATTCTGTTCAACCCGTATGGAAATACGGACATGAGATTGTGGTAATGCCGATCTGCCGTCCAATCCTCCATAGTGCGGGGGTTCAGGCCAGTAACAGAATTGATTCATTGTTTTTTTAGGGTGTTTGGGCCGGTTTGGCGATTTCCAGAATCTTATCCACGTTAAAAATGCGCTTTTCCCGGCGTTCCAGACAGAAAGCCTCCATGCCAAGATAGGGGTAACCTTTGTATTCCATGTTCCCGATAAAAAGCGGGCGTACAGTGCGACGGCATTTTTCGTCCTGACTTTTCAGATAGAGAATCTCAAGATTTTTCTCTTCCTGAATGGCGATTTCGATCATTTTCATTTTGTCGTCGCGGCTGAACTTTTTGGCGGCCTGCGCATATTGCATGCCCGTGAGAAATTTCACCACCTGCCAGTCCATTAAAATCGAATTTTTTTTCAGCGGCTGTTTGAGCACAATCCCGTCCAGTGTGGTGCAGCGCGAGAGCGCCACATACATCTGGCCGTGTGCAAATGTGCCCGATCCCACATCGATCACTACGTTTTCAAAGGTTTTTCCCTGGCTTTTGTGAATGGTAACCGCAAAGGCCAGTCGCACCGGATACTGTCGGAAAGATCCGACTTCTTCAGAGGCCAATTCGTTATTCTTCAGAAAAAACCGATAGATTTTCCAGGTATAGGGAGAAATACGTGCTGTGTCCCCATTGTCCAAATCTGCCACGATCACCTCATCGCCTTCGTCATCGCGCTCAAATTTGCGGATTTTGCCGATCGTGCCGTTGATCCACTGCCCGTAAACATCATTGTTGAGCAGCATAATTTGCGAGCCTTTTTTCAGCTTTAACTCCACGGCCGTCGGCAGGTATTCTCTGCCGAAATCTCCTTCGATTTGGCCTTTGGCTTTCCAGAGTTTGCCGGGCAGCTCCGTCAGGCGCTTTTCATTCACCGCGTCAGCTAAAGCGTTGGTGCTGGTCAAATAAATATAGAAGGTTTCCGCAGGTGCTTCAAAAAGCGGATTACAGCGCTGATTGAACAGGGTCAGATCATCATCCGTTACGGAGCGGTTGCGGATCGTGTTGAGCAGGCGGACAAACTCATCATCTTTCTGTCGATAGACTTTTTCCAGTTCAACGTATTCGACCGTTATCTGACTGAATACCTTTGCACTGAAAAAATACGGTGTTGGATAATGGCTTTTAAAAATATCGCGTTCCGCCGACGAAACCACAGGCGGCAACTGATACAAATCGCCGATGAAAATCATCTGCACGCCGCCAAAAGGCAGTTTTTCGTCGGGACCGTTGAATCGTAAAAATTTGTCGATACAGTCGAGCAGATCGGCCCGCACCATTGACACTTCGTCAATGACAATTGTAGTCAATTTTTTATAAAGCGTCGGCCGGTCCTTATCGGCTTTCTTTTTTCGTTTAATGGCTGCGGGCGTTACATTTGGTTTGAAATGAAAAAAAGAATGAATGGTTTGACCTTCGATATTGACCGCTGCCACGCCCGTCGGCGCCAGAATAACCGCTTTTTTCTTTGTGGAATCGCGGAAATATGAAAGAAGAGTTGATTTTCCAGTGCCGGCCCGCCCGGTAATCAGGACGTGGCTTTGCGTTCCTTCCATGAGCGTAATTGCCCGCTGGAATTCCGGGTTCATGTCGATTTCAACAGGCTTGGTTGTTTTGTTCATGACTTTGCGCCGCCATTCATCAAAGCATCCAGCGGGCTTTTCGGCGCATGGGACATGTCGCGCAGCACATGCGTATAAATCATTGTTGTTTCCACGTTTTTGTGGCCGAGCAATTCCTGCACTTCCCGGATATTGACCCCGTTCATCAATAAATGCGTTGCAAAACTGTGGCGAAGGGTGTGAACTGAGCCATGTTTCGGAATGGCGGATTTTTTAATGGCCTTCTTAATCATCTCCTGGATAGCCGAATCGCCGATATGGTGGCGCCGGACTTTGCCGGAACGAGGATCAACCGAAAGCTTATTCGCTGGAAAAACATACTGCCATGCCCACTCTTTGCCTGCGTTGGGATATTTCCGTCCAAGGGCGTCGGGAAGATGGACTTCGCCGTAGCCGCAGGCAAGATCACTTTCATGCAGTTTTTTCACTTCGGTTAAATGATTCTTTAATTGCTCTTTAACCGCTGCCGGCAGTATAGTCGTCCTATCCTTATCGCCTTTACCGCTGCGCACAGTCAGCGTATTCAAATCCATATCCACATCCTTCACCCTCAGCCGGGCAAGCTCCATGAGTCTCAGCCCCGAACCATAGAGCAAACCGGCAACCAGTAAATCCCTGCCGGTCAGACAGGCCAGCAATTTCCTGATCTCTTCAATCGAAAAGACAACCGGCAGTTTCTGACCGCGTTTCGCGCGGACGGTTTCCGCCATATTGCCCATATCCTTACAAAGCACATGACGAAAAAGAAATAGAATGGCATTGAAGGCCTGGTTCTGCGTTGAAGAGGACACTCTTTCCTGAAGCGCCAGATGACTGAGGAAATTTTTACAGTCAGCCGTTTCAATGTCAGCAACGGTCTCTTTGCCGCCGGTTTGTCGGGTATAATCCAGAAACCTTTTGATCCATTGCAGATAAGTTTTTTCCGTGCTGTAAGAGTAGTGTTTAAGCCGGATCAGCCGTTTTGACTCTGTAAGCAGTTCCGGCGCAAAGTCTGCGGATTTTCCCGCCGGTAAATTGTGCGGTTTGAATCCGCGATAATGAAAATAGTATAAACGAATTGCGTCGCCCGCCTGTCTGATTTGCCAGTCGGACATGGCGGAATTTGATTTCAGAGATTCAATAAATTCAATGACGGCGTTTCCCTGATATTGATTGTGCGGTATTTGCTTTTTATTGGCATAGATTAAAAATTTACTGGCCCACAAAGCATAAAAAAAGACATTCTTTTCCTGCGCCAGTTTCTTCTCCAAAAGAAAGGCCTGAAACTCCGGAAGAACGTCGTTTTTCCTGCTGTCTGACAAATTTCCCATGAAATACCCGCCGGGCTTTTGGTCTTTATTACCATAAATTACCCGGTGGCAAAAGTTAATTTGAATTTGATTTTAAAGGATATTTTAACTTTTCATTCTTGAACGGATAGTGTAGGAGGATAAGTAAATAATCGGAAAAAGCCCGGTGGGTATATTAATTGTTAGCAATAAACCAACCAAGAAAGGGGAGTATGTTATGTCAAAATGCAAGTATTGTGGTTCATCTTCCTTCGGATCTTGTTCAAAAAGTCCTCACAAGTTCCATGAGCACACAGGAATGGACGAAAAAAAATGCGTCTATTGTGGTTCTTCATCGTATGGTTCGTGCTCTAAGAGCCCAAGTAAAACACACAAACACGGAAGTGGCGCAAATAAATGTGTCTATTGCGGTTCCACATCAACTGGCTCATGTATTAAGAGCCCTAATAAGGTCCATGAGAAATAACGAAGGCGTGTCTCGATAAAACGTAGCTTGGTAAAAGAAAAGGAGCTCTACATGCTATCACTGCAAAAAAAATTAAAAAACCTTCTCCGTTCCTTACGGGAAATTGATGGTGTAACTGTAAATGTTTCCGAAGATATGGGAACCATCAACATATCTCATAAGTTACACCATGTTGCTGATTTCATTTTTAAGTGGGTGGATGACAATCACTATGTTGGGTATTTTGTGGGTTCGGATAAATTGCCAAGCCAAGCAATAGTGTCAATTTGGGAGCCGCTTGAAGCCGTCAAGTTCATCGTTTTGTATTCTTCATTATATGAACTTAGAGCAAGACGATAAATGCTTAACCATCGCGTCAACGCAAAACTTTAGTAACAGAATATTCCATTATTATTGGAGGGAAAAAAATGAAAAGTAAATTTTACGTAATTATCTTTGCCGTTGTTATTACAATTATGTTTTTCGGGTGTTCAAAACAAGCACCAAAATGCTCCGACGATGAAACTGCTACATTAGTGAGAAATATTATACTTGATCAAATTGGTGGTAGTGAAGGTTTGTCAGAAAAAGAAATCAAAGAAAACATGAAAATCGAATATTCTAGAGCCTCTGCATACGATGAGAAAATAAAGAAATATAGTTGCGAAGCAAAACTAATCGCTGGGAATTCTTACCAACTTCCCATAACTTACGAATCCCAACTTGACGACAAAGGTCAACATATAGTTTCAGTTGGCGGCATTATGCGTGGCGATTTAATTGCTGTTCATTCTGCAATTAAGGAGAGTCTTATCAAAACTAGAGCACCCAAGAGTGAGGCCACACCAGCACCCGCACAACCAGCAGCACCTGCTGAGCAACAAAAACAGAGTTCTTCCGTTGAACAAAGCGGTATTTGCAAAGGTCTTGATCTCTCAATCACTTCTGAACAAATTGAATGCCTTGAAAGAAAATACACTGCCGCCGATAAGGAACTTAACAATATTTACAAGCAAACCATGTCAAGGCTAGATGACTCCCGTAAGTCTGCTTTAAAAAAAGAGCAGGTTGCTTGGATCAAAGAAAAAGAATCAAAATGTTCGCAAGCTGGTAAAGAGATGGAAGGTGGAACTCTTGAAACAGTAATGATCAAGGATTGTTTTGTACAAATGACGGAACAACGCGTTACATACCTCAATAATTTCAAATAAAATGCTAACCCGTCGCTGCACCCGATCGCCGCGCCAGGGGCGCGGCTCCGGGTGAGCTTTTCGTTGGACCTAAAATAAATAATGACAAGGCAATGGTAAAAAGAAATATCTATAAACATTCTATCGACCTAAAACGGCTGCGGATAAAAAATGCCGGAAGGAGTGAATTTGCAGCAAGACTTGAAGAAATACCCTATCGTGGATATGAAGTTGAGGATATTGCTGATGGCAGGAAAATTGTCATCGTTAAGCCCGGCGGGAAACAAGCCTGGGGCAAGATGAGAAAAGAAGACTTTTTCGTATTCATTTATAGTCCATCAGAACAAAGCTTATGGCAAATCACTCATAAGCAGATATTTGATGACTTAAGCCAAAAGGCAGGAGTTGATTGTACAGCGACTATTGAT
>Ga0209096_1004277_pt1 | contig 11631 bp, 7 predicted proteins | sample AD_UKC034_MetaG_FD_184407 | JGI IMG/M metagenome (GOLD analysis project Ga0209096, IMG submission 184407) | Active sludge microbial communities of municipal wastewater-treating anaerobic digesters from USA - AD_UKC034_MetaG (SPAdes) (version 2) | ecosystem: Engineered > Bioreactor > Anaerobic >...
GCCTCAGAAGGTCAGCACCTATTGAAGAGGCCATTGCCTCTGCAAGTGCTTTAGTGCTTTCATCGTATGAGAAATAAACAACAATAGACTTCATACTATTACCTCCCTTCATTGCTATTATAGCTTGACTTAGAAGCGAAATGAACGTATCTCTACAAAGGAACCGCTATTCTTTGCCAGAACAAATGAAACAGAGAAGGATTTCTGAAAAACCTGCGCCGATTTATCATTCAGGTGTTGGTCTCCCTTGAATCAGTGACTCGGGGAAGTTGGGTTTTGTCGACCGTTTCGAGAAGTTTTAGTAGAAGCGCTAAATCACAAGTAATCAACAGCAACTTTATGTTCTTCAGCTCTCAAAGGCACCTTTCAAAAAGTAGAGATAACTTTCCTTATGCGCTTCACTTTGATTGCATAATCGCTTGCCTTGTTAGTTCTTTCACCTGTGTCCACAAAAATCGATCGAGCTTGCGCGATACGAAGTATCCTTTAGTAATATCATTATTTAGTAGAGGCGGGTTTTCCGCTTTTGGATAATCGGCTCGCGGCTTTCCCGCTTACGGAAAATCGGCTTGCGGATTAACGCGGCTTCGACAGAGCGTCTTGTCAATTTCTTATTTGACTTGTTCCGATTTGCTTTTTTGCCGAAATTTGAGCCCTCTGAAGACATGAACAAAGTAATTCAAGTTCCCACTGACTTCAGTCATAAAAACGGAGAACAACCCACTTAGGCACGAACAACCTGAATGAAAACAGCCGATGGGAGAAACCTCATTCCGTTTTTTGTTACGCTTAGTAAATCGAAGATGCGGAGAGCATATGATGCTAGAAAGCGACTCAATAAGTAGTTCCAATAAGCCTCTCAAACCATTCACGGCTTATTACTCTGTAATGTGGATGATAGCTTCTCTTATACGAAGCACTGTGATGCACCAGTTTTCCGCCTTCAACGGCTTCCTTAACAACCATTGAGGACTCAGGAGTGAAGATCTCCTCAGGAAGAGCGTCTCTGAGTACGCGATCTATCCTATACCATTCTTCCTTCCATTCATCGTGTGAAATGGTAGCGCCCATTCTGCTGCTGGCAACCAACGCCCGGAAGAGGTCGTCGATAAGTACCTGCCGGTTCTTCACAATGACTAGATTGATCCTGAAGAAGTTTTCCATGTAACTGACATCCTGCCAGAGAACCTGATCGAACTCATCACAGTCGATCTCTTCGGCAAGAAATCTAAGGGCGACCGCTTGATCTTCCATTATGTGCTTAGGACCAAACGTGCCTTGATAGAATAGCTTGTAAATATCGTCAAACCTTGCCTCGGGATGCAAATCCAGCTCGTGAGAAGCGAGTTCAACAATTCTATTATCCATTCGAAACATACACTCCCCCTCTTTGATTAACTATTATACAGCTATCAATACTCGATTCAAAAACCATCGACTGCTATGATGACGCTTTCGAGGTAAACAGCGCATTAATATCCAGTAAGATAGCTAGAAATTTACTCAAGCCCTTATTTCATTGAATGCCCAGAACTGATCGAATAATTGAAGTGATACGAAGACATCCAGCAGTTCATCGCTATGAGTTCCCACAAAAAAAGCCCCCGCACGTCGCGAGGGCTCTCTGGGGGTTAACTGTGGCCTATAGTACAGAAGCTAAGAAGAGAATCTCTTCTTCCCCAGACCGAAAACCTTACTCTATCGTCATTCTGTTACCAGGCACGTAAGCCAACCAGTGAGAAGATCTTGTTAGTAGTACCTCCCAAGTCACCGGCAGATGGGGCCGTCACGAAGAAGTTCTCAATATAATCGGCACTTCCATCAATCCCAAAGCTATTCCCAACAACAGATCCAAGAATAAAGAGCTGTGTAAGCTTTGTTGTGTATGTCTTATTACCTGATATGACACTTTTTAAATCAGGGAAGAGGAAGTCACCTCCGACACAGTTATAATACTCTTCAAGTTCCTCATCATATTCACACCTAGCAAGGGCCTTCACATCCCCGAAAATCGCCCTTACTCCGTGAGTTGCATTTCCTTCGCCCTGAGCCCCCACCCCAAAAGTGTTTATTACATCTCCACCCAAAGCAGATAGCGAAAGATAGTCCCTGTCCAATTCGAACTTTCTGAAAAGCTCTTCAACCTTCTCAAGAGATTTAATGGGATTGGTCAAAGTTTTCAAATCTTCAGGCCCATTGCCTTTCTTTGTCGCATTCACGAAGTCCTTTGCTGAGTCCCCATAAATGAGATTAGTATCAATCGTTATATCGCCATAAACAGATATACTGTATCTCCCATTTATGTATCCTATTTTGTGTGCTAGGTCAGTCGTGTTGGAATTTACAATCTTCACGTTTTTGTTGAATGACAAATTGACGGTATGATCAGCAGCTTTGATCCTTATAGAATATTTCGTGGTTCCAGACTCGCCAGCCTCGCAGGAGACATCAATATAATCGTAATCGACTTTATCTGTTGTTGGGTCCATAGGGAAAGTAATAGTGTATAACTCGGTGGAAGATAGTTCGAATGAAATAAGTGAATCTGGTGAGAAAGTAGATGTACTGTCCGAAAACAGACTTTTGTTTTCATCTGTAAAAACAATTTGATCCGTCATCCCTTCTAACTCATCTTCCTTGTCTTTTAGCAGGGCCGCAAAATATGATGTGGAATCTGTATCAGTAGCAGTATAGCTCGCCTCATCATTCTCACCCTCTGGAGAAAATGATGCATGATAGGCCGTTAAGCCACCAGAAAAAATGAAGGGGAGATCTGAACTGGGGCTATTTACGACAACTTCGCCAAGTAATACGACGGAACCATTAATCCAGTCACCACCTGAACTAATATAATCCTCGTAGCCCTTCCACCTAGTAGTTGTAACTCGATCAAATTCCCTGTCAATGTCACCCAAAATCAATGCTGGAACCTGTGCAAGGGTGTCTACCATAGCAAGTCCATAAGAAAACCTCTTAACACCTGCTTTCTCAGTCCAAGAGATTACTGAATATTCGTCTCCAGACTTGCTCACCGCAACTCCTCTACTGTCAAAACCGGCAAAAGAGCTTAAATCAGTGACTTCCGATAAGTTCTCATCTGAAAGCAACCACCATGTCCCTGCTCCGACGTCAGACATAGCATCTTGCCAAAGTACTCCTTCGTATCCTCCTCTCGAGGAAATGAAAGTCACGAATTCGCTAAAGCTTTCCCACTGAGTTTCCAAGGGTTCGGGCATATCTGAATAGTTTTGCGACAGAAACACTGTCGCTATTTCAACTAAGTTGTTTGAGGTGACTCTAAGATCTGTAAGAAGGGAATAATCGTTCAACTTCTTTGATGTTCTTTGAATTGAAATTCCTGCTGCAATTATCATCGTCGTTGCAAAAGCCATTAGAATAAGCGCAATAGGTAAAATCACGCCTCTAGTTCGCATAGGGGTCGTACCTGTAAACATTGAATACCTCCCTTCTTCCTATTCTATTATCTGTAAGCGAGACTTCAAATATCCAGCCCAAGATTTCTTCTCCAGGCTTCAAAGCGGTTTTGCTAATTACCTCAGCTACAACTTCTTCAAAACCTGGATAGGTAGAAAGCTTTCCTATCGTCTGTTCAATATCCTCCTCACTAGAAGCATTTCTTACAATTCCTTCTACAGTCAGTTTTGCGGTATGAATATTCGTAGCCACTTCTAGCCTGGAAGACATAGCTTTATACTGAATGATGATTGTCACCCCTCCCGCTATGAGGAATGCAATGATGATCAAGACAATCAGAATCTCAGCAGTTGTGAACCCTTTTCTAATAGATCTTCACCGCCCCATTAGATGGTTTTGTTATGCCAGAAACAGTAAATGTCGCATCATAATATATGTGACTGGAATCTGGTGGAAATTCAAACTCGAAATCCTCCAAATCTGCGGCAATAACAGACGATACCTGCTCGTTGCTCGAATTATTGTACAAAAAAAGCAATTCCCCATTTAAATAAGTTACTGTCGCGACCGTCTCATCACCAATATTTGGAAAACGAGATTTAAGTGAAATAGTGTTCAAATCACTTTCATCAAAATCAATCGCCGTCCAGTTTCTTGAGATTATATAGCCTAGTCCGCTGTTCAGCTTCATTATTTCTTCATCAATCGCAAGCTGTGTCTGAACTTGTCCACTTATTTTGAATGTGGATGTCAAGACAACGTAAAGAATTCCCATAATTATCGTTGTCAGAAGCAAGGTAACCATTATCTCAACCATAGTGAGACCCTTTTGCATTCCTTTCTTCGATCTTTCTCCTCTAAAGAGGCTCACTAATCAGATTCCTCCTTCGATGGACACAATTAGATAAAATGGATGCAAATTCGAAAGCATAGTGATGTGCAATTAGAAAGTCATCATGTACTATGAATCTAGTTGTCAAACACTTTCCACTTCAATAGGTCTAGGATTTCCTAGACCTAAAACAATTCTATCACATTGTTTTGAACAATAGCTCTAGAAAAGAGTACCAGTGTCAAGCCGGTCTTGTTCTAGAATCGATGTGACAACTAATACTAAACTCTTATGGTACTAATGTTCTAATAGAAATAAGCAACAGCATGCCACCTTCAGTTATCTGGGTTAGTGTGTCTCTTCACAGTTAGCGAAACACGCGTTCGCTTTGCAATGAGTATCCCCGATTCTCCTGGATCTTCGAACATATTTCTGAAAGCGAAATCGACTTCACTTTTCTCCGTTTTTTGACTATCTGATAATTTTGATACAAGGTAATTTTCAATTCTCAGATAGATTAAGAATCGGAAATGATGAGACTCGAACACAACACACGAAGACAATTACTTGGCTGGGGAAAGCAGTGCCCATTCTTTTTTCTGGAGAAATTAAAAGCTCCAATCAATGTGACTCTAGATGAGTACAATGTTAGTGTTATTCCGCAGTGATACGCAGTTATAGCCAATTGTCCGGAATCCGCTCAGGGAATGCTTTTGTATCATTCTAGTTTCTTCATGTAACAGCTTGCTTTTCCCTTGCATTTTGCGTTTGATCTGAGGTATCATTATTTATTCCCATTTCATTGCGAGGGAGCTGACAATCGAATCGATTAGACGGTTTCTGAGGATAAGATATCACTGGAGAACCTCCTAGAACAGAGTTGAGAACGCCCGAAAGACCTCCTTATTTCTAATCAGTTCCCTCGTGTTTCCTTGTTTGTCCTCCATCGTTTTCTTAAATCCTCATTTACTCCAAACGGTTATTCCGTCTTCTATACTTACGTAGTTCGTTCGTCGTAACAGGTAGGTTCGGTATAGGGGGTAGGAAAGAGCTAACCGAAACCGGTTCGCCGTTGAAAGGTTATCCGTTCTCCGACGAACTGTCCCCTCACAATTTTCCGCACGAGAAGAACGAGATTCTTACTAGGAGCATTGTCAGAATGACGTGAAGGGCAATCATACAGTGAGCCTGTGCGATTTCATCCCTTTAGCCTGCACTGAAATCCACTCACGGGCGAACAGCCGTTCGCCCCTACAATAGAATCGCATAATCGTCTGACATTGTCATCCCGTAGTGATCCTGTGCGGGATCTCGTACCTAAAAACCGCTGAACGCTGTAAGCGAAAATAGGGACTGACAATTCCACTCATGTCCCATTTTTCGCGAAGGACCGTGATCCTGACCAGGAGCATTGTCAGGATGACGTGAAGGGCAGTCATACAGTGAGCCTGTGCGATTTCATCCCTTTAGCCTGCACTGAAATCCACTCACGGGCGAACAGCCGTTCGCCCCTACAATAGAATCGCATAATCGTCTGACATTGTCATCCCGTAGAGCCTGCCCTGAAGCGTTCCTGTTCAGGGATCCTGTGCGGGATCTCGTACCTAAAAACCGCTGAACGCTGTAAGCGAAAATAGGGACTGACAATTCCACTCATGTCCCATTTTTCGCGAAGGACCGTGATCCTGACCAGGAGCATTGTCAGGATGACATGAAGGGCAGTCATACAGTGAGCCTGTGCGATTTCATCCCTTTAGCCTGCACTGAAATCCACTCACGGGCGAACAGCCGTTCGCCCCTACAAGAGAACTGCACAGTCATCTTAAATTGTCATCGCGTAGCGCCTGCCCTGAAGCGTTCCTGTTCAGGGATCCTGTACGGGATCTCGTACCTAAAAACCGCTGATCGCTGTAAGCGAAAATAGGGACTGACAATTCCACTCATGTCCCATTTTTCGCGAAGGACCGTGATCCTGACCAGGAGCATTGTCAGGATGACGTGAAGGGCAGTCATACAGTGAGCCTGTGCGATTTCATCCCTTTAGCCTGCACTGAAATCCACTCACGGGCGAACAGCCGTTCGCCCCTACAATAGAATCACATAATCGTCTGACATTGTCATCCCGTAGTGATCCTGTGCGGGATCTCGTACCTAAAAACCGCTGAACGCTGTAAGCGAAAATAGGGACTGACAATTCCACTCATGTCCCGTTTTTCGCGAAGGACCATGATCCTGACCAGGAGCATTGTCAGGATGACGTGAAGGGCAGTCATACAGTGAACCTGTGCGATTTCATCCCTTTAGCCTGCACTGAAATCCACTCACGGGCGAACAGCCGTTCGCCCCTACAATAGAATCACATAATCGTCTGACATTGTCATCCCGTAGTGATCCTGTGCGGGATCTCGTACCTAAAAACCGCTGATCGCTGGAAGGACGCTTTCTCAGCTTTTACTCTTACTACTCGCAATTTGTCACTTGCAACTGACTGTTTCAAGGATTGAGATTCTGGCCAGAAGCATGCCAGAATGACGGGAAAAAACGGCTGTCATCCCGATATTCATAACCCGAATTCCGTAACCAGAACCTATCAACCCAATCTCTTAGCAAGCGATCGCCGGCTCTTCCCCCGCGATGCGGGCATTGCGTCCGCCGAGGTTCTTCGGCGCCTTGCGTCCCGGCATGTTCTTCGCCGGCATTGCGACCTGGCGTGATCTTTGCCAGCCTTGCGTCCGCCAATGCTCTACGGCAGCAACAGGAACAGACCGGCCAACAGTCCAAAAACAACACTCCCAACAAGCTTCTGGCTCAAGTACCAGGGTACTTTTTCAAAGGCAATGATTGGAGCGGAATCTATGAAGAGATAATCTCTGCCACCCTCGGTTCTGAACGCAACTAGATTCTCCTTGTTCTCGGAAATCACAAGGTCATCGTCGATGAAATTATAATCGGAACCATGGAGGACAAGACCACCGTTTGTAGACAGCTCTACAGAAACGTCTGGATTCATCCAGTATAGAAGGCTCTCGACAGGGTCTGAGAAGACTCTTCTGTTTGAAATATAGTCACCAGTTAGTTTGAGCCGATTGATGTATGAGACTTCTCTTTTTTCGTAAGTTACATCAGTCGGATAAAACTCGTCCATGAAGGCATTAAGGAGAGCGTCCCTTGCAGAGCCGTTTCCATTTGAGTTGAAAGATACGAAGAATCCCCAGTTGTCCTCGGGAGAAAACACTAAGAGTGAGTGAAAGAGAATCGTGTCACCACCGTGCCCAATCAAACGAACTCCGTTCTTATTCATCTCATAAAAACCATAACAGACGCCGTTCAGTCTGGGGTCGTGCTGGAAATGGACTCTCTGCATTAGTGATGCAGTCTCCTCACTCAAAATTCGCACATCTTCAAACTCACCCATCTGCAGATTTGCTATTGTGAACTTCGCCATGTCTTCTGCAGAGGATGTCATTGAACCCGCAGGTGGAACGGTGATTATCTCAAACGGTGTCAATGATTCATTCTCACCGTCCGAATAATAGTAACCCGAACTCATTCTCTCTCTTAGATCTGGTGATAGTGTTTGCCTAACAGTTGTACTACTCATTCCAAGTTTCTCGATAATATTCTGTTCTACGTAGTCGGAGAATTCCGTGCCTGAGACCTCCTCGGCAATGTACCCCGCCAAAGCGGCTCCGTAATTTGAATAGGCAGAAAACTTCCCTGGTTCAAATACACGTTCAGGTATCTCCATCAAGGCTTCCCCGAGAGGCTGTAGAACATAACCTTCGAACTGAATCACACCTGAGTGCATCTCTTCGAAGCCGGGAGTATGGGTGAGTAGATTTTCAACAGTGATCGGTTCTGGAAAAGTGTCCGGGATCCTGAAATTCGAGACGTAGTCATTTACGTCCGCTTTCAGGTCAATCATGCCTTGCTCATATAGCTGCATAATCGAGATCCATGTGAAGAGCTTGGATACAGAACCAATACGGACCAGCGAGTCAGGTTTCATTGGTGTCTTGCTCTCAAGATCTGAATATCCATAGCCCTGAACATATACTATCTCCCCATTACTTACGAAACTGAAGACCGCGCCTGGAACCTCGAAGTTCTCAAGGACTTCACTAATTTTAGTGTCAAAGAACGAGATAATTTCCTCTCTTTCGAAAGTGACACCTGAGGCAAAGACAGCAATCAGGACCAAAATCGCTAAGAACAACTTCTTCATGATCTACCCCCCCTATTAGATGTTTATAGCTTCAATCATATCACCGCAAATAATGGCATCTGCAGCTCCTCGCAAGTCTCTGTCAGTGCTTTGGATAGTTGAATTCTAAACCCGCACAGCCACCGCAGATAGTTCTCTGATATTAAGAAAAGGTATCGGATATGGGCTCTCTTTGGTCCAGACAAGCAATCTTCGAAATTTAAGTTACTGATTTAGCAGCGAAAACTAAGATAGGAAATGACCAGAAGGAAACTGCACATGAAGATCGAAACTAGTCAGCTGAAGAGATGAAGTTTCTCATGAGGGAAAATTCGCTCTCAATCATTTACAGGAAGGGTATTAGGAGTGTTATCTTTGGGCACACCAACTACTCAAGTTTGCAAGTTCTTTTACCTGGCGCGCGAGTCTCTCCATGAATAAGGAAATCACACTTCGTCAGTCTAAAATTGTTCAGGAGATGAAAACACCAACCTTCCTCTTATTTCTCTCAACAGAGAATGAATTCCAACTGTATGTCGAGAGGTTCGCGAGCAAGTGCCTCTTCATTTATCTCGGAAGCTGGAATGCACCCCATTGCCTCATAGAAAGACTGCGTTTCAAGCGAAGGGTGACTCGATATGTATAACTTCTTTGCGCCGCGGTTCTTGGCAGCCTGACAGCATAGGTCGAACAGCCTCCTACCTATGCCGAAACCTCTCAATTCTCTGGAAACATGCATCAACGTCATTTCGAGATACTGATTATCGATTCCGAAGAAACCGTTCTCTATGCTGGCGAATCCAACCAACGATCCCTCTAAAAAGGCTCCAGCCACGAAGCCGCCCGAGAGCAGACATCGTTTTAGCTCATCTACTACTTCAGTTTTCCTCTTAGAATCCCAGTCGTCAATGAACTCGTCTATCAAGTATACGAAGCTGCCATCAGGATTCTTGCGCTTAACGATTCTCGTTTCCTGATACCGATCGAAATCCTTCAAAGATTCATGTTCCAGATCCTTTGACGATACAGCTCTAATAAGCGCGTCTTTCTTCAAATTTCCTCACTCCCTAATTCAGCAACCGAGTTTCATTTCACGGTCACTTTCAGGAACAATGCAAGACCGACCGTTTGCCTCTCCACTAATTCTATACTAATTGAGTTTCTCAGCTCTTCTGACAGCAAGTGACATTGTAGAAAATGATGAAGAAGCCTTTCAGATACTCTCAAGTTGTAATGCGTGAGATTCGTAGCTGGGAAGGGGTAAAGTGAAACTTGCACTCCGTCTACGGACAACACAATAACTGATTCTCCTCTTCTCGAAGAACGGGTCCATTATCGAGCCGAGGGAGCAATGAGGAATTTTAACACCTACATATAACTGTTTCAAAGAACAGATCCTGACCAGTAGCTTTGTCAGGATGACGCGAAAGCAATAACAGTCATTCCGCAGAGACTGCCCTGATGAGATCCTGTTCAGGGTACCTGCACGGGATCTCGCATGAAATATCCGCTCTACGCTTAAGAACGAGGACTCGCTGGTCGCTGTAAAAACCGAGAAAGAGCACGTCGGAGACGTTCGCTTCGCTCACGAGAAGATGAGAGCGAAAATAGGGACTGACAATTCTCCTCATGTCTGTCCCATTTTTCGCGTAAAAGGCAGAAATTCCAACCAGGACCTTTTTCGGGCGAACCGCCGTTCGCCCCTACAAGAGAACTGCACAGTCATCTTAAATTGTTATCGTGTAGCGCCTGCCCTGATGAGATCCTGTTCAGGGTACCTGCACGGGATCTCGCATTCAAGAACCGCTTCACGCTTATGAACGAGGACTCGCTGATCGCTGTAAAAACCGAGAAAGAGCACGTCGGAGACGTTCGCTTCGCTCACGAGAAGATGAGAGCGAAAATAGGGACTGACAATTCTCCTCATGTCTGTCCCGTTTTTCGCGTAAAAGGCAGAGATTCCAACCAGGACCTTTTTCGGGCGAACAGCCGTTCGCCCCTACAAGAGAACTGCACAGTCATCTTAAATTGTTATCGTGTAGCGCCTGCCCTGATGAGATCCTGTTCAGGGAAACTGCACGGGATCTCGCATTCAAGAACCGCTTCACGCTTAAGAACGAAACCCAGCTGGTCGCTGTAAAAACCGAGAAAGAGCACGTCGGAGACGTTCGCTTCGCTCACGAGAAGATGAGAGCGAAAATAGGGACTGACAATTCTCGTCATGTCCCATTTTTCGAGTAAAAGGCAGAAATTCCAACCAGGACCTTTTTCGGGCGAACCGCCGTTCGCCCCTACAAGAGAACTGCACAGTCATCTTAAATTGTTATCGTGTAGCGCCTGCCCTGAAAAGATTCTGTTCAGGGAAACTGCACGGGATCTCGCATGAAATATCCGCTCTACGCTTATGAACGAGGACTCGCTGATCGCTGTAAAAACCGAGAAAGAGCACGTCGGAGACGTTCGCTTCGCTCACGAGAAGATGAGAGCGAAAATAGGGACTGACAATTCTCGTCATGTCTGTCCCGTTTTTCGCGTAAAAGGCAGAGATTCCAACCAGGACCTTTTTCGGGCGAACGGCCGTTCGCCCCTACAAGACCTGCATGATTTCGAATCAGATCACAGATCAAAAACTCAACCACCGGCTCTTCCTCTTCTTCCTGGCGCACAAGCGCCAGCATCACTTCCCGACGAAGTCGGCCTCACTTCCCCGGATGGTCTTCCGGGCATCACTTCCTGCGCAGCAGCATCACTTCTTCAAAGGTTCTTTGCCGGCATTGCGTCTTATGTTCTACAGTAGAATCACTCCTGCTCTTGATCTCAGAGGACGGAGGACAGTCCCCGGTCAACGTTTGGCATGTCACCAGCAGTTTGCTATGTTACAATTTAAAGTATGATAAAATAGTTAATGATGGTATGGGAAACATATTAACTTGACAAGGAGGCACGAATATGAGCAATTATCATGAACCGTTTGAACAGCTAAGCGAAAAGGCGAGAGACATTTCTAGAGCTCTCAACAGTTTGAAGGAAGAAATCGAGGCCGTAGACTGGTACAACCAGAGAGTGGATGTAACTGAAGATGCCGAACTGAAGGCTGTAATGGCGCATAACAGGGACGAGGAGATAGAGCATGCCTGCATGACTCTCGAATGGCTCCGTA
>Ga0209096_1004279_pt1 | contig 11627 bp, 8 predicted proteins | sample AD_UKC034_MetaG_FD_184407 | JGI IMG/M metagenome (GOLD analysis project Ga0209096, IMG submission 184407) | Active sludge microbial communities of municipal wastewater-treating anaerobic digesters from USA - AD_UKC034_MetaG (SPAdes) (version 2) | ecosystem: Engineered > Bioreactor > Anaerobic >...
TAGCAAGAATTATAGGTTACATAGCCTGCTTGCTGTTTGTCATCCTGTATCTGCGCTATTTCTTAAACGAAACTGCAAAAGGTCACAACCATCTGTGGAGTCGCGATGCGTTTGGAGATGATTACCTGATACTCAAAGCAGGAGTTGGAATAGCGGGTTTTCTGACCCTGATTGCACCAACGGTTTATGTAACTTTTGTTTTGAGCATTGCATTCTTTGGGATTGCGAATGCCCTAAGCGCCATCTGGGTCTGGTTGCTCATATTGCTCCCTCCTATTTGTTTTGTCATTGGCTTATGTTCCCTGATTGGATTGCTGATCAATCATGTATTGATCGCTTCGGGACTGATTATTATTTACCTTGGGTTTGTATTAACCCGGTCTGTAAACTTGGGGAACTTGCTGATTTTCATGCCTTCGTTGCAAATGAATTCCGCACTGATTGGTTTTGGTCCTGAAACGGAGATGCTGATTTACCAACGTCTCTTTTATGTTTGTGTTCCGTTGGTCTTGCTTACGATTGCGGTTTTTATTACAGACCTGCGACTCCCCAGGGTAAAGCCAAAACATAATTGGATCGCAGTGTCAGAAATGGCAGTCCTGAGTGTAGTAGCTTTATCTCTGTCTATCCGCTGGGGAAGCGAACTACTTAACCTTCAGCGTTTACGCTCTGCTGAGCCAAATTTGCAGACCCGCCAACGCTTGGAATTTGCCTGTGCGGGCTTTGAATCCTACCGCCTGCAGCTGGAACTTTCTGCCGATGGCGCCATCGCCTCGGGGCTGGCAGAAGTGGAGCTGACTTCCGGACGTGATTTATCCGCTTTAAGTTTGTTAAACACCGGGTTGGCAGTTGATCGTTTTGCAGTCAGTGGTGGGGACCCACTACGGATTGAACTCCAATATCACGGCAATTTTGTTGTACCATATTATGCTTATACGGTCTTCGACCTGCCAAAAGAAATCGAACAAATTGGCTATGCCCCCGGCGCTTATTTAGAAACGAACCTGATCTTTCTGCAGAAGTTGGGGGAATGGCACCCTTATGCCCTTTGCTCCCCGGATGAGATCACACTCATTTTGCCTGCTGATATCACGATCAATTACAACAGCGCTGATATCGAGTCAATCGATGGAGATATGAGACGGTTGCAGTGGCAGCAAGCATCCGATCACATTCTGCTCATCGCCGGGGCAAAATACCAGATTGAAGAGCAGGAAAACGATCAGATTTACTTTTCATCAAATCCCGGACTTCGGGAAGAGGACCGGAATGGGCAATATGGGATCTTCTTTCGATTAGTACGGCAGCATCTCAATGAGATTGAAGGATCGGGTTTTGCCCTGATTCCTTTGCCGTTGATAAAGCAGAGTTTTTTGGAAAGTCAAACACTCGCTCTGATCATACCAGAGCGATCAAGGCAAATTGACTACTTGTGGCCTGACGATAAGGTCGGGTATAGTCTAAATGTTGCCATGGATGTTTTGCAGGCATGGTGGTGCCGGCGGCAAGCTTGCCCTGATTTGGCGTATGGGTTGTTCTCTAAAGGGGTAGATAATGTCTACTCGTATGCAAAAGGCGAAAACACCTCTGAAGCGGAGCAGGAAGATACAAGCAGCTTGCCTTTGATATTTTATGCAGGCATGAAACTGGTCGAAGAGGCTGAAGTGCCTGGATTTGACCAGGAAGCCTTGCTAGAATCCTATCGGAAGTGGATGAGAAATGAACAAGCCTTGATTCCATTTTATTTTTTTCAGGATGACCAGGAAACCTTGTTAAGGTTAGCTGATTTTGACTTGCAGTATGGCTCGGAAGCCTTCTGGGTTTTATTTCTGACGGCTTATGATAACGCAAATGAAGGTTGGATAGAAAAAGATGTTTTGCTGGAACTGATCGGCACGCTCTCTGAGCAAGCTGATGGTATTGAAACAGGACCATGAATTTAATATGAAAAGATTTCTTCGGTTAGCATATTATGAGATTTTTAAAGCTCAGTCTTTTTTACTGATCGCACTGGCAGTGTCCGCCCTGATTACTTTATTTCTCACCCTGGATGAAGGTCTTGAAGTTGCTGAAAGGCAGTTGTACATCATGTATATCCTGGGAGCATATTTCCCATTATTGATTGCGCTGCTCACCAACAATGGACTGATGAAAGAAAAAGAAGGACACACAGCAGTATTTGTGTGTAGTCGCGTCAATCTGGGCGTGCTATGGTTAAGGCGTTTGATACTGGGTTTCTTCACAGTTGGGGTTTTTATGGCTGCCTTGCTTGCGCTCAAGAACCATTTGATCCCAGGACTTTTCCCACCGATCTTCGCATTAACGCTTTTGATTCCAGTCCTCTTTTTCAGTGCAATCATGGCATTGGTCAGCGCGTTGAGTTGTTCATCCGCCGCTGGTGCAATTGCGGGACTATTTGTTTGGACGTTGCTGTATTTCTATTCGCCTACAATTTATTCCCGATTTGGACCCAATTTTTTTCCTTTTCTTGAGTGGGCAATTTTTTTCAGGTTTAAAGCACCAATCGGTGCACTGCCTGTCAACAAATTCTATTATGCCATGCTCTGCTTGCTTTTGCTGGCTATAACTTTCTGTTTGCATCGGTCAAACTTGCAGGTTGAGCGCTTCTCACGGCAATGAAACAAAACCTGTGAAAGCATTCATTTGTATGAAAATTAATACGAATGAGTTGTTTGTTTTGCTACTTTCAGGTCATTTACATATATGACTATTGCACAAACTCCCAATTTGAAACTCCTTCCCGGTCTGATTCGTATCCTAATAGAATTGCTTTGAAGCAAAAGTTCCCGGATTATAGTGTCTTTCTATAATTCCTGAGGGGGATTTTTTTGTACTACCTGATCAATTTGTCTCCTGGCTTTCTGGATCCCTTTATAGTCTTGTCGAATCCTTCGATATCTTCCATAGAGAACCTCCAACTGTTCTCGCAGATCAACCATCTCCATAGCAAAGGAGCTGCTATTGGGAAAAGGTTCCTTGAATCCTTTGTCTCTAAGGAACTCGCTTGCGATTTTAGTTAATTCCAGCTCGGCACGGGAGGTCTTCTCAGCTTTTGTTTGAGGTTTATCGTAGGATTCAATTACCCTAAGTTGTTTCGTGATCCGAGAAATATCTTGTATTCTTCTTTCTAAAATCCGCAGTTCTCCTTGAACGGTTTGCAGACTTAACTTGAGTTCCTTTTGTTTAGTCTCAAGTGCCTTATATGAGTCAATCCCCTGTTCAACGATGAAACTCAAAGCTCGCTCGGTGAGTTTCAATTCACGGAAAGCGAAAGGAATTCTTCGATAACGAGTTTGATTTCTCGATGGATCTTCATCACAGCTATTAGCGATGATCCTCTGCTCTATTTGAGATCTTGAGTATCTATAACCAAGGTTTTGAGCCCGAGAAAATCGCTGATCGCTAGCTTTTCGAAAAGCAAGTTCCTTTCCATCTTTCACCTCTATTCCCAAAATATTCAACTTGATGAGATATTCTTCATAGGTAAGACTACGGGTAATAGCTAAATCAATAGATCTCCGGATGTGACTCTTCCAGCTGGTACCGTCAAGATTTGTTATATATTCTTTATATGACTTGCCCCGGTCCCTAATTTGATATATGATTGATAATCCATTGACTTCACAGAGTCTGTCACTAATCTTCCTGATATGGTGATAAGACTTCCTATTAGAGACAAACTTACGGTAATCATTAAAGTTTGCTGCACAAAAAACTATATGATTATGGATATGTCCCTTGTCAACATGGGTGCACAGAACGTATTCATAGTTTCCTTTCAATAGGTCCACGGCTAATTCGTCTCCTATTTTGTGTGCAGTTTCAGGATCAATTTCACCAGGCTTGAAGGATTGGATCAGATGAAATGCCAGATTATTCCCCTTCTGCATACAATGAGAAAGGGTAAAACTAAATTCAATGTCAGCAGTTTCCGGAGAACAGGCATAACTTGAAACAAGGATACCCTCATTAGTTTTCTTGCCTTCCAGAACATAAGCCAAGGCTTGCTTTAGCGTTGATTTGATAGGATGGATCTTTGTAACTGCCATATTTCATCTAGCATTTTCTTAATCGCTTCAATATCGTGACGATGAATTTCTCCAGTCGCATTCAAGTGATGCGCTATTTGATTGATATTGATCCCTACCATTCTGATTTGGCGAGAATGTTCTTTCAGGTAAGAATAATCGACATGGATGAGGTAAGCATCAAGGGCCACTTTTCGTAGGTACGCACTGCGATTTCTAATGCCAACACTCCCCATCCTTGCATCGATTAATTGGAGCTCTTCGTCATTCACGTAGAACAAAATTGGATTCTTTCGCTTTCGATCAACCATAAACTCTCACATTCTACATCAACCATAAACTCTCACGTTCTACGAACTTGATTTTTCCTAAACTCCAATAAACCAGGCGATTTCAGTCCTTTAGGGTGTGATTTTTCGGATGTGTATATACACTTCCTTTGCTTGCTATGCTATGCTATGTCTCCTAATCGCCATATCTCCGAATCCGTTTACAATCTCACCATGATTAACAAACTGGATAAAAGATTTGCCTAGAAAATCGTCGATACTATTTAATCGATGCCATAATTGAGTGTAATTGGTTAAGTGTCATATGGATAAATCACAACGCCGGGAGAGATCAGCGATTCTGTGAATTCTCGAATTGCTATTTAACGCGAATTTAACATCAACTCGTGTATGCTGAAATACGAAGTGGAGTAGGTTTCATGGAGAGGTGCTGAATATGATAGCAGTTTTGATGCACCAGTCGCAATTAAGTTTTGGATACTATAAAAACCTGAACTTACTCGTATGATTTGTAGATTACAACCTTTGGGAAAATAGATTGTGATAAGAGAAAGAAATTTTACTGAACGAAAGGAGAATACGCAAAATGGATTTACCCTTATTATGCAAAAACATCTTAGTTAAGAGATTGTTTTCTTCTTTACTGATTATGGTAATTGTGACTTCTGTGTTAATTTCTTGTAATCCAAAAAAGGAGAGCTTTGATCCAGGCGATTGCGTTCGCTCGATGTTAACCGCCATGGAAAAAGATGATTTCCAAGCATACAAAGAAAAGTTTTACTATGAACCTGAAATAAGTCAGAAACAGGCAGAAACGGGGTTTGGCGTCGTTAATCTTGTAATCATTGATATTGAGGAATCTGAAGAAGAATCAAATTGGTTCATCGATTCATATACAGGATCTGAGTTGGCAAAATATCGAAGTTGGACTGATGAATTCATTAGTCGGGTTGTAGCCCTTAAAGCTACATACAAAATAGACTACGATAATACCATTAGTCCTTCACCAGAAGGCACACTCACGCAGGTATTCTTTGTAGTTAGGGATCAAAATGATGGTCCTTGGAAAATCCTTGAGGCTAGATCCCCAGATGCCGCAACTATTCGTCCCTCTGAGTCCAAAGCAACGATCCCGGCTAAAACACCAGATGCCCAATCGCAACCCCAACTATTGCGGATCACCAACCAGAGCAACATCCCGCTCCACAACCTGGTCCTGCGATTCCCTGACGAACGAATCGAGTTTGGCGACGTTCCGGGTGGGACAACCACGGAATATCGGGGGGTGCCGCAAGGTGTCTACCGCTATGCCGCCTATGATGTTGAAGTGAACGGGCAGAGCTACGAGCAGCCGGTGATCGATTGGGTTGGCGAAACTGCGATGCAGGGGAAGAATTTTACCTATATCATCGATGTGGATACTGCCCGCTGGAAGACGGATGGTCAGGTGATCCAGCTTGTCGAGGTGAGTACAGATCAATCAGTGAAAGTTACCCTCCCCGTGTTAAACCCCACTCTGCACATTGACAAAGGCAGCCCAACTTCACTGGCCGTTTCACCGAATGGACAATGGATGGCCGTTAGTACTCAGTTCGGGGTTTATCTGTATCATGCCAGCACATTTACGGAGTCCTGGTTTGCTCCGATGCCGGAAAAAGCTAGGCATGTAATTTTCGATCCAAAAAGTGAACGTCTGGGTGTCGTATCAGACGTTGCCATTATCATTATGAATGTGGATAATGGTACAGTGTCGGCCAGGTTGGAAGGCGCGGGTGATTCATTTGCCTGGTCGCCGGATGGGCAGCGTCTGGTCAGCGGCGGTGGCTGCGAGCAGGTGACTGTTTGGGATGCGAATAACGGCACCTCCCTGAAAGAACTCAGTGGTTGTAAGTCCTCCGAAGGCTACAGCGGGATAAAAGTCACCTGGGCAGCGGATGGACGCATTTACGGTGCTTCGATGGGCACGAAAATATTGGCCTGGGAGGGCGATACCTACGCGCCAGTAGAAGATTTTTCAGCCGAGGGTTCCAAAGATACCTGGATCAGTGCCCTCTTTGCCGCTCCTGTGGGCAACCTTCTGGCGCAATATGACAGTATGGGCTACTCGACCGTCGCCATCGTGGATACGAAACAAGATCGCCAGATCCATCTACTTGACCCAAAGGTCAGTTGGCCAATCACCACACTAGCCTGGGCGCCGGATGGGCAGCATTTGGCGGTGGCGTACGGGATGGACACAGGCTTGATCCTGATTTGGAATGCCCAGACCGGTCAGGTGGAGCAGAAGATCGAAGGTTACTACACTGCTCCAGGGTTGGGGTGGTCGCCGGACGGGAAGACCCTGTTCGGACCGCAAACTCCGGATGGTCAGATCAATGCTGTTGCGGTAAGCGACGGCGTTGTGCTGCGCAGCCTGGGCGGTCACGCTTCTGCGGGAACTTTTTTGACCTGGACGAAGGACGGGTTAGCCTCCACGAACGGTGCGGCCATCACGTGGTGGAACCCGACCAGTGGAGATGTTGTGCGCCAGGAAATGGTCGGTACCCCTCAGCAATGGGTAAACTCCTGGCCGCCTACTGGCCCTGGAATCTATTTATTTACCAGCAGCGATCAAACTCATCAGGTGGGAAGCGTAAGTTCAAAACGTACCCTCGAAAGTGACAACAATCAGTACCCATTCTCCACAGCATGGTCTTGGGATGGCAGCCGCCTGGCTGATCCCACCCATGTATGGGATGCCGGCACAGGCATACTCCTCTCTCAATTACAAGACTCAGCTCAGAAGCATACCCCAGACCAGGTCACATGGTCGCCCGATGGTAAACGTCTCGCCTCGGCGGATTCATTGAACATGCAGCCTCCTGTCATCTGGGATGCACAGACCGGGAAGGTGCTATTCGTTTTACAAGCAGAGACCGGGGAACTCAGACCATTGTGGCTCGGGTTGGCCTGGTCTTCAGACGGCAAAAAACTGGCTGCGGTGGGAGCGCTGATGCACCCGGACAGTGGGGCGGATGAAGGCATGATCCTGATCTGGGACGCAGAGACTGGAAAAATGGAGCAGTTGTTGACTGAGGGGATGAACGGTTACCGGCTATGGACCGTCGCCTGGTCGCCGGATGGTCGGTTTTTGGCATGTGGAACAATAGGCAGAGAACTTTTGGTCTGGAATATGGTTACCAATACACCCCTTGCCAGCCTTCAGGGCCACAGAGACATGATCGACCGGCTGGCCTGGTCCCCCGATGGATATCGTCTGGCTTCAGTTGCTAGAGACGGCACACTACAAATTTGGGATCTATCTTCTCTAGAAAAGACGGTGAATTGACTTTGTCTGGCAAAATCAGGCGCCTCTGCTCCTTCAGCCCCAAAAAGTGTTGGATAAAAATCAGTAAATTAGCTGGACAGGCGTTACAGATTAAGGGCGACAGCTTAGTCTGTAACGCCATAGAATAGAGAGTAATGCATATTATTTGGAAATCAACTAAACGATTATCACTTGCGTGGCTAATTGCGACGTTTGTCTACACGACAGCCTTATTCTTTTCAATCAATTATTCAAGTAAGGATAGCTTGGTTTTATATCCGATTCAACCATTTATCTTTGGTTCCGAGCCGGTAGATTTGTTCTTCTCTTTATTTACGACTATCCCATTCGTCTGGCCAATATACTTTTTGAGAAAAGACAACTTTCTTGAATATGTATCCATGCGGATCAAGCTCAATAAGTATCTGGTCTTTCAAGCATTTGCCTCTCTGGCGCTTTGTTTTGTGATGGTGCTTTTAGTAAATTTTTCAGGCGTTCTATTCTCTTTGCGTATGGCAAATATCTCCACTGGCGTGCAAGGACCTATCCTGACTGGCTATATTCTGGGTGAGATGCAATTGTTGGATCCACTCAAATTTGGATTGCTTTGGAGTTTCTACAAAGCCGTGATCGGGTTGCTGATTTGTTCGCTCGGGATAATCTTTGCTTATTACGTTAAGAACCTGTTTCTGATGTTCTTAGCGCCCTTCGCCCTGATTTCTTTAGAAAACTTTATAACCGGTGTTACCGGTTTAGCCAGGTTCAGTTTTACTACTACATATGTCCTCAACCGCCTTAGCCCCAGTGTTATGCTGCCAAAAAACCTTCTCGTCGGACTATCCATGTTCGTCGGATTGACTATTGTCATTCAAAGAGCTCTTGTTCACCATGAACAGCAAAATTATTAAGTCAAAGGTCATCAATCTCTTCCTGGCGAACAAAGCGCTTTTGGCCTTGAATTTTTGTGTACTTTGTTTCGTTGCAGGCTCTGCCAGGGCAACAGCAATCACCTATCATTTGGGGTTATTCGACTACGCACTGCTTGTTCTGGTGGATCATTATTACGTTTTGTACTGCCTGTTGCCTATTATGCTCGTGATTATCACAAAGCATCTCCGCAGCTTGAGTGACATTGAGAAAATAAGATATCGCAACACCAACCAAATGATGCGGGTTGAGATTTTTTCTTTCACTGCTTGGTTTACGTTCTACTTATTCTTAAGCCTCCTGAGTGTCTTGCTGATTGGCTTACCAACTTTCAAACCGAATATGTTCGCCGGGAACATTGGAGGTAGCAGTCACAATGAAATATTGCTCCTTTTAGGGGAGTATGCAGCCTTTTCGAGGATACCGATAATTTCTATTCTTGTAGCCCTGCTTTATTATGGTTTTGGATTTACAACCTTGACCGCGATCTTATCCTTGATCAACAATAAAAAGGGGTCGCGGGATAGTGTCAGTGCTGCTGTGGTCATCCTGGTGCTTACATTCATCGGCTTTCATACGTCATTGTCAGAAAAATTACCCGTCCTGTTTTTATGTAATTACATTATCTTTCACCGCGGGCTTTTCATGAATGGACTTCCTTCCTTCCTGCTGACCGTTCTCACCGGATTAGGGATAATTCTTTTTGCATTGGGTTACAAACCGCCAACAATTGCCAGGAAATCACTTCTTAGCGAATTAACGGTTTCCAGAAAGATGAAGCAGATAATTTTTCTTTTTATCAGCGGTCTGATTTTGATTGAATACTTCCAGTTGGTTTATGAAGGAAACTCTAACATCCGGGATCTTGCAATCCGGTTCTTGTTAGGCACAAACACGGATTTCCAATCTTTCATCGGCTGGATCAAGATTTGCCTAATTTACTTTTCACCGCTCTTTTTCGTGGGAGTTTCAATATCGAAAATTAAGCAGTATCAGGAATTGCCAATTTTTATGCGTTTTGAAAGCATTGCTAATTTGCATTGGAACATCCTCTGGCAATATGCAGCCTTTGTTCTGCAATATGCAGGATTTATAGCTGTTTTCCTGACCACTCTATTCATATTTGGGAAAAATTCCTCTCCCATGTCTGTGGCATTATATGAATCCTTCGGCATTCAACTCACCATACCCCATTTCATCGGAAACATCTTTGTTTTTATTATCACCATGCTGTTCAACCTTGCGCTTTTTCTGATGATTAGTCAGGTAGCCAATGAAACAGTTGCTTTTATAGGAATCATATCCTTGTCTTTTGTTAACTTGCTTGTGCCCGGCATTCATCTTTTCGAGATTAATCCAGGCATCCTGATGTTCCTTGAAACTATACAACAAGGAGTGGATTGGCTTTTAATCAAAATCGCGCTTATGTTAGGCGTTTCAATTGGATTTTTAATTTTCGTTAGGAGGAGGATTCATGCCAATCATTAGACTCACAGATGTATCAAAAAGGTTCAAAGAAAAATTATTATATGAAGATGTAAACCTATCTGTTGAAGAGGGCGCGTGTGTCGGGATTGTTGGTGCAAATGGCAGCGGTAAGAGCGTGCTCTTCAAATTGATTACAGGACTGGAATCAGCAGACACCGGCATGATCCATGTCAAAGGCAATCTCGTCGGCAAAGACCTGAACTTCCCTCAAGGGGTCGGCCTTTTTGTCAATCAGCCCGGATACATCCAGTACTATGATGGTCTCACGAATCTGAAACTTCTCGCCGAAATTCAAAACAAGGTAGGGGAGGATACGATCCGGTCGTTTATGCTCAGAGTTCACTTGGACCCGGACGATAAGACAAAAGTAGCAAACTACTCTGCAGGCATGAAACAAAAATTAGGGATTGCTCAGGCTATTATGGAAGGTCAGGATATTGTTCTTCTTGACGAACCCTTTAATGCCCTCGATTATCAAACAAATCAGGATGTAATGGAAATATTAGTTGATTTGAAGGGTCAGGGAAAAACCCTTTTAATGACCTCGCATCAACATGGTTACTTGGAAAAACTTTGTGATCATCTCTTTTTGATCGTGGATAAGAAATTAGTAGCATTTGATGATGAAGTAAAGAGGAAGTACTTCTTAATCTAGAATATTTTCTGTTGAATTCTAAATTATTCACTTACTCAGTAAAGGAAAGGTCAAGGTGCTGTAATAAATATACGACAACTTTTCTTGCCTGGGTACGTAAAAAGACACCACTTCCCGAGTGGACACAATTGTTTAATGGAGATAATTAGATGAACAATAAAACAACTTCTTTACGTTCTTTGTTATTGCCTGTGATTTTAATTGTGGGGCTCTTTGTGTCCATATTCCTGTTATCTTCTTCAGTTATTTCAACAAAAATCGTGAACGCTTTTAGCAATCCCTCCATCCCGGATTACTGCATACCGACCGAGTTTAAAATGATTGAGGAAAACTTATCTTTAGACCCAAATGCAAAATCGAATATGCTTTGGATTGAAAAAAGAGTTGCATTAGAAAATTCTATGGAGGAGTGCGCTCTTCAAGCAATCTCGTATACACCTGCATCAAAACCTGAGAATGGAATAGCGGAGCTTCCTTCTACAGTTGAATCCGTTCCACAAACTAATTTCTGGACAGTCGAAGTTGGGCTAGGTATTCAGAAAACCGTCTTACTTCCTAGTAATGATTTCATACCTACACTGGATTCTGAATACAATTTTTGGGTAGGTGCAGTTAATGGAAAGACCATTCAAATAATGGCAGGCATACAACGCGATCACGATGAAAATTGGCGCGAAACTCATCCAGAATGGGAAGAAATGGGACCACAGGGAGCTGTCAAAGTATTAGATTCTGATTGGTCTTTCATTAAAATAGTCAGTACCCCTACAAGGAATGGCTATGTTCATTTCGTTGGAGAATGTGAATCTAAACTCATTTTACAAGCAGAAGATGGAACTATTTTTGTGTTTGATTCTATGAACTTGGTTTTCGTTTCGGATGCTTCTACTTGCGCTGAAGATAGCCCTTAG
>Ga0209096_1004281_pt1 | contig 11621 bp, 9 predicted proteins | sample AD_UKC034_MetaG_FD_184407 | JGI IMG/M metagenome (GOLD analysis project Ga0209096, IMG submission 184407) | Active sludge microbial communities of municipal wastewater-treating anaerobic digesters from USA - AD_UKC034_MetaG (SPAdes) (version 2) | ecosystem: Engineered > Bioreactor > Anaerobic >...
AGAGGCAGCACCTGTGTTGCTTTTCCGCATAGCCAGCGTCGATTCGCAAGACACCCCGATCAGCTGGCTGCACTGCCGCCAGGCTAAGGACGCAGTGGAATGGACTGCTTTTGAACCCTTTCAGAACCTATTGCCGACCTTTCGCTTCGATCCGCCTTTGCTCCTGACCCCATTTAGCGATCAAATCGGTGCCAAAAAAATCGTGCAGGGAATTGAAATCTGCGAAAACTCGGCCACGACCGCCTGCCGGGTGCGTGTGATCTATGCCATCGACTCCATTGAAGCGGTTCGCGTACCCGCTGGTGACTTTCCAGAATGCATCAAGATGCGTATGAGCATCCTCTATCTGGAAACTCCGGTACGCCATTTTCTGGCAAATGATGTGATTTGGTGGGTTGCGCGCGATGTCGGTCCAGTGCGCTATTCGATGATTTCCGGCCAGGGTGAACTGCAATCGGCCAAAGTCGGCGGCAAAAACTGGCCGTGATCCACAACCCCTGAACCATTGTCAGGTTGCTGCGGCCATGACCGCCTGTTCGGTGGCCTGGCTGCGGTCAAGGGTTGCTGTCAAGCGTCCCTCGCAGAGAACGGCGATGCGATCGGACATGGCCAGCAACTCCGGCAATTCTGAAGAGACCAGGATGATGCCGATACCCGTTGCGAGCAAGCGGTTGATGATCTGATAAATTTCGGTTTTGGCGCCGACGTCTATACCACGCGTCGGGTCATCGAGCAGGAGAATTTTGGGGTCTGTCAACAGCCATTTGGCAAGAATGATTTTTTGCTGGTTGCCGCCGCTCAGTGTTTCGACGGCATGAGCCAATCCCGGCACCCGGATGTGCAGTTGCTTCACGGCACCCATGGCCAGGCGGTTCTCCAATGGTCGGCGAATCACTCCATGCGACATCGTTTTGCGCAAAGCGGCGATCGTTATGTTGCTGCATACATCCAGCGGTAAAAATAGGCCGTGCGCCTTGCGGTCTTCAGTGACCAGAACAATGCCCTTGGCAATGGCCTCAGCTGGCGAATGACAGCAGTGCGGTTTGCCTTGCAGGCGGATGGTTCCGGATGTCACTCTGCCAGGCGCAACGCCGAAGAGAGTCAGCAGCAACTCGGTTCGGCCGGCACCCATCAAGCCGGCTATTCCCAAAATTTCGCCACGGCAAAGCTCGAGATTCACCTGTGAAAGCAAGTTTCTGCCGCTTTGCCCCGGGTGTTGTACGGTCAGATTCTCGACCGCCAAGAGCTGTTCACCGCGCGCGACTGCAACCTTGGGGAAAAGTTCATCGAGCTCACGGCCGACCATCAGGTTGATCAATTCGCCTTTGTTGCACTCGGCAACCTGGCGAGTGGCAATGGATTTTCCGTCGCGCAAGACAGTCACCCGATCGGCGATGACAAAAATTTCTTCAAGACGGTGGCTGATATAGATCACAGCTACCCCTTCCGCCTTGAGGCGGCGGATTACCTGGAACAGCCGCTTTTTTTCTTTGTCGCTCAAGGCTGAGGTTGGCTCATCCATAATTACCAGACGCGATCGCTGTGAAAGAGCTTTGGCGATTTCGACCAGCTGTTTTTCGCCTACTTTGAGATCGCCGACAAGAGTGGATATCGGTATGGCAACATTGAGATGATCGAGATTCCGTCGAGCGATTTGATGCATGGCACCGCGCCGGATCCAGCCGAGACGAGATACCGGCTCGCGGCCGAGTACGATGTTCTCGGCCACGGTCAGCTGATTGACGAGATTGAGCTCTTGATGGATCATGGTGATGCCAATCGCTTCAGCATCGCGGATGGAAGATAGCGGATGACATTCGCCCTGGATTCGGATTTCACCCTGGTCTGCGCTGGATGCGCCGCTCAGGATATTCATCAGCGTCGATTTGCCGGCACCGTTTTCCCCGAGCAAGGCATGTACCTCACCGCTCAGAACCTGCAGGTCGACCCCGTCCAAAGCCTGGACGCCCGGAAAGGCTTTGCAGATACCGTGCATTTCTAAGAATGGCGCAGCCACCGGCAGACTCATCGCAAGGTGTTGCTGATCTCTTGCACAGTTGCTCCCAAAAGACTTTGGGCCAACGGATTGAGCTGCTCCGGAGTGCCGTGAAAATGGATGGTTCGGTGAATATGCATCAGGCTCTGGCCGGGCTGCAGTGCAATCGCCGGTGAAGAAGTCTCGAGTTCATAAAAAGGTCCCATCGGTTTGCCTCCGGGTGCTGCCGGTCCATCGTTGTAGCTGTTCACTGCATCGCCGCGATAGGGCTCCTCTTGCAGTTCCCACATCGAGTTGACGTAGTCGCGCAGCCCTTGCGGCAGGGTAAAGGTGACGATAGTCAGCACTCCGTTGTCGCTGTCATAACTGCCGATAATCGGTTTGCTGCGCTGAGGTGTGAGCCCGATCTTGCTGCGGTAACGTCCGTCACCGCTGAAAAAGATGGCTTTTGGCCCGATTTTGAGACGGTCGTCAGGCACCTTGCCGAAGTAGGCGTCGTTGACGATCGGTCCAAGCGTCGAATCGGGGCCTGCAACATAGGGCAACACGATGGTGGTGCCGTCCGACGGCGGAAACATACCGAGAATCCAGATCGATAACAGACCGCTCGCTTTAGTCCACGCTTTGCTGCCGGTATTGGTGATCCGATTTTCTGAAGCAAAACCAACCCAGCTGACCTCGTCTGAAATCAAATTTTTCAGTGGCGCGATCACTTCCTCATCGCCCAGCAAACGCACGGTGCGCTGGAGTTGAATGTCAAATGCGGTGCCGCTGTAATTGACCAGCTCAATCTTTTTCTGGAAATCGACCCGAGTTTCCGCAACCATCGCCGCATCCCAGCGCTCTTCGTTGAGGGATGGCGGGGTGAACCAGTTGTCAAGATCAAATGGAGTGTCTTTTTTAAAAAAGATCGAAAATTGCCCGCCCTCCGGTCCAAGCCAGAACCGATCTTCGCCGCCAAAGGCGTTGAGATGCGGATTGTTCTTGCCGCTGGCAATAAATTCTCGGTTGATCCAGCCGAAACTCCGGCCGCTGCTCCCGGCAGCGGTGCTGGTCATAACCCGGCCTTGATAAGCCGGACATATCGCCACTTGTCGCTGACCTGAAGCATCTGTAAGCAGAACGACATCGGTATGCTTTTGTAAAAAAGCGAGGTCATCGGAAAAAGTCATGTTCTGGTTTTCCTTTTTTGATGATTGACAGGCCAGCATAACAATTGCACAGCCCAGGATGACTAGAGCCAAGTTTTTCATAAGTGTCCTCCGGTTATCAAAAATCAGTATAGCAAATCTGAACACTCGATGCAAATAAAAAGATCAAAATGACCGCAAGCCAGAATCCTTCGGCGACTCTGCGATCCTCGGCTGCAAGATCGGCAGCCTGCAGGGTCTCGCTCCGCAACGGAGTCAAGATACCCTGTGCCTGTTTTAAAATCCGGCCAACTTTTCAAATCCCTTGCCGACTCTGGTCGCAGTGAACTCGATGATTTCGTATTCCGTCACCCCGGCGCGATAAAAGGGGTCCTGCTGCGCGAGGCTTTCCGCTTCTTGCTTCGATTCAGCCCTCAGCAGAATGACGCCGCCGACAGGCGGATTTTTTCGGCCAGCGGCGATGAAAACGCCGCAATCAAAATATTCCCGCAGATAAGCGCGATGGTCGTCGAGGTGTTCTTCGACCTGCGGCAGTGGTGTGAGATAGTTCAGATTCAGAATGAACATGACAGCTCCTCGGTTGGAGTTTCAGGGTAAAAAAGTGTCGGCATTCTGGGTCGACATCGAGTTTCCAGTGGATTGCGCCGGCTTGTCCGGTTTGGCTGCTCTATTCGACAGGCTCTACGAAGCGGCGGTGCAGATAGCGGCCGGTGATGCTGTGTGCATTGTCGGCTATGGATTCCGGTGTTCCTGCAGCCAGCAGATAGCCGCCGCGGCTGCCGCCCTCGGGACCGAGATCGATGACCCAGTCGGCGCGGATGATGACGTCGATGTTGTGCTCGATGATCACGACGGTGTTGCCGTTGTCGACCAGTTGTTCGACGATCGTCAACAGCCGCTCGATATCCGCCGGATGCAGACCGGTGGTGGGCTCGTCCATGACATAGAGATGGCCGGATTTGCCGAGTTCGCTCGCCAGTTTCAAACGCTGCGCTTCGCCGCCGGAAAGTGTGGATAGCGGCTGGCCGAGTTCGAGGTAGCCCAAACCGACGCGGTTGAGCAATTCGAGCCGGCTGCGAATTTTCTTTTCGACAAAAAATGTGAGCGCCTGATCGGCGGTCATACACAGGACATCGTGAATCGATTTGCCGTTCAACTTCAATCCGAGCACTTGCTCGGTATAGCGTTTGCCGTTGCATTCGCTACAGGTGATCTTGATGTCGTCCATAAAATTCATCTCGACATGGACAACCCCTTGCCCCTTGCATTTCGGGCAGGCACCTCGAGAATTAAAGCTAAAGAGAGAAGCGTGAACGCCGGAGGCACGGGCAAAGCAGGCGCGTACCTCGTCGAAAATGCCTGTATAGGTAAGGGGATTGGAACGGCTGCTGCGTCCGACCGGATTCTGGTCGACAACCACTGCGTCCGGCTGAAGACGACAAAATTCGTCGTGGATAAGCGAACTTTTGCCGCTGCCCGCAACGCCGGTGATGCAGGTGAGCACGCCGCGCGGGAGGCGCACATCGATGTTCTTGAGATTGTGCGCCCGGGCGCCGTGGATTTCATACCAGTCTACCGGGGTTCGGCGCTGCACTGCCGGCCGGATCCGGCTGTCGCTCAAAAAACGGCCGGTAAGGCAGTCTGAGGATCTGAGTTCCGCCACGGTGCCACAAAAGCAGACCTCGCCGCCGCCTGACCCGGCAGCAGGACCGATATCGATGACATGGTCACCAGCCAGGATCACCGCCGGATCGTGTTCCACCACCAGCACGCTGTTGCCCTGATCCCGCAAGCGCCGCAACATGGTGATCAGCGAATCAATGTCGCGCGGATGCAGCCCGATCGATGGCTCGTCCAGCACATACATCAATCCCGTGAGATCGCAGTCCAGTTGCCGCGCCATCTTGACGCGCTGCGACTCGCCTCCCGACAATGTCGAGACGGCGCGGTCGAGGGAGAGATAGCCGACCCCGATATCGATCAGGTGCCCGAGAATACGGCGCATCTTGGCGATCATGGGTGCGGCGACCTCGCCGTCGACGGTCGCCAGAAACGCATCCAATTCGGAAAGCTCCAGAGCTGAAAGCTCGGCAATGTTGCGGCCTGCAACTTTGGCCTGCAACACCTCCGAGTTCAACCTGGTGCCCTTACAAACCTTGCAGTCGTCATAAATCAGATACCTCTGATAGGCGTCCCTGCGACCTGCCGGCACCTCGTCTTCGGCCTTGTTGATGTAGAGTCGTTCGAGACGAATGATGAGTCCATCCCACCTTTTGGAATAGGTAACCCCGGCATGTGTGCGCTTCAATGCCAAATTTTCCGCATAGAGCAAACGATGCAGCTCTTCTTCGCTAAAATCGCCTAGTTTTTTATTGGGATCAAAGAGGCCGTTGCCGGTAAAGTCGCGCCAGTAATAACCGCCGATTTTGTAATCCGGGTGGGTGATGCCGCCCTCAAGCAGCGATTTGTTGCGGTCCACAATCTGGTCGACATCGATGCGGATGCGCCGGCCCAATCCTTTGCAGGCCGGACACATTCCTTCTGGATGATTGAAACTATAGCGATAAGACCAGCCGACAAAGGGCTCGGCGCAGCGCGCATAGAGCAGGCGCAGATAGGTGTAGACCTCGGTTGCGGTGCCGACGGTGGAGCGCAGCGTGCGGCCGAGGCGTTTTTGATCGATAACGATGGCGGTGGAAAGATTGTGGATTTCGTCCACCGGCGGCCGCGAAAGCTTGGGCAGCCGCCGCCGGGCAAACGTGCTGAACGTCTCGATTAATTGGCGCTGGGCTTCCGTATAAAGGGTATCGAAGACCAAAGACGATTTGCCCGATCCCGAGACGCCGGTAAAAACCACTACCCGGTTCTTTGGAACGTCGAGATCGATGCCCTTGAGGTTGTGGGTGCGGGCATTGCGAATCAGAATCGATGAAGAAACAGTCATGGTGTTTCCTCGAGTTGAGCGGTGAATTCGTCGATCCAGGCGAGTTCCGCCAGAATGAGATGGATGGGCCGCTGCGCCAGGCTCTGGCGATAGCCCGGACAGCCGGCGCAGGTGAGATAATCGGCCAGGTCGCGATAGCACTGTTCGGCTTTTTGCAGATTGACGCGGTATTCCTGCAAGCAGGCAAGGGCCTCGGCTTTGGGCAACAAGGCGATGTTGGATGTGGCGATGTCGATGCGCCATTTTGGAAACTCGGGCTCGCGCAAGAGCTGCCGCAGCTTGTCCTGCAGCAATGCCATGCCGGCCTCGGTCAATCGATAGATACGTCGGGCGCGGTTGTTGTCGCTGATTTCCGCATGGCTGGTCACGGCTCCCGATTTTTCCAGATTGCGCAGCAGTTTGTAGATCGACGACATGGAAAGCTCGGTCCATTGCCGCATGGCGCGCAGCTCCACCTCTTTTTCGATCTCATAGGGATGTCTGGGTTTCTCGGCGAGCAGCCCCAGCAGAGCTGCCTCGGCATTGGAAAGGGTCATGGGTCTTCCTTATTGTATTATTATAATATTGGAAGGAGATAATATAAGTATTGTAAAATAAAATGCAACAAGTTTTTCCTTTTTCCTTTCGCCTTTTACCTTTACATTAATTTTTCTGAAATAACCCTGTATGGTAAAGTATCGTAATCTTGTCGTGCTCGCAGTTCTTTCTGTTTTGCTGCACTGTGGCAAAACACATTATCCCCAGTTTTTTCTGCTCGTTGGCCAATCGAACATGGCGGGGCGCGGTGAAATCGCTGCTGAGAACACGCTGGTGCGCCCGGGGGTGGGGGTGCGGAGCGTGAACTCTGCAGGCGAGCAGGAGCTGACGCGGGATCCTCTTCATTTCGATACCCCCTCTTTGCGCGAGCAGGGTCGGCGCCATGCTGCAGTTTAATTGCGCGTGCGCGGCGATTGCGAACCCGGTGACTCTTTAAACAGGAGAGAGCGATGACCAAACGCGAGGTGATTGCAGCAGTTGTAGCGGGCGCCAGACCGCCCTATGTGCCGTGGTCGTTTTCTTTTACGCTGGAAGCCCGGCAAAAGCTGGTCGATCATTTCGGTGGCGATGATCCTGAGCTGCAGTTGCACAACCATCTTTTGTCGCTGGGAAACGAAATCGATTTTTTTACCGATCTCGGCGATGATCGTTTCCAGGATGCATTTGGCGTCGTCTGGGACCGCAGCATTGACAAGGACATCGGCAACGTCGAACGCCCGCTGCTGGTTGAGCCGATACTGGGTGGATATGCTTTTCCCGATCCGCTGGATGCACGCTTTTTTGTCGACATACCCGGCAAGATTGCGGCGCAGCCGGATCGTTACCGGGTCTTTTCGATCGGCTTTTCGCTCTATGAACGGGCCTGGACCCTGCGCGGCATGGAAAACCTGATGACCGACTTTTACGACCATCCGGATTTTGTCCGCGACCTGTTGCGAGCCATCGCCGATTACAACATCGCCCAGGTCAACAGGGCACTGGAATGGGATATCGACGCGGTCTATTTCGGTGACGACTGGGGCCAGCAGCACGGGCTGCAGATGGGCCCGCGGATCTGGCACGAGTTTATCTATCCCGAGGTCAAGCGCACCTATGCCGCTGTTCACCAGGCGGGCAAAGCCGTGTTCATCCATTCCTGCGGCGACGTGCAGGAACTGTTCGACGACCTTATCGACATCGGCGTCAATTGTTTTAATCCGTTTCAACCCGAGGTCATGGACGTTGCCGCAATGATCGGCCGCTTTCGCGGCCGGCTGGCGTTTTTTGGCGGATTGTCGACGCAGCGGACCCTGCCCTATGCCACGCCGGCGGAGGTTCAGGCCGAGACCCGCCGGCTGATCGAGCTGGGCCGCGAAGGTGGATATATCCTCTCCCCGGCGCATGCGGTGGAAGGCGACGTGCCCCTGGAAAACATGCTGGCGTTTATCGACGAGGCGCTGAAGCAGCCGGGCTTTGCAGAGATTCTTCGCGGATGATCTGTTCCCAATAATTGCGTTGCCATGATTTTGGCCATGGTGTTTTGCGCATAACTACCCCGACCGGAGAATCGAAATACGCTTCTACCAGAGACTTTGCGATGTGATAAAAATTCGTTCTTGATGGCGTGTCTTCAAACCGGCTGATTGTCGGTTGGCTGGCCAGCCAATTTTCTGCATCCGGAAATTCATCACAACATAAAAAAAGAAAACCCGTCACTCCGGGCTCGTTTCCCGGAAGTAACGGGTTTCTTTTTAATTGGTGGAGACGGTGGGAGTCGAACCCACGTCCGAGAAACCGGCCATGGCGAATACTACATGCTTAGTCTTTCTTTGTATCTCGACTCTTTCGTCCCGAAAGACAGGGTGTAAAGAGTCCAGCCTCTAAAGTCTCGCCTTCGGTGGCAAGGCGACGCCGAAGGCCAGTCCGCTGTGATCGGCGCTCCGCTGCAGGTCCAGCAGACACAACCCGCAGGGAACGTGGCCGGCCTAACGTTGGTTAGGCAGCCAGGGCATAATTGTAGTTGTCTGCAATTATGTTTATTCCCGGGTGTTTTTACGAGTCAACCGGGGTCGCTCGGCATGCATCCACCACCACCACGTGACCCGTCGAAACCATGTTCGTCCCCAAGGTGGAGGTTTTTTTTATTTTGCTGCTGATGCAGCAAAAGGTTTGTCGAAACCCTATTCGTCCCAGAGCCGGGATTTTCGATTTTGCTGCTGATGCAGCAAAGGTTTGTCGAAACCAATCAAGTCTGATGATTCATAAACCACGAAGGACGCAAAGAAAGAGGTGGAGTAAAAACGGATCGGATTAAATTTTTGCTTTCGCACCACTCACTTTTTCATTGCCTGCAAAGAAATACGACACTCTGGTTTGTCGCTTCTTTATTCTCTTTCTTTTACAGTAATTTTTTCTTTGTGCCCTTTGTGGTAAAACACGTTCTAAAGCCTGACTTGAAACAAATGATGCCGACTGAATGGGTAGTAGGGATTCTACCTTTTTTATGAATGATTCAGCCTGATCAAAATACCCTTTTTTTTCTTTAAACGCAACAGTTCTGAAACGTTTTTTTAACGCTCCAAAAGGGAGCGAGGTTCCGCCCTGTCTCGTTTTACTCATTCATGCTGGCCAGCAGCTGCTGGATTGCGGGCGTCTCGAGGTTGTCGCGGGTGACGACGGTGACACCGGTGTCGATCACAGGCTCGACCTTCTGGCCGTTGAGCACAGCAAGAGCGGCTTTAACACCCTGGTAGCCCATCTGATAGGGATTCTGCACGATCAGTGCATCCACGACCCCTTCTCGCAGCGCCTGCACTTCATTCGGCGACGCATCGAATCCGACCAGCTTGATTTTGCCGGCCATGCCGCGGCTCTTGACGGCCTGGGCGCAGCCGATGGTTCCCGCTTCATTGGCGGCAAAGATGCCGCTCAGGTCCTGGTGGGCGGTGAGGATGTTTTCGGTAACCGACATGGCGCGTTCAACCTCGCTTTGTGAATACTGCACGGCCACGAGTTCGATCTTTGGATATTTTGCCAGTCCCTGCTTGAATCCCTCTTCGCGCATCACCGATGTTCCCGCTCCAGGCACAAAGGGAATCAGCGCCACCTTGCCTTTTTCGCCGATCAACCCGGCCAGGGCATCCGCGCCTTTCTGTGCCGCCAGGATGTTATCGGTGGCCACCAGCGATTTGGGCACATCCGAGTTGACACCCGAGTCGATGATGATGACCGGAATGCCGGCGGCGTCGGCTTTTTCGATCGTCGGAATCAGGGCATTGGCGTCGCAGGCGGCCAGCACGATGGCGTCGACTTTTTTGTTGATATAATCCTCGAGAATGCTGATCTGGGTGGCGATGTCCGTTTCCAGAGCCGGCCCTTTCCAGATCACCCGGGCGCCTTCTTCTTTTCCGGCCTGTTCGGCGCCTGCCTTGACGGTCAACCAGAATGAATGCACCAGTCCTTTGGGCGAAACGAGGATTTGCACCTGATCAGTGGTTTGAACGCAGCCGAGCCAAAGCACGGCCAGCAAAAGGAAGAGCAAAGCGATTCGTTTCATTGCCATTCTCCGCACTTAGATCTTTTTGTTTTGGTGCTTGCGATATTGATCGGAAAAGACTGCAGCGATGATGATGATACCGATGGCGATCCGCTGCCAAAAATCGGGGATATCCAAAAGATTGCAGCCGTTGCGCAGCACGCCCATAATCAGGGCGCCGATCATGGCGCCGAGGATGGTGCCTTCGCCGCCGCTGAGGCTGGCGCCGCCTATGACACAGGCAGCGATGACGTCGAGTTCGGCGCCTGTACCGGCGGTCGGCTGGCCGGTGCTCAGGCGCGAGGCACTGACGATGCCGGCAAAGCCGCACAGCAGACCGTTCAACGCATAGATTTTTATCAGGTTTTGCGGTACCTGGATACCGGAGAGTTTCGCAGCGGCCGGATTGCTGCCGATGGCATAGATGTGCCGGCCAAAAGGCAAACGGGTCAGGAGCAGGTGAAAGACAACTGCCAGCACGATGGTAAAGAGAACGGGGATGGGAACCCCGCCGGCCAACCGATCGATCCAGCCCGGCGCCAGATCCGCAATCCTGCCGCCGCCGAGAATCGAGAAGGATTGTGGCAAACCAAAAACCGCTTTGCCGCCGGTCAACAACAACGCCAATCCCCGGCCGATTCCCATCATCCCCAGAGTGGCAATAAAGGGCGGCAGGTGGCCTTTGGCGATGAGCACACCGGAAAACAAACCACATGCCAATCCTGCCAGCAGTCCGGCGATAATGGCCGGCCATATACCAAAACCTTGCGACATCATCAACGCGGCGACAACCCCTGAAAACGCCATGACCGAACCGGCCGCCAGATCGATACCGGCGGAAATAATCACCAACATTTGGCCGATAGCCATGATCGCCACCACCGACATCTGCAATGCGATGGCGGTGAGGTTGTCCAGTGTGAGAAAATAGGGTGAAAGCAAAGTGAGCAGGACCACCATGAGCAACAGGCTCATGAACGGAGCAGCTTTTTTGAGGAACCGGTCTAGGACAAAACTGCGTTTTTCAGCCATGACCACTCGCGTTCTGCGCGTTTCCTTGGGTGAAGTGATATCGAGTTGTGCAAAACAAACCAATGTAACCGAATTGTCCTTTATTGTCAATTTGTTTTTCGGTCAAGATGCTCCTTCAGCGACAGATGAAAACTCTTGCGGATACCGATTTTTTCTTGCATTTACCCCGATAAAATCTTACACTAAACCAGCGTTGGTATTTTATCCTTCGTTCTGATGATACCGCGGCTAAACACAGACAAAATCGTCTGAATAGGCATTCAAATTAGGAGCGTTGTTTCGGCATGCGTCCTACCCACCGCGTCCTGGTTTTGGCATCGGCGTTTCTTTGCCTCACTTTGCAAAGCTGTTCTCTTATTGAGCCGGAATCGCAGATGCCACTTTTGGTCTGGTATGCCGATCTCTTGCCCGGGCGCGGTTTTGAAGGGCTGAATGAGGTGCGGGCTG
>Ga0209096_1004282_pt1 | contig 11619 bp, 10 predicted proteins | sample AD_UKC034_MetaG_FD_184407 | JGI IMG/M metagenome (GOLD analysis project Ga0209096, IMG submission 184407) | Active sludge microbial communities of municipal wastewater-treating anaerobic digesters from USA - AD_UKC034_MetaG (SPAdes) (version 2) | ecosystem: Engineered > Bioreactor > Anaerobic >...
GCCCCAGCAAACGAGGCGCCGCGCACGAAGGATGACCGAAGGGTGCTGGTCTCCACGGCGTCGCTCAACGAGGGGCTGCCCGTGCTGGCGCTGGGCGTGTCGCTGCTGCTGTCCACGGCCGCTGTCTGCGCCTCCGGCGTCACGGTGGGAGAAGGCCGCGGCGTGGGGGTGGGGATATCCGGCTGCTCCACGGCCGCCGGGGTGGCTGTGGGCGGCGGCGTGGGGGTCACGACTCCTTCGATGGGCGGGGGCAGGGTGGCCTCCACGTCGAAGGCCGGCGTGTCGGTGGGCGTGGGGGTGGGGGGCGTGGTGTTGGCCACGACGACATTGCGCGCAAAGCCCTCGTCGTAGTTGCCATCCTGGCGCACCACGCGCAGGCGCAGGCTGTAGTTGCCATCGGGCAGGCCGCCGGTTTCCCACGTGCCAAGGAAGCCATTGTTGACCTGCGAAGTTCCCGCCTGTCCTATGAACTGCCAGTTCTCACCCGGTTCAACCGTATACCAAAGCTCGTAGCGATCAAAGGCAGGATGCAGGGCCGAGCCGGTGACCTGCACTGAGCCGCGCACCGACTGCCCACTCTGGGGCGAGGTGATCACCGCGGCCGAATCCTGCAGCAGCGGGCGGGCCGGTCCCACTGCCCCAACGGGCGCGGCCACAGCCAGCACGGCAACTATCGTCACGACAAGGAAAAGCCAGCCAGCCAGCCGGGCTGACCGCTGAAAAAACAAGCTATGCGCCATCAAGCGACTCCCGTCGAATGCATATGTGTAGGTTGCTGCGTCCTGCGCAACAAAGGGGCAGGCTGTCCGGTGGACGGCCTGCCCGCGTCACGCAGCTAGTTTATCACAGGAAAGGGGTGATGACAAGAAGTGACTCGTAACTCGTAACTCGTAACTCGTAACCCGGAGTGTGTGGGGGGTGGGGGACTCGTAATGCGTAATGCGTAATGCGTAACCCGGAGTGTGTGGGGGGTGGGGGTTGTCTCTGAGTTGCGCGGAGGTGTGCGCGGCGATTCCATAGTTGGATGGAGTCGAGGCTTCAGCCGGGTCTGGACAGGAGATGGCGGAGGTGTGCGCGGCGATTCCATAGTTGGATAGAGTCGAGGCTTCAGCCGGGTCTGGACAGGGGATGGCGGAGGTGTACGCGGCGATTCCATAGTTGGATGGAGTCGAGGCTTCAGCCGGGTCTGGACAGGAGATGGCGGAGGTGTGCGCGGCGATTCCATAGTTGGATAGAGTCGAGGCTTCAGCCGGGTCTGGACAGCAGATGGCGGAGGTGTACGCGGCGATTCCATAGTTGGATAGAGTCGAGGCTTCAGCCGGGTCTGGACAGCAGATGGCGGAGGTGTACGCGGCGATTCCATAGTTGGATGGAGTCGAGGCTTCAGCCGGGTCTGGACAGCAGATGGCGGAGGTGTGCGCGGCGATTCCATAGTTGGATGGAGTCGAGGCTTCAGCCGGGTCTGGACGATGCGAGTTGAACGTGCCACTCCGGCTGAAGCCTCGACTCCAGTTTGAACGCCCCGCCTGAAGGCTCGACTCCAATTTGACCGCCATAACGCACGCCACATACCCAAAGCCACCTCCCGCAGACTCCGGGTTACGCATTACGCATTACGCATCACTCGTCACATGCCACCCCGCCTGAAGGCTCGACTCCAATTTGAACGCCATGACGCACGCCACATACCCAAAGCCACCTCCCGCAGACTCCGGGTTACGCATTACGCATTACGCATCACGAATCACATCCAACACCGCCGGCATCACGTGCGTCAGGTCGGTGATCGCGTCGGCGGCGCGCTGGCGGCCGGCGCCGATCAGCATCGTGGGCACCAGGTTCTCGGTGTGCCCTTTGGCGCGCAGGTCCTCGATGTTGCCGTGATCGCTGATGATGGCCACCAGCGTGTTCTCCAGGTCGACGGCGGCCAGCAGCCCGCCCAGGAAGGCGTCGATCTCCTCCAGCACACGCACGCTCTCGGCCAGCTTGCCGCCGTGGCCCGCCACGTCGGTGGCCCAGTTGTCAAAGAAGACCAGATCGTGGACGGCTGAGAGCCGCGCCAGCACCTGACCGGCCTCCCACGGCGTCCAAAGGGGCATGTCAGGGTAGCCCATGGCGCTGCGCCAGGCCGCGTTGGTCAGGTCCACGCTGAGCGCCTGGCCCGCGGCCAGGTCCCCGGCTGTGCGCAGCCGCAGGCCGGCCGCCTGCGCGGCCTGGGGGATGGCGCCGTGCAGCCGCTTGCCACGCGCCACCGCATCGAAGTAGCCCTGGGGATAGGCGTTGACAAAGGCCACGGTGCGCCCTTCCGCCACCAGCCGGGTGAAGAGCGTCGGCCCCTCCAGCATGGCGCGCAGCGCGGCGTTGGGCCGCGGCCCGAAATGCTCGCCCAGGATCAGCGGCGCGTTCCGGCCGGTCAACAGCGCGGTCTGGCCGGTGGCGCTCTGCGGCCGGCCCTTCACCCCCAGCCCGGCGTCGGTGGGGACCATGGACGCCCGGGGCGCGTCGATCCGTCCGCTGCCCGCGACCAGACGGCGCCCCCCCAGCGCGCCGGTCAAGACCGGCAAACGCGCCGCTGCCACTGGGTTGACCAGCGGATCATCCTCGCCCAGTCCAACGCCGTCCAGAAATACTATGGCTACTTTTGTCATGGTGGGGGCCTATGGTGGGGCGTGATTCGTAACGAGTAACGAGTAACTCGTAACCCGGAATCGCGGGAGGAGTTTCCGTGGGGCGTGATTCGTAACGAGTAACGAGTAACTCGTAACCCGGAATCGCGGGAGGAGTTTCCGTGGGACGTGATTCGGTATGAGTAACGAGTAACTCGTAACCCGGAAACACTTCACACAAACTCCGGGTTACTCGTTACTCGTCACTCGTTACTCGTCACTCGTCACGCTCAAAAACCTGCCCGATGAAGTTCTGCAGCACCTGGGCGAAGGCCGCGGGACGTTCGAGCATGGGGCTGTGGCCGCAGCCGCGCAGTACTTCCAGATGGTTGGCGCCGGGAATCGAAAGCAGCAGCTCGGTCTGCCCCGCCCGTGCGACGATCTGATCGCGGTCGCCCCAGATCAGCAGTGTGGGCAGGCGGAGCTGTTGCAGATCGGCCCGCTCGACGCGCCATTGCTCCAGCGCCCAGGCCGGCGCGGTGAACGCGGTCGCGGCCTGGCCCTGCGCGTCCTCCACCAGGCTCTGGAAGAAGGCATCGGGGGCGTGGGCCGGCATGATGCTGGCCAGGGCCTGCGCCAACAGGCCGCGGTCGGTGCGCATCTGTTTCAGCAGGGCATAGCCCTCTGGCGGCGTCGGCGTGCCCTGAGGCGATGGCGTGCTGACCAGCGTCAGCGAGCGCAGCCGGCCGGGATGGGCCAACAGATAGGAGAGGGCCACGGCCGCACCCAGGGAATGCCCCACCAGATGGAGATTCCACAGGTCCAGGCCGTCGATCAGCTCGGCGATGACGCCGGCCAGCGCTTCCACGGCGTAGCTGGCCGGCGCCTCGGTGCGATCCGAGCGGCCGCAGCCGGGCAGATCGGGCGCGTAGGCGGTGAACTGTTCCGACGGCAACAGCGCCAGGGTTGGCTGCCACCACCGGCTGGTGGCAAAAGCGCCGTGCAGCAGCAGCACCGGCTGCGGGCCGGCGCTGCTGCGCTCGTAGTAGAGGCGATGTTGCGAGGTGTCCAGGTAGGGCATGTTATGACAAACTCATCAGGAAGCTGTGCATCAGCGGCGCAAACTGCTCCGGCGCCTCGATGTGCGGAGAATGGCCCAGGCCGGGCAAGACGATCAGCTCGCCGCGGGTGCGCTGGGCGATCATGGCCGAATGCGCCACGGAGAAATAGGGATCGTCCGCGCCGTGTACCACCAGCACCGGGCAGCGCACCTGCGCCAGCTCGGCCGAAACATCCCAGCTCCAGAAAAGGGGGTCGCGCCAACGGTCATGCCAACGCTGCACCACCTGCCGGCCGCGGCCGGCATGGTTGCGCTCCAGCGCGGCCAACAGCGGCGGCGACTGTTCCAGCTCCGCCACGAAGGCGGCGACCGCGTCAGGGCAGCGGGGAACCTCGACCGCGACATGCGGCGACTCGGCCAGGACGCCGGCGACCCGCTGCGGATGGCGCGCGGCCGCCAGCAGGGCAATAGCCGCGCCGTCGCTGTGGCCCACCAGCGCCGCGCGGCCGATCTCCAGCGCGTCCAGCAGGGCGATCAGATCCGCCACATCCTGATCGAGATAGTCCAACGGCCAGGCCTCCAGCCACTGCGACTGGCCAAAGCCGGGCCGGTCATAGGCGGTCACGCGGTGCGTGGCGGCCAGGAGGGGGCTTTGCCGGCGCCAGTTGCGCGCGCTGCCGGTGGCGTGGTGCAACAGAACCACCTCCCGGCCCGCGCCGGCCTGCTGATAGTGGATGGCCGTGGGGCCCAGTTGACAGATCGCCACGGTGTGCTCAGTACTCCGCCCCATCGGCTTGCAGGAAGGTCACGCAAAAGGTGGAGCCCTGGCCCTCCTGACTCTCGAACCAGAAGCGGCCGCCGTGCAGTTGAACCAGCGATTTGGTGATGTACAGGCCCAGGCCGACGCCGCGGGTGTCCACCTGGTTGGCGGTGCGAGCGCGGAAGAAGAGCGTGCCCAACTGAGCCTGCTGATCGGCAGGAATGCCGACGCCGCTGTCGCGCACGGTGATCTGCAGCTCGCCGGGCTCCGCGGCCAGGCCCACCGCCAGCTCAATGGCGCCGCCGACGGGCGTATACTTGGACGCGTTGCCCAACAGATTGCTCAGAATCTGGAACACCCGCGTCTCGTCGCACAGCGCGGCGGGCAGGTTGGGGGCCATCGTGACCGTCAGGCTTTGGCGTCGAGTCTCCAGCAGAGTACGAAATTCCTTGGCGACAGCTCGCACCAAATCCCCCAGATCCAGCGCTTGCAGAACTAACTCCATGCGGCTGGCCTCCAGGCGCGTCAGGTCCAGCAGGTTGTTGACGATTTCCAGCAGCCGATCGCCGCCCTGTCGCAGCGTTTCCAGGCTCTCGCGCTGGGCGTCGTTCAGCTCGCCCAGGGTTTCCGCCAACAAAAGATCGGCGTAGCCGCGCATCACGGTCAGCGGCGTGCGCAGCTCGTGGGCCGCCATGGAGACGAATGTGCTCCTGACATCGGCCAGCTTGCTCAGCTCCTGATTGGCAGCCGCCAGATCCCGGTTGGCTTTGTCCAGTGCGCTGGCCTTCAACTGCAGCTCGTTGCGGCTCTGCATCAGCCGCTGATGCAGCTCGCCGACGGAAGTGATGTCCTCCAGGAAAATGAGAAGACCGGCCGGCGCGCCGGCGTCTGGCAGCGATGGGCCGGGGGTTAGCCCGCTGGCGCGGCCAGCGACTGCGTCAGGCATCGCCGCGGGCCTGCGACGCGCCAACAGGCGGTAATAGCGGGTGGCGCCATCCTCCGCCGAGCGGCTGAAAAGCTGGAGCTGCAGCCGGTCCTGCCGCCCGGCCAGCAGATCGTCCAGCTCAGCCTCGTAGCCGATCAGCTCAGGCATGATCTCCAAGAGACCCTGGCCCGCGGCGGGCGCGACGTAGACGCCGATGAGGGCCGCGGGATCGTGGAACTGCTCGACCCGCAGTTGGCCGTCGGTCACGGCATAGGCCAGGGTGCGCTCCTCCAGGATCGCCGTCAAAATCGGCAGGCTGCTGGTCAACCGGTCAGGCGTCATGCTCCACCATGATTCGTCCCAGGTGACGAAACGCGTTTTCGACCTCCTGGCCGCTCAGCGCGCTGGTCAGATAGAGGGGGGCAGCCAGCGCCTCGGCCAGCGCCTGGATCTGCTGCACGAGCACCTGATCCTCGTCGCTGTCGCCCAGCAGATCGGCCTTGTTGGCCGCCAACAGCAACGGCGGGCGCGGCCCTACCCGATCAAGGTCGCTCACATAGCGGGAGAGCGCGTCGAAAGTTTCCGGCCGGGTCAGATCGCCCACCAGCATCACCGCTGAGGCGCCGCGCAGATAGCTGGCCCACATGTGGGTGAACTCCTCGCTGCCGGCCAGATCCCACAGCATGATGGTCAATTCGACCAGATCCTGCTCGCGCGCGACGGTGATAATCTTGCGGCTGACCTTGACGCCGATGGTGCTCAGATATTTGTCGTCGAACAGGTCATAGACGAATCTGCGCACCAGGCTGGTCTTGCCGACTGCAAAATCCCCCAACAGACAGATCTTCTTGCTCAGCGTAAGCACTGATCACCCTTTCTCTGGCCCGCAACGACCGGCGCGGGCACGCGAATTGAGTAGGCCGCCGTATCGAAATCCGCGAATTGAGTAGGCCGCCGTATCGAAATCCGTGGATTGAGTAGGCCGCCGTATCGAAATCCGTGGATTGAGTAGGCCGCCGTATCGAAATCCGTGGGCCTCGGCCAAGGCCCGGAGCGCCGAAGCCGGCTCAGGGCGCGGCCTCGGCCGGCAGGAGATAGGCGGCCGCGATCCAGCCGCTGCTGCCGTCGGAGAAGCAACAGACCTGCGCCCAGGCCTGGTCTCGGGTGCGCGCCACCAGGTCAAAGAATGTGCCTGGCTCTGCCACCGATTTGACGGGATACTCCAGGCCCGGCCCGGCGCGCACATTGACGCGCACGTCGCTGACGGCAACCCGGGCGATCGGCGTGGGCGTCGGGATGGCGGCGACGGTGGCCGTGGCGCCGACGGTGGGGGTGGCGGTCGCCAAAGGCGTGGGCAGCGTGGTTGCGGTTGCTGTGGGTGTGGGGGTGGCGCTGGGACGGATGGCCTCGGTGGGGATGGCCGTCGGCGCCGGGGTAGACGCGGCCGTCACATAGATCACCAACGGCGTTGGCTGGGGACGGCTCACCGCCCGCACCAGCCACCAGCCGCCCAGGCAAGCCGCCAACACGCAACTGCCCAACAGCACGGCCACGCCGGCCAGCGCGCCCTTCTGGCCGCGGGTGAGTTCGACGGCTGGCTGGCGCTGCGCATCGGCCGCGCCCAGGCTGGTCAGCGATGCGTCCAGCACGGCAAAGGGGGCGGCGTCCCCCTGATACCGGTGCAGCAGATGGCGATAGCGGCTCTGGATGTCGATGGCCAGGCCGCGCAGTTGAGCCCTGAAGCCAGGCGGCTCCACGCCTTCGACCACGGCAGCCAAGTAGACCAGCTCAGCCGCCTCGATCAGGATGCGCTGCTGGCCGTAGTCAATGGCTGCCAGCTCGCCGCTCTGGCCGTGGCCAAAGGCGTCGGAGGCGAAGTCGCGAATGGCGGTCAACATGCCGCTGACCAGGTCACGATCGTCGGCCGCCGGGCCGCTCAGCGTGACATGGCGCAGCAGCAGGCCGCTGGCGCGATGGATCGCGAAGACCTCGAGCACCTCGAAGGGCAGTGCATCGCGCAGCGCCAGCTCGGCGTCAGAAACGCCTGTGACACGGGCTTTGATCCGCCGAACTATGCTTCTGGGGGCGATGGTGGAACGGATGCGGGCGTCCACCGCGGCCGCCAGCTCCTGCATCGCCTCGCGCACCGACCGCACCACCGTCTGACCGATGATGGGGTAGAGCACCTCGATCATCTCCTCCCGGCGCTGCTGGATCTCGTCGCGCAGCGCTCCTTCCAACGAGGGGGCGATGATGGCGGCCAGGGCGTCCTTGTCGGCCAGAAGCTGTTGCAGGTCGCCAACGGTGGCATCCAGCTCAGCCAGGCGTCCCTGTTCCTCGCCCAGCAGGATGCAGCGCAGTTCCTCCAACTCCAGAGGCTGCGCCGCGGGGGAGGGAGACGCGTCAACAGCGGCCGACGGGCCGTCCGGCCCCGGCGGTAAATACTCCGGGCTCACCGCTCGGACTCTATTCGACCGCCGCCGGCAGGCTGGTCAGCAGCTCGTCCAGGCTGACAGCGCTGCCGCCGCCGATCAGTTGGTCGCCGATCTCAATCAGCATCTGGCCCAGGGATTGGCGATCAGCCTTGTCGTGGGTCAGCTTTTCGACCATCTCGCGCAGCTCACGGCGCAGGTCATCATCGCGCTCGCGCGTTTCGCGCTGCAGCGTCTGGAGCTTCTTGGCCAGGGCGGCATCCAACGCGGCCAACTGCTTGTCATGCCGGTCGGTCTCCTGGCTGAGCTTGAGCGCCTGGGCCGCGCCCTGTTGCTCCAGCCGCCCGGCCACTTCTTCGAGGCGGCCATGAAGCCTGCCGCTCTCCTCAGCCGCCTTGCCAGCCAGGCGTTGATCCTGCTCGGCCAACAGCCTGCTGAAACGCTCCACCTGGCTGTCCAGGCTGCTCGTCTGACTGTCGGCCTGCTCGTGCAACTGCTCGGTCAGTTGGTCGATCGACTTTTGCAGGCGTTCGACATCGCGCTGCAAGAGCTGAAAACGCTGATCGTATTCGCGCATTTGGGGGCCAAGCAGGATATCGCGCACCCGCGTGATGTCCTGTGCGCCGGCTGCTGGCTGAGAGGATGAGGACTTCGTGGCCATGGACAGACTCCTTGTGTGACGATGTGAGCGACCAGAGGAAAAAGAAACGGGCGCATCTCCCGGTGATTGTACCAGATGATGCGCCCGTTGGCAATGCGGGAAGTCGCAAAGGTCAATCCAGCATCTCTACGCTCAGCGCGACGCCCTCGCCGCCGCCCAGGCAGAGGGTGGCCAGGCCGGTCTTGAGCTGATGGTGCTGCAACGCGTACAGCAGCGTGACCAGAACGCGCGCGCCGGAGCAGCCGATGGGATGGCCCAGCGCCACCGCGCCGCCGTTGACGTTGACCTTGTCCCAGTCCATGCCCAGAGTGCGGCCATCGGCGATGGTCTGGGCGGCGAAGGCCTCGTTGACCTCGATCAGGTCGAAGTGGTCGATGCCGACGCCCAGCCGGTCCATCAAACGCCGCACGGCGAAGATCGGCGCGGCGAAGATTTCCAACGGCTTGACCGCGGCCTGGGCATAGGCTGTGACGCGCGCCAGCGGTTTGAGCCCCAGCTCGGCCGCCTTCTGGCCGCTCATGACCACCAGCGCGGCCGCGCCGTCGCTGATGGGGGGAGCGTTGCCGGCCGTCACCGTGCCGCCGGCCTCGAAGGCGGGCTTGAGCTTGGCCAGCGCCTCCAGACTGCTGTCGCGGCGGGGGGTCTCGTCGGCGTCGAAGAGCAGGGGCGGCCCCTTGCGCTGCGCGATGGGCACCGGCGCGATCTCGGCCTTGAAACGGCCGGCGTCGATGGCGGCCACGGCGCGCTGATGGCTGCGCAGCGCCAGCTCATCCTGATCCTGGCGGGAAACGCCGTACTCGCGCGCAATCCACTCGGCCGAGCTGCCCATGTGATGATGCTCGAAGGCGCACCACAGGCCGTCGTGGATCATGCCGTCGATCATCTCGGCGTTGCCCATGCGATAGCCGGTGCGCGCCTTGGTGAGATAGTAGGGGGCCAGGTTCATGTTCTCCATGCCGCCGGCCACGAACACGTCGCCATCGCCAGAGCGGATCGCCTGGGCGGCCATCATCACCGCCTTGAGGCCGGAGCCGCAGATCTTGTTGATGGTGGTGGCGCCGACGCTGACCGGCAGGCCGCCGGCGATGCCGGCCTGGCGGGCTGGAGCCTGACCTTCGCCCGCCTGCACCACATTGCCCATCAAGACCTCCTCCACCAGCGCGCCGTCGATGCCGGCCCGCTCGATGGCGGCCTTGATGGCCACACCTCCCAGCTCGACAGCCGGGATGGCGCTCAATGCCCCTTGAAAACGGCCAATGGGCGTGCGTGCGCCGCTTACGATGACAACTTCGGGATAGCTCATAGCGTCCTCCTTGACGTGGAAAAGCAGCCGGAGCAGCGGCTGTGGCAGGATCGTTCGATCATGTGCAATTTAGCACGCTTGACGCGATGTGTCAAACGCACGATCTGCTGCGCAGCCATGCCGCCGTCTGAGGAAGGGCGACGCGGGTTCGCGGCGCCGGCAGCCCCTGCCAGGACGCGGAGGCGAGGCTTATGCCGGGCTTGATCGGTGCGAATCGCGCGCCCGACCGGCCGAAAGGCTCGACTCCGTGTTGTCAGCCATCACCTCTGGAACTCCTGGCGCAGCTCTGTTGGACTTGCTCCACGCGATGCAGGGTGCTATAATGTCGCCAACTCTGAAGAAAGGCTATCGATCAGCGTGGCATTGGACACACAGCAGCCCGACATGCCAGCGGCAAGCGCTTCACCTCCCCCCTACAACGCCTCATGGGAATCGGGTGAACCGGGGCCAGCCGCGCCCTGGTCGGGCGAACCTGCCCCGGAAAAGGCGAACCCCAGCCCCGGCTGGCGGCCGGTGCTGCGCGAGATCGTCGAAACCGTCGTACTGACGCTGGTGATCTTCCTGCTGGTGCGCACGGTGATCCAGAATTTCCGCGTGGAGGGGATGAGCATGGAGCCCAACTTCCACGACGGGCAGTTCCTGCTGATCAACAAGCTGGCCTATCGCCTGGGCGAGCCGGCGCGCGGCGATGTGATCGTCTTCCGCTACCCGTTGGATCCCAGCCGCGATTTCATCAAGCGCGTCATCGGACTGCCGGGCGAGACGGTGGAGATTCGCAACGGCCAGGTGTTGATCAACAACCAACCCATCTCCGACCCAGCCACGGTCAACAACGCCAACTACAACATGGCGCCGGTCACCCTGGGCCCGGAGGAGATGTTCGTCCTGGGCGACAACCGTCCCAACTCCAGCGATTCCCATAGCTGGGGCACCCTGCCGACCGACCATGTGATCGGCAAGGTGGTGCTCTCCTACTGGCCCCCGTCCGACTGGGGTCTGATCCGCCATGGCATGGCCGACCCCGGCTTTCACCCTGCCGGCGACTGACCAACAACCGCTCGGGCCGGTCTCCGACCGTGCCCGCAGTCTCTTACCGACGGTTTGCGCAACGCACACAGATATCTGACATGGCGACGACTCCCAACGAAACCCAGGTGCGTGAGCTGGTTCGCTCGACCCTGGTGCGCCTGCTGCCTGAGCTGGCCGCGCCGGCGAGCGGCCAGAGCGGCGGTTCACCGGCCGCCTCCCAGCCGGCGCGCCCAGTGATCGACGCCGGCGCCGTGGCCCAGGCCGCACCCGGCTCGACGCTGGACATCCCCCCCGGCGCGCTGGTGACGCCGCTGGCCCGCGAGCTGGCGCTGGAGCGCAAGATCACCCTGGGTGCTGCCCTGCCGCTGCCGCCGGCGAAGAGCGCCGGGCAGCAGACCATCGCCCTGGGCGCGGATCATGGCGGCTATGGATTGAAGGAGCAGCTCAAGCCGTTGTTGACCAAATTGGGCTGGCAGGTGGCCGACTGCGGCTGTCACAGCGCGGAGAGCGTGGATTATCCCGACTACGCCTTCATTGTAGCGCGCATGGTGGCCGAGGGCCGCGCCCGCTGGGGGATCATGATCGACGGCGCAGGCATCGGCTCCTGCATGACCGCCAACAAGGTGCCCGGCGTGCGAGCGGCCATGTGCTACGATCAGGCCACGGCCGTCAACAGCCGCGCCCACAACCACGCCAACGTCCTGACCCTCGGCGCCGGCCTGATCGGTCCCGCCCTGGCCCAACAGATCGTCGAAACCTGGCTGGCCACCCCCTTCGGCCCCGACCGCCACGCGAAACGGGTCGAGAAGATCATGCAGATTGAGAGAAGGTTTGTGCGTAACT
>Ga0209096_1004298_pt1 | contig 11594 bp, 7 predicted proteins | sample AD_UKC034_MetaG_FD_184407 | JGI IMG/M metagenome (GOLD analysis project Ga0209096, IMG submission 184407) | Active sludge microbial communities of municipal wastewater-treating anaerobic digesters from USA - AD_UKC034_MetaG (SPAdes) (version 2) | ecosystem: Engineered > Bioreactor > Anaerobic >...
ATATACCTTTTATAGGCTTCAAATGTATGAGTCTTAGACACTATTTCGAAAGCCAATGAAAAAGCATCATTACGTCTTGTACTGGATGGGAATAGCGTAATATACTCTTTATAGCCATCAAGGGTATGGATGCTTTCCACTATTTCAAGTGCTAAATTGTATACCTCATTTGCTCTCCAATTATCGAAGTTTACTAAATAGAGTTTATAGTCTTTTAGAGTATTAAGATTTTCAGCCACCTTGAATGCCAAATCTTTTGCATCTTTAACTTTATAGTTAAAATAATCTATAAAGGTTTCGTACCCGTCTAATGTATTTATTTGGCTTGCCTTGCTAAAAGCAGCCTCTTTTGCATCATTAATATGATTGCTGTACGGGTAAAACTTTATAAAATCGCGATAAGCCTCCAGTGTGTTAATTCTATCGTATTCCTTAAAATTATTGTAATCAATGAGATCGTCCACATTTTTTATATCCCCTTTAATCTTGCTTGTGGGTATTGATTTTTTCTTTTTGTAGAACTCATAGTTTTGCAAGTATAGGTTGTAGTATTTTTTAGCCAGATTAAGGTCTTGCAACTCCTTATTTAGGTGATATATTTGGGCGATTTGGTAATAGCAGTCCAATTTTTTTGATTCTTTTTCAGAAGCCTTTTCTAAATTAGCAATGGTTCTTCTGGTAACATTTTGTGTTTTAATACTTTTCGTAGCCAAACGATATGGATTACTACAAGAGCCAAACAAAATAATCAATGACAACGAAATTAGGATGAGTATTTTTTTCATTTTAATTTATTTTTATGCTGAAATAGAACCGAGGGCAGCGATTAATAATATACCAACAACAACAAGTCCTGTATAAGCGATGGTTTTACTTGCATCTCTACCAAAGGTGTAAGTAATTGTGTGAAGTGGAATTTGCAACTGATCCTTTTTTGTAGACCAAGTGTAGCTATATTGAAGCATTCCAGCCTCTCCTATGCCTACTGTTAAGCTGGGCCTGAAAAAGAAGTGTTCATTCCATCCTGAAACCAAAACGTTGGGGTCTAAATCATTATGTCTAGAACCTAAACCCAAACCCAATGTGAAATATTCGCTGTTAAACGGGAAAAGATGATACGACCCATAGAAACTATAAGTATTAGAAAGTTTGAAATAGGTATAATCAAAACCAAACCCAACAGGCAGTTTTTTGAAGTTGTTATATACCAATCCAATTGTAAAGCCAGATTGGGGTGTTAAGTTTGGGTCAAAGTCTGTGAAGTTACCATTAGAATATCCCGTATAGATTCTTAAACCACCCAAATTATCATGCCTATCATATTCGCCCCAAAAGCAAGTTCCAAAATTGCTCCATGCAGCCTTATTTTTACTTCTTCTGTAGTCGGCCTTCACATTCTTTTCTCTTTTTTCTACCTCTTTCTCTTTTGTTTCTAGTTCGAGAAACTTGGAGTTGACAAATGTGTTGCTAGGATCAATTGAAAGAATATTGTTCAATTGTCTCCTTGCTGAGTGAAAATTCTCGCTTCTTAAATCACTTTCATATTTATCGAAACTGTCCCTTATTGTTCTTGCAAATGATAAGAGTTTATTGTTCTCATCAGTTGGATTGTCTTTATAAACTTGTTCAAAGAAACTAACAGCCATGTTGTAGTTACCAACCTCCATGGCTTCTTTCCCTTTCGCGACATAGTCAATTTGAGCAAATGTATTGAACGAAAAACTGATAGCCAGAATTAATAACTTCCATTTCATAGTACTAATCTTGTTAATGTATAATAAGATGATAGATTCATAAGCCATCTAGGATAAAGTGACTTATTCTTCTAAAACCACGGTCCAGCCCTTATTTTTAGCTATGCTAACATTGCTGTTTTCAGCACCAGGATTGTTTCCTATATGAATTTCCCCAGAGGTTACCTTGGGTAGTTCTTCGTACAGCCTATTTAAAGCTGTTTCATCCAATAAATTGCCTGAAATATTTATTGTTTTCAGATTTTGAACGTTACCTAATTTGATGGATGTTAGTTGATTGTAAAAGCATAAAATTTCTTCTACTTTTGGACAACCGGAAAAATCGAGAGATGCTATGGTATTAAAAAAAACATGAACCTTTTTAAGATTTGGACAATTATCCATAATTAAAAGCGAGAAAGGAATTTCTTTAACACTAAATTCTTCAAGGGCAGTACAGTCACTTAAATCCATCATCTCAATTCCCGTATTGCCACAGTTAAGTTTTTTTAACGTTTGATGCCCCTTAACTGTTATTTTTTTAACATCACCTTCCATTGAACAATCAAAATCATATACTTCTCCGTATATTGTAAAATTGTTGTTTTCAGGAGAGTATTCTGCGTAAGAAATATCTTTTTCTAACTCCTCTCCAGCATCTTTTATGCCGTTATTATTTAGGTCTATCCATGCATTACCCGAGGATTTGATGGTTAGAAACACTCTATTCACTATAGATGGGTGCATTTCAGAATCTAAATTTACGGTGATTTTATCCTGAGCAACAAGTGCATTTACATTGCATATTGCCATGCATAGTAGTGTAAAACAAAAGATTTTTGTTCTCATAGCTGCTGATACTTAAGTTAGTAATTAATAAGATCTAAACTTTAATATTTGCACACTCTTAAATATTTTCAAATGTAATTGGGATTTATTACTTCCCACTCACGGTTTTCCGTGATTTTTGGCAAAAGAGGTAAAAAAGGGTGTTTTTTTAGATGATGCCCAAGTCGGAGGCTCGCTTAACCAAAAAGGCCATATTGGGTGCTTCGAATTTGATAAATAAGTTTTTTCGGTAGGTTTCAATGGTATTTTCCGATAGGTTGAGCTGCGTGGCTATATCGCGCGTGGTGAGCCCTTGGCTTATTAGCTGTAACACCTCAATTTCTCGCTCCGAGAGCGAACTGAAATGCTCGAGTTCCATGGAATTGCTGCGTAGTATTCTGCCCACCATGGGGTGGGTGTAGCTGCCCGTTTCTATCACTTGGGTGAGCGCTTCTATGATGTCGCAGCAGGGCGAACTTTTAAGCAGTATGGCATTGGGGCTAATGCTCTGTGCCCTTGCCAGTATCCATGGTGATGTATGCATTGTAAGCAGCGCAGTCATTGTGTCGGGTCTATAGTCTTTAATCTTCTTGGCTATCTCAATGCCATCTGTATGTCCCATTTCAATATCTATAACACATAAGTCGGGATGGTTCTTCACGAATAGTTCCCATATCTCTTCTTCTTTGGTAGTTGAGGCCACAACATAAAGAGCATCACTCTCATTGAGCTGCTTTGTGAGCCCCTCGAGTACTAGAGCATGGTCGTCGGCAAGTAGAACCCTGTGGCGCATTATTTTGTTTTTTAATCGGGTAGTAACGGGATTTCTATATGGTGCGTATTCCCTCTGACGGAGTCGGCATCCTTTTGTAGGGTGCCATTCAGCAGGGTGAGCCTCTCCTTGATATTCCTGTAGCCAATGCCTCCTTGGGAGTAGGTAAAGGGCAGGCCATTGTCCTCGATGATGAGATTGATATTCCCCTCAAGATTTGAAAGAATGATGCTCACCTGGTTGGCATCGGAGTATTTAATAATATTGCTGCACAGCTCTTGTAGTATGCGGTATATTTCTATCTGCACCTTTTTTGGCACCAGGTGCCAACCCGTGCGGGGGAGAAGCTGTAGGCTGAAGTTTATTTCTCCGCTTTGGTTCAAATCGCTTACATGCAGCGATAGCACCTGGTCGATACCCACCTCATCGAATACGGGGGGCATTAGGTTGTGCGATATGCTTCTTACTTCATCTAGGGTAGAGGAAACCATGGTGTGCAGGTTGGTCATATCCTCGCTGTTGGCCATGGCCTCCGAGCGTTCTAGCTGCATCTTCAGGGCCACTAGGTTGCCCCCCACGCCATCGTGCAATTCGCGGGCTATCCGTGTTCGTTCTTCCTCCTGACCGGCAATTTTCTCTTGAATAATTTGTAACTGACTGTTGGTATATAGTTTTTGATACCTTTCCTCAGCTACTTGCTCGTTTATTTGGGCCAAACGAAGCTGGGCCTGTTTTCTTCTTCTAAAAATTAGATATGAAGCAATGAGTATAGCAAAAATAAGAGTGGAAACTGCAATGAGAAGCCAAAATTGCAACTTTGCTTGGTGCAGTTGAAGTGCCTGATTGGTAATATGTGCTTCTTGTGTATCAATCTTTCGATTTTGCTGCTCTGTTTTATAGAGTGTTTCCAACTCGGCAATCCGCTTAATCAGCTTATCATGCCGGGTAATATCCTTTATTTCCATTAAGCTATCGGTATAAGCGAGAGCCTCTCTATATTTCCCACTTTTTTCGGCTATATCACGTTGCGCTAACAATATGTCTAGTTTAAGAGAACTTTTTATAAGTTTTCCCATAAAAAAAGTTGAAGAATCAACCGCTATTTTGGCTTTTGCTAAATCACCTTTTTCAAGGTACGCGGTAGCAAGTGAGCAGTAGGTGTGTGCTATTGAAATAGAGTCTTTTATCTCAAGTTTTATTTTCAATGCTTTGTTAAAGTAGTCAATAGCTATAGGGTATTCTATTAAGTAAGCATGTGTGTTGCCAATATTATGGTATGCAATTGCCTCGCTATATTTCATGTTGAGTTTCTGAGCACAGTCCAAATCTATCTTGAAAAATTCTAAAGCTTTATCATAATCCTTTAGTTTGGAATATGCATTGCCTAATGTGTTGGCACCAAGCATCATGCCACGAATATTGCTGTGCTCTTTAGCCGTATTGTACGTTAGTAATCCATATTCAACAGCCTTTTCAAAATGCTCCAATTCGAAATGCGCATTGCTTATATTTTTTGAGAAGTTAATGATTAATTCTATGTTATTTTTGCTTGTTGCAATATTTAACCCTCTCATCAGATATGATAAACTGCTGGCATAATCGCCAAGTTTGTTATAGCTTAACCCCATGTTGTTTAAACAACGCATAGTAAGGAGGGAGTCTTTACTTGCCTCAGCAATGCGTAAAACCTCTTCATAATACTCTATTGCTTTTCTATCTTTTCCCTTTTTGCTCATCACAACACCCAAATTCAGATATGCCGTAGCAATGGCTTCAGGGTCTCCATATTCTTTGGCACATAGAAGGCTAGCAGCATTATAGTATTCGGCTGAGTCGAGCAAGTGCAAAATGGAAAAGGCCACACCCAGGTTTCGGTTGCCCAGCATTTGCATTTGCATATTGCCAAGTGCTAAGTTCATCCCTTGCCGTGTGAGGATAATGGCACTATCAGGATTTGTGAATTTAAGTTCCCAAGCTTTTTGAAAAAGTAGCTGTGCTTGAACAGTATCACAAATCTGTTGGGCATGGTGATGAGTTTGTGCATTGGATGTAAATAGCAAAAAGCAACAAAAAAAAGAGACAAGGCGGGAGTATTTTTTCATAATCGAACCATGAATAGAGACTTGGGCTAAAATAATAAAAAATTTATAATGATTTATAATATTGATGATTTTTTTACAGAATATCATAGAGGAAAAGAGCAATAAGGGGCGTTAGCCCTGAAATCATTTGTAGTAGAAAGGTAAAAGTAGAAAGTTTATCAAGTAGAAAGTTTATCAAGTGGAAAGTTTATCAAGTGGAAAGTTTATCAAGTGGAAAGTTTATCAAGTGGAAAGTAGAAAAGTAAAAGATGAAAGTTTTGGTGAAAGCAAAGTTTTGATACGTCAAGCATGAAGCGTGAGTAAGGAATATCAAAGCGGGTAGGCCCGGTAAAACGGCGGGCCGGTGAAGGCGTGAATGACGAAATCCATAGAGTTCTGCCCAAGGGGTTTACCTACTTGGGCTAGAAATCGAGGATTTTGTCAGGGCGGGTAGAAGCATCGTTTTACCTTGATTTTTTTGCTTACTTTTTTTATCAAAAAAAAAAGTATGAGATAAAAGGAAGGATTAACCTGAGCCCCCTTGCGGGTGGTTGCACCGCCGTCGGATTATTATAAGCAGATTGTGCCTCTTGGTGAAACCAAGAAAAATAATTGCGACTAAGGCTGGAGCCTCAGCCTAACGGGTGGAATTAATGATTCGGGATTAGCGGTTAAATTCCTGAAACGGGATACGTGAAGCGTGAACCGAGTTCCGAGTTCTCTGCGTTACTCTGTGGTTAGAATGGTTTCGAGTTCGGACTTCATCGCTCAGCGCATCAGCATCTTGACGGTTAAAAAAGGGGGTCAAAAATCGAATTATTGCTGCGTGTTCCTCTGTGTCCCGACGTTTTTGCAATCGGGGTCTGTGGTTTAAAATAATTAAGTGTTAAGTTCACAGTGTAACTCAGTTAATGCTAAAGTTCAAACATACTAATAATTAGGATTATAACCATCCCCAAAGCCAACAAGAGAAAAGAGTTGTCAGCCACTGCATGCGCATATTGATTCAGTGCGTTATACACTAACTCAAATTGTAGAGGATGAGGACTTTGAGTAGGTATTGCAGCCCGAGATTTGAATTATACCACCAATGGGATGGTATATTTTGTAAATTGCAATTATTATGCTAAATTTTTGGTATTAATTGATTAAAAAAATTAAGATATTATCTAAAAAAATTGCAAATAATTAACTTATTGCTTAATTTTGCATGAAAAGAACAGCAGTCATTATTCGAACTTCAGAGGATGGAAAACGGTGTATTGCAGTTGATTGTCTGAATATTAAAGTAATTCTAGATTATGTCAGACAAGACGAAAGACACCAAAAGAAGTTTCGTCATATCTGTGATATTATTCTCAAAGGTTACAAAATTAGGGAACTATACGATAAGGAAGAGATTGACGTGAAAAGCAAAGGTGTGAGAGCAATGAAGTTTTTTAAAGGGCGTGATAATGACCGTATATACTGTAGAGAGATAACTATGGGAGACAAAATATTTGTTGTTATCGCCTCCGAGTTGCTTAAGGGAAAGAAAACGCAGAAAATTTCACCAAGAGTTAAGAATATTATACATAAAGTAGCAAGCTATGAGTACACAATTGAACACGCCAAGTAGTATGACCGCGTCGTTTGATCAGGTATTCGCATTTTCCGGCGAGGAAGAGAAGCATGAACATAATGTCCAGATGCTTGCATTCAGTTTTTTGAGCATTGTGGATGAAGAGATGGAACGTCGGGGTATCACCAAAAAAGAGCTGGCTAGGTTAATTAATACATCGGCTGCATTTATCACTCAACTATTTAGGGGACATCGAAAGCCCAATTGGCAAATACTGGCCAAAATTGGCGATGCGCTTGACATCGACTTTTTAGTTACTACCCAACAACATATTGACGAGAAAGTGATATGTGCCATTTCGCAGGCACATAAAGTTTGGGTTAGTACGGGATGCTACAGTATGGATAGGGGTAGAAAATTGATTGGAAACTTTGAGGTGGTTCTTAGCAAAGACTTAGAAGCACTTGCATCATGAGAGCAAAAAAATCACCTCTTAGTTTAAGGGTGTTCAACCTGTTGAGGAGTGAATTCCAATTTATTGTGCCAAAGGAGTTGGAAACTGTTCCTAGTGAACTTTTCGATACTTACCCAATTGATATTGATTTTTCGCATCATCCCCTGCCACAATCAAAACACCATATTCAAGTTTTTGTCCGAATTAAAATAAACCACACCAAAAAGAGAGCGGGGTATAGCATTGAGGTGGAGGGTATGGGGGTATTTGAATTGAACCAAAGGGGTTTGAATGAAGAGGTCGTAAGCAATTTGCGTATCTTCTCTACACTTAATATGGTGATTAATAACCTGCGCAGTATAATAGCTCAGCAAACGGCCTTTGCTCCAATGGGCACCTACCTAATCCCACCCATCGATATAGTGGATTTGCTGGAAAAAAAGCAGAAACAGCAGACTAAAAAAATGGTTTAATCTTGCAATTTCTTTTATTCTTGGTTTATAACATGGTGTAACCGATTTTAGTTACATTTCCAAAAAACCAATAGGGGATAAAGTTACCCTCTTTGCTGGAAATTTCAATGCGTTCTTAAGGCCATGGGTTGGGGTCGGGGGTCTGCGAACTCCGTGGTTCAAAATAATAAGGCGTTAAGTTCACAGTGAAACACAGTGTAAATCAGTGAATTCATAAATTTTAAAAAGAAAGAAAAAATTGGCTTGGTTTTTTAACACAAAATCTCCGTGTTTCTCTGTTTCCCGACGTTTTAGTTGTCGGGGTCTGTGGAAAAAATATTACCATTAATGTTAAGTGCTACTCTCAAATATCCATCGGTTTATTTGCACGAACAGCCAATGCTCGCTAACTTGCGAAGTTTTTCAGCAGGATATTGGTAATGACTAAGGATTTCCTTAAAGAACAGCTAAACAGCAGAATACTCGTGCTCGATGGGGCCATGGGCACCATGATTCAGCGATTCAACCTTGGTGAGGATGATTTTCGCGGAGCTCAATTGGGCACTCACCCCAAAACCCTTAAGGGCAACAACGATTTGCTGGTTATCACCCGCCCGGATGTCATCGAGTCTATCCATCGCGAATACCTGCAAGCGGGTGCCGATATCATTGAGACAAACACCTTTAACGCCACTACTATCTCTCAGGCCGACTACGCAACGGAGGCGTGGGTGGAGGCCATCAACCTGGAGGGGGCAAGGCTGGCACGCAGGGTTGCCGATGAGTTCACAGCGCTGAATCCCTCCAAGCCCCGATTTGTTGCCGGGTCCATGGGCCCAACAAATCGCACGGCCTCCATGTCGCCCGATGTGAACCGGCCCGCATACCGTGCCGCTAACTTTGCTCAGCTGGTCGAGGCATACAGCCAACAGGCGCGGGCGTTGATAGCCGGAGGTGTGGACATTCTGCTGGTGGAGACCATTTTCGATACGCTCAATGCCAAGGCTGCGCTTTTTGCCATTGCCAATGTGTCGGAAGAGGCCCGGAAGGATATCCCGGTGATGGTATCGGCAACCATTGCCAATGCCGGTGGACGACTGCTTACCGGACAGACATTGGAGGCCTTTTTGGCATCGGTATCGCATTACCCCCTGCTTAGCGTTGGCCTTAACTGCGCCTTTGGCGCTGAACGGCTGCTCCCTTATGTTGAGGACTTGGCTGCCAAGTCGCCCTTTTTGGTCAGCGTTCATCCCAATGCCGGATTGCCCAATCAGCTGGGCGAGTACGACCAGAGTGCCGGTCAAATGGCGGGTATTCTCAGCCGTTTTGTGGAGCTGAATCTTCTCAATATTGTTGGCGGATGCTGTGGCACAACCCCGGCACACATTGCAGACATTGCCAAGCTGGTGGAGGGCCATCCTCCCCGAAAAATACCAACAATCCCTAGCTATTCGCGTTACTCGGGATTAGAATTGCTTGAGCTGAGACCCAACGTAAACTTTGTGAACATTGGCGAGCGCACCAACGTGGCGGGCTCAAAGAAATTCGCAAAGCTCATTGCCGAGGGCAACTATGCCGAGGCCGTTACGGTGGCTCGTCAGCAGGTGGAGGGGGGAGCACAGGCCATAGATGTATGTATGGACGATGCCCTTATCGATGCTCCCGTGGCCATGACCGAGTTTTTAAATATGATTGCTGCTGAGCCCGACATTGCCAAAGTCCCCGTGATGATTGACTCGTCGCGGTTTGAGGCCATCGAGGCAGGACTGCGATGTACACAGGGAAAAAGCATGGTGAATTCCATCAGCCTTAAGGAGGGAGAGGCGGAATTTATTCGCAGGGCAAGGCTTATCAGGAGGTACGGCGCAGCCGTGGTGGTAATGCTATTCGACGAACAGGGACAGGCCGATACCACCCCCCGCCGTGTGGAGGTGGCAGAGCGTTCATACCGACTCCTGACCGAAACCGTGGGGTACCCCCCCGAGGATATCATATTTGACCCCAACGTGCTGGCCATCGGAACCGGAATGCCCGAACACGCCTCGCAGGCCGTGAGCTTTATAGAAACTTGCCGGTGGATAAAAGAGAATTTGCCCGGAACAAAGGTTAGCGGAGGAATCAGCAACCTTTCGTTCTCATTCAGAGGGAACAACGCCATTCGCGAGGCCATACACTCGGTTTTCCTTTTTCATGCCATAAAATCGGGTCTGGACATGGCCATTGTGAACCCCGCTATGTTGCAGGTTTACTCGCAGATAGAGCCCGATTTGCTGAAGTTGACGGAAGACCTGGTCCTCAACAGGAGGCGCGATGCTACCGACCGTCTTCTTGCCTATGCACGGAATATGCAGCAGGAAAAAGTGGAGGAGACGGGAGTGGCGGAATGGCGAAACTGCTCGGTGGTTCAGCGACTGCAACACTCTTTGGTTAAGGGGATTACCGATTATATTAAGGATGATACTCTTGAGGCATACAATGAGTTGGGGTCGGCCATTGGGGTGATTGAAGGCCCCCTAATGGAAGGCATGGCCGAAGTGGGAGAGCTGTTTGGCTCGGGAAAAATGTTTTTGCCGCAGGTGGTTAAGAGCGCAAGGGTGATGAAATCGGCGGTGAGCGTGCTGGAGCCCTACATGAGCACCACGGATGATTTGGAAAGCAATCAGGCGCAGAAGGGAATCATAGTGTTGGCCACCGTTAAGGGCGATGTGCACGACATAGGGAAGAATATTGTGGGTGTGGTGCTGGCGTGCAACGGGTATCGGATTATCGATTTGGGAGTGATGGTACCCGTGGAGAGGATTGTGGAGGAGGTTAAGAGGAGCAAGGCCGATATTGTGGGCCTGAGCGGCCTCATCACCCCATCGCTGGACGAGATGGTACACGTGGTTAAGGAGTTTGATAATCACGGAATTGGCATACCCGTGCTCATTGGCGGAGCCACAACTTCCGAATTGCACACAGCGCTCAAGTTGGATACCGTTTATCAGGGAACGTTGGTACACGTTAAGGATGCCTCACAGGCAGGAGGGGTGGTGGCAAATCTGCTGAGCCCTGAAAGGAGTATGGAATTTGCTGAGCAAACCGCCCATAAATATGCCAAGCTTCGCGAGGGCTACACATCGAAAAAAATCAACCTCATCAGCCTTGGTCAGGCTCGTGCCAACGCACTTAACTTCCCGTGGGAGAGCTATACCCCGCCGCGCCCAAGGCAAACGGGCATTATCAGGTTCCACAACTATTCACTTGCCGAAATAAGAAATTATATCGATTGGACTTTTTATTTCTTTTCATGGGATATCAACGGAAGGTATCCGGCCATACTCAACGACCCCGTTAAGGGGCCCGAGGCCACAAGGCTTTACCGCGAGTCCAACCTCTTGCTGGACGAGATAGTGGGAAACAACCTGCTTCGCGCTTCGGGTGTGGTGGGCTTGTTCCCCGCCTCGTCACATGGCGATGATATCGTGGTGTACGCTGATGAGGCAAGAACTGAAATGCTTACTACGCTTTGTCAACTCAGAAATCAGGAGGAGAAGGAGGAGGGCGTGCCCAATCTCTGTCTTTCCGATTTCATTGCACCTGAGGGCGGACAAAACGATTGGATAGGGTGCTTTGCCGTCACTGTGGGGCATGGCGCGGACGAGTTGTCAGAAAAGTACCGTTTGGCAGGCGATGATTACAGAGCCATTGCGGTTAAAACACTGGCCGACAGG
>Ga0209096_1004303_pt1 | contig 11574 bp, 7 predicted proteins | sample AD_UKC034_MetaG_FD_184407 | JGI IMG/M metagenome (GOLD analysis project Ga0209096, IMG submission 184407) | Active sludge microbial communities of municipal wastewater-treating anaerobic digesters from USA - AD_UKC034_MetaG (SPAdes) (version 2) | ecosystem: Engineered > Bioreactor > Anaerobic >...
CTTCAGCATGTGTCCTCGTCCAGTTGTCGTAAGCAGCTACATTCTCTGATGCGCCGAATAACCACTGGTTGTATGCATTAAACATCCCTTCCTGCAGCAATTGCCGGTGGTAGTCAAATAAACGGAAAGGATATTTTGCAGCATTGTTCTCATACCAGTCCAGTATAAACCTGGTCCTGATCATCGTCAGCGTTTCGGTGGTAATCCCTTTATTAGTAAGAGAGGATTGCTTGCCGATACTTTGTAAAAATGCTTTGGCAAACTCACTCTTGTTTTTTTCTTCTCCTTTCATGATATCAGGGTCAGCAAATAATTTTTCTTTGTAACCCTGCAGCAGCATTTGCTTCATGGCAGCACCTCTTTCACTAAAGCTTTCCATATTCACGAATATTTCTCCATAGATAAGGCTCCAGACTTTATCTTTTGCGTAGAAATAAAATAAAGCCGCATTATAATAATTACCTCCGTAACCAGGATCTGATCTGATACCTTCTTCCCATTGTTTGATAGCAGAAAAATCTTTGGTGGCCCAGAGCAATTCACCATATTCGCTGTACAAAGGGCCGCTTTTGGGAAATTTCTTCAGGGCCTTTTTATACATCTTGTCACACTCTTTCACATCTTCCAGCGCCTTATATACATTGCCGGCTATCTGGTAGCTGATTACATCTGCATCTTCCCTATCAATCAATGATTCTGCCCCTTCCAGTGCTTTGGCATAATCCCTTTTGAAGTAATAGCTCATCACCAGGTCTTTCTCCAGTTCAATATTCTTTTTATCCTGTTGCAGGGCACGGGTCAGTACAATGATTGCATTGTCAAAATCGCCGGTTCGCATAAAACTCTTAGCCGTCTCATGTAATTTCTTTATATCATCAGGTTGTGCTGCTGTAAGCAATGAAGCAGATAAGGCAATAAAGAGAAAAAATTTCTGTATCATAGTGTAAGTTAAAAAAGAAGAGACGCTATCAGGGACGTCTCTGTTGCAAAATAACAAATATTTCAGGGCCGTCTCTAAATAAGATGTGTAAGTAACCCATCTCTTAGCTTTGGCTCAAACCAGGTGCTTTTGGGTGGCATCACATTACCGCTGTCGGCAATATCAAACAATTGATCAATAGTAACAGGATATAAACTAAATGCTGCTTTCATTTCGCCGTTATCCACTCTTTTTTCCAGTTCTTTTAATCCCCTGATACCGCCTACAAAATCTATTCTTTTGTCAGTTCGCTGGTCTTTTATATCAAGTATTTTATCAAGGATATTATTAGAGAGAATTGATACGTCCAGCACCCCGATGGGATCATCGTTCCAGGTTCCTTTTCTTGCGGTAAGGATATACCATTTACTATCCAAGTATAAACCAAATTCATGCAATTGAGCCGGCTTTACCGGTTCAGGGCTGTGTGTTATATAGAAATCATCTTGTAATAATCCCAGGAATTTAGCTGCTGACAACCCGTTCAGGTCCTTTACTACCCGGTTATAATCAAGAATGACCAACTGACTGGCCGGGAAAATGGTGGTTAGAAAATATTTTGCTTCAATACTATCCGGTAATGATTTACTCACTTTTGCTGCAGAAGCGGCACGGTGATGACCGTCTGCAATATATGTACAAGGCACACCGGTCTTAAACTGTGCTGTGATCTCATCAATAACCGATTGGTCGCTTACCACCCAGATAGCATGCTGTATACCATCGGGGGCGGTAAAATTGTATACAGGCTGATGTGCATATTTCCAGTCATGAATGATAGTGTTAATGGCTTCCACATCACGGTAAGCAAGAAATACATTGCCTGTTTGTGCCCGGATAGTACTCATATGGTCGATCCTGTCCTTCTCTTTTTCCGGCCGGGTAAACTCATGTTTTTTGATAATGTCCTTAAAGTAATCGTCAACTGATGAAGCACAGACCAGGCCTGTCTGGTTGCGTCCCTTCATTACCAGCTGGTATATGTAATAACAGGGTTTATCTTCTTTAAAAAGAATACCATTCGTAATGAATTGTTCAAGGTTTTCTTTGGCCTTATCATATACATCCTGGCTATGAATGTCGATGCCTGCAGGCAAATCGATCTCTGATTTGGTGACATGCAGGAAAGAGAAAGGATTGCCTGTGGCTTCATTCCTTGCTTCCTCGCTGTTCAGCACATCATAGGGTTTGGAGGCTACCTGCTGTGATAATTGTTGCTGGGGTCTTAATGCATTAAACGGTTTGATCGTCGCCATCTCGGTTATCCTTTTTTTATTGCGAATTCTTTCATAAGGTCAGTCAGTACTTTCACACTTTCTATGGTGAGAGCATTGTACATAGAGATACGAAATCCTCCTACACTGCGATGTCCTTTTACTCCCACCATCCCTTCTTTTTTGCACAGGTCAAGAAATTCTTTTTCCAGGGCGGTATCTTCCATTACAAATACGGCATTCATTTTACTGCGGTCTTCCCTGGCTACCGGGCCTTTGAATAAAGGCAGGGCATCGAGTGTGTCGTAAAACAATGCGGCTTTTTCATTGTTCAGTTTTTCAATAGCAGCAACACCGCCCTGTTCTTTCAGCCATTGTAAAGTAAGCATGGCTACATAAACAGAAAATACAGGAGGGGTGTTGAGCATACTTCCTTCTGCTATGTGGTTGCGGTAATCGAGTATCGTAGGAATAGTTCTGTTTACTTTTCCCAGGATATTTTTATTCACCACCACCAGGTTTACCCCGGCAGCACCCATATTCTTTTGCGCCCCGGCATAAATGAGGTCAAACTTATTAAAATCAAGCTGGCGACTGAGAATATCACTGCTCATGTCTGCTACGAGCGGCACACCACAGTCATAAGGTATATTATGCCATTGTGTACCGGCAATCGTTTCATTGGTGGTGATATGCAGGTAAGCAGCAGTTGGTGATACTGTCAGGTTTTTGGGTATACTGGTGTAGTTTGTTTCTTTTGATGAGCCGGCTATTTCCACATGGCCAAATAGTTTGGCCTCTTTGATAGCCTTATTGGCCCATGTACCTGTTTCAGTATAAGCAGCAATATCATTTTCGTTCAGCAGGTTCATGGGTATCTGCATGAACTGTGTGGTGGCACCGCCATGCAGGAACAACACTTCATGGTCATCATCTAACTGCATCAGTTGTTTCACCAGCGATCTTGCTTCATCCATTACCGGTTGAAACAATGGGGTACGATGACCGATCTCCAGTATGGATAAACCGGTATCATTAAAATTAAGGATAGCTTTACTGGCTTCTTCAAACACTTCTTTGGGAAGAACAGAGGGACCTGCATTAAAATTATGTACGACCGGCTTCACTGTGTCAATCATGATAGTGCAAATGGTAAATGAGTTGCAAATGTAGGAAAATTGCCATCCTTCAGGGAGCAGGATTTTCATGCTCCCGGCCTTTGATAGCGCTGCTTTTCCAGGCCTGGTTCAGGCTTTCAAATTCTTTCAATTCTTCGGCAGAAAATTCTTTATTACTAAGCCGGGTAAGGTCCGGTTGCCCGGCATTTACCCAGGCCGTGTACCAAAATGAAGCTACGGCGTAGATCGATTGACGCATTCTTCTTTCCACCATACCTCTCAATTGATTATTATAGGCAACAGAAAAGGAAGAAGAGTACTGACGAATGATAGTTCCGTTACGTTCTTCGAACGCATATTTCTGGTCACCGGGATACCGGTTAGTGAGTTCTTTTTCAAACTTTAACACGGTATCAGCAGCAGCGGCACTTTCCAGCACTCTGGCCCAGATAAAATCAGCCGGCTTTTTTATGTATTCGGCTTTACCAATAAAAAAATCCCACCCGGTAGTTATCGGGTCTTTTTCAGCCAGCAATTCAGGAATTCGACTTTCCCAAAATCCATGTATGCCTTTTTGATCAGTAAATTGGCCGTTATGATTGCTGCAGGCATGCAGCGGTACATGAGAATCAGAAATATAATGGCCTATTTCGGCTGAGTATTTCAGGATCTTTGCCTGGTTCTTTTCTTTAAAAGCATCTGTTAACCGGTATAGCATCGTTTGCAACCACCAGGGCACAATGCCATATTTGTTCAGGGTGTCTTCGGAAAATTTTGCCACTGCATCATTCCAGTTCCTTGGTAATTCCGTGTATGGGTATGTCCCATAATAATCAATGTCTATATAATGTCTTGGTCCTTCTTCGGGCACTGCATATCTTCTTTTATCCGGGTCCACTGCATGTTCGGCGAGGAAATCAATATGCGGTTTATACAATACCATCATTTCAGGTGGCAGGCAGAACACTGCGTAGTAGTTGATCTTGCGATGGGCATAAAAGCCCCAGCAGAAGCAGGAAAGAGATACAGAAAGGAAAAGGGATAAGGTGATGAATTTCTTCATACATTAAATCTAAAAAAAGTTCATGATTTTCCTTAACAGACTATTGTGAAGTATAATTTATTGTAAAGCATTAAAAAAGAAACCTTACAATGGGTTGAAATTATTTTAATGATATATACTTCCTATTATAAATTCCTTTATTAAACATTTATTCAATTCAATTTCTTCTCAATTTCTTCTTTTCTTTCTGCATCAAGATCTACCACACCGCCTGTTACAGCGTATTTCATGGCTTCGCCGGCAGTGATCTGTTCTATCTTCTTTACTTTTTCTTTGGGCAGAATATATAATTGCCCGGCAAAATTGTAAGCCTGGGGTACATATACAGCTACTTTATTGGCACCAAGCTCAAATTTTTGCATCTCTTCATCGGTCAAAAAACCCACGATCCATACATCTTCAGCGAATACATTGGCCAGTACAGCCCGGTTGAATTTTCGCTTATCACCGGCAAAAGCCTCAAAAAAATCCTTGGTGGAGCTATAGATGAATTTAATACCCGGTGTCCGTTCCATCAGCTGATCAAAGAAACTGATGGCGCTGCCCATCAGGAAATTGGAGCTGATCCAGCCAACCAGTACTACAAATACAAGAATTATTACAAACCCCAATCCCGGAATTTTTACATAGGGCTGCAAAATACCATCCACTTTTTCAAACAGCCAGAACAAGACATAGGCAGTAATACCTATCGGGGCAAGGATAATGACACCCTGGATGAAATAACGTAATAATTTTTTAACGGGGTTTTTTTGTTGCCCCTTTTTAGTGGCCATATAGCTGATTTGCAGGCTAAGGTAGTTTAAAATACCCCTCGATAACCGGTAATAAAAATCGGTGAACGGTCGAAAACAGGGGGTGGAAACTTTGGTTACGAAATAAGTTTCCATAGTTTTGCCCTTCGAAATTACAATTAATGGAACCCAAAGAAAGGATATTAATAAAGGCCGAAGAGTTGTTTATGCAGTACGGCATCCGGTCGGTATCGATGGATGATATTGCCAACAACCTGGGTATGAGCAAAAAGACCCTGTACCAGTATTTTGCTGATAAAGATGAACTGGTAGATGCCGTAGTGGACGGACATATTAAGGAAATACAGGAAGACTGTATGAGCTGCCGTCTGGATGCCACCGATGCCATTCATGAAATATTTATTACGATGGAACGCATCATGGAGGAGTTCAGCAATATGAACCCCATGCTGCTGTATGACCTGGAAAAATTCCACTTTAAAGCCTACCAGCGATTCAGGGAACATAAGGATAAATTCCTGCTGCAGATCATCCGTAATAATATCGAGTGGGGAATCAAAGACGAATTATACCGGGATGATATCAATGTGGATGTACTCTCCAAATACCGGATCGAATCGATGATGATCCCGTTCAATGTGGCTGTGTTCCCGCCTGGTAAGTATAACCTGGCCGAAATATCCGGCATTATCATTCAAAATTTTACTTACGGATTAGCTACCATAAAAGGACATAAACTGATACAGAAATATAATGAACAACGAAACAAAACCCTTTCTTATGATGAAAGTAAAAAGTAAGCTTTGGCTATTTGGACTGGCTTTGTTACCGGCAGCTGTTTTTGCACAGGGGTCATCCCGCAGCGGTACCGATACAATGAAGGTGACAAAACATGAGTTTTCGGTGCAACAGGCGATTGATTATGCAAAAAAGAATAATGTAAATGTCAAAAATGCTTTGCTGGATGTGCAATACCAGGCGCAGGTGAACAGGGAAGTGACATCAAGAGCATACCCAGGCATCAATGCCAGTTTTGGTACTACATTCAATCCTAATGTCGCCACCCAGGTGTTACCGAATTTTATTTCACCAGCTACTTACCAGGTGCTCATAGATGAAGGGGTGAAAGATGGCAACGGTAATACTATTCAGATGCCTGATGATTTTGGTTTTGTGGCAGCCCAGTTTGGTACTAGATACAGCGCTACGGCTGGTATCAGCCTTACGCAGATACTTTTTGACGGGCAGGTTTTTGTAGGCTTGCAGGCAAGAGATGCCACGATGCGGTTTGCTAAGAAAAATGTGGAAGTGACAGAGGAAATGATCAAGTCTAATATTTATAAAGTATACTACCAGCTGGTAGTGGGCAACACACAGGTAGAATTGCTGGATGCCAATATTGAAAGACTGGAGAAACTGCTGAAGGATACCCGGATCATTTATGAAAACGGGTTTGCAGAAAAACTGGATGTGGACAAACTGACTGTACAGCTTACCAATCTGCAAACAGAAAAGACCAAAGTCCTCAACACTATTTCCAACGGATATTATGGGTTAAAAGTATTGATGGGGATGCCGGTAAAGGATGAACTGGTGTTAACAGATAAGCTAACGGATGAGCAGATAAAAGATGGTATGCTGGAAGGAAGCATCTATTCATACGAGGACAGAAAAGAATTTCAGTATGCACAAATAGGTAAAGAACTGAACGAGTATAACATAAGGAGATATAAACTGAGCCAGGTACCTACCCTTTCTCTGAACGGGCAATATGCCAAGAATGCACAGCGCAACAAATGGAATTTTTTCGGGAAAGGAGATTGGTTCACTATTTCTTCCGTAAGTCTTAATATCAATATCCCGATTTTTAATGGTTTCTACACTAAATCAAAAATTGAACAAACAAAGATCCAGTTGCGGCAGACAGAGAATCAAATTGAAGCATTGAAGCTTTCTATTGATAACGAGGTAGAGACAGCCAGAAATAATTTCCGCTCTGCGATAAGTAATATGGATTTTCAAAAGAAGAATATGGAACTGGCAGAAAAAGTATACCAGCAAACCAAAAAGAAATATGAAGTGGGTACTGGTTCGCAAACAGAAATCAATGCAGCACAGGTAGAATTAAAAACGGCGCAGACCAGTTATATCACGGCCCTGTATGATGCTATCATTGCCCGGATCGATTTTCTGAAAGCAACAGGTAAACTATAATAATCAAAAACCAACACATGACTTATAAACTGAACAATATGAACAACATCTTAAAAATATCTTTTGCAGCAATTATTGCTGTTACATTGATAGCCTGTGGTGCAGGTGCCAAAGACAAAAAGGGAGCCATTGGCGATATAAAAGCCAAACTTGAAAAATTAAAAAAGGAGAAAAGCACTCTTGATGCGGATATCCGCAAACTCGAAGAAGAGCTGGCTAAAGCAGATCCTTCTGCTGCCAAACAAGTAGCGAAACTGGTAGCGGTAGATACATTGCGGGTGCAGGATTTTGTGCATTATATAGAGCTGCAGGGAAAAATATCCAGTAATGGTATTGGTTATGTGGCGCCGAAAGGTGGTGGCGGACTGATAAGAGCCATTTATGTAAAAGTGGGTCAGAAAGTGGGTGTAGGCCAGCTTGTATTAAAACTGGATGATGCCATGCAACGCCAGTCTCTTATTGCTGCGCAGCAGGCCACCGGGCAATTAAAAGCGAGGCTGGCACAGGCGCAAACAATTTATGAGCGGTATCAAAATTTATGGAAGCAGAATATCGGTGCAGAGATCAATGTGATCAATGCAAAAGCTGATGTGGATGCACTGGCCGCACAATTACGGTCGGCAGAGGCACAGGCGGCACAGGCCGGAGAAGCACTGGATATGACCAATGTGAGAGCAGGGCTTAGTGGTGTGGTAGAGCAGGTAAATGTAAGAGTGGGCGAATTTTTTACCGGGGCCACCCAGCAGGGAGGACAGATCGTTATTGTGAATGCTTCATCATTGAAAGCAGAAGTACCGGTACCGGATAATTATGTGGCTAAAGTGAAAAAGGGAGACAAAGTGCTGGTATCAGTTCCTGAAACCGGCAAAGCTCCTTTTGAATCTGCCATCAGTGTGGTAGGTGCGGCAATTGATCCTACTACAAGATCATTTTTAGTAGAAGCAAAACTTCCGTCAGATGCATTATTGAAACCTAACCAGACTGCCACCATGAAGATTCTCGATTACGAGGCTAAGGCAACTATTGCTGTCCCGATTAACGTGGTACAAAGTGATGAAAAAGGAAAATATGTATACGTAATGGAAAAAGCCGGGGAAAAAATGGTAGCACGGAAAAAAACAGTGAACGTAGGAGAAGCTTATAACGGGCTGATGGAAATAAAAAGTGGCCTGACCGGTGGTGAGGTGATTATTACAGAAGGATACCAAACCGTGTACGACGGACAATCCATTACAACAGGCAAGTAAATATTGATGATTAAAACTTTTTCAGATGAAAGTAACGGAAGGAATAGCTAAAAAATTTAAAGAATTCATATTCACCAGCTGGGCGGTAGACAACCGGACTGCTATCTATATTATTGCCGTACTGATTTCAGTGTATGGGTATATGAAGTTTAATTCATTACCTAAAGAGCAGTTTCCCGATATAGTAGTGCCTACTATTTCGATAGCGACAGTATATGTGGGTAACTCACCCAAAGACATCGAAAACCTGGTAACACGGCCTATCGAAAAACAACTGAAAGGTATCAGTGGCGCCAAGGTAAATAAAGTACAAAGTACATCGCAGGCGGATTACAGCCTGATTGTAGTGGAGTTTGATACGGACGTAAAGACAGACCTCGCCAAGCAAAAAGTAAAAGATGCAATTGATAAGGCGAGGGCCGATCTGCCGACAGATCTTACGCAGGAGCCCGATGTACAGGAATTTGCCTTTAGTGAAATGCCAATCATGTTTGTAAACGTAAGTGGTGATTATGATGGCATTAAACTGAAGGAATATGCAGATAAAATGCAGGATCGCTTTGAAGAACTGGGTGAAGTAACAAGAGCCGAAATTGTGGGTGCACCGGAAAGAGAGATACAGGTGAATGTGGATCCATATAAAATGACAGCGGCAAGAGTGAGTTTCACAGATATAGAAAATGCAATTGCAAGAGAGAACAACGACATCACCGGGGGGCTTATTGAGGTGGGTAATATGAAAAGAACCCTGAAAGTGAAAGGACAGTTTACCAGTGCTGCTGATCTGTCCAGTATTGTGGTGCGAAGCAGTTCCCAGGGAGCTGCTGTGTATCTCCGGGATATTGCCCAGCTAAAAGATACCATCAAAGAAAAAGACAGCTATGCCCGCTTAGATGGGAAAAACGTAGTGACGTTGAATATTGTAAAAAGGGCCGGGGAAAACCTGATCAACTGTGCGGACAATGTAAAAGCGGTGGTAAAAGAGATGCAGGAGAAGGAAGAGCTTCCCAGAGATCTGCGGGTAGAATTTACAGGCGACCAGAGCAAGCAAACCCGTACATCTTTTACTGAACTTATCAATACTATTATCATCGGGTTCGTCCTTGTATTGCTTATATTGATGTTCTTTATGGGAGTTACCAATGCCTTCTTTGTGGCATTGAGTGTGCCGCTCAGTGTATTCTTGGCATTTTTCTTTCTTCCGATCGCAGATACAATTATCGGAACCAGTGTTACCCTCAACTTCATTGTATTATTTGCCCTGCTCTTCGGATTGGGAATAATAGTGGATGATGCCATTGTGGTGATCGAGAACACTCACCGTATTTATAATAACGGCAAGGTACCAATCATACGAAGTGCTAAAGAAGCAGCCGGTGAAGTATTTATTCCGGTACTGGCCGGAACCGCCACCACACTGGCGCCGTTTTTCCCGTTACTTTTCTGGAAAGGGTTGATCGGGAAATTCATGATCTACCTCCCCACCATTCTTATCCTTACACTGGCCGCATCATTGATCGTTGCGTTTATCTTCAACCCGGTGTTTGCGGTGAATTTTATGAAACCGGAAGGAAAGGAATTTGAAAAACCTAAGAATGCTGTATTCAGGAATAAGTGGTTTATCTCAGCACTGATAGCCGGGGTATTACTGCACCTGGCAGGTCTTCATGGAGTGGCGAACTTCTCCCTGCTGATGGCCGTACTGATGGTGTTCAATGCGTATGTGCTGAATGATATGATCCATCGTTTTCAAAACAGGTTTCTGCCGGGTTTGATGAACAGGTATGAAAAACTGCTGCGATGGATATTAAAAGGAAAGAGGCCCGCCTGGGCATTTGTATCCCTGTTCGGATTGTTTATTTTTTCTGTTGGTCTGTTAATAGTGAGAGGTAATAAGCAAACTTTCTTCCCGAGTGGTGACCCCAATTTTGTGTATGTATACCTGAAATTGCCTGTGGGTACAGATGTAAAATACACCGACAGCGTTACCCGGATGCTGGAAGCAAGAGTTCATAAAGTGCTGGAGAACGAAAAGCCCGGTGCACCAGGAAGTGTGGTGGAAAGTATAATCAGTAATGTGGCTGTTAGTGCCAATAACCCAAGGGATAATAACCGGAGTGTGCAATCTAATCTGGGCCGTATCCAGGTTTCTTTTGTTGAATTTGAGAAAAGACATGGCAAAAGCACTATGCCATTAAAGGAAGCGATACGGGAAGCGGTGCAGGGTATACCCGGCGCTAACGTGGAAGTAGCGCAGGAAGATGGTGGTCCGCCTACTGATCCGCCGGTGAATATTGAGGTGATCGGGGATAATTTTGAAAGTATTGCCGCTGTTGCCAGCAGTCTCTATAATTTCTTAGACACAAATAAAATAAATGGTATTGAGAACCTGCAGGCCGATGTAGACCTGAATAATCCGGAAATAACAGTAAATGTAGACAGGGAAAAGGCAATGATGGAAGGAGTAAGTACCGGCCAGATAGGAATGGAGATACGTACTGCTGTGTTTGGTAAGGAAGTAAGCAAGATAAAAGACGGGGAAGATGAGTATAAGATCCAGTTACGTTATACCGACCTGAAAAGGAATAATATTACTGACCTGATGAACATGCGGATCACTTTCATGGATATGAACACCATGCAGGTGAAATCGATACCTGTGAGTGCAGTCGCTTCTGTTGACTATACTAATACTACGGGTGGTGTAAAAAGAAAAAATATCAAACGTACTATCCAGTTGCAGAGTAATGTACTTGATCCTACCATGGTAGGACCAATCAATGCTGAACTGCTGGTCAAGATAGACGAATTTAAAGAGAAGTCTAAAATACCACCTGATGTAACCATAAAGCTCAGTGGCCAGAGTGAACAGGAAAAAGAAACCAACGAGTTTTTATCACTGGCATTTCTGATTGCTATTGGTTTGATCTTTTTGATACTGGTATTACAGTTTAACTCAATGAGCAAACCGTTCATTGTAATAA
>Ga0209096_1004305_pt1 | contig 11571 bp, 7 predicted proteins | sample AD_UKC034_MetaG_FD_184407 | JGI IMG/M metagenome (GOLD analysis project Ga0209096, IMG submission 184407) | Active sludge microbial communities of municipal wastewater-treating anaerobic digesters from USA - AD_UKC034_MetaG (SPAdes) (version 2) | ecosystem: Engineered > Bioreactor > Anaerobic >...
GCTGCCGCGGCGGCGCAATCCCTTCGCTTACCGGCTGCGCGTGCAGTGGCGCGGCGAGGATGGCGAGCCGCTGTCGCCCGTGACCATCGACGACCCCTACCGCTTCGGCGCGTTGATCGAGGACCTGGACGTCTGGCTGCTCGCCGAGGGCAGCCACCACCGCCCGTACGAGTGGTTGGGCGCCCACCCCGGCGTGGTCGATGGCGTCGCCGGCACGCGCTTCGCGGTGTGGGCGCCGAACGCGCGCCGGGTGTCGGTGGTGGGCGGCTTCAACCACTGGGATGGCCGTCGCCACATGATGCGGCTGCGTCGCGAATGCGGCGTGTGGGAGATCTTCCTGCCTCAGGTGGGCGAAGGCGACTTGTACAAATACGAGATCCTCGGCGCCGACGGCGTCCTGCGCCTCAAGTCCGACCCTTTCGCCTTCCGCACCGAGTTGCGCCCGCAGACCGCCTCCGTGGTGCAGCGCCTGCTGCCCGGCATGGCCACCGACCCTGCGCGCCAGCGCGCCAACGCGCTCGACGCGCCGGTCAGCATCTACGAGGTGCACCTCGGCTCCTGGCAGCGCCACGCCGACGGCGGCTGGCTGAGCTACCGCGAGCTGGCCGAGCGCCTGATTCCCTATGCGCTCGAGCACGGCTTCACCCACCTCGAGCTGATGCCGGTGCACGAACACCCCTTCGACGGCTCCTGGGGCTACCAGCCGGTCGGGCTGTACGCGCCCACCTCGCGCTTCGGCACGCCCGAGGAGTTTCGCGCCTTCACCGACGCCGCGCACGCCGCGGGGCTGGGCGTGATCCTCGACTGGGTGCCTGCCCACTTCCCGAGCGACGCGCACGGCCTGGCTGAATTCGACGGCACCCATCTCTACGAACACGCCGACCCGCGCGAGGGCTTTCACCAGGACTGGAACACGCTGATCTACAACTACGGCCGCAGCGAGGTGCGCAACTACCTCGGCAGCAACGCGCTGTACTGGATCGAGCGCTTCGGCATCGACGGCCTGCGCGTGGATGCGGTGGCGTCCATGCTCTATCGCGACTACAGCCGCAAGGCCGGCGAGTGGGTGCCCAACCGTTTCGGCGGACGCGAGAACCTGGAGGCGATCGACTTCCTGCGCCGCATGAACCACCTCGTCGGCACCCAGCGCCCCGAGGCGATCACGCTCGCCGAAGAATCCACCGCCTTCCCCGGCGTGAGCCGCCCGCCCGCGCCCGACCTGCAGTCCGGTGGCCTCGGCTTCCACTTCAAGTGGAACATGGGCTGGATGAACGACGTGCTCGCCTACATGGCGCGTGACCCGGTGCACCGCCAGCACCACCACGACCAGATCCGCTTCTCGCTGGTGTATGCGTTCACCGAGAACTTCGTGCTGCCGCTGTCGCATGACGAGGTGGTGCACGGCAAGGGTTCGCTGCTCGCCAAGATGCCCGGCGACGACTGGCAGAAGTTCGCCAACCTGCGCCTGCTGTACGGCTTCATGTGGGGCCACCCGGGCAAGAAGCTGCTGTTCATGGGCTGCGAGTTCGCGCCCTGGCAGGAGTGGGACGCCGACGCCTCACTGCCCTGGCAGCTCGTCGAGCACGCGCCGCACGCCGGCATGCAGCGCCTGGTGCGCGACCTCAACCGCGTGCTGCGCGCACACCCCGCGCTGTATGAGCAGGACGTGTCGGCGGAGGGCTTTCGCTGGATCAGCCACGACGACGCGGCGCATTCGGTGCTGGTCTTCGAGCGTCGGGCGCGCAACGGCGCGGTCGTGGTCGTGGCCTGCAACTTCACCCCGGTGGTGCGTGAGGACTGGCGCATCGGCGTGCCCGCGGCCGGCAACTGGCGTGAGCTGATCAACACCGACGACACGGCTTACTGGGGCTCGGGGGTGGTCAACGGCCCGCGCGCGAGCGAGCCCGTGCCCTGGCAGGGCCAGGCGCAGTCGCTCACGCTGCGCCTGCCGCCGCTGGCGACCGTGATGCTGGTGCGTGAGGACTGAGAGCGTGAGAGTTTTTCTCCAATCTCGCCTGTTTGTGCTGGGACTGGCATGCTCCGAGACATGAACGAGACCGAACGTCATAACGGATCGCCTGTCAGCCTGTTCGATGAGCTGCCGGCTGTCGAGGAACAACAGGTGATCGCGGCGAAGCAGGCGCGGGCGGCTTCACGCCGGCAAGGCCCGCCGCGGTTGCTGCAGCCCAACCGCGGGCAGATCGAACTGCGCGCCTCGGACCTGGAGTCGCTGCTGGGTGAGGATCACCGGGCTCGGCTGGTGTGGGGCTACGTCGAGCGGCAGGACCTGAGCCGGTTGATCGAATCGATCAAGGCCCGTGGCAGCAACGCCGGACGGTCGGCGATCGACCCGCGGATCCTGTTCGCGCTGTGGCTGTACGCCACGCTCGATGCGGTGGGCAGCGGCCGGGAGATTGCCCGTCTCACGCGCGAGAGCGACGCCTACCGCTGGATCTGCGGTGGCGTGTCGGTGAATTACCACGCGCTCAACGACTTTCGCTCAGGCAACGAGAGCTTGATGGACGAAGTGCTCACGGCCAATGTCGCTGCGCTGGCCTCGGCTGGGGCGATCAGCCTGGAGCGCGTGGCGCAGGACGGCATGCGCGTGCGTGCCGATGCGGGCGCAGCGTCGTTTCGGCGGCAGGCCAGCCTCGAGCAGCACTTGGCCGAGGCCGGCGAGTTGGTCGATGACATCAAGAAACGCGCCGCGGCCGATCCGGCAGCGGCCAGCCGCCGGGCGCAGGCTGCGCGCGAGCGTGCCGCGCAGCAGCGCGAGGAGTGCATCCGCGCCGCGCTGGAGCAACTGCCGCAGGTGCAGGCGGCCAAGCGGCGCAACGGTGAAAAGCCCGAGCAGGCACGAGCCAGCACCACGGATGCCGACGCGCGGGTGATGAAGATGGGCGACGGCGGCTACCGGCCAGCGTTCAACGTACAACTGGCCACAACGTGCGAGGACCAGGTCATCGTCGGGGTGGAGGTGAGCAACACCGGCAGCGACATGGCGCAGATGGCGCCGATGCTCGAGCAGGTCATCGAGCGCACGGGCACAGTACCCGGGCAATGGCTGGTCGATGGGGGCTTTCCCGCGCACGAGCAGATTGAGGCGGTGCATGCGCACACGAAAGGCCAGACCGAGGTCATCGCCCCGGTGCCCGAGCCCAGGCGCAAGGCAGACAAGCGCGACGACGACGCCCGCCCGCCGCCGGACAAGTACCGGCGCAAGGAAGGGGACTCCGAGCCGGTGGCGCAGTGGCGTGCGCGCATGGCCGGCGACGAGATCAAGGATGTGTACAAGCAACGCGCGGCCACGGCCGAGTGCGTCAACGCACTGGCGCGCAACCGCGGACTGCAGCGCATGCCTGTGCGCGGGCTGCGCAAGGTTCGAGCGGTGGCTTACCTGTACGCGCTGGCGCACAACTTGATGCGCATGGCCAAGATCGCGCCGCAGATGCTCGGTCGAGGTAGCGGTGCGTCCAAAATCGCCGCAGCGCTGGCATAAGAGGTGCCTGAAATGAAAACCCGCCTCCTGAAAACCCCGGATCTGCCCTCGCAGTCGCTTGGCTGGGCCTCGAACACCCCACAGCACCTGCGCATCGCAGGCCACTGGGTCTCATCGCATGTCGGTTACTCGGCTTGCGGAAATCAAATGCTTCTCAGGCTCTGAGGCTAGCTCAGCGCGGCGCCCGTGTCGCTCGGGCGTCGAGGAAGCCCTCCAGCGCGGCGATCGGCTGCGGGGCGCTGAAGAAGTAGCCCTGATAGGCGGAGCAGCCGTTTCCGGCGAGGAACTCGCGCTGCTCCGCGGTCTCCACGCCCTCCGCGATCACGCGCAGGCCGAGGTTCTCCGCCAGCACGATGATCATGCGCGCGATCGCGGCGTCGTTCGGATCCACCAGGATGTCGCGCACGAAGCTGCGGTCGATCTTGAGCTGGTCGAGCGGCAGGCGCTTGAGGTAGGCGAGCGAGGAATAGCCGGTCCCGAAATCGTCCAGCGAGAAGCCCACGCCGCGCGCCTTGAGCGCCTCCATCTTCTCGCTCACCCTGTCGATGTCCGTCACGAGGGAGCTCTCGGTGAGTTCCAGGTCGAGCCGGCGGGGATCGGCCCCCGAATGCTCGAGCGCGGCGACCACGCCGGCAACGAAGTCCTCGTGCAGGAACTGGCGCGCGCTGACATTGACCGAGATCACCAGCCGGCTGCGCTCCGGGTGATCCGCCCACGCCGCCAGCTGCGCGCAGGCGGCCTCGAGCACCCAGCGACCGAGCGGCAGGATCAAGCCGCACTCCTCGGCGAGCGGGATGAACTCGTCCGGCGGCACCAGGCCGCGCACCGGGTGATGCCAGCGTACCAGAGCCTCCAGGCCGAGCACCGTCCCGTCCGCAGCGACCTGTGGCTGGTAATGCAACACGAACTGGCGCTGCTCCAGCGCGACCCACAGCCCGGCCTCGACGTCGGCACGGGCGTGCACGTCGGCCTGCATCGAGGGATCGAAGAAGCACACCGCGTTACGTCCGCCGAGCTTGGCCCGGTACATCGCCATGTCGGCGCGTCGGAGGGGCTCGTCGACCGGCTCGTCGGCCAGCTCGCCGAAGAGGCTCACGCCGATGCTCACCGACGTGCGATGTTCCGAACTGCCGAGCTGGAAACGCTGGTTCAGCGCCGCGAGGATCTTGTTGCCCACCGCCGAGGCCTGCTCCGCCGCCTCGCGCCCGTCCCCGGCCAGCGCCTCCAGCATGACGATGAACTCGTCGCCACCGAGCCGGGCCACGGTGTCGTCCTTGCGCACGCAGCGCGCGAGGATCGCGGCGACCTGCACGAGCAGCCGGTCCCCCTCCTGATGGCCGACGGTGTCGTTGACCGCCTTGAAGTTGTCGAGGTCGATGAAGAGCAAGGCGCCCACCGTCCCTTGCCGCGCACAGCTCGCCTGTGCCCGCTCCAGCCTCTCCATGAGCAGCCGCCGGTTGGGCAGCCCGGTGAGGAAGTCGAAGTAGGCCAGCTTCCTCACCTCGGCCTCCACCGACTTGCGTGCGGAGATGTCGCGCGCCGAGTTGAACAGCACCGTCCTGCCGTCCACCTCGAGCGGGAACGAGGTCACCTCGACCGGGAACACGCTCCCGTCCTTGCGGCGATGCGCCGTCTCGAAGGTGTGGACTTCGCTCGACGCGAACAGCTCGCTCATCTGCGCGCGTAGCTCGTCCTCCGAACGGCAGGCATCCCAGCTCCCGACCTGCATGCCGACGACCTCGCTGCGCGATCGCCCGAGCATGCGGCAGAAGGCGTCGCTGGCCTCGATGACGGCGCCGTCGACATCGGTGATGTGAATGCCGTCGCTGGCGTTCTGCAGCAGGATGCGGCTGCGTTCGTTGGCGCGGTCGTTGGCGGCGACCAGCCGGTAGAGGAGCCACGCCGCCAGCCCGGTCACACCCAGGAAGAGCACCCACAGCAGCATCGCCTTGCCGACGTCGTCCCGCCACTGGGTGAGGTAGTCCTTCTCGCCCCAGCCGACGACGACGAAGGCCGGCAGGCGTTCGAGCCGGCGGTAGGCATTGATCCGCGCCACGCCATCGGCCGTTCGGGCGCTGTAGAAGGACTGCGCGCGGACCTCGGAGGCAACGATCTCGCTCAGCTCGAGGGAGCCGCCGCGCCCGCCGATCACCCCGGCAGGGGCATCGAGGCGCGGCCAGCGCGCAACCAGCGTCATGTCGAGGTCCCGCACCAGGGCGATACCGTGTGGCCCGAGTTGCAGGCCCGAGAGCAGGCGCTGGAAGTGATCTGCCGGCACGGCTGCGGTGACGACGCCGGCGAAGCCGCCCTCGGGCGTGTTGTAGCGGCGCGAGAACACGACGATCCAGGTGTTGGCGATGCGCCCGTGCAGCAGCTTGCTCGCCCGGGTCTCGCCATCGTCCAGCGTACGATGATCGAGAAAGAACGGACGGTCTGCATAACTCGTCCGCGTCTCGGACGTGACCCGGTCGCCGAGCACAACGGTTCCCGCGGAGTCGCTCACGCGCACCTGGGCCGTCTGCGACAGCCCGTCACGATGCAGGACGATCGCCGAATCGAAATCGTCGCGCTGCAGCCGCCCCTTTTCGCGCAACTCGCGCTCGAGCCGAAGCTGGACCCCGCGCAGCATCAGATCGATCTCGCGCACCGAGGAGCTGACGCTCTGGTCGAGCAGCAGGGCCAGGTTCTCGACCGTGGTGCGCACCTCGCGCTCCTTGCGGGACTTCGCCTCCAGCATCGCATAACCCAGCAGTCCTGCGATGAACAGGTTGAGCGCCAGCACCGTGGCGATCAGTCCCCCGAGGATCTTCCTGCTGTCGTGCTGCATGTGTCCGCCTGACGATTTCCTCGAGCATTCGCCGAGTTGATGACGGCATGCCGCCCCGTATTGGGGCGCAATTGTAATCGTCCCGCCTGCGGATGCTCCATCCCGGGCACCATCTACGCGCGGCGAGCCCCGCAGCTTCGCGGCGGAGACGAAGCCCTTGGCGATGAAGTGCGCTGTCGATGAAGCTCGCCTGCAGCGGACGGCTTCGCGGCGGTATAATGCGCGGTTTTCCAGATTCCGCCGGAGCCTCGCCATGGAAGCCGAACGCCAGAACGCCATCGCCGAAAAACTCGCCGACCTCGCCGCCCGCGGTCGCGAACTACGGAGGTATCTTTGACTATGATGTGAAAGCATCGAAGCTCGAAGAGGTCAACCGCGCGCTCGAGGACCCAGCCGTCTGGAACAACGCCGAGCGCGCGCAGGAGCTCGGCAAGGAGAAGCGTCAGCTCGAGGACGTGGTGCTGACGCTGCAAGAGATCGACGCGCAGTCGCGCGACCTCAAGGATCTCTTCGAACTCGCCGAGGCCGAGGACGACGACGACACCTTCGAGGCGGTCGAGGCCGACCTCGTCGAGTTGCAGGGCGCGATCGAGAAGCTCGAGTTCCGCCGCATGTTCAGCAACCCGATGGACCCCAACAACTGCTTCATCGAGATCCAGGCCGGCGCCGGCGGCACCGAGGCGCAGGACTGGGCGGGCATGCTCGAGCGCATGTACCTGCGCTACGGCGAAAAGAAGGGCTTCAGCGTCGAGCTGATGGAAGAGACCGAGGGCGAGGTCGCGGGCATCAAGAACTGCACGATCAAGTTCTCCGGCGAATACGCCTACGGCTACCTGCGCACCGAGACCGGTATCCACCGCCTGGTGCGCAAGTCGCCGTTCGACTCCAACGCGCGCCGCCACACCAGCTTTACCTCGGTGTTCGTGTATCCCGAGGTCGACGACTCGATCGAGATCGAGATCAACCCCGCCGACCTGCGCATCGACACCTACCGCGCCTCCGGCGCCGGCGGCCAGCACATCAACAAGACCGACTCCGCGGTGCGCATCACCCACGAGCCCACCGGCATCGTCGTGCAGTGCCAGAACGACCGCTCGCAGCACAAGAACAAGGCCGAGGCCATGTCGATGCTGAAGGCGCGCCTTTACGAGGCCGAGCTGCGCAAGCGCCAGTCCGAGCAGCAGAAGCTGGAAGACTCCAAGAGCGACATCGGCTGGGGTCACCAGATCCGCAGCTACGTGCTCGACCAGTCGCGCATCAAGGACCTGCGCACCAACTACGAGGTCGGCAACACCCAGGCCGTGCTCGACGGCGACCTCGACGACTTCATCGGCGCCAGCCTCAAGCAGGGCGTCTGAGCTCGCTACCGACCGGCATTGAGCCCACGTTCGCGGGCAAGCCCACTCCCACGGCGATCGCTGCGGCCTTGTGGGAGCGGGCTTGTCCGCGAAACTGCCGATCGGCGCCTGCAAGATCCGATGATCGATGACTGATCCCTTCCTCTCCGACTTCCTCGCCGCGGGCGTGGACGCCGACGAAGTGCCCGAGCTCGCGGCGCTGAACGCCGCGCGCCCGCTGCTCGACGCCTTCATCACGCTGTTCCGCGGCACCGAGGCCGAGGTGCTGATGCGCCTGCTGGTGCTGCGCGAGATCGGCCGCGAGGCCGACGCGCCGCGCTGGGCGCCCGAGGCGCTGCGCGCGCGCTTCACCTACCTCGACGCGGTCAAGCTCGAGACGGTGTTGAAGCGCCTGCGCGACAACGGCCTGCTCGCCATCGGCGAGGACGGCCACTACGCGCTCTCCGACCACGGCCGCAACGCGGTGGCGGCAATCGCGATGCTGCTGCGCTTCGGCGAGGAGGAGGACGCCGAGCTCGGCTTCCTCACCGCCCAGCTCGCCGGCCTGCAGGCGGTGGGCGGCATCACCGCCGAGTCGCTCGGCCACCTGCTCTCCAAGCTCAACGACCTCACCTGGCACTTCGAGGAGGCGATCGCCTCCGGCTCGGAGTTCCGCATCCTCGACGCCCGCCGCCGCCTGTCGGCCAACGGGCGCTGGCTGGAGCGCGGCACCGAGCTGCTCAACAGGCTGCTCGCCGACCCCGAGGTCGACTTCGACATCGCCCGCATCGCGCAGCGCATCGGCCTGGCGCAGTCGCGCCTCGCGCGCGCCGACGCCTCCTTCCAGCGCGCGCTCAACAAGATCGAGGCGCAGCGCGTGACGCTGGGCGCCTCGGGCATCTCGTCCTCGGACGTCGCCGCCTGGCTGCGCGGGCTCGACGCCGCGGCGATCGCCACGCTGGCGGCCGAGGCCTGCGCGAGCGTGCCCGAGCTGGCGCTGCTCGCCGGCGGGCACGAGCTGCTCGACCGCGCCGAGGCCTTGCTCGAAGGCGGCGGCACCGCCACCGCGGCCGACACCACCCTACCCCCGGCCGACGACGCCGCGACCGGCCTCGCCCCCCAGGCCGAGGATCTGCGCCTGCTCGAGCACTTCACCCGCCGCCTCGAGGCCCTGCCCGCGCCGCAGCCGCTGCACCGCATCATCGCGGGCGGCGGCTTCGCCCCGGCGAGCTACCGCCTGTCGCTGCTCGCCCTGCTCGCCGACGGCGCCGAGAGCGGCCCCGAGGAGGGCCCCGTGGGCAGCTTCATGCGCCTGCCGCTGGAGGTCGAGTTCGGCGACACGCTGACCGCCGTCGGCGAGGACGAGATCGCCGCGATGACGCTCGGCGAGGTGCGCCCGCGCGCCGCCGCCCCGGCCTGAGCCACCAGGATTTCCATGGAACACGAACTCAAGACCCTCACCGTGCGCCTGCTCGCGCAGCGCTGGCTGCCGCGCAGCGACCGCCTGGTGCGGCGCGCGCTGGTGGACGAGACCTTCCGCCTCGAGCTCGACCGGCGCCTCGCCGACGTCGGCCTGCGCCTGCTCGACAACCCCTACGCCGCCCACGTCGGCGTCGCGCTACAGCCCGAGCTGGCCGAACCGGTGTTCGGCGCCGGGCGCGAGTACGCCGCCAGCAACCTGGGCCTGACCCGCGACGAGATCGCGCTGCTGGTCATCCTCTGGGCGCTGATCGTGCTGCCCAAGCGCGAGCGACAGGTCACCCGGCGCGAGCTGGTCGACGACGGCCAGACCGACCTCTTCGGCGGCGACAAGCCGGTGGCGCACGGCGACGCGGTCTCGGGCACGCTCACCGAGGCCTCGCTGATCGCCGACTTCGGCCCGCGCCTGGGTGGCCGCACCAAGGTACGCAACTTCATGCTCGGCAAGCTCGCCCGCCTCGGCTTCATCGAGCGCCGCAACGGCCTCATCACCGAGGGCCCGCTGCTCGACCTCGCCCTCGACTACCGCGTGATGGCCGACCGCATCATCCACGGCACCCTGGGCGAGATCCTCGACGCCGCCGGCCACCCGCCGCCCGCGCACAACGCCTTCGAGCTCGCCGAGGTCCTGCCCGACGAGGCCGAAGCCCTGGACGAGGAAGGCTGAGCCCATGCCCCTGCCCCACATCGACCCCGCGCGCTACGAGGACCAGCTCGCCGCCAAGCTCGACCGCTACCGCGCCGACTTCGCCGAGTTCGACTTGCCCGAGCCCGCGGTCTTCCGCTCCGCCCCGCTGCACTACCGCCTGCGTGCCGAGTTCCGCCTGTGGCACCACGAGGGCCGCATCGACTACGCGATGTTCGACAGCGCCGATCCGAAGCAGCCCATCCTGCTCGAGACCTTCCCCGCCGCCGCCGAACCCATCGCCACCCTGATGCCACGGCTGCGCGACGCGCTCCAGGCGAGCGAGGCGCTACGGCGCAAGATCTTCCAGGTCGAGTTCCTCGCCACCCTGAGCGGCGAGTGCCTGGTGAGCCTGGTCTACCACCGCCCGCTCGACGAGGCCTGGGAGGCCGCCGCGCGCACGCTCGCCGCCGACCTGCAGATCCAGCTCATCGGCCGCAGCCGCAAGCAGAAGATCGTGCTCGATCGCGACTGGGTGCAGGAGGTGCTCGAGGTCGATGGTCTGGCCCTGCGCTACCAGCAGTTCGAGGGCAGCTTCACCCAGCCCAATGGCGGCGTGAACCAGCACATGCTGGGCTGGGCGCGCGCGCAGGCGAAGGCCGTGGGCACGCGCCCGCAAGTCCCGGGCGACCTGCTCGAGCTCTACTGCGGCAACGGCAACTTCACCGTCGCGCTGGCGCCGCTGTTCGGCCGCGTGCTCGCCACCGAGATGAGCAAGACCTCGGTGCGCGCGGCGAACACCAACCTCGCCGACAACAATGTAGCCAACGTGACCATGGTGCGCATGGCGAGCGAGGAGATCAGCGACGCGCTCGCCGGCGGGCGCGAGTACCGCCGCATGGCGGGCGTGGACCTGGCCGGCTACCGCTTCTCCACGCTCTTCGTCGACCCACCGCGCGCCGGCCTCGACGAGGGCACGATCGCGCTGGCCCGGGGTTTCGACCACATCCTCTACATCTCCTGCAACCCGGAGACCCTGCGCGCCAACGTCGCCGCGCTCGCCGCCACCCACCGCATCGCCGCCGCCGCAGCCTTCGACCAGTTCCCCTACACCCACCACCTCGAGTGCGGGCTGCTGCTGCAGCGGCGCTGAACCTCACCGCGACCCCGGCCCATGTTCCACATCAAGACCCTCGAGCTCGTCCACTGGGACTTCTGGCGGCGCTTCGCGCTGCCGCTGGACGCGCAGATCATCACCATCGTCGGCCCCAACGGTTCGGGCAAGACCACGCTGCTCGACGCCCTGCGCACGCTGTTCGCGCTGCGCTGCTCGGGCAAGCGCGACTTCCGCCGCTACGTGCGCCGCGCCGACCGCAGCTTCGCGTGGATCCGCGCGGTGGTCGCCAACCTGCCCGGCCACACCGGCAAGCGGCCCTTCTTCCCCTGCCTGGCCGACGAGGTCACGCTCGCCTGCCGCATCCGCAAGGCCGGCGGCGACTGGATCCGCGACTACACCATCGTCGACGGCAACCTGCCGATCGAGGCGCTCGAAAACTCCAACGACTGGATCGGCCTGCGCGACTACCAGCACCGCCTGGCCTGGGGCGGCCTGACCCCGGCGATCACCAAGGTGCTGGCGCTCGAGCAGGGCGACACCGACAAGCTGTGCGAATACTCCCCCAAGGCGCTGCTCGAGCTCGTCTTCGACGTCTTCGGCGACAAGGAGGTGCTGGACAACTACCAGGCCGCGCGCGAGGAGCAGAAGTCCGCCGAGCGCGAGCTCGGCGAGCTCGGCATCGACCTC